>WNGG01001997.1_pt1 | contig 31263 bp, 33 predicted proteins | sample 5400661 | NCBI WGS metagenome assembly WNGG01 (sample SAMN13153372, study PRJNA577476) | soil metagenome | isolation source: 100 cm soil or saprolite under Garry oak tree replicate 1 | place: USA:California | collected 2016-06-15
GATCGCGCCCGCGAGGTTGCCGTTCTGGAAGTGGTGGTAGGCCGCGCAGACTTGGATCAGACCCTGGAGGAAGAGCCGCGGCTCGCCCTGCTCCTGACGCCAAACCTCCTCGAGGACCTCGTGGGCCTCGAAGAAGTACTCCTCGTTGAACAGGCGGATTCCCTCCTGGATCGGGTCGAGACCAAGACCGTCCGGGATGGCTGACATCCGGCCGGTCGTACGAGCTCGCACAGGATGAAACTTTGCGGCTACGGTTTCGTCACGAGCAGGCGCCAGACTCCGCCGCGTTCCGTGACGGTGAAGGTGTATCCGTTCCGCTCGGCGAGGATCGGAATCGATGAGGTCGCGGTCGCCTCGCTGTCCGTCAGGATTTCCACCGTTGTGCCGTGAGGCAACGATTCGAGCGCGAGCTTCGCTTGGATGAAGGGATATGGACACAACAGGCCCCGGGTATCCACCACGCCGCTGCGCGAGCGGATCGCTTCCGTGGTCACAGACGTTGCGTCCATGGTCTCGCTCAGATGAAGGTCACGACGCCGCCGTCCTTCGCGGCGGGCAGGGCCTCGTTGAGAAACCCAATCATGTCCTCGAGTTTCACACCCGGTTCGACCGTCTCCGGCGTGATCCCTTGGTTTTTCAGGATCTCGCTCGAGGCGGCGCAGGCGCAGACCTCGGCGCCGTACTTGATCGCGTCGCGGAGCACTTGGCCGAGGGGAGGATATCCGGGAAGCTGGACCTTGTCGGCGGCCCCCTTCCGTAGCAGATCGAGGCCGGCGGTCGTCGCGTAGACACGGGCTCTGTGGCCCATCGCGGCGGCTCCCATCGCGAGCTGGAAGGCCGGGTAGGCTCGTTGGGGGTCGTTCGACAGCAAGACGATATGGAGTTCCTGTTCGCCCATGTTTCTATAACAACGTTATACAGGATAATATTTGAACCTTCGTTGGACGGCCCTCGGTGCTTCATGAGCCTATCGGGTGGGGCTTGTGCTTCGGGCCGGAGCCAGTATCGTGCGGAGGATGTCCGGCGCATACGTCCCTCGTTCCGTGACGACCGTGGTGATCAGGGCGCCCGGCGTCAGGTCGAACAGGTCCTGCATCGTCGCGCCGGGCCAGGACGCGGCGTCGAAGCGCGCATCGAACTTGAGCGACTCGCATGCGACGTAGACGGGCTTCTCCTGGGCCTTGGCGGACTGGGCGAGGGGCAGCGTTCCTCGCTTGTTCACCAGGGATCCGTCCCGGAGGACCGAGTCGGCTCCGACGAGGACGTACGTCGCCTCTGCGGCCCGAGTCGGCCCGACGTCGTCCGGGACGACCTCGACGGGAATACCGTCTCGACCGAGGGCGGCGGCCATGCCTCGACCTTCGAACGCGGGTCCGGCTTCCATGACCAGCACACGGACGATGCGTCCTCGGTTGTGGGCCGCGAGAAGGCACGCCCGAACGCTCTCACTGTAGCTCACCGTGAGGACCGTCGCCCGGTCAGGGGCGATCTTCAGGAACGTCTTGCCAATCCGCTCCCGGGCCGTCTCCAGCTCCTCGAGGAGCTGCCGCAGGACCGCCATGGGTTCGTGTCCCTCGGCCACGAGGCCCGCGAACATATGGACGACGTTATGGACGATCGCCATCGCGGGCTGGGCCTCCGAGATCCGTCGGGCGATCTCCGCGAGGGTCGCCGGGTCCTTCTGGCCAGGTCGCTCCAAGGTCGCCAGGGCGATCGTCTCGAGAGCCACCCGGGCGAGGCGGGACGCACTGCTCGTGCGATCCCCTGCGATGCCTTCGATCGCGTCCTCAACGACGGGGCCCAACATGCTCCAACCTCTCGTGGTACGCCGCGAGGCCTCGGATGCTCACCCGGATGCGCCGCTCCAGGAAATCCCGCGGGAACCGCTTCGCGGCGCGACAACTCATGTCGTACAGCTCCCGGAGGACGCCGTCTTCTCCCGCGGAGGCCAGGCGCTCCTTCACCACTCGGGCCCAGGACGGATACAGGGCCATCATCGACTCGATGGCGGCCCGCGGTTTCCCGTGCGGGCCATAGTGGCTGAAGAGCAACGCCCGCGGCTTGAGGGCGAGGAGATGCCGGAACGTCTCGAGGCTTTTCTCCAAGTCGAACGACGGAGCGGGCGCGATCGGCATGAGGATCTCGTCGCCGGGAAAATAGAGGCCGGCGGCGTCGCCCGTGTAGACGCATCGATTCCGTTCATCCAGGATCGTGAGCTCGTGCGGCGCATGACCGGGCGAGTCGAAGAACACCAGGGAATGGGTCCCCAGGTCGAGTCGGTCCTGATCCTTCACCGCGACGAGCCGGTCCGGAGCAATCGGGCGCATCGTGCCGAACAGGTCCGCCTCGTCGTCATTCAGGGCCTGATGCGCGCTCGCGACGAGCTTCGACGGGTCCACGAGGTGCTTGAAGCCGCGCTCGTGCACATACACTTTCGCCCGAGGCATGTCCGCCAGGAGGAAACCCGCGCCGCCCGCGTGGTCGAGATGGATGTGCGACACGAGCAGGGCATCGATGTCGGAAGGCTTGAGGCCGAAGGTCTTCACCGCCTCGAGAATTTTCGATGCGTCCCATGATGTTCCCGTCTCGATGATCGCCTTCTGCTCGTCATCGATCAGATAGACGGCGCCGAAGCCTTCTTGCTGGAACATGCGGACGTCCGTGAGGTAGGTCTCCGGATCGAAGGGCAGTCGGGCGAAGGACATCGACCACAACATGGGCCGGCGGGCCATGTACCTTTCCTCCCGCGGGAACCCTTTTCTACGTCTCGCGGGTTTCGACCCACGCGGCGGTAGCCAAGCTCGGAAACGGCGCGAGATTTAGGGTCTCGTCCCGCAGGGGTTCCCAGGTTCGAATCCTGGCCGCCGCAGTCGCCCCGGATTTCTGGACAAAAGGCTAACTATCCACGCCGCATACATTCCCAAGAGAATGACTTGGCCGAATTATTCAGGGACGACGCTGTCTGTCGCCAAGAATCTTAGACCCGATCAAGTCTCTCCGGAAATGCCAGAGACGTCGGTGGATCGGGATTTCGTACCGCCCCACGAGCGGGATCGGCCGACTCGAGACGACTTCACGATGCTGTACGTTCTCTTTGCGGGCCTCGTCATGGTCAGTCTGGCCCTGGCGTGGCTCGCCGGCTTTTGGCACTTTTGATCGCAGGACGCGGACGCGGCTACTTGTCGATGTCGATGAGGGCAACTCGCTCGAGAGCGAGGTCTTGGACGCGGTCCGAAGGGACGGTCCCACGTTCGACGGACAGAACGCCGAGCCCTTCAAGGTCCTTGTCACGGGCATCGAGGACGGAGTCGTCGCGGACCCAACCGAGCGCCGAAACGGCCTCTCCCAGGGAACCGGTCCCGAAGATCACGACGGCCAGTCGGTTCGTCCCTTCCCGGATGCCGGCGACCCGCAGGGCGTCGGCGACTTGCTTCTCGGCCGCCAGGTACCGAAGGGTCTCCATCGACACGGAGCGGGCCTCCATGCTCCCTGCGGCTGCAGCCCTCGATCCATGTCGCACGGCACTCTCAATGTGGTCCCGTCCGAAGACCAGGCGAGCGTCTGCCAGGAGGATCTCCGATCCACATTTCGACGCCCACTCGCGGGCCCGCTTGATGGTCAACTCGACGTCCTCGACCGTCCCGCGGGCTCCGCCAATCGAGTACGTCATCCGAAGTCTCCCAGGGCCGCCTGGCCTTCGACCTCGCGAACGTCCACGGGGGCGCCAACCTGTTCTTTGATTTTCATGGCGAGGGTGGGCCCGATCGTCGCAATCCGGGCCAGATCGTTCGGATTCGCCTTTTGCAAGTCCCGCAAGGTTTTGAAGCCGCGCTGGTGCAGGGCGCGACCCCGCACTCGGCCGACTCCGCGGAGCGAGATGAGTTCCAACAACTCCTCCTTCACACCGTACTGCACCCGAGTCGTGAGGCGCGTCAGGGCCCGGACCTTCTTCTTGTTGAAGATCCTCCCAAGTTCCGCCATCGAATAGAGGAGCCACTCGGCTTGGTCCGTCATCCGTCGCACGTCCCCCGGCCCAATCCCGAACTTCTTCGTGACCTCCTCCTCGGTCCGTTCTGCGATCCAATCGTCCAGTAGGGCCGCCGTCTTCACTTCCGCAAGGAAGAAGTCGTAGTCTTCGATCGGGAACGCAAATTCCGCCTCCTCGATTTTCTGCTCCACCCATGCATAGTCGCCGCGGCGAAGGTACAGTTTCGGCATGTCTGGCGTCGTGCAGATCGACCAGAGGTGGAACATCGGATCGTCCCGAGATTTGCGGAGAGTGTCGCGCATCTTGACCGCGCTCAGCGGGTCGATGTACAGGTCACTCGTCCGCTTGCCGAAGAATGTGGGCTTGAGGAAGCCGTCGCTTCGGTTGATAAATTCCTCCTTCTCGAGGAAGTCAAGGACCTCGCGGATTTTGCCGTGGATGGTGAAGACGTCCCCGGCGAACGCAAAGAATGTGCGATTAAAGAAAGCAAGAAGATCCTCCTCGGTTCCCACGTGTCCGGTGGCCACACTCGCCAGCACGTGCATCCGAAGCGCGGGCTCAGATCCAAGTTTCGACTCGATCGCTTCTGGTTCGCTGAGGAAGTATTCCTCGATGAGGTCGTCGACTTCGTCGATATCTTTGGCAAAAAGGATCGCCTCTCCGTACTTGTCATACTTCGGCCGACCAGCGCGACCGCACATCTGTTTGATCTCTAGAACGGGAATTGGCGAAAGGCCAAAATTCACGTCGAACCGATTCAGGTCGCGAATAACCACGCGACGAGCGGGGGTATTGACCCCCATCGCCATGGTCGGTGTGGCAACGATGCAGGCGATTCGATGCTTCTTGAATTCCTTTTCGACGATGGCGCGTTGAGCGTTGGTAAGGCCAGCGTTGTGGAAGGCGACCCCGTTCTCGATACAGCGTGCTAGTCGCGCGCCCATCGAAGTCGGTTCGTCCTGCGCGGCAGAAAGGCTCTGGGCGACTTTCTTCAGATGCTCCTTCACGTTGTCATCGAGCGCGTTTCGAACTTGCGAACCTAGAGCCTTGGCCAGGGCTTCCGTCGATCGTCGCGTACTTACGAAAACGAGGGCCTGACCCCCAGACGACATGATGTCCGTGACGAGCCCCGACATGTCGTCTTCCCCTCGCTTGATTTCGACGACCGACTTGTCGACGAAATGCACGAGCCCATCGTAGTACACGCCTTCCTTCAGAGGAACTGGCCGCCACGCGCTTTTCACATGTTCCGCCTCCAGCCACTTCGCAAGCCGGTCGGAGTTCCTGATCGTCGCGCTCAACGCCAGGACCTGGGCTTTCGGGTTGACCTGCCGCAATTTTGCGAGCGTGATTTCCAGCGTGGGTCCACGGTCGGGATCGTTGATGAGATGAACCTCGTCCGCCACGACAACCGTCAGCTGCTGGAGCCAGTTCGTCCGGTGTCTGAGAAGGGAATCCGCTCGTTCGGAGGTTGCCACGATTACGTCGAACTTTTCAAGGGTTGGATCAACGGAGTCGTAGTCCCCGACACTGATTCCGACCTTCATCCCGAGCGGTTCGAACTCCTTCAAGTCTTCGTACTTCTCCGCGGCGAGAGCACGGAGAGGAACGATGTACAGCGCCTTCCCTCCGCGAAGTACCGAGGCGAGGATCGCCAGGTAGGCCACGAGCGACTTTCCACTCGCGGTCGGGATCGCGAGGACGAGGTTCTCGCCTAGGAGGGCTGGGCCAATCGCATCGGCCTGCGGCGGATAGAGCTCCTCAATACCTTGCCCCTTCAGGATTTCCACGATGCGGGAGTCGAGCCCTAGGTCCGCGATACGCATTCCTCTTTGGATGCGAGGCGGTCCCAATAAAGGTTGCCGGGGGAAGGGCGTTGGCGAATCCGATTGGGCGGCCACCCAAAGCCTTTAGACGACCCGTCGGTTCCGTCGGCCCGATGGTGGACCTCCGGACGGAGATCGCCGGTGTCGCCCTACGGAACCCGACGATGCTTGCGTCCGGTTTTCTCGACGAGACGGGCGGTTCGATGGGGCGCGTGTACCAGGCAGGCGCCGGTGCCGTCGTCACAAAGAGCGTGGGGCCGCAGCCGCGGGAAGGCTATCCGAACCCGACGATTGTCGAGCTCGATGCCGGCCTGCTGAACGCGGTTGGCCTGCCGAATCCGGGCGTCGTCGAATACGAGCACGAGGTCAAGAGGGCGCACGCCGCGGGCGCGGTCGTGATCGGATCCGTCTTCGGAAAAGACGCCGAAGAGTACGCCGCCGTCGCGGCCAAGATGTCGACGTACGGCGTCAAGGCAATCGAGCTGAACCTATCCTGCCCGCACGCGAAGGGCCTCGGGACCGAAATCGCCCAGGACGCATCCGCGGTCCGGGACTTCACTCGCACGGTGAAGGACGTCGTCGATATCCCCGTCTTCCCAAAGCTCTCCCCGAATGTCCAGGACATCGCCACCTTCGCGGTCGCCGCCGAGGAAGGCGGGGCCGACGGCATCGTGGCGATCAACACGCTGAAGGCGATGGCGATCACGCCGGAGCTGAAGATCCCCTCCCTCGCGAACAAGTACGGCGGCCTGAGCGGTCCCGCGATCCGGTCGATCGGCGTGCGGGCCGTGTACGACATCTGCGATAAGGTCCACATTCCCGTGATCGGCGTCGGCGGGGTGGGTTCGGGCCGCGACGCCCTCGAGTACATCATGGCGGGCGCGAGCGCGGTGCAGATCGGGACCGCGATCCTCTCCCGAGGCCTCGGAGTCTTCGATCAGGTCGCCAAGGAGATGGCCTTCCTCCTCGAAGAGGCAGGGTTCCATTCCGTGCCCGAGGCGATCGGGGTCGCCCATGCCTAGGCTTCAGGTCGTCCCCCTCCTGGAGATCGTCCGGGAGACGCCGACGACGATGACATATCGCTTCCGCGCGGACCTCGGGGGCCAGCCCGGCCAATTCCTGATGGTCTGGATCCCGCGATATGACGAGCTTCCCATGGCCCTCTCGTACCTCGGCGCCGTCAAGGGCATCACGGTGCGCGACTACGGGGATGCGACCCATGCCCTCGCCGCGTTCACGGCCGGGGACCGGATCGGAGTCCGAGGGCCGTACGGGAACGTATTCCGCCTGGAGAGCCAGTCCGTCCTCGCGGTCGGTGGGGGGAGCGGGATGGCCTCCATGATCGCCGCGATCGAGGCCTTCTCGCAGCAGGGGGCCCGGGTCGTGACGGCGGTCGGCGCCAAAAACGCGGAGGAGCTCCTATTCGTCGAGCGCGCGAACGCGAGCGGCGAGGTGCACATCGCCACGGACGACGGCTCCCGCGGATTCCACGGGCTCGTACCCGCCCTGGCGGACAAGCTCCTCGCGCGCGAGTCGTTCCAACAGGTCCTCACGTGCGGGCCGGAGAAAATGATGTATGCAGTCGTGGACCTGGCCCGGAAACGGGGCGTGCCGATTCAGGCGAGCCTCGAGCGGTACATGAAGTGCGGGATCGGGATCTGCGATGCATGCTCCCTCGACGACAAGCTCGTGTGCATCGACGGATCGATCTTCACCGGGGAACAGCTTGCGGGTTCCGAGGACTTCGGTCGTTTCCGCCGGGACAAGAGCGGTCGCCGGATTCCCGCGTGACCGGACCGGCGACAAGGCTAAACACCCTTGCGCGATGGCCGCGCCGATGTCCGACGCCCAGGTGAAGGCTCTCGGGAAAAACGTCGTCGACTGGTATGTCCGGCAGAATCCGATTTTCGCCACCTACGTCGGCATCCATGACCACGATCACCTGTTGCCGAAAGGCACGTATGAGGCCGAGATCGAGGAATGCAAGCGGGTTAAGGAATTTCTCCAAACGTTGGAAGCGATCGATCGGAAAACTCTCTCCCCTTCCAACCGCGTGGACTGGGGCGTCCTCCGGAATGCCTTCCGGCTCTGGATCTTCCAGTCCGAGGAGATCGGAATTTGGAAGTCGAAACCGGGGGCTTCCGACGCGGTCGGGGACGGTCTTTTCCCTTTGTTCATGCGGTCCTTCGCGCCCCTCGCGACGCGGCTCGGGAGCATCACGGGACGCCTCGAACGGTCTCCTGCCTACATCGAGGAGACGAAAGGCCGGATCCGGACACCCGTGAGGATGTGGTCCGAGATCGCCCTCGAGGCGACGGAACGGCTCCCTGGTTTCCTGCACGTCATCGAGGCGACGGGGAAATAGAACCTCACGGGACCGGAAGCCCTCACACGCCATGCGGAGTGGATCAAGGAGGACGTCCTCCCCAGGTCGAAGGACACGATCGGCATCGGAGCCGCGAAGTTCCGGAAGCTCGTCCGGCTTCGAGAGCTCGGGCTCACCGTGGACGAGATCTATGCGATTGGCAAGAGGTATCTCCGCGAGAGCAAGCGAACCCTGGCCCGGTTGGCGAACGAGATCAAGCCCGGGGCCTCGATCGACGAGGCGACGGAGATCGTCAAGTCGGACCATCCTCCGCGGTTCGAAGGGGCCATCGAATACACCGCGAAGGCGATGGCCGATGCGAAACGATTCATTTCGGATCACGACCTGGCGACGATCCCGCCGAACGAGGAGCTCCAGGTGATCGAGACGCCGTCGTACCTGCGACACGTGATTCCGTTCGCCGCGTACAACGCCCCCGCCCGGTTCGAGACCCGCAAGCAAGGATTCTACATGGTGACCCCGGTCGAGGACAAGCCCGAGATGCTCCGCGAGCACTCGTACGCGGGGACCCGTAACACGGCCGTCCACGAAGGGTACCCAGGGCACCACCTCCAGCTCTCGTGCGCCAGCCTGAACCCGTCCTACGCGCGCATCTTCGGCGATGCCGTCGAAACGGTCGAAGGATGGGCCCACTACTGCGAGGACATGATGAAGGAAGCCGGTTTCAGCGCCGACTCGAAGACGAAGTTCGTGCAGATGACGGACCAGATCTGGCGGGCTTGCCGCATCATCATCGACGTGGATCTGCACGGCGGTCGGATGGGCTTCGACGAGGCCGTCGACTTCCTCGTCCGCGAATCGGGCATGGAGCGCGCAGGAGCGGTCGCGGAGGTGAAGCGGTACACATACAACCCGGCATACCAACTCTCGTACCTGATCGGCAAGCATCTGATCTTGCAACTCCGGAAAGACGTGAAGAAGGGTCTTGCGAAAAAGTACTCAGAGAAGCTCTTTCACGATACGATCCTGTACGCGGGCTCCCTCCCGATGAAGTATATCCGCGAGATCTTCGCCTACAAGGTGAAGGAACTGAGGAACTTGTCGAAAGCGGGCCTGTGACGCGACCCGCGGATGAGACTGCGACAGGCAGAGTGCGATACCTTGATATCCGGAATCCTGCATCGCACGCGTCGGAGTGCGTGAGCGGATGAAGGATGTGAATGCGATTGCGAAGAAGGCCCTGGACTACAAGGAGAAGGGCCTCTCCGAGAAGGAGATCGCGGACGAGCTCCACCTCTCCCCGGAGACCGTCACGTGGCTGCTGACCCGCGGGGTGAAGGGAGGCGAGCCGCCCAAGGACGTGAAGATCGGTTGGCGGTCCATCGGGGTGTACGGGAACCGGATCGGGTTCATGGCCGCCGCCATGTCGGACATCGCCCTCGAGGAAATGGAGAAACGCCAGATGGACGCCGAGGGGGTGATTGGCGTCGCGATTAACGGCATTCCCCTCGCGGCGCTGATCAGCGAGGAGCTCGGGAAGGAGCTCATCATCTATCGTCCGGGCCAGGAGCGCCACGGCAAGGGTGGCGCGTTCTCGTCGAACTACGCATCCCCGCAAGGGAAGAAGGTGCTGATCGTAGACGACGTCGTTTCGACCGGCGACACGATCAAGGCCGCGATTTCGGATGTCCACGAGCTCGGTGGAACCATTGTTCTCGCCGTCGTCTTGGTGAACAAGACGGCGCTCGACGAACTCGCGGGTGTCCCGTTGCGTGCGTTGATCCGGGCGCGGTCCATCTGAGCCGCGCAAAGCTTTAGCCCTTCACCCCGTTCCGAGCTCGGGTGAGACCCGCTGACGCATTGGTACGATGAGCTTCTCCCGGAGGCGAAGGCCTTCGTCGGCGAGAAGCCGGACATCGTCGTGAACGCGGGCCTGAGCGTCAGCGGGCTTCAACATGTCGGCCGACTCCGCGGGGAGATCACCCTCTCCCACCTGTTGACGCGGAGTCTTCGGGAGGACCACAGACGGGCGCTCCAGAGCCTCGTCCTCTACACGCAGGACGAGTGGAAGGGCAAGGAGGGGCAGATCGGTCAGTTCACGAAGGAAGACGGGACGAAATACGTGGGCCGCCGCCTGATCGACGTGCCCGATCCGATGGGATGCCACGGCAACTGGGTGGACCATTACTGGCAAGACTTCGGCGGCGTGCTCGATCGCTTCGCCCCGGGGATCCGGATCGTCACGACGACGGAAACGTATCGAAATCCGGAAATGCTGGCCCTGGTGCGTGACCTCGCCTCGCGCGCCGAGGAAGTGCGCACGCTCGTAAACCGATATCGGTCCCGTCATCCCTACCCTCCGGGATGGATTCCCTTCGAGGCCTTCTGCGAACAATGCAAGACGATCGGGGCGAAGACGACCGCGATCGAAGGGATGATGGCCTCGTACCGATGCGAACGCTGCGGCCACGTTGGCACCTCGTCGATTGAGAAGGGCAAGCTGAACTGGCGGCTCGAGTGGCCCGCGCTGTGGAAGGTGTACCGTGTCGACATCGAACCCTTCGGCAAGGACCACGCGTCCCCGGGCGGCTCGCGGGATTCCTGCAAGGAGATCGCTGAATCGATCATGCACTTCCGCGCGCCGATGGGCATCCCGTACGAGTGGGTCGGGATCTCGGATCGCGGCAAGGACCTCGGGGACATGGGCTCCTCCGACTTCCTTGGTTTCTCTCCGGTCCAATGGGTCGAGGTCGCCGATCCCGAGGTGCTGCGCTACATCTATGCATACAATCCGATTTTTCGACGGATTGTCCTGGACCTGTACCGGGTGGACACCTATTACGACGTGTACGACCGCGCCGAGGACCTGTTCTACGCGGACGAGCGGGAAGGAGATGAGGAAGAGCAGGCTCGGTCCTACGAACTCGCCCAGCTCTCCGCGCCACCAAAGGAAAAACCGTTCGCGCTGTCCTATCGCCACGCCGCCTTCCTCTCGCAGATTAGCCCCGAGAAGGACCGGGTGGTATGGTGCATCAAGAGGCTCCGGGACACCGGCATCCTGGATCGCACGCCGACGGAAATCGATCGAACTCGGATTGCTCGCCGCCTCGCACAGTCTCAGGCCTGGGTCGAGGACTATGCGACCGAGAACCGTGTGAAACTTTTGGATGAACTCGCTCCGGACGTGGTCTCGCAACTCGAGTCGCGGGATCGCGACGCACTCCGGACGTTTGCGGTGCGAGTTGCCTCCGTTCGGTGGGCGGAAGACGCGATCAAGGAGTCGATGGTCTCCTTGACGAAGAGCGGATCGCTCCCTGTCGACACGAGCCGATTCTTCCGGGATCTGTACCTGGTCCTGCTCGGGTCAGAACGCGGCCCCCGTGCCGCGCCATTTCTCGCGGTCCTCGAACGGGAATGGGTCCTTCGACGACTGAAAGAGGCCGCCCGCTGAGAAAACTCAAAATACGTCCTCTCCGTTGAATCGCGTCGCAGCCCCGTGGTCTAGCGGCCAATCGTGACCGCGATGCGGTTCGCGGGCCAGTGATTCGAGGCTCTGGATCGACCCGTAACGGTCGAAGGGAGACCTCGCGACGGCAGTTCGAATCTGCCCGGGGCTATCTCCTACTTGCGGGCGAGGATCGGGTTCGGCCGTCCGCGGAAGCCGGGTTCACGATGAACGCGATGTCAGCCACCATGGTCCATCCGGAACGCCCGATGTTCCGTCACGAGTGTCCGGTATGCTTCGACCTCCCGCACCGTGCGATCCTCATCCCATCCGAGAACCTTCGCCATCCTCGAGGCGACCTCCGGCGCGGCTTCGTACGCTTGATCTGCGGTTTCGTAAAAGAGGCCGAGTCTCCGGACGAGGACGTCCGTCAACGTGAGGGCCATTTCCTCATGGACCGCGATGTCGACCTCCGCCCACACATGGTGCCGTCCCTCCACGATCGGGTCGCGTGCTGCCGGGGTGTCGAGATATCGGGCCACCTGGTCGGGCGCATATCGGACTTGGAGATCGAGGGCGGACGGTTCGTCGAAACCGAGGGCGAGGAATTCCACGAGGGGTCGGACGGGAGGGCCGAAGGCACTCTCCGGAGTAGGGTTTCGTCGCCTCTCACCGAGGCGGATTTCCACCAGGTCGACCACCGCCTCTGCCATCGCCCGGTGCGTGGTGAACTTGCCCCCGGCGACGGAGATCAGCCCATCCGGGTCCAGGAACACTTCGTGCTCGCGGGAGACCTCGGACTCCGATCGATCCTCCCCGCGGCGGCGCAAGAGCGGGCGCAGACCGGCATACGCACTGACGACGTCGTCCGGGCCCACGTGTGCCTCGGGGAATGCATGGTTCGTCACTTCCAACAGATACGCGACATCGCCCGCGTCCGGCGTCACGCGGTTCGGGTCCCCGCGAAAGTCGGTGTCCGTGGTCCCGACCAGGGTGAGGTCGTTCCACGGCAGGACGAAGACGAGACGCCCGTCGCGCCTCGTCGTGAGCGCCACGGCATGGCGATTCCCGACCTTCGCTCGGGGAAGGAAGATGTGGGTCCCTTTCGTCGGGCGGATCGTCGGGAAGGTTCGCGGGAGGCGCAGTTGATCGAGCCACACTCCTGTCGCATTCACGACGACCCTCGCCCGGACTTCGAAGGCGGAGCCGCCGATCCGGTCGCGGAGGTGAGCGCCCACGACCCGATTGTCCTCCCGGATGAGCTCGGTCACCTCCACATGGTTCGTGATTTCGGCGCCTTCGCGGGCCGCCTCTCGGACTACAGCGAGGACGAAACGCGCGTCGTCCGTCCATGCGTCATAGTACAGACCCGCCCCGGCCAAATCGGCCCGAGCCAGACGGGGTTCTCTCTCGGATGCGGCATCCGGTCGGAGCCAAACCCGTCGGGGCAGCGTCTTCTTCGAGAGGACATCGTAGAGGAACATGCCGAACCGGAGGAGGATCGGGCCCGGACTCCGTCCCCGGTAGGCCGGGATTACGAACGGGAGAGGATGGATGAGTCCCGGAGCGGTTTCCAGGAGGCGGTCCCTCTCTCGGACCGCGAGGCGGACGAGTCCGACTTTGTAGTTTTGGAGATATCGGAGTCCGCCGTGGATCAGGCGCGAGGTTTTCCCGCTCGTGCCGCTGGCGAAGTCTCCACGGTCGACTAAGGCGGTCCGAAAGCCGCGTCGCGCCGCGTCGCGCGCAATCCCGGCACCAACGATTCCGCCGCCGATGACGAGGACGTCAAAGAGGTCCCATTGCATACGCGAGAGGCTCGCGGTCCGGGTGCGGGCGGAGAATTCCTCCGTCACGTCCTCCCGTCCATGAGCTTCTTAGGATTCATGATTCCCTCCAGGTCGAGCCCCCGTTTCAAAGCCCGGAGCACGACCAAGCCGCCCTCTCCGATAATTCGGTGAAGCTAGGGCGCGTGGTCCGTTCCGTTTCCAGGGTGTCCTCCCTTCGCCAACGCCCCCTCTTGACCGGCCCCGCTCCCGCATGCTCGACGAAACCGGTCCCGCGATAAAGACGTTGCCGGGCGGTCCCGCCCGGAAACCGGTGGATTGAACCGTGAGGCTCCGCGAACCTCAGCAAAGAATTATAGACGGGCACCTCATGGGCTCGAGACAAGGGTCGCGATGATCGAGCGCGAGGACATTGTTCAGGTGCTCGAGGGCTACGATCCTTCGAAGATCCGCATCGCGACGATCGGGTCCCACTCCGCATTGGACGTCTGTGACGGCGCGATCGAAGAGGGCTTTCAGACCCTCGTGTTCTGCGAGAAAGGCCGCGAAGCTCCGTATGCGCGCTACTTCCGCTCCGTGCGGGACAAGGACGGACGTGCTGTGCGCGGGACCGTCGACGAGGCAGTCGTCATCGGAAAATTTGAAGAGGTCCTCTCCCCGAAATTCCAGGAGCACCTTCGGAGCGTGAGTGGCGTCTTCATCCCCAACCGGTCCTTCACCTCCTACGTCGACCTGGATGCCATCGAGGACGATTTCCGGATCCCGATCTTCGGGAGTCGCAACCTCCTCCGGACGGAAGAGCGCGAGTTCGAGAAGAGCTACTACTGGATCCTCGAGAAGGCCAAGCTGCCGACCCCGGAGAAGTTCGAGCAGGCGCGGGACATCGACGGTCTCGCGATCGTCAAGCTCCCTCACAAGGTCAAGAAGCTCGAGCGGGGCTTCTTCACGGCCGCGAGTTATCAGGAATTCCGCGAGAAGTCGCAGGCGCTGCTGAAACAGGGCGTCATCTCGGAGAAGGACCTGAAGGACGCGCGGATTGAACGGTACATCATCGGTCCGATTTTCAACTTCGACTTCTTCTATTCGCCGATCGAGGACGACGCGGAGAAGCTGGAACTCCTCGGCATCGATTGGCGCTTCGAGACGTCCTTGGACGGCCATGTCCGGCTGCCCGCGGAACAACAGAGGACCCTCAACGAGGCCCAGCGGATCCCGGAATACGTGGTCGTGGGGCACAACGCCGCCACGTTGCGGGAGTCAAGCCTGAACGAGGTCTTCGCGATTGCGGAGCGGTATGTGAGGGCGACGCAGCAGCACTTTCCGCCGGGGATCATCGGGCCCTTCACGCTCCAGACCGCGGTCGACAAGGACCTACAGTTCTGGGTGTACGACGTCTCGCCCCGGATCGGCGGAGGTACGAACGTGCACATGTCCCTCGGCCATCCCTATGGGAATTCGTTATGGCGGGGCCCAATGAGCACGGGCCGTCGGATCGCGATGGAGATCCGCCGCGGCATCGACACGGGGCGGCTCGGCGAGCTCGTGACGTGAATCCTATCGGCCGTGTTCGACCTGCCCGCGGAGGCGGTCTAGGATGTCGTGATCTTCTTCGGCCATCATGCGGTTCATCACGCCACTCATGAGCCGGAACAGGCCCTTTCCCGCCATTTGCGCTTCGTAGTGGACCTCCGTGCCGCCCTCTTTCGGGGCGAGGGTGAACGTCATCTGTCCGCGCATCGCCCTTCCATCGACCCGGAGCCCGAGCTGCGACGGCGGCCGATACAAGGCCACCTGGATTGTGGATTCCATGGTCCTCTTCCCCGCCTTGCGCGTTTCTTTCCATGCGGTTCCGACTCGCACGGGGCCGGGCGTCACATTGTCGATGCTCTGGACGGCGGGCATCCACTGTTTCGTCTGCCCGAGGTCCGCGAGGACGGAGAAGATGCGTTCCGGAGGCGCGCGGATGACCGCGGTTCTCGTGAAGGACATGCTCCATCGAGAGGACTAGGGCCACTTAAACCAACCGGCGGCGCGATGTTTGTCAACCCTTGTGGGGACCGGCGAACTTTGATGCGACGGACCTCGCATCGACCCCGGCGTCGGAAGGGACTACATCGGATGCTCGAGAACCTTCTCTTTTCGGCCGGATCGATCGCCGACGGATTCGTGCTCCTGAATCAGGGCGCGAAGTTCATCACGGACAACGCGACCCGGATCTCCGGTCGCATCGGGCGCAGCCGGTTCGTGTTCGGAGCCCTGTTCGTGTCCACCCTCTCCGCCTTGCCGGAGCTCCTGGTGAGCGGGATTGCCGCGGAGGAGGGCAGTCCCGACATCGCGTTGGGGAACGCCCTCGCCTCGACGGTCGTGACGATCGCCTTCGTGATCGGCGTGAGCGCGCTCGTACGGCCCATCAAGACGTCGCGGGAGATCGTCCTCCGCGACGCCGTCTTCCTCGCTATCGTGAGTCTCGTGGCCGCCACCCTGCTGTTGGACGGCAACCTGACTCAATACGAGGGCTTCGCGCTGATCGCCCTCTTCGTGCCGTACATCCTGAATCTCGCGATCTCCCAACGGACCGGGCCCGCGGACGAGATCGAGGAGCGGGTCGAGGACATGACGATCGGACTCGAGTTCACGGGTTGGATCTTCGGCCGGAAGGTCGAGGTCCGAGCGGGACTCAGTTGGCTGATCTTCGGCGTCCTCTGGTCCGTGATGGGAGCCCAGTTCCTTGTCCAAGGTGCGATCAACCTCTCGACCGTCGTCGGGATGAGTCCCTGGTTCGTCGGGATCACGTTGGTGGCCCTCGGCACCTCGTTGCCGGACATCGCGGCCGCGTATCATGCGACACGCCGTGGGTACACGGACCTGGTGCTGGGCGAAGGGATCGGCGCGGCGGTCGTGACGACTCTCCTGACCCTGGGCATGATCGGAATCCTGCGGCCCTCGACCCATTCCGTCGCGTTGTTGCTCCCCGTGGTCGCCGCGATGGTCCTCACATCGTTCCTTCTCCTCGCCCTCATGCTGGGAGGATGGCGCATCACGTCTCGGGCGGGGGCCGTGCTCACATCAAGTTATTTCGCGATGGTCGCCTTGAACGTGTTCTGGATACGCGGCGGATTTCCCTGATCAGTAGACGGCGCCGCAACGAACGCAGGTGAGCTTTCCGTCGCCGCGGGCGACGAGCTGCCCGCCACAGGCCGTGCAGAACTTCATTTCCTTGACGAGTCGCCCTTGTTCGTCCCAACTGTGCTGGGGCCAGCCGCCGCTCGGCGCCGGGGTCTGTCCGGGCCAACCTCCGGGAGAGGGAGCCGCCTGCACGCCCGGCGGCGCGGGCGGTGGAGCGTGGGGCACCGGGGCTGGAGGCATCGTCATCGGATGCGGTCCGGCGTGCTGCATCATCCGGAACTGTTCTTCCATATAGGCGCCCTGGTCGACCCGCGTGACTGTCGTCCGCGCGATCCGGTCGAACAGGCGCTGCCGCGGGTCGCCCTGTGTGGCGGCGCCAACGAGGCCATCAATCAGGATGAGGGGTGGGAAGATTTTCGGGAGATTTCGCACCACCGCATGCACAACATCGAGGTTCCGGTCGATCGCTACGACGCGGAGGGCGAGTATCTTCTTGCCGATCGTGCCGGCAAAAATCGTTTCGAGAAGGACCGAGTAGACGAACCAGATCATACCCCAGAAGAGTAGAATGAACCACAAGGCCCACGTGAGGAACGACAGCGGGATGGCGAAGAACAAGCCGACGACGATGACCACGACGGCATCGAACAAGAACGAGATGAACCGACGGATCCAATGCTCTTTCAGAGCCGGATTGTGACCAATCAAATCGAAGGCCGAGGGCATATCTGACCCATCCGAAGGCGCCATATCGGAACGGTCTTGATAAACGTATGGGAGGCCGATTTCCGGGAGGGAATCCGACTACTCATTCCTGGGAGTCCTTCGGAGGATCCGGCGACAGTTCCTCCTCGACGCGCGTCGAGCGGCGGAGGAACTCGTTCGGGATTTCCTTCGACGTGTACACCGTCTTGCCGGCCCTGTGGATCACGACGCCGGATTCCCGCGCCGTCTTCGCATCGATTTCGAGGATGAGGGGCTGGGCGATTCGGACCCGACCGGCTTCGAGCGCGGCTTCGAACGTCGCGCTCAGGTGGACCATCTTCCGGTCCGACGGGCGCAATCCCGCCTCCATGAGGAGATGGCTCTCCTCCTCCGTCGTCGGATAGAACAGGACGTCCGGGATACCGTCCGTCGGCAAGTCCAAATCGAGGTCTTTCGAGTGTCCGTAGGTCGCGCGGATCTTGCCGTCGTCGAACTGGTAGCGGCCCTTCGGGTCCGTCTCGATCAGGCCGACGACGTGGTGCTGTCGGAGGAAGCGGAACCGGCGATTCCGGATCTGCACCGCCGTGAGGAAGTCCCTGAGGTCCACCCATCCGTGGGCGTCCATCTCGAGGCCGTACCGTTCCGGGAAATGCCGCAGCACCCCGGCCATCGTCCGGCCGAGGATCTCGACCTCCTCGTCGTTCAGGAGGAACTTACCCTCGTCCCCGCAATGGGGGCAGAACTCCTCACGGAAGTAGCCGTGAGAACGACATTCCTTCAGCATCGTCCCCTCCGGGGTTGTTTGGTATTCGCCTACGGTTTATGAAGTTTCGTCCTCCCGGTCCGAAGCGAGGTCCGCCTCCCGGACGATGCGCAATCCGAGCGCCTCGAGTCGTTGTTCGATGTCCCGGACCTCCGGTTTCGGGAGGGCCTTGCGGTGGAGGTACGTGAGGGTCGCTCCCTCCGTCCGCTCGACCGCCTGTTCAAGCAGGCCTGGGGACGCCTTCGCCAGGGCATATGTCGCGAGGAGGTGTCCGAAAGCAATCCTTCTCCGAAGGGCGACGTCCGTGTGACGAGGCACATAGTGCCCGCCTCCGAGGCCGATCGCGATCGGGGCGTCAAGAGGACGCAGGTCGAGTAAGGCGCGGGCGATCACGCGGGAAGCTTCGCGGTCCACCCATTCCCGCTCCGTGCTCCCCTGTTCGATGAAGAACGTAGGCGACGCGAGGTAAGGACCATGATGGGTCGCCTCGAACGTCACATCGTACCCGAGCGCCCTCCCGGCAAGGCGAAATCCGCGGAGGGCGGCGGTCATCCATCGCGGTGCCGAGGGGACGAGGGTCTCCGGCTGGCCGCCAAACTCCGCGGGGCCCGGATTTCCGATCGGGTGCACCGTGAGGCTCGGACGACCGCTCTCGGAGCGGTGTTTGGACAGGTACACGACGAGGTCGACCCGCTCGTTGAAGGAAGATTCGAGATCGCGGTCGAGGTGGTCGCGGTCCAGGTGGAGCTCGGGAATAGTCAGGAGGATCATGTCCCGCAGGCGCCACGCCGCGCGACCGCCGAACGGTTCCTCCCGCGTCCACGAGGCGAGGCGAAGGAGCTCCTCCTGCTGGTGGACGCCCGCCTGGTCTTGCTCCGAGGCTACCAGGAACCGCATGCGGTCCGGGAGGCGTGCGGGCCCCAAGGTCTTTCTCTCGCGACGTCGCGCACAACCTTTATGTGCGCCGCTCCGGTACGCGCGGGGACGACATGGTCGCGGTCACCTTCCTCTCCTCGGTCCAAGACTTCCAGGAAGGCCGGATCCAGGAGGTGGCGGAACGACTCCGTAAGGACCATGCGGATTGGAAGGTGGAGGTGGTCCCACCCGAAGGCAGCAAGCCCCTCCTCGCCAAATACAAGTTGCAATTCGGTCCCGCGATCCTCGTGAACGACCGGATCGAGTTCGTCGGGATCCCTCGTTACCGGATGCTGGTCGAACGGGTGTCCCAGGTCGCCGTCGGCCGTATCTCGCCGCGGACCGCGCAGCCCCCTCCGGCCCCTGCGCCAACGGCCGCCTCCAAGCCCGCGGCGCCACCCCGTCCGGCCCCGCCGCCCGGTTGACTGCGGGCCGTCGCTGCACCCGACCGTGCTCATCGTGACATGAGCTGTGTTCGAGTTCCCCGAGAAAATACGTCTTCGCTCGAAAACTATATGAAATCTCGACCGCATTTCTTCCTCAGTGGGTTGAGGCCGAATCGCTCGGAAGGCCGTGCGGTCCGGAAGGAAGGCGAAAATTCCCGCATGAGTGTTGAGGACGAGTTCGAGGAAACCCGGCGGGCGCTTCACCGAATGCTCAAGGATGCCTTCGAGGGCAAGCTGGGGGTTTTCCGGGAACCGTTCATCTACGGCTTCACGACCCGTTCGCGCGAGGCGAGGCTCGAGACGCCACGGCCCGCGTTGGAGGGCGAGGAAATCCGGACGCGGGATCCTTTGGTCGACGTGATCCTCACGGAATCCGCGATTTTCCTTACCGCGGAGATGGCGGGCGTCGCGCGGGACGGCATCCGCGTACGCCTGGACGAGGGCAAGCTCGTCCTCCAAGGGGACGGGGACCGATCCTATTTCAGCGTCGTCGACTTGCCTTTGGACGCGGACCGCGACACACTGAAGTACACGTATACCAATGGCGTCCTCGACGTGGTAATCGCCCGGAAGCGGTCCTTCAACTGAGGCCCGCCAGTTCGGGTGAGCCGGCGCGGGGGTTCGGAGATTCCGGCCGCGGACAAGCTCGAACGAAAACTGAAACGGCTCCGGAGGATCGAGGCGGGGTACCGCGCGGAGATCCGGCGAGCCCAACACGCGATGAAGGAGAACACCGTGGACCGCCTCAAGGCGGAACGGAAGTTCGAACGGATCCGAGCGAAGCTCGAGGGGAAGATCGAGCGGGTCCAGCCGAAGATCAAGGCCCTCACGAACCGGGTGTCGGACCACAAAGAGTGATCCCGCGAAGGCTATGAACGCGCCCGGGCATCCGGCCTCGTGGGCGCGGCGCGGGAACGCGCGATCCTCCTCGAAGAGGTCGCCGCCAAGGTCCGGGAATGCACCTTGTGTCGTCTGCACCGGAGCCGGACCCGGGCGGTCCCCGGGGAAGGCCCCATCGACGCCGACCTGTTCCTGATCGGCGAAGCGCCGGGGCGACAGGAAGATGCGGCCGGCCGACCGTTCATGGGCTCCGCCGGCAGGGTGCTGGACAGGGCCCTCACGGCCGCCAGACTCTCGCGTCAGGACGTCTTCATCACGAACGTGGTCAAGTGTCGACCCCCCGCGAACCGGGCGCCGAAGGCGGACGAGCTGGAGGCGTGTCGGCCGTACCTTCAGAGCCAGATCGAGGCCGTCCGACCGAAGGTCCTCGTGACGCTCGGCTCCACCGCGCTTCGCAGCCTCCAGGGTCCCGGCGCGCAACTGTCGGAGGCGCGGGGGCGGGACCTCGCCTTGGATGGTATTCCCGTGAGGGCCACCTACCATCCGGCCGCGGTCCTCTACAACCGGCGCCTAGAGGCAGCCCTCCGTGTCGATCTGCGAAGGGTCGCCCGTCGAGTCCCGAAGAAACCCGCGAGGATCCGCAGCACTCCTCCTCGGGCCGGGAAGCCCGTGCGTCCGGGGCGCTCAGCCGGTGCCGTCGTGATGAACCGCGAAGGCCGCGCCCTCCTCCTCCGGAAGGCGGGAGAGTCGATATGGTGCCTGCCGAAGGGCACCCTGGAGCCGGGGGAGGCCGACGAGGAAGCCGCGGTCCGTGAAGTGCGCGAGGAAACGGGACTGCGGGTGAAGCTCCTCCGACCGCTCACGGAGGTGCGATACTCCTTCTATTGGCCCCCGGACGGGGTGAACGTAGACAAGACCGTGGCGTACTTTCTCGCCTCTCCGATCGGCGGTCGCGTCCGGCCGGAACCTGGTTTCGACGAGGGTCGTTGGGTCTCGCGGTCCGAAGCGATGCGACTCCTCCATTGGCCCAATGACCGCGAGGTCGTCGCTCGGGCGTTCGGCGCGAGCCGCAAAGTCGGAGTCATCGGAAGAACGCGCGGATCTTCTCGAGGGGCCAAGCGTTCAACACGTCGGACGCGGTGAGCCACGCCCGACGCGCGGTCCCGACGCCGAAGTGCATCCAGGCGAGGTGGTCCTTGGCGTGACTGTCCGTGTCCACGGCGATGGTGCAACCGGCGTTTTTCGCCGCCCGGGCCTGGGGGCCGTTCAGGTCCATCCGGTCCGGGTAGGCGTCAATCTCGATCGCCGTGCCCGCCTTGGCGCACGCCGCGTACACCTCGTCGAGGTCGACCTGAATGGGATCCCGCTGCCCGAGCTTCCGGGTCGTCGGATGTGCGAGGATGTTCACATACGGATGGCGGACGGCCGCGTTGATCCTCTCCGTCATTTCCTTGATCGGGAGCGTGAACCGCGAATGGACCGCCCCGATCACGAAGTCGAATTCCTTGAGCACCTCGTCCGAATAGTCCATCTGCCCGCCGTCGAGGATGTCGCATTCCGTGCCGAAGAGGATCGTGAACCCCTTGCGCTCGCGATTCAGTTCGCGGAACCGATCGCGACGGGCGAGAGCCTTCTCCGCGCTCAGGCCGAAGGCCACGGCGGATGAGACGGAATGGTCCGAGATTCCGACGAAGGCGTATCCGAGGGCCCTCGCCTGGTCGACCATCGTCTCGAGGGAATCGACGCCGTCCGTCGCGTTCGTGTGGACGTGAAACTCGCCGTGGACGTCTCCGTCTTCGACGAGCCGCGGCGGTTCGCCTTTCATGGCGAGTTCGATTTCGCCCTGGTCCTCCCGCATCTCGGGCGGCATCCAGGAGAGCCCCAAGGCCGAGTACACGCTTTCTTCCGTCTCCCCCGCGACCTTCGAGTCGTCGCGAAAGATTCCGTACTCGTTTAACATGAGGCCGCGTTTCTGTGCCATCGTCCGCAAATGGATGTTGTGGTCCTTCGATCCGGTGTCGTATTGGAGGGCCGCCCCCCAACTTCCAGGCTCGACGATCCGGAGGTCGACTTGGATGAACCGGCCCTCGGCCTCGAGGAGGACGACCGACTTCGACTCGCCTGCGGCGAGGACCTCGCGGACCCCCGGCATCGTCGTGAAGGCTTCCGCGACCGCCCGCGGGTCCTCTGTCGTCGCGAGGATGTCGATGTCGTGGACGGTCTCCTTCATCCGTCGCAGGCTTCCGGCCGCGAGGAGCTCTTTGACCGGCGCCCGCTTCCGCAGATAGTCGGTCACCCTTGTCGCGACCGCGTGCGCGTGCGCGAGGAGGAATACGCTCTCCCCTTCCTTGAGCAGCTCGATGCTGCGAAGGATCTTTTCTTCCGTCTTGTCGCCGAACCCCTTGACGCGGCGGAGCCGGTGCGTCTCGGCGGCTTTGCGCAACGTCTCGACGTCCGTGATGCCGAGCTCCTGCCACAGGAGCTTCACCTTCTTCGGCCCGATCCCGCGCACCCGAAGCATGTCGAGCACGCCGGGCGGGAACCGCGCGCGGAGCTCCTCGTGGTACCCGATCTTGCCCGTCGTCACGTACTCCTTGATCTTCTCTCCGAGGGCCGCACCGATCCCCGGGATCGAGGCCACCCGTCCGTCGCGCACGAGATCCTCCAAGTCCTCCGTGAGTGCCTCGAGCTGCCGCGCGGCTCGCCGGTACGAGATGATCCGGAACGCGTCCTCCCCGAGGATGTCGAGCATGTCCGCGATTTCGTTGAATCGATCCGAGATCTCCTGGTTCTTCACGTGAAGTCGCGATGCCCCGCGGCCGGCTTTATAGTTTCTTTCGTCCTTCGGCGGGGCGTGATCTGGACCGGCACCTGCGGGATCGGCCGTCGTCAGGCGGAGGTCATGCGCAACCTCGCGGCGGTCGAGATCCAGGAGACGTTCTACCATCCGGTATCGGTGGCCCGTGCCGCGAAGTGGCGGGCCCTCGCTCCTCGGGAGTTCCGGTTTGCGGTGAAAGCATCCCAATTCATCACCCATGAAGAGTCATCGCCTACCTACCGGCGTTCCGGCCGCGTGATCCCGCCCGAAGACCGCTCGGCGTACGGAAACTTTCAGGACTCTGCTCCCGTGCGTGAAGGCTGGGAGGCGACCCGCGCGGTGGCGGAGGCTCTCGGAGCGCACATGATCGTGTTCCAAACCCCGTCGACGTTCCGGCCGACCGACGAGAACCGGACGGCCTTGTTCCGCTTCTTCGAATCCGTCCGCACGGACGCCACAAAGGGAATTGAACTCCGCGGCGGATGGGCGACCCACCTCGTCGCAAGGATTTGCGAGGAGATCGGTCTCGTTCATGTGGTCGATCCGTTTGCGAACGAGCCCGCGACGTACGGCCTCGCCTACTTCCGTCTGCACGGGAGTCCGCCGGGTCCTTCGATGTATCGGTACACATACACGGACGCGAATCTGATGCGGCTCAAGGCGATCTGCGACGAATACGACGATTCCTATGTGATGTTCAACAACCTCTCCATGCAATCCGACGCGTTGCGGTTCCAACGCATGCTCTTGGAGTCGACGGAGAGGACAGGTTCGGCTCACGAATGATGGCCGGACGGAAACGTATGTATAGCGGGCGCCTCAGTGTCGAGCCGGTTCCAGGATGCCCCCAGCCGGTCGAATCCCCCGCGAGATCGTCGAGTTCTTCAATATGCCGGGTGGGCACTCCCTCATCGCGAAGGGGCCGGCCGGCACTGGCAAGACGACGTTCGCCCTGCAGCTGACGGAGGAGCTCGGCGAGGTCACGGCGTCCCATTACCTCAGCTCCCGCGTATCGGACGAGTCCCTCTTCCGCCAGTTCATCTGGTTGAGGGAACGCCTCAAGCCGGCGGGACTGCAAGGCGGCGGCAAGGTGCGCGCCGACTCAAGGGTCGCACGGACGGCCCTCGACCAGCTGGAAGGGAAGATCATGGAAGGCAAGGAGGGCGAGGATGCGGAGCCCGAATCGATCGGGAGCGGCGAGGTGAAAGGGAGTTTCCTCGAAGTCACCCTCGGATTCGATCTCCCGGAGCTCGAGGCCGCGTACGAGTTCGTCGACAAGCGCCTTCCGGAACGGTCGCTCGTCCTCATCGATTCCATCGATGCACTCGGAGAGCACTATGGAATCCCCGCGGCGCGCCTGATCACCATCTTGCAGAAGGACCTCGTCGAGGCGAGCAAGCAGAACGTCCTGTACGTCTTGGAGAGCAGCGGAGAAACGCGGCTCGACTACCTCGGCGACGGTGTCGTGAGCCTCGCGTCGTCGGAATACCAGGGGCGTCGCCTCCGCGTGCTGACGATCGAGAAGCTCCGCGGACAACAGGTCCAACAGCCCCGGTACCTGTACACGCTCGACGGCGGACGCCTGACCGCCTTCAACATCCGCGAGGAATTCCGGCCCGCGAAGCCACAGGTGTGGAAACCCGTGAAGGACCTCTCCAAGGACGCGGTGAGCATGGGCCTCGAGCCCCTGGATCGGATCGCGGGCGGGCTGAGCCGCGGCCGCGTCATCGCGTTCGAGATCTCCAACGCAGTCCCCGCGGACTACGTGGACTGGCTGCGCACGGCCATGATCTGCAACTTCGTGAGCCAGGGCCGCGGTGTGGCGCATGTGCCGCCCCGCAAAGGGAGCGCGGAGTTCCTCCGGGAACTCGTGAGCCCGCATCTGCCCGCGGGGGCGTTCGACGCGAACGTCCGCGTGTTCGAGGCGGCCACGTTGGGCTCGGCCGAGGTCTCCCGAATCGTCCTTCACATGGAAGGTACGAACGTGGATTCGGACCTGAAATGGTCCAATGTCGAGTTCCAATTGCCGAAGGCGGAACGGCCGTTCCTGGGCTTGATGGCCTTCGACACGCTCGAGTCCGTGTACGGGGAGAAGGTGATCGAGGGCATGTCGGGCGTCTTCTCGGCCCTCCGACGGGCGAAGGATGTGTTCGTCGGCTTTGTCACGCCCGACAGCGCCTCCGCGGCGAAGCTCGAGAACCTGGCCTACGCCGTCTTCCGGATCGACAGCGTGAACGGCTCTGTGGTCCTCTACGGACAGAAGCCGTATACGGAGTTGTTCAACCTCTCGTGGGACTGGTCCAGTGGCTTCCCGAAAGCGGAACTGCGGCCGATCGTGTGAGGCGGAAAATCGTCCGCGAAACTCGCGCATCCCTCCCGATCCGCGAGTATCAATTCCGAGAACCGGATAGATAATCGGATTACTATCCCCACTGAATCGAGACCCAATGCGAGAAAAGGACGTCTCGCGCTTGCTCACGGACGAGTACGCGGAACGCATTTTGGTCGCTACGCAGAGCACATCGAGGTCCGTGCAAGAGATCAGCGACAAGTACGACATCCCGATCGCCGCGTGCTATCGGAAGATCCACGAGCTCGAGGAGGCCGGGTTCCTGAACGTCGCCGAGATCGTCACGACCCCGAAGGGGAAGACGATGAAACTGTACCGGTCCCTCCTGAAATCGGCCCAGCTCGTGTACCAGGAAGGCATCTTCAAGGTGAAATTCGAGTTCGATATCGAGAAGGACATCAACGGCAAGTGGATCGAGCTCAATTCTGCGATTAACCACTAGTCTCGCGCGTGCGCGCGCGTTTTCCGCGCGCGTGATAATCATTCCGCCAAACGAGTCTTTTGTCTGATAATCATGCGCGATAGCTTAAATATCCTGCAACTTCATCGACCGGCAGGACAGTTCTGGGGTGTTCCACTTGGAGGACGACATGAACGGACACGACGATGGATTTGCGGACTCGTCGAGGTTGCTCAGCCCCCTCGAAGCGTCCCAGCTGCTCACGGACGAATACAGTGCGAAGATCCTCCTCGCCACCTACAAGCGGAAGATTAGTGCCCAGGAGATCAGCCAGCGGTACGGCATCCCCATCGCGGCGTGCTATCGTAAGATACGAATCCTGGAAGAGGTCGGTTTGATCCAGTGTGTCGAGCGCATCCTCACCCAGAAAGGGAAGAGGAAGAACCTCTACACGTCCTGCCTGCGGAATGCGTACATCTTCTTCGAGAACGGCAAGCTCCGCGCCCGGTTCCAGTTGGCCACGGGTCAGGTGAAGGATTTCGGCGGAGATTGGAACGGACTCGACTTGATGAAGCAGTGAACCCTGCCCGCGGATTACGAATCATCCCATCCCTCCCTTTTTCCATGTATCAGGTGAGGGGCGCCGCCGTCGCCCAGAGACACGTTATCACCTATCGCATCGGAGAACCACGTCGGCGCGTTTCATAGAGTCGCGCGTATTGCGACGGCTACGACCGTGCGAATCGAATTCCACAAGATCCTCTCGGAAGGGCGCAGCATCCGCTATGACGACGACCCAGAAGGGGCCGTCATCCACCTCAGCGTGATCGTCACCGGAGACGAGGCACGTCGCAACCGGGCGAAGCGATCGGCCTGAACATCCCCGTGGTCGACGTCGAAATCCTCGCGTACGATCGCATGGTTCTCCCAGGAGAGTCCCTAGGTCCGCTCCAGCAATTTCCCTTGGACCACGTCGACTCGGAGGAGCGTCTTGATCTTCATGCCAAGCTCCTTCTCCATCCGGGCCTTCTCGCGGGTCTTCTCGAAGACGATCAGGATGTCCGTGATGTCGGCCCCGATTTTCCTCAACGCCTGGGCGATCGAGAGGAGGGTCCCGCCGGTCGAGATGACATCGTCCACGAAGACGACCCGGTCCCCGCGGTGGATGTTGTTGACGAACATGTCCGTCTTCGCGTACCCGGTCGTCTGTTTGAGCGAGACCTCCCCGGGGAGCCCGTACTGCCGCTTCCGAATGAAGACGTAGGGCTTTTGGACCCGGAGCGAGAGGCCGGCCGCGAGCGGGAAGCCCATCGATTCCGCGGTCACGATCTTGTCGCATCGGCTCCAATCTCCGATCCGCGCGAGCTCCCCGAGGACCTCGTCGAGGACGTCCGGTCGGCCGAGCGGGATGCCGTCCGTGATCGGATGCACGAAGTACTCGTAGTCCCCGAACCGGACGATCGGGCAGTCCTTCAGACTCGCCCGGAGTCGTTCGAGGGCCATCTCACTCCCTCGTCACCAGGTCGCGCGCGACGGCCCCGGCCTGCTCGATGATCTCCGCCTCTCCCTTGATCCGACGGCCCCGCATCAGCACGACGCCATCGCAGATCGTCGTGTCGACGACGTTCCCGTGGGCGGCGTACACCCAATTGCTCAGGTCGGAATGGCGGGGCGTGAGCTCCGGACGTCGGGGGTCGACGAGGATGAGGTCCGCGAGGCGGTCGACTCCGATGATCCCCGCATCGATCCCGAGGGCCCGGGCGCCCCCCAGGTTCGCGAGCTCGAACGCTTCGATCGCCGGGAGGGCCTTCGGATCGCCGCTCGCGAACTTCTGGAGGAGGGCCGCGGCTTTCATCGTCTCGAACATGTCCAGGCTGTTGTTGCTCGCCGCCCCGTCCGTCCCAAGGCCCATCGCGACGGCGGCCTCCTTCATCGCGGGATAGGGCATCGCCGCCCCGGTCGCGAGCTTCATGTTCGAGATCGGGCAATGGGCGACCTTCGCGCCGGTGTGGGCGAGGACCTCGATCTCGGCCTGATCGAGCCAACATCCGTGGGCGGCGATCACGTCCTTCCCGAGGAAGCCGATGGTGTCAAGGTACTTCGCGGGCCGCAAGCCTGTCTCCACGACGCAGTCGTCGACCTCTCGTTTCGTCTCGGACAGGTGCAGATGGATCAGGGATCCCTTCTTGTCCGCGAGTTCGCGGATCCGGAGGAGGGAGTTCTTCGAGACCGTGTAGATCGCGTGCGGGCCGAACACGGGCGTGATTCTCTCCGTCTTCAACGCCTCGACCCGACGGTTCGCGTCTTCGGCGGCCCGGAGTTGCTTCGCTGCCCTCTCCGGATCGTTGAGGTCCACGATCCCTTCCGCGAGAAAGGCACGCAGCCCCATCTCCTTCACGGCCTTCGCGGCCTGGTCCATGTGGAAGTACATGTCGTTGAAGGTCGTCGTCCCTGTCTTGATCATCTCCAGGCACGCGAGCTTCGTGCCCCAGAACACGTCTTCGGGGCGGAGCTTCGCCTCCACGGGCCAGATCTTCGTCTCGAGCCAGGTCGACAGATCGAGGTCGTCCGCCCAGCCGCGGAACAAGGTCATCGCGGCATGCGTGTGCAGGTTCACGAAGCCCGGCAAGGCGAGCTTCCCTCGGCCGTCGATCACCGTGTCCGCTTCGCGCTTCTTCCCGATCTCCGCGATCCGGTTTCCCTCGATGTAGATGTGGGTGACGTCTCCCTCGACCTGGACGTCCTTGATCAGGATGCTCATCGCAGTCGCCCCAGCGCACCTGCGACCACGGTGCGAGTGAGGGCGGCATTCGCCCGTTGCGTCTCGCGGATCGTTTCGAAGGTCAGCGGCTCGTCGACGATGCCATGGGCAAAGTTGTCGACGGTGCACAGGGACGCGTACGGGATCCCGAGTTCCGATGCCAAGGTCGCCTCGGATGCCATCGTCATCCCGACGACGTCACCGATCGACTTGAAGAACGCGATCTCGGCGCGCGTCTCGAGCCGCGGGCCCGTTGTCTGCACGTACACGCCTCGATCCCGGACGACGGCGTTCGCGTCCTTCGCCGCCTCGGAGAGGGCGGCCCGCACCGAGGCATCGAGGGAGGGCGTCGAATGGACGACGCGATCGTCATAGTACGTTGGGATGTCCCAGAAACCGACGAAATCATCGGGCACAACGAAGCTCCCTGGGCGGATCGTCTTCTTCAGAGAACCAGTCGACGACGTCCCGATCACATACGTTGCTCCGATCTCCTTCAGAGCCCACAGGTTCGCGCGATGGTTCAGTTTGTGGGGCGGAATCCGGTGATCCTTCCCATGTCGCGGCAGAAAGGCCACCTGGACGCCCGCGTGCATCCCGACCCGGGGCGGATCGCTCGGGGCTCCATGCGGGGTGACAAGAAACCGCGCTTGCTCCTGTTCCAAATCGAAGGCGTCGCCAAGGGCGGATCCTCCAATGATTCCGACGAGGGCCGGCGCCATGGTGTCGGGCGAACGGCGCTCCCCCGATAAAGACTCCATCCCGCGGCGCTACTACTCGGACGCAACGCGGTCGAGGGCTCCGCGACCGAAATGAGTCTCAGGGTCGATAGTCGATAGGATACGTATAAGATGGGACCTCCGGATAGTAAGCCGGTTCCATGCGGCCGCTTCCATGGCCGCTCCTGATCGCTTTCGAGGAGGACGAGCTTCTCAAGGACCTGCTCTTCGGAAAGAAGAAGGACCTCGAGGAGGGAAGGGCCTACCTCGTGAAGGAGAAGAAGCCGGAGCGGGCCCTCGCAGTCTTTCAACAGGCAATCGACGCGGGGTGGCGCCCGCTGTACATCACCCGGCAGCACCCGAACCACGTGATCCGCCGGCGAGGGGACAAGGACATCCGCATCGTGTGGCTCTCGACGACGTTGGGCAAGGACTACATCGATCCGCACAATTTGAACAGCCTGAGCAACCTGATTGGGAACTTCCTGAACGAGTCGCCCCGGGCGGTCATCCTGCTGGACGGGATCGAGTACCTCATGATCAACAACGACTTCGCCCGGATCCTCCACTTCCTGGAGTATGTGAACGAGCAGATCGCGCTCCGACGGGCCGCCCTGATCCTCAGCGTGGACGAACGCGCTTTCGAATCGAAGGAGCTCGCCTACATCGAACGGAACACGGTGGGCGTCGAGTAGGGAGCTTTTTAGTCGCCCGGGACATCCGCTCCGCTCCCGATGTTCGAGATCGAAGCCCGCGGGGGCGTGGGCCGCCGAGGAACGTGGACTCGATCCGGTCGGATTCTTCCGACCCCGCTCGTCTTGTTCCTGCATCGGTCATCGCGCCCCGCGCCGACCTACGCCGAGGCCTTGTTCGTCTCGGAACGCAGCGAGGATCCGCGGTTCCAGGTCCGCGTGAGCGGCAGCTTCTTTGCCACGCGCATCGGAAACCACGCGGACGATCTACCGCCGGTGAAAGGAGTGCCACTCTCTCTGGCGGACCTCGAGATCCCCGAGGACGAAGTCGCGGGAGAGTTGTCGATCGTTGTCGGGGAATCCGACCTCGCCAGGGCGAGCCGTGCCGATGCCGTGTTCCTCGCGAACGGCCCGGAGTTCGAGCGGTCGCCCCGCGAGTTCGTTGCCGCGATGCGACGGCTTAGAGAGTCTCTCGGCCCCGCGAAGGTCGCCGCGGTGACCGGGCTCGCGAGCCCTTCGAACGTGTCCATCCTCGTGTACGCCGGGATCGACGTGGTCGACTCCAGCCGGATGATGCTCGACAGTGCGCGAGGCCTTTTCCACACTTCCGATGGAGCGGTGCCGGTGTCGGAAGCAGATCGCGCGGCCTGTGGATGTCCCGCGTGCACCACCGGGGGAGACCTGCAGGCCCACAACGATCACGCCCTCTACCGCGAGGTCCTACTCGTCCGGAACCACCTCTCGCACGGCCGGCTCCGGGAGCTCGTCGAACGCCGACTCGCGAACGCTCCCTGGAACACGGCGGTGGTCCGCCATCTGGACCTTCGCGAATACGATTGGGTGGAACCGTACACGGCCGTGGCGGGTGGAGCGATGCTCGCGTATTCCCACGAATCCCTCAATCGGCCGGAGATCGTCCGCTTCCGCCGTCGAATCCGAGAGCGGTATCGGAAGCCGCCATCCGCGGCGGTCCTTCTCCTCCTCCCCTGTTCCGCGCGCAAGCCCTACTCGGCGAGCCGCAGCCACCGTCGGTTCCGCGACGCGATCCTCGCGAGCGCGAACCCGTCCGTCGTCCACGAGGTCATCGTCACCTCTCCCTTGGGACTCATCCCGCGGGAGTTGGAACGCTTTCACCCCGCGAGGGATTATGACATCCCCGTCACGGGGGACTGGAGCCGCGACGAAGCTGCGATCGTGATCGAAGACCTCTCGGCCTTCCTGGCGACGAACCGATACGATGCCGTGGTCGCGCACCTCGGAGCGGAAGGACCGATCGTTCACGAGGCCCTATCCGACGCCATCTTCAGCACGAAGGACCATCCGACCTCGGAGGATTCGCTCGTCTCGTTGACCCGGACG
>WNGG01001021.1_pt1 | contig 31250 bp, 36 predicted proteins | sample 5400661 | NCBI WGS metagenome assembly WNGG01 (sample SAMN13153372, study PRJNA577476) | soil metagenome | isolation source: 100 cm soil or saprolite under Garry oak tree replicate 1 | place: USA:California | collected 2016-06-15
TGATGTGCCCCGACGAAAGGGCCAGCGTGCGTGGCAGCGCACTCGCGCTGGGGCTGGAACGCGGTGAGGGCGTCGGTGATGGCGCTGCGGTCGGCGAGGATGTGGCTAAAGGCGCCGGCGCGGTCACGTGCAGAGTCGCCTGCGCGTGGCACGTGTTGTTCCAACAGATACGAACGATATGGTCGCCCGCACCGATGTCGCGAGGGATGGTGACGTCCAGGCTCACGTTTCCGGCACCGTCGGACTTGAACGGAAAGACCTTGACCGGGCTCAGAAGCTGGATCTCTCCGTCCTGGTTGGCGGGCAGACGCGTGGCGCTCACGACCACGTGGTCACCTGCCTGGACCGGGTTCGACGACAGCGACAGCGCCGGCGGATGCGACGCCGCGTAGCCGAGAAGAAGCGCGGTCAGCAGCACGACCACGCCGAGCGCCGCCAGGATGGTGTTGCGGGTGCGATGCGACCGGCGCGGGGCGGCGACGGGGCCGGGATGAGGAATCGCCGGAGGCGCTGACTGCGCCATCGGCACCGGCAATGGCGCGACCGCGATCGCGGCGGTGGATGTGGCCTGCGCGGCTTGATGGGAGCTTGGCACGGTTGCCGCCAACGGCGCGGCCATCACCATGGTGCGATCGACGGCGGGCGTGGCGGCTCCGACCAGTGCCTGGCGAAGGGCTGTCACGAACGCTTCGCAGCTCTCCCATCGCTGGTTCGGATCCTTGGCCAGGCCGCGCAAGATGACGGCATCGACCCGTGGTCCAAGGTCGGGTCGGCGCGAGCTCGGCGCGGGTGGATCGCGGTGCACATGGGCGTAGAGCACCTCGAGAACGCCTTCGCCGTCGAAGGGAATCGCTCCGGTCAGCATCTCGTAGCTGATGGTGGCCAGCGAGTACCGATCCGCAGCCGGACCGACGTGGCTTCCGGTCACCTGCTCTGGCGCCATGTAGGCGGGGGTGCCGGTGGTCACACCACTCATCGACACCGAGGCGGACTGAAGGAGCTTGACGAGTCCGAAGTCCGCGATGACCGGCGTGCCGTCCTTCTCGAGCAGGATGTTGGCCGGCTTGACGTCGCGATGGACGATGCCGAGGGAGTGAGCATAGTCGAGACCTCTGGCGATGCCGGTAAGGGTTTCGATCACGCTCGCATGGTCCATCTGCCCGTGCTGCATGCGGCTCGCGAGGCTGCCCCCAGGCACGTACTCGACGATCATGTAGGGCGTCCCCGCGTGCTCGCCGAAGTCGAAGACGTTGAGGATGTTGGGATGTCGCATCTGAGCGATCGCCTGAGCCTCGCGCCGAAAGCGGGCGATCGAGTCCACGTCAGGAGCGATGCCCTGCATGACCTTGACCGCACCCGTGCGCGCGAGCTGGACGTGGTAGGCGCGGTAAACCACGCCCATCGCTCCTCGGCCGATGAAGTCCTGGACCTCGTACTGCCCGAGCCGCGTTCCGGTCTCGATCGACACGGCCCCTGATTATGGGGCGAGGTTCTCGGATCTCAATCCGGGTTAACTTGCGAGGACCTGATCGCCTCAGAGGTCTTTTAGAGCCCGACCGTCACCGTGTTCGAGTTGTAGCAGGTACCGCTTTTACAAACTTGGATGTAGGCGCTCTGCCCAGCGATTACGAGGAGCGGAGTCGCGAAATGCTGTGAGTAGCTTGTGCTGCCCGACGGCACAGACGCTGTACCAGCAGCGCGAGGCGTTCCACCGGCAACAACCGCCACGCTCCATGACCCGCTGCTTGCAAAGTTATGAAAGGTCACGGTGAAGCCGTTGAGAGTGGAGATAGGTCCGACCGTTATGTAGGGCGGCGGAGGTGGCGTCGGTGATGGTGATGGGGGTGGCGGTGGCGGCGGGCTCGGCGCACGCGTCGGGGTTGGACTGGCTCTCGTGGTCCCGCCGCCGGTGCCACTGGTTGGGGTCGGTGAGTGAACGGCAACGGGAGTCGGTGACGAACCGGGTGACGGGCTTGGTGACGCGCCAGACGGGGGCGTGTAGGTCGGCGGGCCCAAGAAATTCGTTCCGTCGACCACGCGGAGTGGCGCCTTCGCGTGGCAGGTTCCATCCCAGCAGAGCTTCACCGTGTGATCGCCGAGCGCGGTATCGCTGGGGACGAGGATCTCCCTGGTCACGTTGCCGTTCGCGTCCGCCCGAAAGGGAAAGACGCTCAGCCGGCTCAAAAGCTGGATCTCGCCGGCCTGGTTCCGCGGAACGTGAGAGGCCGTGGCGACTAGGCTGTCGCCAGGGCGGACGGTCGTGGCCGACAGCGACAGCGTGGGCGGGCGCAGCGCGCCGATCAGCCCGCAGGTCGAAACTAGCAGCAGCAGCAAGAGCGCCGCGGACAGGATCGTGTAGAGCCGGCGGCGCGACTTCTTGGCCGGAGCGGGGACCGCGGCCGCGACCGGAGGCGCAGCCGGCATCGGGGCTGTTGCGACTGCGGCGGCCGGCGCGGGCACGGGCATCGGCATCACCACCGTCGCGCCCGTGTTCGCGGCTTTGGGCCGCGCGATCGGAGCGGTGGCCGCAACCGGCGGCGCCATCACCACGGTCCGCTCGACGGCGGCGCTTCGAGGGGCCTCGAGGGCGGATCGCAGGGCGGCCACAAACGCCTCGCAGCTCCCCCAGCGTGCATCGGGATCTCTGGCCAGGCCGCGAAGGATGACCACATCGACGCCGGATCCAAGCTCCGGCCGCCGCGTGCTCGGCGCGACTGGCTCGCGATGCACGTGCGCGTACAGCATCTCGAGGACGCTGTCGTCCTCGAACGGGAAAGTCCCGGTGAGCATCTCGTAGGCCATGGTCGCGAGCGAGTAGCGATCGGCCCCAGGCCCGACCTTACTTCCGGTCACCTGCTCCGGCGCCATGTATGCGGGGGTGCCTGTGGTAGCGCCGGTCATCGAGTTGAGCGACGCCGACTGCAGGAGCTTGACCAGGCCGAAGTCGGCGATGATGGGAGTTCCGTCACGAGCGACGAGTACGTTCGCCGGCTTGACGTCTCTGTGGACGATGCCGAGCGAGTGCGCGTAATCGAGGCCGGCCGCGATTCCCTCCAGGTACTCGAGCGCGGTCGCCGTGTCGAGTGGGCCCTTCTTCATCTGGGCGGCCAGGCTGCCGCCCGGTACGAACTCGACGATCATGTAAGGCGTCCCCTGGTATTCGCCGTAATCGAACACGTTGAGGATGTTGGGATGTCGCATCTGAGCGATCGCCTGCGCCTCGCGGCGGAACCGCGCGATCGAGTCTGGGTCGGGCGAAATCCCATGCATCACCTTGACTGCACCGGTGCGTGCGAGGGGGACGTGGTAGGCGCGATAGACGACGCCCATCGAGCCCTGGCCTATGAGGTCCTGGACCTCATATTGACCCAATCGTGTGCCCGGTTCGATCGACACGAGCGCTGATTATGCGGACAGCGTGGGCGGTTTCAATCCACGATAACCGAGCTTTGAAAGAGGCTCGAAATCGTTAAGTAAAACGCGCGCACTTAACGCCAAGAACGCCGAACCGGGCATCATGCTGAATACAACGAGCGCTGCCGTCGCCCTGGTCTCAGCCTCGGTTCTTAAGCCATCCTCCGTCACGTCCGCGCCTGCGCGCGACCAGTCCGGCGAGGATCGATAATGCGATCTCCGCGGGCGTGACGGCGCCGAGATCCAGGCCGACCGGACTCTGAATCTGTGCGATCACGTCTTCGCTTACGCCCTTTGCGCGAAGCGCTTCCAGGTGGTGGCCGGTGTGCCGCCGGCTGCCGACCAGGCCGATGAAGCGCGGGTGTTTCGGAAGCAGCACCTCCAGAAACTGGACGAGGTCAGGGGCATCGTGGTCGGTGTGCACGGCGTAGACGTCTGCGCCGAGCGCCGCATCGAGCCCGCTCAGCTGGGTCACCGCACCGGGCGGCCAACCCGCCAGCCGTTGCCGACGGGTCTCGACAAGCAGCGGGCGGAACCCGACCTCGGGCGCCCAGCGCACGAGCTCCCTGGCCACAGGTGTGGCTCCAAAGACAACCAATGTGGGCGCGGGAGCGTGTGGCTCCAGGTAAACCTCGATGGAGCCGAGGTCGTGGCGGTAGGTGTGCAGCTGCGGCGCGCCCGCGTCGGCGACTCGACGCGCGTCATCCAGCGCGGCGGCGTCGAACTCGCTGCAGCCCAGGGTGCCGGCGAGCGTAGCGTCGCGCGACAGGAGCAGCTTCGCACCGGTGCGCGAGGGTGGCTCGCCGTCGAGCTTGATCACCGTGGCGAGCACGACCTCCTCGCCTCTCGCCAGCCGGGCGGCCAGCTCCTCTTCGAGGCTAGGCACGGGCGGCGCTGCGGGTGAGAACCGCGGATATGGTGTCGCGCGCGCGCGCGATCTCTTCATGTGTGGTGGCGTAGCCAGTGCTCAGGCGAAGGCTTCCAAGGGCGGTGGGCAGGTTCCAGCCCATGGCCAGCAGGACGTGCGACGGATCGAGCGACCCCGACGCACAGGCTGACCCGCTCGAAGCGGCGACGCCCGCCAGGTCGAGTGCCATCAGCATGTCCTCTCCCCTGCGATCTTTGAACGCGCAGCTGGCGAGATTTGGTAGGCGCACATCGGCCCCCGTGAGCTCGGCGCCGAGCACGACGAGCAGCTCGCGCAGTGCGGCCGACTGCGTCGCGGCGGTTCGCGCTCGATGTTCGCGCTCGCGTGCGCAGACTTCGAGGGCCGTCGCACACGCCACCGCCGCCGCGATGTCCTCGTGCCCGGCCCGCCTCCCCCACTCCTGAGGCCCGCCGTACAGCATTGGATCTATGCGCACGCCGGCGCGGACGTACAGCGCCCCTCCGCGGCCGGCGCCGAGCTTGTGGCCGCTGATCGAGACCAGGTCGGCGCCATCGGGAATCGGAATCCAGCGCGGGCCGGCGCACGCATCCACGTGCACGAGTGCGCCGAGTGCGTGCGCGCGATCGATGACCTCGCGCACCGGCTGCAGAGTCCCGACCTCGTTGTTGGCGAGGCCGATCGATACGAGCGCCACGCCGGGCGTGACCCCATCCGGGTCGGCGCGCGCGCCGTGATCAACGGGCGCGATGTCGACCTCGTGTCCCTCCACCTGCAGCCTGCGCGCCGCGCCGAGCACGGCCTGGTGCTCGGCCGCCCACGTCAAGATCCGGCCGGACGTCGAGAGGCGGCTGGCGGCGCCGAACAGGGCAAGGTTCACCGCCTCGGTGCCGGACGAGGTGAACGTGACCTCGGTGCGATCCGCACCGAGGGCTTGTGCAGCGATGTCCCGGGCGCGATCGAGAGCCGCTCGGGCGGCGCGCCCTTCGGCGTGCGGGCTCGAGGGATTGCCGTCAGGCAGGTCGCGGAGAGCCGCGAGCACCTCGGGAAGGATGGGCGCCCCGCCGGCGTCGTCGAGAAAGATCCGGTTCACCGGCAGGCCCTCAGCAGGCCGGCTCTACCGGCTGTGGTCAGGCTGGTGGATTAGCTCTCTGAGCGTGCCCTGGAAGTTCTTCATGAACAGGTGAAGGTCGAGGATCTCGTCGACGCTGATCGGCTCCCGCACCGGCGCCGAGTCGACGACATCCGCGGTCTCGACGTTCTCGACGTCTTCGACCGCCCCGCCCGCGATCGCGAGCACCACGATGAAAGTCACCTGGCACTGCGCGCAGGTCACCTGGAGGTGGAAGCGCTCCTCCTCGTGGCTGAGAACCTGGATGTCGCAGCCTTTCAAGCTGCGCCCGCAGACAGGACAGTTGTAAAAACGAGCCCGGTCGCGGATGAACTCTATGATGCCCATCGGCAAGCCCATCTTACGCCGCCGGTGTTGCCCAACATCCCCTACCTCTGGCCCTCGATGCAGGTGCAGCCGTGGGGCCCGACCACCGCGGAGTGAAGCGTGCCCGCGGGCAGCACCATGCGGTCGCCGGCTTTCAGCTCGAGCCCCCGTCCCTCTTGCTCCAGGAGGAATGTGATCGAGCCGTCGACGCAGTAAAGGACCTTCTCGTATTGGTGGCTGTGCGCGCCGTAACGATCGTGGGGCCCGTTCGACCACGAGTAGCACGAGCTTGCCTCGCGGCGCAGGCTCGTCATCAGGTCGTCCATCAACGCCATGCCCGGATTCTAAGATGACGTAAGTGATGCCCAGGTGAAGCCCCGGTTCCTGGCCGACTGCAACGTCGGGCGGCTCGCGCGCTGGCTGCGCGCGCTCGGCTACGACGCCTCTTATCACCCGCGCATCGACGATGCCGAGCTCGTGCGTGAGGCCGCGGCCGAGAGCCGGGTCCTTCTGACCCGTGACCGTGACCTCACCAAGCGACGCGTGATCCAGAGCGGCGTCGTGCGGGCGATCCTGATCCGTGACGACGAGGTGACCGCTCAGCTGCGCCAGGTTTTCAAGGAGCTGGGGCTCGAGCTGAAGGAGGCGCTCACGCGCTGCATCGAATGCAACTCCGAGCTCCAGGCACGCGTGGCCTCTACGGTAGCCGAGCGCGTGCCGCCGTATGTTCGTAAGACGCAGTCGCGCTATTCCGAATGCCCAGCGTGCGGGCGCATCTATTGGGCCGGGACCCACTGGCAGCGCATGCGCGAGGTTCTCGCCGGGCTTTGAGGGACGTCCTGCGGAAGCTCATCGCAGGCGAGCTCATGGAGGACGAGGCCATCGCGGAGCTGCGCAGCATCCAGCTGGAGGAGCTCGGAGGTAAGGCGCAGCTCGACCTGGGACGCTTCATGCGGCGCGGCGTGCCCGAGGTCGTGCTTGCGCCAGGCAAAGCTCCTGCAGATGCGGCGCGTCTCGCGGTCACCCTCGCGCACCGCCAGGGCCAAGGGCTGATCAGCCGCATGACCGGCGAGCATCGGGCCGCACTGCGCGCCGCGGCGGCCGACGCGCGAATGAGGCTCGTCGACTACTCGAGCTCGGCACGGGTTCTTCGTGAAGGTTTTGCGCCGGAACCTGCTGGCGGCAAGGTTGGGCTGCTGACCGCCGGTACGTCGGACGTGCCGGTCGCCGACGAGGCGCGCATGGTCGTCGAGGCGTGCGGCCTGGAGGCCCGGCTGCAGGCAGACCTCGGCGTCGCCGGCCTGCACCGCTTCGTCGGTCCGCTGTCGGCACTCCTCGAATGGGGCGCCGACGTGATCGTCGTCGCCGCCGGCATGGACGGCGTGCTGCCCGGCCTGGTGGCAGGCCTCATCGACGTCCCGGTCATCGGTCTGCCTGTTTCGACCGGCTACGGACACGGCGGGGCGGGCGAAGCTGCGCTGGGAACCATGCTGCAGTCGTGCTCGACCGGACTCTTGGTGGTCAACATCGACAACGGCGTCGGCGCGGGCGCCGCGGCCGCGCTGATCGCGGCGCGCGCGGCTCAGGGACCGCGCCGAGGGAAGAACGCGACCGCGATCACGAAGGCCGCCGCGCCCAGCAGCAGCACACCGAGGGCCACGCCACCGAGCGTGCGTGACAGATCCGATCCGCCCGGGATCGCAAACAGAAAGGCGAACACGAGGACGGCCACCAGGACACCAACCAAGAGCCACGGAAAGCCGCGCCGCGCGCGCCCGTAGAAGAAGAGCCACAGGCGTCCCGGCCGCTTCCTCACAGCAGGTCTATCAGCTCGGCCAGCCGTTCAATGACAGGAATCCCCGGCTGCGTCCCGTGCGTGTTGTGGGCCGTGCAGATCACCGCGCGCATGCCGAGTGCGCGCGGCCCGTCGAAGTCCTCCACCTCCCGGTTGCCGACGAAGAGAACCCTGTCTGGCGCCGCGCCGATGGCGTCCAGCGCGGCCCGGTAGATCTCGGGCGCGGGTTTACGTCGGCCGACCATGCTCGAGAAGACGACATCGTCCATGAGCGCGCCGATGCCATTCGTTCCCACCTGGCGCAGCATCATCTCAGGCGGAAACGGCGCGTTGGAGCAGATGGCGCGCCTGATGCCGCGAGAGCGCAGCGCCTCGAGGACCTGCCAGGCGTCGGGGTCGACCCTGACGATCCGATCCCAGCACACCTGCTCGGCGTCGACGATCTGGTACAGCAGCCCATCCGGCAGCGAGAGGCCGGCGTCCTCCCACGAGGCTTTGGCCACGTCCAGCCAGTCGACCTCGTCCTCGCTCGTGCTGGTCACATACCTCTCGAGAGGCATGAGCACCTCCTCGAGGATCGCCTCTGCCGGGGGAGCCGGCGTGCCGACCGTCTCCTCGATGGTGGGCAGGAAGTTGCGGATCACCTCGAGCAGCTCGCGCCTGGGGTAGTCGAACGTGACCAGGGTCTGGCCGTAATCGAACAGGACTCCGTCGATGTCTGGCATCTGGCGAATATCCTGAGCGAGTGGCGAAACCGGCTGCGCGGCGGCTGACACACCTCGACGCGAGCGGGGCGGCGCGCATGGTCGACGTTGGAGACAAGCCGGTCACGTCCCGCGAGGCTCTGGCCGAGTGCATCGTGCGGATGGCGCCGGACACGCTGCGCGCGGTGCGTGAAGGCACGCCAAAAGGCGATGCGCTCCAGGTCGCTCGTGTCGCCGGCATCATGGCGGCCAAGCGAACATCCGAGCTGATCCCGCTGTGTCACCCGCTGCCGCTCACGAAGGTCGATGTGGATTTCGAGTTCGCGAAGGGCGGCGTGCGCGTGCTCACGCGGGCGCGCGTGGTCGGCCAGACCGGCGTGGAGATGGAAGCGCTCACCGCCGCCGCGGTGGCGGGGTTGACGCTGATCGACATGACCAAGGGCATCGAGCGTGGCGTATCGATCGAGTCGGTACGGCTTCTGGAGAAGTCGGGCGGTCGCTCGGGAACCTGGAAGCGCGCGTCCGCAGCACGTTGAGCAAGGCGCACGTCGTCACGGTCAGCGATGGCGTGTTCCACGGCACGAGAGTGGACAAGAGCGGCGCCGCGCTCGTAAACCTGCTCAAGAAGGACGGCTTCGACGTCGATGGTCCCGACGTGGTCCCCGACGAGGTGGAGCGCATCACCGAGGCCGTGATGGGCGCCGTCGCGCGCGGTGCCGACCTGGTTGTGGCGACCGGTGGCACTGGCCTCGGTCCACGCGACGTGACGCCGCAGGCGATCGCGGCCATCGTCGACTATCAGGTGGCGGGCATCGGCGAGGCGATGAGGCGCGCAGGAGCGAGCAGCACGCCGATGGCTGCGCTGTCGCGGTCGATGGCCGGGGTGTGCAAGCGCACGCTGATCATCAGCGTCCCCGGCAGCGTTAGCGGCGCGGTCGAGTCGATGCAGGCGGTGCTCCCCGTCGTGGGCCACGCCATCAAGCTCCTGCACGGCGACACGTCGCACAGTTGAACGTCAACGCGGACCTCGGCGAGGGCGCGGGCGCCGACGAGGCGATCCTGCCGCACATCGACAGCGCCAACGTCGGATGTGGAGTGCACGCCGGGTCTGCGACGATCACCATCGCGACGGCCGAGCGCTGCCGAAGGCTCGGCATCGAGGTGGGCGCGCATCCCGGTTATGACGACCGCGCCGGTTTCGGGCGGGAGGAGCTCGGCCTGTCTCCCGACGAGATCGAGGCGCTCGTTGCCTTTCAGGTCGCCGGCATCGCCGCGGTGGTGCCGATCGCGTACGTGAAGCCGCATGGCGCGCTGTACCACCGCTGCCAGAGTGACCCTGCGGCAGCCGATGCGGTTGCGAGGGTGGCGAAGGCCCACGGCGTGGGGTTGATGGGCCAGCCCGCGCTCGAGCTGCTGGCCGCCGCACGACGCGCCGGCATCCCCGCGTATCGCGAGGGCTTCGCCGACCGGCTGCTCCTCGAGGGCGGCGAGCTCGCGCCCCGAAACCAGCCGGGCGCGGTGCTCGATCCCCAGGCGGCGGCAGCGCAAGCCGTGCGTCTGGCCAGCTCAGGCGAGTTCGACACGATCTGCATCCACGGCGACTCCCCCGCCGCCGCGGCCGTGGCGGCCGCGGTGCGTGATGCACTTCGCGACGCCGGCGTCGAAACCGCCAAGCTGGCCGGCGACTGACTTGTCCGGCGGCGAAACCCTCGCGCTCAAGCTCGTCCTCACCCCCAGGCGGCCTTGCTCTCGTCTATGCGTCATCGTGGTCGCCCTGGCTTTGCAGCCCCTGTCGTTGTTCGCCGGTCGCCGGCTCGCAATCGCATAGGGTCAATTTGTGATCTCTGAGCTGACAAGACTCGGCGACCTGCGGACGCTGGTGCGCATCTTCGCCGACATATGGGAGCGGCCGGACGAGCCGCCCGTCGACTCAGACGTGCTGATGGCCTTCGTCGTATCCGGCAATTACGTGGCCGGCGCCGATGTTGACGGCCGGTTGGTCGGCGGGCTGATCGGCTGGCTCGGCGGACCGCCGTCAGACCACCTCCACCTGCACTCGCACATCCTCGGCGTCACGGCCGACAGCCAGGCGCGCGGGCTTGGCTTCGAGCTGAAGCAGCATCAGCGCACCTGGTGCCTCGACCGCGGTGTGAAGACGATCGAATGGACCTTCGACCCGCTCGTGCGGCGCAACGCGTACTTCAACCTCAACAAGCTCGGCGCGGAGGCAGGCGCGTATCTCGTCAACCTCTACGGCGAGATGGCCGATGGCATCAACGCGGGCGAGGAATCGGACAGGATCCTCATAGACTGGCGGCTTGACTCGCCGAAAGCCGTGGCCGCGGCAGCCGGTCGTCCAGCTGAGCTGCCGGCAGACGAGCTCCAGAACGTCGATTCCCTGCTTTCAGTTGGTGCCGGCGGCGAGCCGATCCCGGGAACGTCCAAAGCCCGGGTGGTCATGTGCCAGGTCCCGGATGACATCGTCACGCTGCGGCGCTCGAATCCGCAGCTGGCTCGCGAGTGGCGCCTCGCCGTGCGCAACGCGATGCAGCCCGCCTTCGATGCGGGCTATCGCATCACGGGCGTGACCCGCACCGGCTGGTACATCCTCGACCGCGGATAGACTTTCTACGTGCTGCAGGTTGGGGACAAGGCGCCGGAATTCAAGCTGCCGACCACCAGCGGCCAGGAGCTGACGCTTGAAGACGCTCTGCAGAAGCACAAGGCGCTCATCTTCCTTTTCTATGTGCTTGATTTCACGGGTGGTTGAAGGACCGAGCTGACCGAGTTTCGGTCACGGTATGAGGCAGCCGCTGCTGACGGCATCGGCATCTACGGCATCAGCGTCGATTCTGTGTTTTCGCACCAGGCGTTCGCAAAGGAGCTCGGCGGGCTGCCTTACGACCTCATCGGCGACTTCGAACGCAAGATGGTGACCGATTACGGGGTGCGCCGCGACGACGTCCCCGGATACTCGGGGATGGCGCGCAGGACCATCTTCGTCATCGATCGGTCGGGGACGATCAGGTTCACATGGGTCGGCTCACGCGAGAGCCCGATGCCGGACTACGACGCCATCATCGAAGAGGCGCGAAAGGCAGCCGGATAGCGGCTCAACGCGACGTGTCTCGAAGGGTGTCGAGCGCCGCGGCCTGTGACTGGCGCATCTGTCGCGCCCGCTCGATCGTGACCTCCGCGAACCGCAGCTCGTCGCCAGGCACGAGCTGCCCGGCGACCGGCAGCGAGGCGCTCACCACGGTCGCCACCACCGGGTAGCCGCCCGCGGTCTGGTGTTCCGCCATCAGCAGGATGGGCTGGCCCGCATGCGGCACCTGCACGGCGCCGGCCGTCAGCCCGAAAGACAGAAGCTCGTCGCCTGACGTGGCGAGCTTCGGGCCGTCGAGCCGGTAACCCATACGGTCGGCCTCTCGGCTCACCTTGAACGCGGCGCCGAACAGCGATTTGCGGCTCTCGGCATCCAGGCGTTTGATGTGCGGTCCCACAACGGCGTAGAGAATGTCGTCGGAGTACCGCGGCCGCAGCCGCTCGGGCAGGTGATGGCCCGATACCGCTGGCCTGCTCGCGTCGCGAGCGGCGCCGAGCTCGTCGCCGGCTTTCAGGTTGCGTCCGTGCATGCCGCCGCGGGCCGCCATCAGGTTGGTCGACGCCGAACCCAGCCAGCGATCGGCCTCGATGGCACCCGCCAACGCGATGTAAGCGCGACCGCCTGAGCGCCGCGCGCCGAATGTCAGGCGGTCGCCCTGGCTCATGAATATCCCGGTCCATGTCGGGACCGGCGAGCCGTTGATGCGTGGCTCCAAGTCGGCGCCCGTGATCGCGATTACACACGCATGCTCGGCCAGCAGGTGCGGGCCGCTGAGCGTGCATTCGAGCGTGGCGTCGCCCTCTGCATTGCCGACCAGCAGGTTGGCCGCCCTCTGTGCGAAGCGATCCATCGCCCCTCCGGGCGGAACGCCCGCGGCGATGGCGTTGGGCCGGCCGAGGTCCTGCACCGTCGTGAACAGGCCGGGCTGGACAACGTGGAGCACGGTCCTCATCAGGTCGCTGGAAAGAACTTCACGCGATCCCCGGCGCGGAACAGGCACGGAGGATCGCGGTCGGGCAGGAAGAGCTTCACCGACGTCGAGCCGATCAGGTGCCAGCCTCCTGGCGTCGGCAGCGGGTAGATTCCGGTCTGGCGTCCGGCGATCGCCACCGACCCCGCGGGCACGAGGGTGCGCGGCACATGCCGCCTGGGCAGCTCGAGCTCCTCGGGCAGCGGCCCCATGTACGCCCATCCGGGTACGAACCCGACCAGGAACACGCGGTAGATCGGCTTCGAGTGGATCTCCGCGACGCGTTGAGGCGCGAGCTTCAGCTTCTCGGCCACCTCCTCGACGTCGGGTCCGCGGTAGACGACCGGGATCCGGTGCAGCCTGCCTGGCTCCGCCATAGGCGGGCGTTTGGCAGCGAGCCGCTTGATGGCCGCGCCCAGCGAATCGGCCGTCGCCTGCTCGGGGTCGAAATGCACAGTGACACTTGCGTACCCGGCGATCGTCTGGCGTACATCCCTGCGCTTCTTGAGCGCGGCTGCGAGCGCTATCGCCCGCGTGTTTAGCGCTGTGTCGATCCTTGTGCCCAGCTCGGCCAGCAATGCGGTGTCACCGAGTGGGTGGATCCGCACTCGGGGAACCCGCGGGCGGGTGGAGCGTGGCGCAGGCATGTGCGCTCACAAGAATGGCGTAGAACGCACCCGGCAAGAGACCGACACATAGGAGTCCGACGCACGCCGCCGCCAGGATCCAGGCGGTCACCATCGCGGCGGCAACCACGTTCCACGCCGGAAAGTCGCGCCTGACGTCGCGCCGCGTCGCCGGAAGGTCGAACAGTTCCCACACTCGTCCTGATGCCGCGAAGCGGCTCGTCCCATGCGGCATGACCAGCAAAAGGAGCAGCCCCCACGGCAGCGCGAGCACAAGCGCCGAGGCGATGCGGGCGTAGACCTGCGACAGGCTGCGATCGCTCACCTGCCAGAGGTGGGCGCCGGCGATCGCGTCGGCGAGCGGATTCAGCGCCAGCAGAAAAGGCGCCGACAGGAGCAGCAGTACGATCGCGGTCCAGAAGCCGTCCGTGATCAGACGCATCGAAAGGTGCCAGGGGGGTGGCCTGCTCGCGGGATCCTGCTCGGCCGCGCGCGTCGCTGCGATCGCATAGCCCAGCAGCGGGATGAACGCGATGGGCAGCAGGAGGACCAGCGCAGAACCGACCACAAAGCGCGATCCCCATGACCCTTTGAAAGGCCAGGTGAAAGACTCGGCGACGACCCGCACGCACCAAACCTTAGGATGCGGCCACCACCGTGAACGCGCTGCTGACCGACCTCTACGAGCTCAACATGGCCGCCAGCTACCTGCGGCGCGAGATGACGGGCACCGCGACGTTCAGCCTTTTCGTGCGAGCCCTGCCGGCCATGCGTGGGTTCCTCGTCGCCGCCGGAGTCGAATCCTGCCTCGACCTCCTGTCCGACTTTCGCTTCGAGGAAGACGACATTCGATACCTTCGCGAGACGCAGGGCTACGCCGAAGGCGACCTCGAGGCATTTCGCCGGCTCCGGTTCACCGGCGATGTGTGGGCCATCCCAGAAGGACGCGTCGCGCTGGCCGGCGAGCCTATCCTCGAGGTCACGGCGCCGCTGCCCGAGGCCCAGCTCGTCGAGACCTTGTTCCTCAACCAGGTGACCTTCGAGACGACCATCGCCAGCAAAGCCGCGCGCTGCGTCATCGCTGCCCGTGGCCGCGATGTGGTCGACTTCTCGTTCCGCCGCACACAGGGGATCGAGGCCGGCATCGACGTGGCCAGGGTTTCGGCGATGGTCGGTTTCGCGGCCACCAGCAATGTCGAGGCGGCGCGACGCCACGGCCTCGTGACGGCGGGCACGATGGCCCATTCCTACATCGAGGCCTTCGCAAACGAAACCGACGCCTTCCGCGCTTTCGCACAGGACTTTCCGGGGCGCGCCACCTTCCTGGTCGATACGTACGACACGCTGAGCGGAATCAGGCACGCGATCGAGGTCATCACGGCGCTCGGCCTCCGCGGCCGCCTCGGCATCCGCATCGACAGCGGTGACCTGGTCGCACTTTCAAAGCGCGGTCGCCGGTTGCTCGACGCCGCGGGACTCGCCGATGTGCGCATCTTCGCCAGCGGCGGGCTCGACGAGCTCGCCATCGACGACCTTGTGCGCGACGGCGCCCTCATCGACGCCTTCGGCGTCGGCACCAGGATGGGGGTGTCGGCCGATCATCCATACCTCGACACCGCGTACAAGCTGGTCTCCTACAAGGGCCGCCCGGTCATGAAGCTGTCACGCGGGAAGGTGAGCGCGCCGGGCCGCAAGCAGGTATTCCGCCGCTCGAAGCCGTTCGGCGATCTGGTCGGGCTGCACGGCGAGAAGGTGCCGCCGGGGCGCGAACGACTTCTCGAGCCGCTGATGGTCGGAGGCGCTCGGCTCAAGGCCCGGCCGCCGATCGCCGAGATGCGGTCGCGCTTTGCGTCCGACCTCGAGCGCCTCCCCGCAGCTGCGCGTGCAATCCGAGCGCCGAGGCCGCCGACCGCCCAGAGCACTCCCCGGCTGCGCCAGCTGACGGCGGCCACCAGGCAGAAGCTCGTGGCGATCTCGAAAAAGCGCTGACCGGTTCGTTCGCCTCGGGCGCGCGAACGGCTTCAGCCTCGCGCTGAGCGTCAGGAGAACTCGCGACAATGTAGTGTCCTGTGCCCGAGTTCCTTGCATCTTCGCGGCCTAGACGGCCGGGCGCCTACGGCGCTGAAGCCGGCGTCGAGGGGCCCGGCGCCGCGCATCCTCCCGCGCTTCGCGCGGGGACCCCAGAGGGACGCCTCCTCCTTGCGCCACCCTCTCCTTGGCTCCGGCCGCCGATGCCGCGAAATATGCAGCGGACCTCGGGCGCATGACACTAACTCGCCTCTCTTGACTGAACGCGTCCTCTCCACACGCGAGCTGAACCGCGCCCTGCTGGCGCGCCAGCTGCTGCTCGAACGATCGTCGCTGCCCCTGCCGCGCGCGCTCGAAGCGGTCGGCGGCCTGCAGACGCAGTACGCACCGAGCGGATATGTAGGGCTGTGGTCGCGGCTGCGCAACTTCCGCCGGGCCAGCCTCACGGAAGCGCTGATGAAACGTCAAGCGATCCAGGGCACGCTCATGCGCAGCACCATTCACACTGTTTCGGCCGCCGACTACTGGTTCTTCCAGGCTGGAACCAAGGGCACTCTGCGCGAATGGTGGCTTCGCATCGTCCGGCATCAGGCAGCCGACCTCCACATGGAGCTGGCCGCGAAAATCCTTCGGGAGCGCCTCGAGCGAGGACCGGCTCGCGACCGTGAGCTCAGGGCAGCCCTGCGCGAGCGCGGACTGCCGGACATCGCCTGGTCGGGTGTGCGCTTGTGGCTGGACATGGTGCGCATCCCCCCATCCGGCACGTGGGAGCGGAAGCGTGCGGACCTCTATGCCCTGGCGGACGGCTGGGTGCCGGCACGGGCCACCACCGAGGCCGACGGAATCGTGCTCTTGGTGCGGCGGTATCTGGGCGGATTCGGGCCGGGGGCCGTGGTCGACATCGCCAGCTGGGCGGGATTGCCGCCGGCCAAAGTGGCGCCGGTCGTCGAGCGGTTACGCCTCAAGCGCTACCGCGACGAGGCCGGTCGCGTCCTGTTCGACCTGCCGAACGCAACGCTTCCCGATGCCGGCTCGCGCGCTCCGGTGCGGTTCCTGCTGACCTTCGAGGCGCTGACCATGATTCACGCGCGGCGGGCGCAGGTGATGCCCGAGCAGTACCGGCCGATCATCTTCAGCACGAAGACGCCGCATTCGATGCCCGTGTTCCTCATCGATGGGGCTGTCGCGGGTACATGGCGGTATGAGGACGGCCGGGTTCGCCTCGATCCCTTCGAGCCCGTTGCGCGCACCATGCGACGCGAGCTCGATGAAGAGGCGAGCGAACTGGCCGCATTCCACGGCGAGTAACTGCTGAACGTATCCCCTTTGTGTGAGATTCGCGCTCGCGATGCTTGCTATGGCGATGCTTGCCACATGCGGCCCTCAGCCTGCAGGCGAAGCGATGATGAGCTCGGCTGTCTCACGCCAGCCGGTCGCCGCGCCGGTCTTGCATCCGGTCGGGCCGTCGATCCCAACCGCGCTTGCGGTCGGCTTCTCGCACCTTCCGCCTGGGACTTATCAGGTTCACTTACACGCCATCTGCAGCGGTCGCCAGGGCTACCACCTCGCCTACCTGCCGGCCCTCGTGGTAGGCGCCGCTCACACAGGTCAGGTGCTGGTGCCGACCGCTGACTTCGGTCGCGGATGGTGCGTGATCGTGTACGCGGACCCGGTCCTCAACATCGTGTTGGTGACGCAGCCGATCTGAACCGGCAGGTCAGGTCCTCCTGGTGCGGACCTCGTAACCGTCGTTGGTCGGTCGCACCTCGACGTCACCGGCCCGCAGCTTGAGCCCTCCGTCCTGGCGGGTGGCGACGGTGGAGCCCTCGAAGACGAGCTCGGCGAAGCGCCACTCTCGACCCTGCTTTCGCATGCGCACCAGCACACCGGCATGGCTTCGCCACAAGCCCTCGCCCGCTGCCTTGAAGCCGGACGTATAGAGCTCGCCGATCCGATCCGGGACCGACGGCGGCGGTGGCAGCACACGCACGATCGGCTTGCCCGGAGACGGCGCGGACTTGCCCGCCGGCCGCCGAGCGCGCGCCTGCTCGAGCGAGAGCTGCAGGAGCTGCGATCCCTCCTCCTGCGCGAAGAACGCACCTGAGATGCGGCTCCGGTCCATGGACCTTCGCTTGCAGTTGGTGCAGTCGGCGTCGTGGTCGACCGCGACGAAGGAGCCCGCTGCCAGGGTCTGCGCGCACAGAGTTGTGACCGGACCGTTGCGAGGAACTTTGGGCACAAGATGAATCCGACCTCCGGTCTTGCGCTGCACCGATTCCAATCGCAGGTTGAACACGCTCATGCGGGCATCGCCATGCCCATGAGGTTATCGCTCTGCGGACTTAAGCTGGGCTGATGGCAGCAATCGGCCGGCGGCCGCTGGGCGCATCCGGCATTCACGTCTCCGAGCTTGCCCTGGGCTCATGGAGGACATACGAGCGCATTCCGCGCGACGCCGGCCTCGCTGTCATGCGGAAGGCCCGGGAGCTCGGGATCAACTTTCTCGACGACGCCCGCTACAACGACGAAACCGGGACCGCGCCGATGAAGAGCGGTTACTCGGAGGTCGTTTTCGGCGAGCTGTTCAGGGCGACGGGTTGGACGCGTGACGAGGTCGTGCTCGCCAACAAGCTCTGGTGGGAATTCTGGCCCGAGCAGCGTGCGGCTGCCGAGCTGGATGCTTCGCTGGAACGTATGGGCATGGCGTACATCGACCTTGCCTACGCGGAGAGCCCGCCCGCGGGCCTGACGATGCAAGAGATCGTCCACGACATCGGGGCCCTCATCTCCGCCGGCAAGCTGCGCGCATGGGGCGTGCTCAACTGGAAGCCCGATCAAATGGTGGAGGCCGCGAAAGAGGCAGGCGCCCAAGGGGTGCCGCCGCCCTGCGCCGCGCAGCTGGCATACAGCCTGGTGCGTCGCTCGCCGGTCGAGGACCATGAGATGGCGGATGCGTTGGACGCAGCGCACGCTAGTGTCGTGGCCTCGTTCACCCTCGATGGAGGCGCGCTCACAGGCAAGTACGTGGAGCCCGGAGCGACAGGGCGTCTGGCCGAGAGGCTGGGTGACGAGTTTCATCAGCCGGCGCTGAAGGCGGCCGTCGACCTGCGTACGCTCGCCGAACGCCGGGAGGCGAGGCCTGCCCCGTTGGCGATCGCGTTTGCTTTGCTCAACCCGCGCGTGTCCAGCGTTCTTTTCGGCGCCACCACCCCTGAGCAGGTGGTCGAGAACGTGAGCGCGGTCGAGATCGTGGCCGCGATGGACGAGGAGACGGTGGCCGACCTGGGCAAGATCGGCCTCCAGTAGCCTTCTGTCAGCTCAGGGCGGCGCCCAGCTCGACGAGATCCTCGACGACGCGGTCGCCCCGGTTGAGCAGAGACAGGTGTCCTTCGTCGTCGAGAAGTCGTGACCGCGCCGCGGTGACGTTGGCCGCCAGCCAGCGGCCATGCGCGAGCGGCACCATCCTGTCCTGGGCTCCATGCCAGATGGCGACGGGGATGCCGATGGTCTTGGGCTCGAAGCCCCACGGCCGCGAGAACGCCAGGTCGTCATCGCGCCAGCCGGCGATCCCGTTGGACACGGAACGGCGAAAGCTGTCAGCCAGAGTGTCCGCGTAATCGCCTGTCAGCGCAGCCCGGTCGACGTCGGAGACCAAACCGCCCAGCGCATCGGCGACCTCAGCGCCAGTGCGAGCGCGCATCCCCGGAACCTCGGCTTCGAGGAACTCGGTCAGCGGCTGCTCGCCCTTGACGGCCGCGCCGAATTCGGCGACGTTCTCCGGGCCCATGCCCTCCAGCCAGTTGAGGCCGGCGATTCCATAAGGGCCGAGACCGGCGATGGTCGCCGCCGCGGAGCATCTTTCGGGCAGCAGGGCCGCGCATGCGAGCGCGTGTGGCCCGCCGCCCGACCAGCCGATGGTTATGAAGTGATCCACGCCGAGCGCATCAAGGATCGCTTCCGAATCCTGAGCTGCGTCCGCAACGGTCCGGCCATGTTGAGGCGTCGAGCCGGCGTAGCCGGGACGCGAGTAGGTGATGGTCTGCAGGCCGCGTTTCGCGGCGGGGTCGGCGATCTGCCGGAAGGTGGTCGCGGCGGAGGGTGTCCCGCCGTGGAATAACAGGGCGGGGCCGCCCTCGGGGCCGTCGACCAGGACTTCGATGTCCCGTCCAGCTGCGGCGCGCACGGTCAGCCGGCGGGCCTCCCCCACGCGCCGCAGTATGAACGAATCGGTTTATGAAGCCAGGGCGTTCGCCTGTGCGATCAATGCCTGGCCCTGGGCCACGAGCGATTGTGCTGTGTGCTGGTCGATTGCCTGTCCGTCGAACTCAGCGCCTTCGAGGAAAGCGATCATCTGGCCGGCCAGCGCGTTGCGGTCGTTGGTGAGAGCAGCGAGCTGGTTCTCGAGGTTCGTGTAGGTGCTGTCGTCACTCGTGCTTCCGCTTTTGATCGCGTTCGTAGACGCCTGCAGCGTGGCGAGGCCGAACTGTCCGACCGCTGCGTTGAGCTGTTTGTAGGTCCGAGCGACTGTGAGGTAACCGTTCGACTTCTTGGTCGCCGCGGGCCGTGCCCAGCCGCTGAGGTCTTCGGTGAGCGCGCGGCCGTCGTGGCTGTAGTCGTCCTTCAGTCCGAGAAGGACCATGAGCGTCGGCCGGATGTCGGTGTGGTCCGACCAAGTGGTGCTGTCGACCCCGATCTGATCGACGCCCGGCCCCACCATGCCAAGCCAGGTGGTGGTGATGTCCGACTGGACGTCGCCGTGGTTCCACGCGAAACCGGGTTGCTCGGTCACGCACGGTGAGTTGCAGTTCGCCGCGCCATGGAACAGGAAGTAGTTGGGGTCGGCAAACAGCGTGAAGGTTGGGGTTCGCACAGGGTCTGCCGTGACCATGTGCAGCGCCTTCATCTCCACCGGGTCGGCCAGGAACTTGGTGATGGTGTCGGTATTCCCGGTAATCGGGTTGGTGGCGGTGAGGAGGTTGGTCGCCCGCTCGAATGTGCGCGCGGTTGACGAATTGCGGGCCGGATTGCCGTTGATGTACACGGTCGGCGCCGAGTCGGCGTGCACGTTGAATGGTGTTGTGATCCCCTGCTGGGTCGCCAGGAGACCGGTGTAGTTGGCGTTGACCTCGCCGATCTGGGCGTACGTGCATGGAACTGTCACGCCGTTGCAGCCCGCGGGGCTCGGCGGGCCGCCCGCGAAGTGGTCGCCCTCGTCCGCCGTGAAGACGAACAGGCTGTTGCTCTTGTTGATGCCGTCCGCAGCCAGGCGCGCAAAGAACTTTCCGAAAGCGGTGTCATATGCCTTGAGCGCGGCGACGTATCCCGCTTGCCCGGGTCCTAAGGCCGGACCGGACGGGTGTTTGTCGTGCGCGTCGGAGATGTATGCGTAGGTGATCGGGATGCCGTGTTCCTGCATCGCCGCGACGTACGAGAGCGAAACAGTTGCCGCCATGCCGTCGAAGCCAGGAAACCCGATGTGGCCGGCCGGGTCCTGGATCGTGTTGCCGTTGAGGTCCGTGAGCGCGCTGGAGCTGAGCTGCGGCGCTACGTACTTGTGGCCGAACAGGCCCATGTAGCCGCTGTAGCCGCCCGGCTCGTCCGAAAGCAGATCCGGCTTGCCATTGTTTGCCTGTGAGCAGAGCGAGCTGCCGAGAGAGCAGTGGACCCCGATGCCGACGAAGTCGGCGAACGCCTGGCCGGGGTTCGACTTGACTTCCGCAGCCTCGGTCGAGTTGGCACCGAAGACGGTAGGAATGTCGGTCGCGATGTTCTCGAGCACTGTGTTCGCGGTCGCCACCTGGCCGACGTTGCAGCCAGCCCGGGTGTACGGCACCCACGGCGCCGGGGCGTTGTTGCCGTCCGCGGTCAGCATGTTGAACTTGGTGTCGGTGGGAGTTGAGGTCGTCGGATCGAACAGCGGGTCGGTCCAGTAGGCGAACGAAACGCCCAGGTTCGTGGTTCCGTTCGGGTTGAAGTAGCGAAAGCTGTTCGATACGGGTACGCCCATCCGGTCTCCATAGACACCGGTAAACGACGTGAGGATGTCAGTGGCCGTATGGGATATCAGCGGCGTGTGGTGATTGCTCAGGATCACGCCGTTGTTCTCGATGAAGTTCAGCAGGTTGGGCATCTGCTCGAGGTCGGACGGAACGTTCGGGTTGTCCCGGGTGAAGTGCGTGTTGTCGAACTGCACCAAGATCACGTGCTGGATCTGGCCTTGGGCCGAGCTCAGCTGGCACGTGCCGGCGGCCGAGGCTGTGCTGATCGGCGCTGCCGACACGCTGATCCCGAAGCCCGCAAATGCCACGGCGACAAGGGGTGTCAGCGCAGCGAAACTGAGCAGCTTGCGTCCGATACGTCGAGTCACAAACCCACCTCCGTCTTCAGAAACCGGCAGCCATCCTGGTGAAGAGCCCGCTAGCCCCGACCCCGATTGTCCACGCTCATGGGGCGACGTGCAACACCCGAGGTTGGCGGGGTCCAGCGGGCCCGCGGCGACCACTCTCGGGGTCGCGGGTCGCGGAGAGCCTGTGCGCTGGTCGCGCCAAAGTGAAGGAAAGTCAAACGATCGCCGATCCGCCTCGTAACCGCTGATTCGTCATCACCGTTCCACCACCAACAGCGACACGAGGGGTGCGCGTGAAAGGAAAAAGGAGGTGGGAACCATGTGGAGCCGGAACCGTTTCCTGCAATTGCTGCTCGTCGGGGCGGCGCTTGCGGGCGTACTCATGATCCAGGCCGGCACGACGAAGGCCGGCGTTTTGACGAGCCCCAGTCGGGCTCGCTGACCCAAACGGCGTTCCGCGTGGCCGCGCGCAGCCACGCGGAGCCATCAGTGCCCGCTGTACTCCACCTGGAGGACCGAGAAGTCCGACAGCAGGACCGCGGGCCGGTTGTTGGCGTCGAGGCCGAGGTAGACGGGATAGCCGCCGTCGCCAAAGCCCGATTCGCACGCGAACACGTTCGCACCAGTGTTGGAATCCACCGTCAGGAAACCCCACAGCCAGCTGTTCGACTCTTCGCTCTCGCCCAGCGAGTAGTACAGGGCCTGGTCTCCGTCCTTCATGAGCGACGCGTCCATGACCTTCATCGCCTCTGGCGACGAAAATCCCCCGGTCCCGCCGTCGGTGCCCCATTGGAACGTCTCGCCAGGTTTCAGCTCGGTGGCGGTGTGCCCGACCGGAATCGCGGGTTGCCAGTGAGTGACCGGCTCATTCGACAGCGTCAGCGTCTCCCAGGCGGCGCGAGCCCAGTCTTCGCCGAGGTACCGGGGCCGCCCGGTGACCACGTGGATCGGATAATGGCCCGGCTTCAGGCCAAGGTCGAATGTAAGCATGCTGTCGCTCGACACGGGGTCGCCCACCATGACCTTTCCTGACGGAAGGACGAGATCGCCGACGTAGAGATCTTGCGACGCGACGTAGTCCCGGCTGTGTGAGATGGCTCCGGCCGGGAGGGCGGCGGGCACCATCACTGGTCGCAGGGCTGCTTGCTTCGGGATTCGGACCGACATGGATGCCGGGCTCGTCGCATTCGCCACGAGCGGCGTGGCGAATTGGTGGTTGAACGCCGTCAGAGTCCACCGAGCCTGGGTGATTGGGTAATAGTCGACGAGCCGCGCCTCTCCCCAAGATGAAGGATCTTGCGCATCGATCCAGGATGCCGCGGCGCGATCGTTCATCAGCTGGTCGAATTGCATGGACGTCCTCGCCAGCTCAGCTCTGGATTCCAGCGCATACGACGCCACCTTCTGCATTGGTGTCCTCAACTCGATCGTGTCGGTCTTCTGAATCGGCGCCGGCGCGCTCCCCGGCGACGGGAGGTCGCCGAGCTCGAGCGTCGTCACGACGTCAGTGGTGGCGGCGTCGACGGTCGGCTGGCCGGCGAGAACCAACGGGCTTGTCAGATGGAAGCTGAGCTGCCTGTGCGGCGGCAGGGTGGGAGGTGCTGCGGCGTCGCACGCGGGTACCAAAGGCGGACGGGTGCCGTCAGGCAGCTGGAATGTCAGCGATTCATCGAGCGAATGCCTGTACTGCATGACGCGAGAGCGAAGCGCCGTGGCGCTCGTCGAATAGGCAGGGCCAGGCGGGTCGGGTCTCGTCGTGTGGAACACAACCGACACCGGCACCGAGCACGCGACGCCGATGTATGCGAGCGCCCTGTCGCCGTTGTTGACGATCGATACGTCGGCGACCGCGTCGATCACCTGTCCTTTCTGGCTGAGTGAGAGCGCTGTGCTGACGAACACTTTCTGAGCGTTGGCGCTCAGCCGCGCCTGCTTGTTCAGTTCGGGCGTGGACTTCGCATGGTTCAGCAGAAGCGCACCGAGAAGGGCGACCAGGATGACGAGTGATGCAATCGCCACTCCGGTACGGTCGGAGACCAACGGCCGGTTCGCGCTCATCGTGTATAAGCAACCTTCCAGGGAGCCACGGCGTTCTCGCCGATTATGCTTCCACGGCCACCTTCGTCTCTCTGGCTCACCCCTGAAATCGCAAACCTCACAGCCGCTCCCCGTTGCAATGCGACATGGGGACGCTCGCGCGCCTTGGCCTGGTCGCGCTCACCGGCTTGATGCTGGCAGCCGCCGGCGCCGCGCCCGCCGCCGCCCAGCCGCTGCCGGGTACGACGTGCAGCCTCTTCCCCAGCAACAACATCCTCAACGCCGACATCTCGACGCTGCCGGTCAGCGCTCAGAGCGCGACCTGGAAGGGCAACATGGCGCAGAACACGAACCTGCACCCAGACCTCGGTTCGTTGGCGCAGCAGTACGGAATGCCGGTGAACGTCGCCCCGGCACCGAGCACCGGGCTGATGCCGACCTTCGCTTATGACCCAGAGAGTGATCACCCGGCCGAGGGCTATCCCATCGACCAGAGCACTCTCATCGAAGGCGGGCCGAGCGCGCTCTCGGGCAGCGATCGTCACGCGCTCATGGTCAACAAGAGCAGCTGCAAGCTCTACGAGCTTTACAACCTTCAGAACTTCACCAACGGCCAGCAGCCGCAGGCCGGGTCGGGGGCGGTGTGGGACCTGAGCTCCAACGCGATGCGGCCGATCGGTTGGACGTCGGCCGATGCGGCGGGCCTCCCCATCACGCCGCTCCTGCTGCGCCCGGACGAGATCCTGGCCGGCAGCATCGCGCATGCCATTCGATTTACCGCCCATTGCACCCATTCGTATATCTGGCCGGGTTCGCATGACGCGGGGCTCTGCGTCACCGGCTTCCCGCCGATGGGCGCGCGGTTCCGGCTGCGCCCCAGCTTTGACATCTCCGCCTTTGCGCCCACCACTCAAGTGGTCCTTCGTGCCTTTCAGCACTTCGGCCTGGTCCTCGCGGACAACGGATCCGACTGGTACTTTTCGGGCACGACCGATGACTGGTGGGGCACCGCAGCCGGCGACCAGGTTGTCAGCGAGCTCAAGACCATCCCCGCCGCCCAGTTCGATGCTGTCGACGAGTCGAGCGCCCAGGCGGCCCAGGGTTCGTACCAGGCGGTCGCCACGACAGTCCTGGTGCCGTGCACCGATGCGGGGGTGGTGGCGAGCCCAGGCTCGTCGGCGGCGAACGGCACCCAGGTGGTCGTCACGGCATCCAGCGCGACATGTCCCAACCCGCGTTACGAGTTCTGGATCATGGCCCCTGGGGGCAGCTGGACGATCGTGCAGGCCTACTCAGCCGGCGCCACGTTCAACTGGAACACGGCCGGCAAGGCCCCCGGCACCTATCGCTACTCGGTGTGGGTGCGAGATGCAGCCAGCCCAAACAGTTATGACACTTACTTCCCCGGCACCGCCTACACGCTGACGACTACGTCTTGTGCGTCGGTCACAGCCTCCGCGGCGCCGGCTTCTCCGCAAGCCGCGGGCACCACCGTCACGATCACCGCCACCGCCTCTGGATGTCCAAGCGCGCGCTACGAGTTCTGGATCCTGCCCCCGGGTGGCAGCTGGACCATCGTCCAGGCCTATTCCGCCACGAACACGTTCACGTGGAACACTTCCCCGCCGGCGGGCGCCTACAAATACTCGGTCTGGGCCCGCGACGCCAGCAGCGCGGCGAGCTACGACACCTACTTCCCGGGCACCGTCTACACCCTGACGACAACTCCGTGCACAGGACTGACCGCATCCGCGATGCCGGCCTCGCCACAAACCTCGGGCACCGCGATCACCATCACCGCCAGCGCCTCGGGCTGCGCCAACGCGCGCTACGAGTTCTGGATCCAGAACCCCCGCTCGAGCACCTGGACCATCGTCCAGGCCTACTCCGCCACCAACACATTCAGCTGGACCACCACCGGGCTGCCCGCCGGCACATACAAGTACTCGGTGTGGGTCCGTGATACGAGCAGCGGCGCGAGCTACGACACCTACTTCCCCGGAACCGCGTACACGCTGACGTAATCCCCCCGGTCACGACGAGCGATCACGTGGAGCCAGAGCCCAATGCCGATAGAGCGTCGCGGACAAGGTCGCGAATGATCTCGGCGGCCGGTTTGATGTCGTTGATGACGCTGCACGATTCGCCGGCCCAGAGTGGCGCGTATTCGATGTCGCCTTCGAAGTCCGGCTGTACCGTTCCAATCGCATAACGAGGCCAATCCTCGAGCTCGCCGGTGCTCAGGCGCCGCCTTCCGATCGACGTCCCTTCACCAGGCCTCTTTCCGGGGGGCGGCGAGCCGGCCGCCACCCATTCGTCGTATGCCTTGTTGCGCAGCGTCCGGTGAGGCGCGTTGGGCCACCAGACGTCGTACAGCTCGTTGTACACCGTGTCCTCAGCCGTAGCGTCGACGATGCGCTGCTTGTAGCCGCGATGCAGCCACGCCTCATCGCACGCGACGAAGCGGGTGCCGAGCGAGACGCCCTGGGCGCCCATCAGGAGCGCCCGCGCCAGCCCGGCCCCGTCGCCGATGCCGCCCGACGCAAGCACCGGAAGAGGTTTGACGGCCTCAACCGTCGCCGGCAGCAGGTCCCAGATGGACGTCGTGCCCCTGACATGGCCTCCGGCCTCGATCCCCTGTGCGATCACGGCGTCGACGCCGGCTTTGGCGGCCGCCTCCGCCTCCTCGACCGAGCCGACCTGGATCAAGACCTTCGTTCCGTGGCGATGCGCCGGTTCGACGTACGGCGATGCGTCCCCCCAGAAAAGGACGACGGCGCCGACATGGAGCCGCGCCGCCGCGGTCACGGAATCGAGGAGGAGTTCGCGGTCTCCCTCGTCGACCTCGGCGATGATGATGTTGACCCCGAACGGCTTGTCGGTCAGCTTGCGTACGGCCGCGACTCGCCGTGCCAGCTCGTCGTGCGGCATTCCGCTGGCCCCCAGCACGCCGAAACCTCCCGCCTTCGAGACGGCCGCGACAAGGTCCGGCCCGGCGGCGACCCCGAAGCCCACCGAAAAGATCGGGTATTCGATACCCAGCTCGCGACACAGGGGAGTGCGCAGCGCAGGCCCCACCGGCGCATTGTCACGGATAGAGAGGACGCGCGCGAGGCGTGCTGCGTCAGACCTGCTTGCGCCCCACCGCCCAGACGAGAAGAAGGACGATGACCAGCAGCATCAGCAGCACGATGTTGGCTGCGAGCGTCGCGAACGTCCAGAACACGGTCGAATACACGCCGTTTGCTGCCACGACGGCGAGGCTGCCGGCCGTGAAGATTGTCGCGATGACCAGTAGTAACGAAACCGCGGCCAGCAGCTTTCCGAACGTGTCCTATGACCCCGGTCGAGCCGCCGCCCTCGAGGTCGCGAGAGCGGCGGCGGGTCCTGAACGTGGTTACCGAGAACGCTTGAGCTCGACCAGGAGCTCGGCGAGGCGATCCATCGATTCGTCCGCGCCATCCTGCATGCCGGACGCGACCATGCCATCGCGGTCCATGACGGACTCGAACACCAGATGTGCCACCACCTTGGTCTTGGTGTCGACGGATTCGAACGTGGCGGTCTGCAGAGCGACGTGCCCTGGCACGCCTTCGTATTCGAATGTCGCGCAGATCCGCTCCGGCGCGACGACGTCGTGGTTGACGCCGCGGAACGCATGCCGGCTGCCGTCATCGCCCACCTGGATGACTCGCCATGAGCCTCCCGTCCGTGAGTCGAACGTGTCGATCTCGTTCTTGTAGCGGCGCGGACCCCACCATTGCGCGAACAGCTTGGGATCCGTGTACGCCTTGAAGACGAGCTCGCGCGGCGCGTCGAGAACGATTGTGGATGTGATGTCATGCTTGCCCGGTTCGATCACGTACTCAGTCTTGTCCATCGTCGTTTCTCCCTTGGTTGTCATTGTTCTCCTTCTCCTTCTTGATCAGATCCTGCAAAACGTCGTCGAGGCGCTCGAAGCTTTCGTCCCAGAAGCGCCTGTACTCGCCCACCCATTCCGACGCCTCCTTGAGGCGACCGCCCTCGAGGCGGCACGGCCGCCACTGGGCGTGCCGGCCCTGTGTGATCAGCCCCGCGCGCTGCAGCACTTTCAAGTGTTTCGAGATGCCGGGAAGGCTCAGGTCGAACGGCTTGGCCAGCTCCGTGACTGAAGCCTCGCCCTGTGAGAGACGGGCCAGGATCGCTCGCCGGGTGGGATCGGCGAGGGCTGCAAACGTGACGCTGAGGTGGTCTGTTGCCATCGTATTTTTCTAACTAGCTAATTAGCTAATCAGTAGAATACGATGCGAAGCGGGCCCTGTCAAGGGGCCTTGAAAAAGAGATCGCGACGTTCGAGTACGCTCGGCGGCATGGAGCGAGTACAGGGAATCGGGGGAGTCGCTCTGGCAGCCTGCACCCGGCCGGTGATCGGCAGCTCGCCGGTTACGAGTCTTCGATCACCGAGAGGATGTTTCCGGCCGGGTCCTTGAACCACGCGATGGATGGGCCATCTCCCCGATTGATCCCGCGCTCGTCCTGTTCCATGCCCTCGTAGCGCTCGAACCGGATGCCCGCCTTGGTCAGCGTGTCGACTGCCTCGCCGATGTCCTTCACCGGGAAGTTCAGGGCGGTGTATGACGCTGGTTCGTGATTCGGCTTCGGGTAAATCAGCACCTTTCCGCCACCCGCCAGGTGCAGCGTGAGCATGCCGTGCTCCTCGGTCACCTCGAGTCCGAGCCTGCCGGCGTAGAACTCCTTCGCTATCGCGATGTCGTTCGACGAGAACCCTGAGAAGGCGTGGCTGTCACGGATCATCGCTGGTCTCCTTGGTATCTGGCTGATGGCGTCCGCCAGGGGTCGGGTCCCGGGTCCGCGCCGGTCCCCAGCACTCGCAGCCGGTCCAGGAAATGCTGCCACCCTTCGGCATGCTTTGGCGCTTCGACCTCCGGAAGGTCGCGATGCGCAAGCACTACGCGAGTCCCATTCGCATTACGCGTCAGCGTGACCTCCACTGTGCTGGCGCCAGGCGGAAGCACAGCCGATCCTTCATGTCCCCACGCGATCACGAGGCGGTTTGGTCGATCGACCTCGATGTAATGGCCGCGTACGCTGATGCGATACACGTCGAGCGCGAACTCACCTCCCGGACGAGGATCGAGCACAGCGTTGGTTCCCATCCATCGAACCAACAGGTCCGGCCTCGTGAAGTAGTCGAAGACGACCTCGGGAGCAGCTGCGATCTGCACGGCGGCGGTATACGGCTCAGCGGCCACCGTCGGCCTCGACCGCGGATTTGAGCCGAGCCAGCGCCGAAGGCCACAGCCCGGAGAGGAAGTCGTGGAGCATGGTGAGGCCGTCGGGCCGGACGACGTACAGGCGCCTCTGCCCCTCTTTCCGCACAGTGACCAGGCCGGCGTCCTTGAGCACCTGCAGGTGCTGAGAGACGGCCTGCTGGGTGATGTCAAAATGGGCGGCGATCTCGCCGACCGAACGCGGCTCATCGCGTACGAGTCGGAGCACCTGCTGCCGTCGCGGCTCGGCCAGCGCGCGGAGGGCCGTCTCGCCGTTCATTTCGAGACCAGTCTGGCATGAAGTATGGACATGCACAAGTCTTGACTTGTGAAAGCAATGGCTTTAGTATCGGCAACCATGACCCGGGTCACACGCAGCACCGCTCGTGCCGCAGCCGACCTCGCGGGCGGCCTGATCATCGCCTCGGTCGAGGTCGAGGCAGCCCCAGAGCGTGTGTTCGAGGCCCTGGCTTCGAACGAGGTCACCGGCTGGTGGGTCCGGCCCGGGGTCTTCGATACGCGCGAGTGGAGCGGCGACGTGCGGGTCGGCGGCCGGTGGCAGGCGTCAGGTGTCGGCAACGGACGGCCCTACGTGCTCGAGGGCGAGTTTCTCGAAATCGACCGGCCGCGAAAGCTGGTGCACACGTGGCGAGCCGTGGGTGCACCCATCGGTCAAACGACCGTCGAATACGTCATGGAACCCCTCGAGTCGGGCACGCGCGTCACGCTGCGCCACAAGGGTTTCGCGTCGCGCGAGGTGTGCATCGCCACCTGCATCGGCTGGGAGACCAGCTTCGATCGGCTTGCGCAATCCCTGGCGTAGGAACCGCCGGCGTGACCACGCTTGAACGTGTGCGACATTTTCTGGCCGGTCGCCCCGGCATCGTCGAGAAACGGATGGTGGGCGGGGTGTCGTTCATGGTCGACGGAACCATGTGCTGCGGCGTCAGCGGTTCTGCCTTGATGGTTCGCGTCGGATCTGAAGGACGCAACCGTGCGCTGTCGCAGCCCCACGTACAGCCGATGAAATTCGCGGGACGACCTCTTGCCGGCTTCGTTCTCGTGGACCCCGACGGCATTACCACGGATGAAGCGCTGGCGGCCTGGGTGCAGCGCGGTCTCGACTTTGCCCGCCAGGATGGCGGATGATGATGCGAGGGCGTGGATTTCATCGGGCTGGGAGGAACGGATGTCCGCCACAATCACTCGGCACGAAGCGGCTGAGATTGAACAGGCCAACGCGACAGGGCGAACCCCAGTCGTTTTCATACATGGGCTCTGGCTGCTGCCGAGCAGCTGGGATCGCTGGGGCAAGGTCTTCGATGGCGCGGGCTACACGCCCCTGACGCCCGGGTGGCCGGATGACCCCGAGACCGTAGCGGAGGCGAAGGCTCACCCCGAGGCGTTTGCACACAAGACAATCGGACAGGTCGCCGACCATTTCGCGGGTGTGATCGGGCAGTTGAAGAAGAAGCCCGTGGTGATCGGACATTCGTTTGGAGGGCTGCTGACGCAGATCGTCGCCGGCCGCGGACTCGCGGCTGTGTCGGTCGCGATCGACCCCGCGCCCTTCCGCGGTGTCCTGCCGCTGCCGTTCTCGGCGCTCAAGTCGGCATCGCCGGTGCTCGGCAACCCGGCCAACCGCAACCGCGCCATCCCGCTCACGTACGACCAGTTCCGCTATGGATTCGCCAACGCCGTCAGCGAGGACGAGGCCAAGCAGCTATACGAGACCTACGCAGTACCCGCCTCCGGCGCGCCCATCTTCCAGGCGGCCGCTGCCAACCTCAACCCATGGACGGAGGCAAAGGTCGACACCAAGAACCCCGACCGCGGGCCGCTGCTGATCATCTCGGGCGAGAACGACAACACCGTGCCGTGGGCGATCGCGAACGCCTCCTACAAACAGCAGAAGCGCAATCCGGGCGTGACCGAGATCGCCAAGATGCCGAACCGGGGGCACGCGCTTGTCATCGACAATGGCTGGCACGAGGTCGCCGACACGGCGCTCGCCTTCGTTCAGCGCTTCGCTAAATAGCCGAGTCATTGGTCGCACCGGCGAAAGCTAGCGCCGAGCCCGGCGCCCGGCCCTAGCGATACACGCTCAAGCGATGGCAGGTCGCGACAGCCAATCCGAATACGTCGCCCGCATGCATCGCGTGCTCGAGCACATCGACCGGGAGCTCGACGAGCAGCTCGAACTCGACGCGCTGGCCAGGGTTGCGAATTTCTCGCCATTTCACTTCCACCGTCTGTTCACCGCCTGGTTCGGAGAGACGCTCGGCGAATACGTGCGTCGCCGAAGACTCGAAGTCGCTGCGCAGCGTCTGGTCGCCCAACCGCGGCTTCCCGTGCTCGAGGCCGCTCTGTCAGTCGGCTTTGGTTCCACCGAGGCGTTTGCAAGAGCCTTCAAGACCCGCTTCGGTGCGACGCCGAGCGCATGGCGTGACTCGCAAGTCAGCAATCGCGATCAGTTGAAAAGCAAGCCCGATCAGGCACCCACGCCGGGATCGGCAAATCATGGAGGCATGAAAGTCACAATCGTCGACAGACAACCGACCAGCGTCGCTTACCTCCGGTACGTCGGGCCATACGGCAAACCCGTTGCATATTTCTGGATGAAGGAGGTT
>WNGG01001308.1_pt1 | contig 31235 bp, 27 predicted proteins | sample 5400661 | NCBI WGS metagenome assembly WNGG01 (sample SAMN13153372, study PRJNA577476) | soil metagenome | isolation source: 100 cm soil or saprolite under Garry oak tree replicate 1 | place: USA:California | collected 2016-06-15
CCGCCGATCGAATACGAGCAGCGACACGCCGAAGCGGAAGGAACTACGCTCGTTGGAGCAACCGTGTGACCCAACTAACTCGGTCCCCGTCGAACCCGGTCCGGCTCAGCTCTACGGAGCGGGCTTCAGGCCCCGTGTCGCCGTTCGGCTCGTCTGCGACAACTCGCGGCATCCCGCATTCTTCATGAGCGCCGTCATCAACGGTGCGACCGCCAAAGGGAGGAACTGATGGAGAAGCCGTACACGCACACGACCTGGCGCGTCAGGGCAGGAAGCGAGGACGAGTTCGTCAGGCGTTGGAGCGAGTGGGTCGATTGGAGCCACCGCGAAGGACTCGAAGCTCCCGCGCTGCTTCTCCGCGACCTGGAAAACCCGCAGGCGTTCATCAGCTTCGGCCCATGGGCGAATATGGCGGCCGTCAAGAGTTGGCGCGCCCTCGCCGGCTACCAGGAACGGGTGGCACGGCTCAGCGAGGTACTCGACAGCTTCGAGCCACGAACGCTCGAGATCGTCGCCCGGCGCTAGACACCGAGTCCTCTGAACCGACGAGCTACATGGAAGGAGCGATCCGGGCGGCGGAGCGCAGGCGGCCGAGGCCCTCGCGACCGCGGGATAGCGGGGGAACTTGTCCGCCGGTGGCTCGGCGGCGACACTACGGCTGCAGATGGTGGAGACGAGTCTGGTCGAAGTGCGTGCGGTTGGCCGCGCCTGCGTGCTCACGCTACGGCGAGAGGAGAAGCTGAACGCGCTCTCTCAGGCGCTCGAGAGGGAGCTTAAGGAGGCGCTCGACGCGGCCGCGGTCGTCGAGAGTGCTTGCGTCATCCTCACGGGCACCAGTCGAGCGTTCTCCGCAGGGGCCGACATCGACGAGCTTCGCGACCGCGATCCGTCCGCCATCGCGGCCTACTACCGTGAGACGGGCGACGTGTACGAGCGTGTCGCTGCGCTCACCCAGCCGACCGTGGCCGCGGTGGCCGGCTACTGCCTCGGCGGCGGGCTCGAGCTCGCTCTGGCCACCGACTTTCGTGTCGCCGAGGAGACGGCGGTCTTCGGTTTTCCGGAGGTCTCGGTCGGGCTCCTGCCGAGTTCCGGCGGCACCCACCGCCTCGCAAGGCTCGTAGGCCCCGCGCGGGCGAAAGAGCTGATGCTGCTCCGGCCCCGGCTCAACGCCACGGACGCCCTCGAGATCGGCCTCGTAACAGAGGTCGTGTCCGAGGGGCAAGCGCTCTCGCGCGCTCTCGAGCTCGCCGAGCAGCTCGCCGAGCTGCCGCGCCTCGCTGTCTCCGTCGCGAAGCAGGCCGCCGACCTGATGCCGGAGGCCTCGCGCGAGGCAGGAATCATGCTCGAGCGGCTCGCGTACGGGATGCTCGCCCAGACGGAGGATGCGCGGGCGGCTGCCGAAGTTTTCGCCGCCGAGAGGCGCAAGCCGAAGTGACAGGGCCGGGGCTTGACGGGAATCGGCGGCGGGGGTGAGGATCTGCAATCAATGAGCCGGCCTCGGCCCCGCGTCGTGCCACTCGACTCGGTTCCCGCGATTCCTGCGGACGAGGCGCCGACGAAGGTGCGCATCGCCCGCCTCGTCACGAGGGAGGGCTGCGGGTCGAACCTCCTGCTCGGCGCCTGTTGGATGGACCCCGGCGAGGAGACGAACGTCTGGTCGTTCGAGGAAGACGACCGGACCGCCGAGGGCGACAAGTACTACGGCCCAGTCGACGAGACGTACTTCGTGATCACCGGGCGCCTGCGGCTGAAGTGGGACGAGAGCGAGCTCGAGATCGGACCCAACGACGCCGTCTACCTCGCGCCCGGCTGGCGCTACCACCTGAAGAACGTCGGCGACGAGCCGGCCTTTTTCGTCTACGGAATGGCGCCTTCGCCGGTCTGACCGTGGCGGCGACGCTCGACGTCTTCTGGCACGAGGACGTCTTGCTTCACGACACCTCCAGAGGCCTGTGCGAACGCCAGTGCGCTAGGCGCGCGGCGGCTCGCGCGCGAGACCCCAGGCGTCGAGGCCGCCGTCGACCACGACCGTCGTCCCTGTGACGTAAGCCCCGCCCTCGGAGGCGAGAAACGCGATCACCGCCGCCACCTCCTCCGGGCGTCCGAGTCGGCCGAGCGGAACCGCGCGCTCCCAATCGGCGACCTTTTCGGAGCCGTAGCCGTCGAGCCCTTCCGTGCGGATGCTTCCGGCCGCGACGCAAACAGCGCGGATCCGGTAGCGGCTCCACTCGTTCGCGAGCGCACCGGCGAGGTTCTCGAGGGCAGCACGGGCCGACGACGCGTGCGCCATCTCCGGGATCCCGCGCCTCGGGCTGAATCCGACGAACACGACGAGGCCGGACCGGCTCGGGATCATCGAGCGGACGGCGACGAGCTGCGTCAGGTCCCAGGCCGCGTCGACCACGAGCCGTTGGACGGCACGCCAGCCCTTGAGCGAGATCTCCTCCGCGGGGGCGAGGAACTGGCCGCCGGCGCAGTGGACGAGCACGTCGATCGCCCCGAAGCGCTCGAGGGTCCGCTCAACGAGGCGCTCGACCTCCTCGGGCTCGCGCACGTCGGCCGGGATCGCCAGGCACTCAGCCCCCGCCGCCTCGAGCTCCGCGCTCGCTGCCTCGAGCGGCTCCGGCCGGCGCCCGCAGATCGCCACGCGCGCGCCTGTTCGCGCAAGCTCCCGCGCCGTCGCCCTGCCGATTCCGGTCCCGCCTCCGGTCACGAGCGCGACGCGTCCGGCGTTCGCGTCCGGCGCAAGCGGCGAGCGAAAGGCGTTCACGGTCCCACCACCGCCCCCTCCGGAGCCCGCCCCTCGAGCACGGCCCGTACCGCGAGCGCCGAGCGACGGTAGACCTCCTGCTCGGCCTCGCCTGTGCCGGCGAGCAGCTCGCACACGCGGTCGAGGGGGAACGGAGGCACGTCGACGAGCACGCGTCCGCTGACCATGGCCCATAGTAAGCAGGCGGCAGTAGTGGAACGACCACTTATGATTGTCGAGCCGCGCGATCGAGGCCCGTTGCGGCCTTCGACCGTCGGCGGGCGGAGGATTCGTGACCAACACCGCAAGCACACCGGCGACGGCCGCGACGTGGGGCGTCGACTCGGAATACGGGCTTCTCCGGGACGTCCTCCTTTGCAGCCCCGACAACTTCCACTGGCTCCCGACCTCGTCGGTCTCGAAGGCCACGCTCGCCTCGGGGGCCGTCTTCGACCGCGACCTCGCGCTGCGCCAGCACGCCGAGATGGTCGACGCCTACGCGGGCGCCGGCGTGACCGTGCACTACCTCGAGCCGGACCCGCACCTCCCGTACCAGGTCTACGCACGGGACTCGAGCTTCATGACGCCCTACGGAGCGGTCGTCACGCAGATGGCCCAGTGGTGGCGTCGCGGAGAGTACGCGCCTGTGATCCGCTTCTACGAGGAGAACGACGTCCCGATCTACAACATGGTCACTGCCGGGTCGTTCGAGGGCGGCGACTTCCACATCATCGAACCCGGGTGCGCGCTCGTCGGCTACTCGGGGGAACGGACGCAGGAGCAGGCCGCGCACCAGGTAGCGGACTGGATCAAGGCCGAAAGCTGGGAAGTCGTGCTCGAGCCGATCGCCGAGCACTACGTCCACATCGACCTGATGGTCTGCATGCTCGCACCGAAGCTTGCCGCCGTATGTCCCGAGACGACGAGCGAGCGCGTGCTCGATTGGCTTCGCTCGAAGAAGATCGAGCTCGTGGAAGTCGGCTTCCGCGACACGATGGCCCTCGGCTGCAACGTCCTCGCGCTCGGAAGCGACCGCGTGCTCTCGACTGCGGGGTCCACGGATCTGAACGCGAAGCTACGCGCCCGGGGCTTCACGGTCTACGACCCCGACGTCTCGATGTTCACCATGGGAGGCGGTGGCGTCCACTGCCTGTGTCAGGCGCTCCGCCGCGACCCGGCGCCATAGGGACGGCACGCTCGGATCCGAGCATCCGTCCGGCGGCTGCGGCCGACCTCGATGCCGTCCGGGCCTGCGTGCGCGAGGCATACGCGCCCTACGTGCCGCGCATCGGCCGCGAGCCTGCTCCGATGACCGCCGACTACGCCGACCTGATCGGCTGCGGCGAGGTCTGGGTGGCCGACGAGGCGGGCCGAGTGGTCGGCGTCCTCGTCCTCCGGCCTGGCGCGACCGGGCTCCTGCTCGAGAACGTCGCGGTCGTGCCTGAGCGGCAGGGGCGTGGCATCGGCCGCGTCCTGATCGCGTTCGCCGAGCGAAAGGCCCGCGATCTCGGGCTGACCGAAATCAGCCTCTACACGAACGAGCGCATGGTCGAGAACATCCACCTGTACCGAAAGCTCGGCTACGTCGAGACCGATCGGCGCGTGGAGGATGGTTTCGCCCGCGTGTTCTTCCGCAAGCCGATCGACTGACGGGCGAGGTCCTCGCGCAGACTTTACGAGCTGACGTGCACCGCTCGTCGCCGGGGTCGCGCCTCTGAGCGCGCGACGATGAAGCGCTCGACGGCCGTCGCCGCTTCCTGCAGCGGCCTGAGGGCGGCCATGCGTGCTTCGTCGTCGAAACGGAACGACGGGCCGCTGACCGTGACAATGCCGACGGGCTCGCCGTCGGCGCTCCGTACGCCGACCGATAGGGCCGAGAGGCCTTCCTCGAGCTCGTCAACGGCGCTGCTCCATCCGCGCTCCTCGATGCGCGCGAGCTCTACGCGAAGGGCCGCGGGATCGGTAATGGTCGCGCTCGTGTACGTCGGGAGCCCTTCGGCCAGGAACTTCTCGAGGCGAGCCTCGTCGTAGGTCGAGAGCAGGAGCTTCCCGATCGAGCTCGCATGGAGCGGATAGGGCTGGCCGACGTAGCTCGTCGGCCCGATGAAGCGAGGCGCGTCGATCTGCTTGACGATCTCCAAGCGGCCGTCCGGGTGCACCACGGTGAGGTTGATCGTCTCCTCGACCTCCTGCGCGAGACGCTCGAGCGCCGGCAGGGCCATCTCCACGAGGAGGCGTCCCCGATCGGCCTCACGGCCAAGGCGGACGAGGTCGAAGCCGATGACGTAGCGATCGCTGTCGGTGAGGCGGTAGAGGAAGCCTTCCTCCTCGAGGGTGCGGATGAGGCGGACAGCGGTGGCCCACGGGAGGCCGGCCCGCCGGGCCAACCCCGACGCCGTCTCGCCGCCCGAGTTCGAGCCGGCGGCGCGGAGGATCGCCGTCGCCTTCTGGACTGACTGGTTGAGCTTCAAGGTCGCATCGTGCTCACGACTGTGCCGACAAGGGTCATCTTGACTCCGTGGCCGGAAACGTGGTCCACTCGCTGGCAGGGACTGTCTGGATATGTATATCCAACTAGTGAACACGGTGGGCCGGGTGTTCCGGGCCCCATGACCGTGCGGCTTGACGGTGCCCGTTCCCCGTCGTCGCCCGGCCGGCGCTCTTCAGCCCACCGCACACAAAGGAGGCGACCATGACGGACGCAGGCGAGCCCGTGGAGAGCGACGGCGCAGTCAACGGACTGACGCGCGAGGAGCTTCTCCGGGGAGCTGCGGTCGGCGGCGTGCTGATCGCAACCGGAGGGCTCAGCGAGCTCGCCGATGCGGCAGTCGCCAAGCCGAAGCGTGGCGGCACCTTCAGGCTCGGCATCACCGGCGGCGGCGCGAAGGACTTCATCGACGGGCAGCACATCGTCGCGAAGACCGACATCGCCCGCCTCGTGACCGCGTTCGAGGGGCTCTCGTACTTCAACGAGAAGTACAAGCCGGTCAATTCGCTCGCCGAGGAGCTGAAGGCGGAGAAGGCGAACCAGTGGCTGATTCGCCTGCGGCCGGGGATCGAGTTCCACAACGGCAAGACCGTTACGGCCGACGACGTGATCTACTCGATCCGCCGGACGCTCGACCCGAAGCTCGGGCTCTTTGGCCGAGGCTCGTTCGGGGCGGTCGATCCCAACCGCATGAAGAAGCTCGACAAGAGGACCGTGCGGCTCTTCCTCACGCGGGCCGACGTCACCCTCATCGACGCCTTCTCCCAGTACTTCCAGGGCATCGTCCCCGTCGGCTATTGCCCGGACGGCCTCGGCAGCCGGACGCAGAACAAGCTCCGCTACATCGGCACCGGTCCCTACAAGGTGCAGAGCTTCGTGCCCGGCCGGCAGAGCGTCCACGTTCGGAACGCGAACTACTGGCGCAGCGGCCAACCGTACTTCGACAAGGTCATCATCATCGACTTCCCCGACGACACGGCCCGCATCAACGCACTCCTCGGCGGGCAGGTCGACGCCATCACCGACGTCCCCTACGCTCAGTTGCCTCTCATCCGCAGGCGCTCCAACCTGAAGGTCTACGAGGCGCCGACCGGCGCGTGGAACCCGATCAGCATGCGCCTCGACGTGCCGCCGTTCAACGACTTGCGCGTACGGCAGGCGATGCGGCTGCTCATCAACCGGAAGCAGGTCGTCCAGGAGGCCCTGGCCGGCCACGGCCGGGTTGCGAACGACATCTACTCCCCCTTCGACCTCTGCTACGCCGGCGACGAGTTCCCGCAGCACGCCTACGACCCTGACAAGGCGAGGTCGCTCCTCAAGGCGGCCGGCCGGGAGGGCCTAACCGTCGACCTGCAGACGTCCGCGGCCGACACGGGCATGGTCGAGGAGGCCCTGATCCTCGCCCAGAACGCGAGGGCCGCTGGCGTCACCATCAACGTCAAGAACCTCGACGGCGGCACGTTCTACGGGGATCAGTACCTCAAGTGGCCCTTCGCCACGGACTATTGGGGCACGCGTAACTACCTCCAACAGGTCGGAGTGGGCAGCCTGAAGGAGTCGCCGTTCAACGAGTCGCACTGGGACGCGTCCCCGAACTACGACCGCTTCGTCTCGCTCTACAGGCAGGCCCTCGCCACGGTCAACGTGAAGAAGCGCTGCGCGATCGTCAAACAGATGCAGCGCCTGGAGTACGACACGGGCGGCCACATCATCCCGTACTTCAAGAACCTCACCGACGCCTACTCGAAGAAGGTCGCCGGCTTCAAGATCGACCGCGGGACGCTCAACCTCAACAAATACGGGAACGGGTTCCGCACGATCTACTTTGTCCAGTGAACTGCACGGAGAGGTGCCGGGGCTCCTCGTTGAGGGCCCCGCGCCTCTCCTGCCCGACCCCACGCGCCCGCGGCGCGCGAGGTTCCTCCGCGGGATCGGCGGCTTCATCGTCCGGCGCCTGTTGCTGGGCGTCCTGACGCTGTTCGTCGCGTCGTTACTGATCTTCACGGCGACGCAGGCGCTGCCGGGCGACGCGGCCCGGTCGATCCTTGGCCGGACGGCGACGCCCGCGTCGCTGGCGGCGCTCCGGGAGCAGCTCGGCCTGAAGAAGCCGGTGGTCGAGCAGTACACGGACTGGATCGGCGGCGTCTTCAGGGGCGACCTGGGCACCTCGCTCGCCGCAGGTCTCCCGGTCACGAGCCTCATCGGCGAACGCATCAAGTACTCGGGCTTCCTCATGCTCGTCGCGGCCATCATCAGCGTTCCGCTCGCCGTCCTCATCGGCGCCGTGAGCGCCCGTCGGCGAGACGGCCCTTTCGACCACGTCATGTCCACGATCACGCTGGCGCTGGCCGCGCTGCCGGAGTTCGTCGTGGGGATCGCGCTCGGCGTCATCTTCTCGACGACCGTCTTCCACTTCCTGCCGTCGGTCGGGCTCTACGAGCCCGGAGTCGCGCCCTGGCGCTACCCGAGGGAGCTCGTGCTCCCGACCCTGACTCTCATCATCGCGGTGACGCCCTACATCGCCCGCATCATGCGCGCCTCGATGGTCGAGATCCTCGAGAGCGACTACGTCGAGATGGCGCGTCTCAAGGGTTTGTCGGAGCGGCTCGTGCTCTGGCGGCACGCCGTCCCGAACGGGATCGCGCCGACGTTCCAGGTCATCGCCATCAACCTCGCCTATCTCGCCGGCGGCATCGTCGTCGTCGAGTCCGTCTTCAAGTACCCCGGCATCGGCGCCGGCTTCGTCGACGCCGTGAGTAGCCGGGACATGCCGGTCGTCCAGGCCTACGCCCTGCTCATCGCCGGCCTCTACGTCGTCCTCAACCTGCTCGCCGACGTGGCCACGATCCTCGTGAGCCCACGCCTCCGGACGTCGCTCAAGTGAGTGAGCAGGCCGTCGCGGTCGCCCCCGCGGCGCACGCACGGCAGCATCGGCCTTGGCTCCTTCTGCTCGGGGATACGTGGCGGCAGACGCGGACCAAGCTCGGCGTCACGCTCGTCGTCCTCCTCGTCGGCACAGCCGTCATCGGCCCGCTCTTCGCACCCTTCGCGCCGGAAGAATCGGTGAAGATCGCCGGGCAGTTCATCCTTCCGTTCGCGGCGCCGTCGGATGCCGCGACGCTCGGCACGGACAATCTGGGCCGCGACGTCCTCAGCCGTTTCCTCTGGGGCGGCCGCTCGGTGCTCGCGCTCTCGGCGCTCGCGACCGTTTTCGGGGCGGTGCTGGGGATCGCAATCGGACTCGTCGCCGCCTACTCGCGCGGGTTCCTCGACGACTTGCTCATGCGCGGCATGGATGTGATCCTCGCCTTCCCGCAGCTCGTCTTCGCCCTCGTTGTCGTCGCCACGGTCGGGCCCAAGCTCTGGCTCCTCGTCCTCGCCGTCGGCATCACGACGATGCCGCGAGTCGCCAGGGTCACGCGCGGCGCCGCCGTCGAGGTGGTCGAGCGGGACTTCGTCCGCGCGGCCGAGTCTCTCGGCGAGTCGAAGCGGAAGATCCTCTTCTTCGAGATCCTCCCGAACATCACGAGCCCGCTCGTCGTCGAGGCGAGCCTCCGGCTCACCTTCAACATCGCCGTCATCGCGGCCTTGAGTTTCCTCGGCTTCGGCCTGCAGCCGCCCGCGGCCGACTGGGGTCTGATGATCAACGAGAACCGACAGGGGCTCCTCGCCGGCCAGCCCTGGGGGGTGCTGCTGCCGGTCGCGGCGATCGGCCTCCTGACGATCGGCACGAGCCTGATCGGAGATGGATTCGCGCGCGCGGCGATCGGCATCCAGCGCGGTAAGGCCGCAGGATGAACGGCGACGGTCGGCCCACCCTCGAGGTCGAGAATCTCCGCGTCGAGCTCGCAGGCTCGGGCGTCGACATCGTCGACGAGGTGACGTTCACCGTCGCCGAGGGCGAGGCGCTCGGCCTCGTCGGAGAGTCGGGGTCGGGGAAGACGACGGTCGGCCTCGCGATCCTCGGCCACTGCCGGCGCGGAGCGCGGCTCGCGGGCGGGGAGGTGCGGATCGACGGCAAGAACATCCTCGCCAGGTCGCCTGCAGAGCTCCGAGGGATGCGGGGGCGCGTCGTCTCATACGTCCCTCAGGACCCGACGGCCTCTCTCAACCCCGCCCTCCGGATCGAGACTCAGCTCATGGAGACGCTGACCGCTCACGGCTACGGCTCCTCCGCCGAGGAGCGCCGAGCCCGGCTCGGCGAAATGCTCGCAGAGGTGCTCCTCCCTTCCGACCGAAAGTTCCTGCGCCGCTACCCGCATCAGCTCTCCGGCGGCCAGCAGCAGCGGGTCGCTCTCTCGATGGCCTTCGCCTGCCGGCCGCGCGTGATCGTCCTCGACGAGCCGACGACCGGGCTCGACGTGACGACCCAGGCGCACGTGCTCGAGACGGTACGCGAGCTCTGCAAGTCGCACGGCGTCGCCGCGCTCTACATCAGCCACGACCTCGCCGTCGTCGCGTTCGTCGCCGACCGTGTCGCGGTCATGTACGCCGGGCGTATGGTCGAGAGCGGGCCGACGCACCAGCTTTTCCGGGCAGCCGCGCATCCCTACTCGCGCAAGCTCGTCCAGGCGATCCCCGACATCTCCGGGCGCTACGCCCTGGTCGGGATCCCGGGTCGGGCACCGCCGCCGGGCCACCGCCCAACCGGGTGCTTCTTCGCCCCACGCTGCGCGTTCGCGGTCGAGGAGTGCCGGCAGACCTTCCCGCCCGTGACGCAGGTGTCGTCCTCCCATGACGTCCGCTGCTGGCGGGCCGCGGACGTGCTCGCGGAGACTGTTCTGGAGCGCATTCGCATCGAGGCCGCGGAGCGTGAGCAGCGCGGGGAGGTGAGCCTTCTCGCCGCCCGCGGCATTCGGGCCTCCTACGCCGACCGTGAGGTGGTGTTCGACGTGAGCCTCGCCGTCTGGCCGCAGGAGTGCCTCGCGCTCGTCGGCGAGTCGGGGAGCGGCAAGACGACCTTCGCCCGCTGCATCGCAGGGCTCCACCGTCAGTACACCGGCGAGGTGATCCTTCAGGGCAGGTCGCTCCCGCCCGGCGCCGGCAACCGCGACCGCGAGAGCCGGCGCATGGTCCAGTACATCTTCCAGAGCCCCTACAGCTCCCTCAACCCGCGCAAGACGGTGGGGCAGATCGTCGCCCAGCCGATCCGCCTCTTCTTCGACCTCGAGCCTCGCGACATGCGAGCCCGAGTCATCGAGGTGCTCGAGACGGTCGCGCTCAGCGGCACGCTCATCGATCGCTACCCCGACCAGCTGAGCGGAGGAGAGCGGCAGCGCGTCGCCATCGCCCGGGGGCTGGCCGCGGGGCCGTCCCTCCTCGTCTGCGACGAGATCACCTCCGCGCTCGACGTGTCGGTCCAGGCTGCGATCGTCGAGCTGCTCGGCGCGCTCCAGCGGGAAATGGGGCTCGGCCTGCTGTTCGTCACCCACAACCTCGCGCTGATCCGCTCGATCGCCCAGGAGGTCGCGGTGATGAGCGAGGGTCGGATCATCGAGTTCGGGACGGTCGAGGAGGTCCTCGAGTCGCCTCGCGCGCCCTACACGCAGAAGCTCCTTTCCGACACGCCGAGCCTCGATACCGCGCTCGCTGCGGCAGCCGGCTAGTGCGAAGAGTTCGCCGGTGAAGCAGCGCGTGAGGACGCGTCTCGGGGGCCACGTCCTCGTCGAGAGTCTCGAGGCGCTCGGGGCCGAGGTCGTCTTCGGCCTTCCCGGCATCCACGTGCTCGCGATCTGGGAGGGCCTCCGGACGAGCGACATCCGCTGCCTCGGTTTTCGCACTGAGCTCAACGCCGGCTTCGCCGCCGACGGATACGCGCGCGTGAGCGGCCGGCCGGCCCCGCTCCTCCTCTCGACCGGCCCCGGTGCGCTCAACTCGCTGGCCGCCCTGATGGAGGCCGCTAGCGCACACGTCCCGGTGGTCGCGATCGCGAGCCAGATCCCCGGTGATCTGATCGGTCGCAGCCGCGGCTACCTGCACGAGTTGCCGAATCAGCTCGCCTCCTTCGAGCCGATCGTGAAGTGGGCCGCGCGCGTCACGAGCCCCGAGGGCCTTCCCGAGCTCCTGGCCGAGGCGTGGCGCCGAGCGCTCACCGCGCCGACCGGGCCCGTCTTCCTCGAGATCCCGGTCGATGTCCTGACCGGCCCGACCGAGGTTCCCCGGATCGCCGAGCTCGACGCCGAACCGCCCGCGGCGGCTCAGCCTCCTCCCGAGAACCTCGGCGAGGCGGCGCAGCTGCTCGCAAGCGCCCGGCGTCCCGTTCTCTGGGCCGGCGGCGGCGTCCTGCGGGCCGGCGCCTGGGAAGAGGTAGCTACCCTGGCCGAGCGCCTCGGGGCTCCGGTCGCCACCACGTTCATGGGGAAGGGAGCCTTCCCCGAGGACCATCCGCTTGCTGCCGGCTCGGGCTGCGACGAGGCCGCCTTTCAGCAGCTCCTCGGCGACGCCGACGTACTCCTCTGCGTCGGGACCGAACTCGGTGCGGAGACGACCGGCCAGTACACGCTTCGCTTCACCGGGCGCCTCGTCCAGGTCGACGCCGCGCCGGAGCGGATCGGAGCGAGCTATCCGGCCCTAGGCCTCGTCGGCGACGCCGGCGCGACGATGCGTGCGCTGATAGAGCTCATCCCCGCGCGCCGCGACGACGGCAGCGGCGAGGCCCGCGTCCGTGAGCTCCGCGAGCGGATCGAGCGAGGCCTCGACGCGCAGGGACACGAGCTCGAGCAGTGGTTGCTGCGGACGATCCGGTCGGCGTTGCCGCGCGAGGCCGTCCACGCGTGGGACATGACGATTCTCAGCTATTGGGCGGCGGCGCACTTCCCCGCGTTGGCGCCGCGGCGCTTTCTCTACGCGCTCGGCTCCGGGACCCTGGGTTACGCCTTGCCGGCGGCCCTCGGCGCCAAGGCCGCACTCGGGGACACGCAGGCGCTCGCCGTCGTCGGCGACGGTGGCTTTCTCTACGGGCTGCAGGAGCTCGCGAGCGCGCGCGAGCATTCGCTCGGCGCCAAGCTGCTGCTCGTCGACGACGGGGGGTACGGGATCCTGCGCGAGTATCAGCGCGCGGCGTACGGCGAGACCTACGGCGTCGACCTGCTCGAGCCGGACTTCGCCGCGCTCTGCGCCGCCTTCGGCGTTCCGGTCCGCATGAGCGACCCGGAGAGCGTCGGGGCAGACCTCGCCTGGGCGCTCGAGCTCGAGGGTCCCGCCGCCGTCGTCCTCCGCGCCACGCTGGCGTCCGCTTCAGCGACGTCGTAGAGGATCCGGCGTGAGGGCGGCGGTCTGCCATGAGTTCGGGAAGCCGCTCGTCCTCGAGGACGTCGAGCTCGAGCCTCCGAGCGCAGGCGAGGCGATGGTCAGGCTTGCGGCCTGCGCGATCTGTCACAGCGACGTCTCGTACCTGGAGGGCGATTGGGGCGGACCCTTGCCCGCCGTCTACGGGCACGAGGCGGCGGGTGTCGTGGCCGAAGTGGGCGCCGACGTGGAGAGTGTTGTGCCCGGCGATCACGTCGTCGTCACGCACGTTCGGAGCTGCGGTCGCTGCTACCTCTGCACGCAGGGCGAGCCGGCCCTCTGCTCAGCCTCCTTTCCGCTCGACGAGCGCGGGCCGCTTCGCTCGCTGGACGGTCGGCAGATCAGGCAGGGTTTCCGCACGGGCGCGTTTGCAGAATGCGTGACGGTCGACGCGTCCCAGGTCGTGCCGATCGCCGACGACGTGCCGATGGAGAGCGCGTCCCTGCTTGCCTGCGGCGTTCTCACCGGCGTGGGCGCGGTGGTGAACGCGGCGCGTGTGTCCGCCGCAAGCAGCGTCGCCGTGGTCGGCACCGGCGGCGTTGGCCTGAACAGCGTCCAGGGCGCCGTGCTTGCCGGCGCGGGGCCGGTCATCGCGATCGATCTCGCCGACGCGAAGCTCGAGGCCGCGCTGGCCTTCGGTGCGACGCACGCGGTCAATCCCGGGCGGGAAAGCGCGTCGGAGGTCGTTCGAGCGCTGACCCAGGGCCGGGGTGCCGACTATGTGATCGCCACCGCCGGCGCGAAGTCCGCGATCGAGCAGAGCCTCGGTCTGCTCCGGCGCGGGGGCACGCTCGTGATCGTGGGAATGCCGGCCGCGGGCGTGATGGTGGAGTTCGACCCGGGCGAGCTTGCGAACGAAGGCCGGCGGATAGTGGGGACCAAGCTGGGCTCGGCCCGGCCGCAGATCGACGTGCCCGCGCTCGTGGACCTGTATCACCAAGGCCGCCTGAAGCTCGACGAGCAGATCTCCGGCCGCTACCCGCTCGAGCAGATCAACGATGCGATCGCCGCGTTCACTCGTGGCGAGGCGCTGCGGAACGTGATCGTCTTCTCGGGGGCTTCGTGAGGATCACGAGCATCGAGACCTTCGGCAACCGCTGGGTGGCGATCGTGCGCGTGTGCACCGACGAGGGCGCCGAGGGCTGGGGGCAGGTCTCGCCGTTCAACGCCGACATCACCACGCTGGTGCTCCATCGCCAGGTCGCGCCGCACGCGCTCGGCGCGGACGCGCTCGACATCGAGGGGCTCGTCGCACGCATCCCGGCGCTGGAGCACAAGTTCCCGGGCTCGTATCTCTGCCGGGCACTGGCCGGCCTCGACACGGCACTCTGGGATCTGCGCGGGAAGCTCGCCGGCAAGAGTGTGTGCGAGCTGCTCGGGGGAACGTCCAGGCCGGTGTGTGTCTACGCCTCGAGCATGCGGCGGGACATCACGCCGAGGGAAGAGGCGGAGCGGTTCGTCCGCCTGCGAGACACCTACGGCTACTCCGCGTTCAAGTTCCGGATCGGCAAGGAGTGCGGACGCGACGAGGACGAGTGGCCGGGCCGCACCGAGGAGATCGTCGCCACCGTGAGCAAGTTCCTCGGCGACGACGTCGCTCTCCTCGTCGATGCCAACAGCTGCTACACGCCGAGAAAGGCGATCGAGGTTGGCAGGCTGCTCGAGGAGCACGGTGTTCGCCACTTCGAGGAGCCCTGCCCCTACTGGGAGCTCGAGTGGACCGCGGAGGTCGCAAGCGCGCTCGCCCTCGACGTGGCCGGCGGCGAGCAGGACTGCCTTCTCCCGCAGTGGCGACGCATCATCGAGACCCGCGCCGTCGACGTCGTCCAACCGGACATCTGCTACCTCGGCGGCCTCACTCGAACGCTGACCGTGGCCCGGATGGCGCAGGCCGCCGGGCTTCCCTGCACATTGCACTCGGCCAACCTGTCACTGGTCACCGTCTTCACGCTCCACCTCATGGGGGCGATCGAAAACGCCGGCCCCTACGTCGAGCTCTCGATCGAGCCAACCGACTACTACCCCTGGCAGGACGGGCTGTTCAGCCCCGCGCTCACCGTCCGCGACGGGAAACTCGCCATACCCGACGGGGCGGGCTGGGGCGTCGAGATCAACCCCAACTGGCTGGCGGACAGCGCGCACCAGATCAGCCGACTCGCCTAGGGATCGTCGCCGCCGGCTGCTCAGGCTCGTTCGCAGCCGACGTGGTCCGACTCCTGCTGAGCATCCAGGTCCCGGTCGCCGCACAGCTCGCGATGAGCATCCCGTAGCCCCAGCGCTCGCCTGCAGATTGGGCCAGAGCTCCGGCCGCGAGCGGCCCGACCGTGGCGGCGACTCCCCAGGCGAGGTTGATGAGCCCCATCACCGCTCCGCGACCGAGCGACGCCCGGTGTGCTCCGGCCGCCCCGAGCGGATACACGATCGTGTCCATGACTGCCCAGAACGGCGCACGGAGGAGCACGAATGCGACGGCGGCGGCGGTCGAGCCGCTTGCGACCAGCAGGAGAATCGAGAGCCCGAGCAGCAGCGCAGAGACTCCTCCCGTCTTGAGGCTGACCGCCCGCTCCCCCAGGCGGGCGACTACGGCGCTGACGACGGTGAAGAGGCCCGAAGCCGCCGAGAAGACAAGACCGATCGCTCCGGCGGAGACGCCGTTCGCGCGGAGGTGCAGCGGGACGAGGAGGTTGACGCCTCCGCTCACGAACCCGAGGAGCATCAAGAGCGCGAGCCCTCCCAGCACGAGCTCGTCCCGCCGCGCGGCCCGGAGCGTCCCGAGGAGCGGCCGCTGAGTCCGCTCGAGGCTGGTGCCGGGGTCGCTTAGGAGCAGGGCCGCCGTGACGACCGCTCCCGCCGCTCCGATGACGAGGAACGGAACGCCGATATCGAACCGGTCGGCCAGGAGGCCCGCGAACGCGGGCCCCGCCGTGAACCCGAGCCCAGAGATCGCCACCGTGGCGCCGAGCGCGCGCGCCCGCGGCTGCGGCGGAGCCGAGTCCGCGAGCCATGCCAAGCCCGCGGTCCAGGCGACGCCGAACGCGATCCCGAAGGCGGCACGGGCGACGAGGAGCGTCCAGAAGTCGCCGGCGAGCCCCTGTCCGACCGTGGAGAGCGTGAATACGACGGCTGAGCCGATCGTGAAGGCTCGAGCGCCGAGGCGGTCTGCGAGCAGGCCGGACGGGAACGCGACGACGACGGTGGCGAAGCTCGCCGAGGCGAGGAGCGCGCCCGTCTCGACCGGCGAGAGCGACAGCCGCTCCGCGAACGTGGGAGCGAGCGGCACGATCGCGATCCACACCATCGTCTCGAGGAGGAGAAGCGCGTAGAGGGGAAGCACGGCGCGGCGCACCGGGCTATGCGTACCAGAACGAGGGGAGGATCCCGGATTCCCGAGCCGCCGTGGGAAGATCGCGGCCGTGCCGACCGAATCCTCCGGCCCGTCCAAGGGGGTCAAGCGCATCAGGAACGTGCTGATCCCGATGCGGGACGGCGTCCGCCTCGCGGCCGACCTCTTCGTGCCCGAGCCCGACCGGGAGGAGTCCCTCCCCGTGGTTCTCGAGTACATCCCCTATCGCAAGGACGAGGTCGCCGCAGAGGCGCGCTTCTACGAGCAGGTGGTCCGGCACGGCTACGCCGTCGCGCGGGTCGACGTCCGCGGCACGGGGGCCTCCGAGGGAATCAGCACCGACGAGTATCTCCCGCAAGAGCAGCGGGACGGGTACGACACAGTCGAGTGGCTCGCCGCGCAGCCGTGGTGCGACGGACAGGTCACGATGATGGGGATCTCCTACGGCGGCTTCACCGCTCTCCAGGTGGCCGCCCTTGCGCCGCCGCATCTGACGAGCGTCGTCCCCATGTGCTTCACGGACGACCGCTACACGGACGACTGCCACTACCGCGGCGGCCTCCTCCGCAAGTACTACGACCTCGCCTTTTACGGCACCTTCATGATTGCCTTCAACGCCCTGCCCCCCGATCCGGAGTGGGCGGGCGACGACTGGGCTCGTATCTGGCAGCAGCACCTGGCAGGCGACGAGCCGTACCTGCTCGAGTGGCTTCGGCACCAGACGGACGGCCCCTACTGGCGGCAGGGATCCGTGCGCGAGGTCGCCGGCCGGATCCGGTGCCCGGTCTTCATGATCGGAGGCTGGCGCGACGGCTACCCGAACCCCCCGCTCCGTCTCTATGAGGCGCTCACGGTGCCGCGCAGGCTGCTCATCGGCCCCTGGAACCACGCCTTCCCGGACGTCGCCGTGCCCGGACCTCGCATCGACTACGTCCACGAGGTCGTGCGCTGGCTCGACCACTGGTGCAAAGGGAAGGTGACCGCCGTCATGGACGAGCCACCGGTCGTGGTGTACGTGCAGCGCTACGACGAGCCGGACGTCGACCGTCTCGAGTCGGCCGGCGAGTGGCGGGCCGAGACGGAGTGGCCGCCGCCCGGCGCCGGTGGGCGCATCCTCTATCTCGGCGCGGGCGGGTCGCTCGAGGAGAAGATGGGCGCCGACGGCGACGAAGCATTCGAGTACGAGCCGACAGTGGGAGTAAGCGGCGGCCTCTGGTCGGGCGGCCTGCCGTTCGGTCTCGCCGGCGACCAGCGCCCCGACGAGGCACTGTCACTCGTCCACACCTCGCCGCCGCTCGAGGAGGAGGTCCACGTGCTCGGCCGCCCGTGCGCCGTGCTCCACGTCGCCTCCTCTGCGTCGGTGATCGGCTTCGCCGCGAGCCTGGCCGACGTCGCTCCCAGCGGCTCCTCGCATCTCGTCTGCAAGGGCATGCTGAATGCGACCCGGCGCCGCTCGCTGAGGGAGCCCGAGCCGCTCGTCCCCGGAGAGATCTACGAGCTGGAGGTCGAGCTCGACGCGACTGGTTGGCTGTTCGAGAAAGGACATCGGATCCGCCTCGCGATCGCGAGCGCGGACTGGCCCAACGTCTGGCCGACGCCGGAGCCGGCGACGAACCGGGTGTATCGCGGCGTCGCGCACCCGTCGCGGCTGATCCTGCCGGTCGTTCCGCCGCGAGGGAGCGGCGAGCCGCCGCCGTTTCGTCCCTCGCCGCTCACCGTCAGCAGGCACGTCGACCGGCCCGAGCCGCCGGTCTGGGAGGTCGTCCGCGACGTCCTCAGTGGCCGCACGACCGTGCGCATCCGCGACCGGCGCGAGCAGCGGATCGACGCGGCGAGAGTCGCGCACCGGGGGTACTCGCTGACGGCGCAGCTCGACCCGGCCGATCCGGCCGGCGCCAGCGCGCGCGGCCGCCATGTCAGCCGCATCGTCAGGCCGGACGGGGTCGCGGAAGCGAGCTCGGACGTCTCGGTCCAGGCGACGGCGGAGCACTTCCACGTGACGATCGAGCTCGCCGTCCACCTGAACGGGACGCTCCGGTTCGCCCGGCGCTGGGCCGAGTCCGTCCCGCGCCAGCTGCTGTAGAGCCGGCTCCGATCTGGGAGGATTGGCCGAGTGGCAGGGCGCACCCGTGCGCGCGACCTCTTCGACCTCACTCCCGAGCAGCGTGAGATCCAGACGCTGTGCCGGGAGTTCGCGGAGCGTGAGATCCGGCCGATCTCGCTCGAGGTCGACGAGGCCGACACGCAGATGCCGTGGGAGATCTGGTACCGGGCGGCCGAGCTCGGGCTGACCTCGTTCATGCTCCCGGAGGAGTACGGCGGCGGCGGGCTGACCGACGTGCTCACGCACTGCCTCGTCCAGGAGGAGCTCTGCTTCGGCTGCGCCGGGATCGGCAACCTGATCACGTCCGGCGGCTTCTTCGCCGCGCCCGTCCTCGCCCTCGGGACCGAGAAGCAGAAGCGGCGTTGGGTCGAGCCGCTCGCCGGCCGGCGCCCGCCTCTCGGCGCGGTCGCGATCACCGAACCCGCTGTCGGGTCCGACGCGGCCTCGATCCAGACTGCGGCGGCGCGGGTGGACGGAGGCTACGTCCTGCGTGGGCAGAAGAGCTGGATCTCGAACGGGAGCGTCGCCGAGTACTTTGTGGTATTCGCCACCGTGGCTCCCGGTACCGGCTCCCGCGGTGTGACGGCGTTCCTGGTCGAGAAGAGCGACCCGGGCGTCTCCTTCGGCGAACCGATGAAGAAGATGGGGCAGCGCGCGATCGTGAGCACCGAGGTCTTCCTCGAGGACGTCCTCCTTCCCGAGGAGCGCCGGCTCGGGGAGGAGGGGAGCGGCTTCCGCGCGCTGATGCGGACCTTCGAGCACTCTCGTGTCGTGCTCGGCGCCGCGGCCACCGGGCTCGCGCGCGCGGCTCTGGAGTATGCCGTCGAGTACGCGAAGACGCGCGTGCAGTTCGGCAAGCCGATCGCCGAGCACCAGACGGTCGCCTTCCGGCTGGCCGACATGGCCCTTCGAGTCGACGCTGCTCGACTGCTCGTCTGGCGCGCCGCGCGCATGCTCGACGCCGGCGAGGCGGCGCCGATGGAGGCGTCGATGGCGAAGGTCTTCGCCTCGGAGACCGCAATGTGGTGCACCTGGGCGGCCGTCCAGACGCTCGGCGGCTGGGGGTACTCGCGCGAGTACCCGGCGGAGAAGTGGATGCGGGACGCCAAACTCGAGGAGATCGAGGAGGGCACGTCCGACATCCAGCGCCTGATCATCGCCCGTCGCCTGCTGCAGCGGTGACGCGCGACCTGCGGCCGCTGTTCGATCCCCGCTCGGTCGCGATCCTCGGCGCCTCGAACGACCCCGCCAAGTGGGGCCACTGGCTCGCCCGCGGCGCGCTCGAGGGAGAGGATCGCCGGACCGTCTACCTCGTGAACCGAAAGGGGCACGACGTGCTCGGCCATCGGACGTACCGCTCTCTCACCGAGCTTCCCGAGCCGCCCGAGCTCGTCGTCGTCACCGTTCCCGCCTCCGGGTTCGAGGGGGCCGTCGAGGGGGCGCTCGAGGCCGGCGCGAAGGCGCTGGTTGGGATCACCGCAGGCCTCGGCGAGAGCGGCGAGGCGGGGCGAGCCCGCGAGCGGGCCGTCGTGGAGCGCGTGCGAGCCCACGGAGCCGTCCTCCTCGGCCCGAACTGCCTCGGCGTCTTCGACGCAGGCAGTGGGCTCCAGCTCGCCTCGAACAGCTTTTCGACTGGTCCGATCGGACTCATTTCGCAGAGCGGGAATCTCGCGCTGGAGGCGAGCCGGCTGGCAGCGGAGGTCGGCCTCGGCTTCTCGCGAGTCATCTCCCTCGGCAATCAGGCCGATCTCGACGTCGCCGAGCTGGTCGCTGCTCTCGGGGAGCACGAGCCGACGAAGGTGATCGCGCTCTACTGCGAGGACTTCCGCGACGGGCGCGCCTTTGCCCGGGCCGCCGCCAAGGCCGGAAAGCCGGTCGTGCTCCTGAGCGCGGGCGGCAGCCCGTCGGGAGCGCAGGCCGCCCGCTCGCACACGGGCGCGCTCGTCAGCGGCGTGGCCGCCATCGAGGCCGCCTGCCGCGCTGCAGGGATCCTCCGCGTGCGGACGCCGGCCGAGCTCGTCGACCTGGCGCAGGCCCTGCTCGCTCCGAGCCGTCCCCGTGGGGCGCGGGTGGCGATCGTGGGCGACGGCGGCGGGCACGGCGTCGTCGCGGCGGACCTCGCCGTTGCGTCCGCGCTCGAGCTGCCGCCCTTCTCCGAGAAGCTTTCGAGGCAGCTCGCGGAGGCGCTTCCCTCCACGGCGGTCACGGGGAATCCGGTCGATTTCGCAGGTGGCGGCGAACAGGACGTCCGGAGCTTCGAGCGCGTGACTCGCCTGCTCCTGACCTCGGGAGAGGTCGACAGCGTGCTCCTGACCGGCTACTTCGGTGGATACAGCGAGTACGGGCACGACTTCGTCGAGGGCGAGGTCGAGGTCGCCCGGGCGATGACGAGCGCCGCTGCAGAGAGCGGGCGGCCGCTCACCATCCACACGATGTTCTGGAGCTCGAAGCCGGCGGCCATGCTCCGGAATGGAGGCGTCCCGGTCTACCGCACGATCGAGTCCGCCGTCGGCTCCATGACCCGTCTCGTCGAGCACGCGCGCACCAGCGGCTCCGCACGGCGGGTGCCGGCGCTCCCGAAGCCGGTCGAGCCTTCGCTCGAGCTCGACCAGGACTACTGGCGCGCTCGAGACCTGGTGACCGCAGCGGGGATCGCGCTGACAGCGGCTCGACGCGTGCGCACGGCCGACGAGGCTCGCGCCGCCGCCGCCGAGCTCGGCTACCCGGTCGTGCTCAAGGCCGTCGGCCTCCTGCACAAGTCCGACGAGGGTGGCGTTGCAGTCGGCATCGCCAGCGAGCGTGAGCTCGAGCGCGTCTTCTCGCGCATGACGTCGCTCGGCTCGCCCGACTACTCGGTCGAGCAGGCGGCGCCCCTCGAGCGGGGAGTCGAGCTCATCATCGGCGTCCGCCGTGACGTGCGCTTCGGCCCTATCGCCCTCGTCGGCATCGGCGGGGTCTATGCCGAATTGCTCTCGGACGTCGCCGTCGCGCTCGCGCCCGTCGAGGAGGCCGTTGCCGAGGAGCTCCTGCGCTCACTCAAGGGAGCGCCGCTGCTGCTCGGCGCTCGCGGCCGGCCTCCCCTCGATCTCGCCGCGGCGGCCGGCGCGACGGCGGCGCTCACGCGGCTCGCCGCCGCCCATCCCGAGATCGAGGAGATCGAGATCAACCCGCTGCTGGTCACACCTGACGGGGCGCTCGGGCTCGACGCCCGGGTCGTCCTCGGGGAGCCCAGGAGGCGCGGTTAGATGCCCACCCGCCCGAACATTGTCCTGATCGTCTGCGACACCTTCCGGCGCGACCACCTCGGCGCATACGGGAACCGGTCGATCCGGACGCCGAACCTCGACCGCTTTGCCCGCGACGCCGTCGTCTTCGACTCCCAGCTCATCTCGTCGTTCCCCACGATGCCCGCGCGAGCCGACTTCCTGACGGGTCGATTCGCGTACACGTTCATGGGCTGGGAGCCACTGCCGCAGGACCTCGAGACCCTGCCGGCGCTTCTCTCCGAGGCCGGCTATCTGACGATGGGAGTCGTGGACACGCCGTTCTTCATCAGGGAGGGCTACGGGTACGACCGCGGCTTCGACGACTTCATCTGGATCCGGGGCCAGGGCGACGACACGCGGCCGCACGAGCGAGCCGACGCGCGGCTGACCTGGGTCTACGAAGCGGACCGCCTGGTCGCGAGGACGATGACCGCCGCCGAGCAGTGGCTCGAGCGCCACTACAAGGAGCAGTTCTTCCTCTACGTCGACACCTGGGACCCCCACGAGCCGTGGGACGCGCCCGACTACTACACGAAGCTCTACCTGCCCGAGTACGACGGCCGGAAGCTCTACCCGTCGTACGGCAAGTGGGAGCGGGCCGGGCTCACCGAGGCCGACGTCGCGGTCGCGCACGCGACCTACTGCGGCGAAGTGACGATGGTCGACCGCTGGGTCGGTCGCCTGCTCGAGAAACTCGAGGTGCTCGGGATCGCCGGGAGCACGATCGTCCTCTTCACCTCGGACCACGGCTTCTACTTCGGCGAGCACGGCTACTTCGGGAAGGCCGAGTGGATCGACGATCCGGGGGCTCGGGTGAGCGAGGACGCGATCGTCCCGGAGTGGTTCTCGAACTCGTGGCTCCTGACAATCGGCTGGTCGCCGCTCTACCGGGAGCTGACGAACGTTCCCCTCATCGTCCGTGGGCCCGGCCTCCCGCCCGGGCGCCGAGCCGCGCTCACGACGGCCCCCGACCTCCCCGTGACGATCCTCGACCTGGCTGGAGTCGAGCCTCCGCCGGCGATGCAGGGAACGTCCCTTCGGGACGTGCTGGCGGGAAAGGACGAGCACCGGCCGTTCGTCATCAGCTCCTGGCCTCTCTACTTCGCCGAGGGCGAGCTCACGAGCGCCGTTGACTCGAGGACGCGCCGGATTACGAGCTACATGCCGATCACCGTCACCGCCCCGCGCTGGTCGCTGATCATTGGCGGACCCGCGGAGCCGCCCGAGCTGTACGACCTCGAGAGCGACCCGGGCGAGTCGACGAACGTCCGGACGGCGCGCGTCGACGAGGGTGCGCGGCTCTTCCAGGACGCGATCGAGTTCCTCGAGGCGTGCGGCGCCGCCGAGGCGCTCGTCAGGCCGAGGCGGGAGTCGCTGCGGGCCTACGCCGGGGCCGGCTGAGCGCTTAGGAGGCGCCCGCCCGGGCTTCTGCTCGCTGCAAGAGCTCCTCGACCTTCGCCACGACGTCCGGCGTGGCGAGGCCTCGAAGCGCAAGCGTCGTTCGGCGCCGGAGGACGTCCTCGGGGCGGCGGGCCCACTCGAAGTCGCGTGCGTAGACGGCCTGCGCGCCGATATCCGGCCCATCCGGGTGCAGTCGGCGGAGGAGTTCTGGATCGTCGGCGGCCGGAGCGAGCACCTGGTCGACGAGGCTCCCGTAGAGATGCACGAGGTGCGCGCAGACTCGCGGCTCGAGATCCGGCAGGCGGCGGGCCAGCCGGCGCACGGCCGCGTCGGGGTCGACGGCGCCGGGGAGGGGGAGAGGCATCCGATCGAGCCGATGCAGGCCGAGCTCGGCGCGAAGCGCGCTCAGCGCGGCGAGCGCGATCCGGCGGTACGTCGTGAGCTTGCCCCCGGCCACGCTGAGCATCCCGCCCGGGCCGCGCAGGAAGACCGTCTCCCGGCGGGCGCTCGTCGTCGTGCCGTCCCCCAGGGGCAGGACGCGGAGGCCCGCGTAAGTGGAGCGGATCGCGTCTCGCCGGAGCAGCTCGGGCGCGATCGCGACAGCCGCCTCGGCGAGAATCTGCGCCACGTCGTCGCCGGTCGCCTCGGCCTCGTCGGGCCTTCCCTCGTAGAGCGAGTCCGTCGTCCCGAGCAGGAGCATGTCCTGCCAGGGCAGCGCGAACGAGACGCGCACCCTGTCGTGCGGGATCGTGAGCGCCGCCCCCCACGGCTCGTCGAGGCGGAGCAGCACGTGCGCCCCCTTGCTGAGCCGGACGGAAGGGGCGACCGAGGGATCCTCGAGCCGGCGCAGCTCGTCGACCCAGGGGCCGGTAGCGTTGACGACCGCCCGCGCCGAGACAGAGACGGCCGTCCCGTCGACGAGCACCTCGGCCCCGGCGAGACGCCCGCGCTCGGTTCGCAACTCGCGCACCTCCGCGTGGTTGAGGACCGTCGCCCCGGCGTCCGCGGCCGCCCGGACGTTGGCGAGGCAGAGACGGCCGTCGTGCGTGACCGCGTCCGCATAGAGGCCGCACGAGCGCAGGTTGTCGAGGCGCAGGCTCGGGACGTGCTCCCGTGCGCGCCCGGCCGGGACGAGCCGGTTCAGCCTTGCGCGCGCGAGCGCGGAGTAGAGGACGAGACCGGCCTGCATCGTCAGCCGGCCATAGGGCCCGTTCCGGTAGAGCGGGAGCAGGAAGTGCAGGCGGCGGACGAGATGCGGCGCGACAACCTGCATCAGAACCCTGCGCTCGTGATGGGCCTCGCGTACAAGGCGAACGTCGCCGAGCCGCAGGTAGCGGAGGCCGCCGTGGATCAGCTTCGAGGAGGCGCTCGAGGTCTCCGCGCCGAAGTCCCCGCGATCGACGAGCGCAACGGCGAGGCCGGCGCGCGCCGCCTCGGCCGCGATTCCCGCCCCGACGATCCCGCCTCCGATCACGAGCAGGTCGAACGGCCGTTGCCCGAGGCGCTCGCGCGCCGCCTCGCGGCTGAGCTCAAGGGTCACAGCGGGTTCGTCCAGGCCTTCCGGCCCAAGCATCGACGAGCTCAAGCCGTCCGTCGGGGTTCTCGAGCGCGAGTGAGCCGACAGCCGCACGCAGCCATTCTCACTCGCGCGACATCTCTGCCCTCAGAGCCCATTTACCCGGAGGGTCGCAGATCGAAAACGCTCCCGGCGGGGAAGGGACCGCGTCTGGCCGGACTCGCGTGGTCAAGTTTTGGTCAGATCACCTGGAGCCACGGCGACTTATATTGGCTTATAGCGCTGGGGCCGGCGGTCGGCCGGTAGTCGATTGAATCCCGGCCCTGACCGTGTCAAGCGAGTGGCGACGGCACTAGGATCGCCAGGCGTGCACGAGAAGCGGGTCGAGATCCGATGGCACGACGTCGACGCGTACGACCACGTCAACAACGCGGTCTACCTGACGTATCTCGAGGAGTGTCGTGACGAGTGGCTCGAGCACGCGTTCGGCAACGACCCAGGAACGTGGGACTTCGTGATCGCACGCATCGCGATCGACTTCCGGCGTGAGCTCCGCCTCGACGACGACACGGTTCTCGTCCGCTGCCGACTCGCCCGGATCGGGACCTCGAGCGTGACAACCCGGGAGGAGATTCGCACGAACGGCGGCGAACTCGCGGCTGAGGCGGAGGCGGTGTTGGTCGCACGCGACCCTGAAACCGTTCGGTCGCGTGCGTTGCGGCCCGAGGAACGCAGCGCGCTCGAGCGCGCCGGCTAAGCATGGCTCCGCTGAGACACCTCTTCACCCCGCTCGCGTTGGGGCCGGTCGAGCTGGAGAACCGGATCGTCTCGACCGCCCACCAGACGACCTTGGTGCGCGATCATCTACCGAGCGACGACTTCGTCGCCTACCACGAGGCGCGGGCGCGCGGCGGCGTCGGCCTGATCGTGCTGGAGGCGACTGCCGTGCATCCCACGGGGCTGCTGACCCCTCACACATTGGGTGGATACCTGCCGGAGCTCGTGAACGGGTATCGCCGCGTGGCGCGCGCCGTGCGACCGGCGGGGACACGCCTGTTCGTGCAGCTCTTCCACGGCGGCCGCGAGCAGATCAGTACGCCGCCGCGCGCCCCAGCGCTGGCACCCTCGGCCGTGCCGAGCCCGCGTTTTCGCGTCGAGCCGCGCCCCGTCCGTGCGGAAGAGGTCGACGAGATCGTGCGCGGCTATGCACGCGCCGCCGAGCTTGCAGCGGAGGGCGGGCTCGATGGTGTCGAGATCTCCGCCGCGCACCGGTACCTGGTCGAGCAGTTTCTCGACCCGGAGCTCAACCGTCGCGATGACTCCTGGCGAGACGGACAGCGCTTCCTGATCGAGGTGCTCCGCGCCGTCCGCCGGGCAGCGCCCGACCTCTGTCTCGGGGTCCGCCTGTCGGCCGACTCCGAATGCGCCGCCGGCGTGGCGGACTTGCTCGCGGCGGAAGGAGTCGACTACCTCTCGCTCGCGCTCGGCGACTCGTCCACGTACCTCGGCTCAGTGGGGATCGTCCCGCCGCCGCCGTTCGCCGACGATGCAATGAACCAGGCGGCTCACCTCTTCGCAGTCGGCCCCCCGCTCATCCTCACGTCGCGGATCGTCGATGTCGAGGCGGCGGATCGGCTCGTCGCTGGCGGTCGCGCGCAGGCCGTCGGCATGACGCGCGCGCTGATCACTGATCCCGAGTTGCCGGCGAAGGCCCGGGCGGGCCGCGCCGACGAGATCGTCCGCTGTATCGGCTGCAACGCGTGCATCGCGCACTACCACGCGGGTACGCCGATCGCGTGCGCGGTCAACCCGCGGACCGGGAGAGAACGTCGGCTCCAACCGACAGCGCGGTCTCCCCGGCGACGGCGCCTGGTCGTCGTCGGCGGCGGTCCGGCGGGAGTCGCGGCCGCAGCCGAGGCCGGCCGTTCGGGCCATGAGGTCGTCCTGCTCGAGCGGGCGGCGCACCTCGGCGGCCAGATCGCGCTGGCCGGAGCTGCGCCCGGCAACAGCGAGCTCGCCCGTGCATTCCTCGGAAATGCGGAACGGCAGCTGTCCTCGACCGGCGTCGAACTTCAGCTCGCCACAGCGGCCGATGCTGACAACGTGCTCGCGCTCGCACCGGACGCGGTCGTGGTCGCAACGGGCGCGCGCCCCTACCGCGACTCGCGGCTCGCACTCCAAGGCATCGACGTGCTCGACGCGTGGGACGTCCTGGCCGGAGACGTCCCCGCAGGACGGAACATCGTCGTCGCCGACTGGGGCGGCGACCCTGGAGGTCTCGACGCTGCCGAGCTCCTCGCTGCCGCGGACAACGTCGTGACGCTCGCGGTCGCCTCGGTCGCGGTCGGCGAGGGAGTCCATCAGTACCGCAGGAACCTCTACCTCCAACGTCTCTACCGCGCCGGCGTCACGATCGCGCACCACCTCGAGCTCATCGACGCCGCAAACCACGCCGTCCGGTTCCGCAACGTCTTCGCGCCAGAGCGAGAGACGGCCTTCGACGCAGACCTGCTCGTCCTCGCGCTGGGACGCGTGCCCGAGGACGGTCTCGCCCCCGCACTCGCAGCCGACGGCCTACGCATCGAAGAGGCCGGCGACTGTTGCGGGCCGCGCTCGCTTGAGGAGGCCGTGCTCGAGGGCACGCTCGCCGCGCGACGCGTCGTGGCGTAGGCTCCACGCGAGTCCTGACCGCACGGTCAAGATCACCAAGGATGAACGCGTGCTCGTCCCCGAACTCCCGGCCGACATTCGCGAGCTGAAAGAGCGCGTTGCGCTCTTCATCGAGCAGGAGGTCTATCCGCTCGAGGAACGCATCGCGGAGCGGGGCTCGATTGACGCGGACGAGGTCGATGCGTTGCGCCGCAAAGCACGCAACGCGGGGTTTGCGATGCTCAACATGCCCAAGGAGCACGGCGGCGGCGGCCTCTCGATGCTCGGCCAAGTGGCGCTCGAGGAGGAGTCCGGCAAGGCGACGAACGGACTCGGCTTCGCCGTCGTCGACCGCGGACCCCGCGAGCTCCTCGAGATCGCGACGCCGGAGCAGGTTGACCGCTTTGTCGCGCCGATCGTCCGCGGCGACTATCGAGAGGCCTGGGCACTGACGGAACCGGGCGCCGGCTCCGACCTGTCCGGCCTACGCGCAACCGCCGAGCGCGACGGGGACGGCTGGACGCTGAACGGCGAGAAGTGGTTCGTCACGAGCGAAGGAGATCCCGGTGTCTACGTCGTCGCGGCGGTTGCGGAAGACGAGCAGACGCTCTTTTTCGTCGAGCCGGACGCATCCGGGCTGGAAATCGTGCGCACGCCGCGCTTCCTGCACGACCCTTACCTCGACCACCATCCCGAGCTCCAATTCCGTGACTGCCGCGTGCCGGACGCGAACCGCATCCCGGCGAGCGGTGACGCGGGCGCGAAGGAGTGGATCCTCGTCGAACGGCTCTTCATCGCAGCGCGCTGCTGCGGCGCAGCACACCGCCTCCTCGACCTTGCTAGCGACTGGGCTCAGCAACGTGAGGCGTTCGGGTCGAGGATCGCCGACTACCAGGGCGTGTCGTTCCCGCTCGCGGACTCGCTCACGGAGCTGCTCGCGGCGCGCCTGCTCACGTATCACGCGGCGCACGCCTTCGACACGCTTGCAGATCGCAAGATCGTGCACGGCAAAATCTCGATGGCGAAGCTCTACGCCTCGGAGATGGCCGGCGGCGTCGCCGACCGTGCGCTCCAAGTAATGGGAGGCCGCGGGTACATGGTCGAGAACGCAGCCGCCCGCTTCTTCCGCGAGCTGCGGGTTGACCGGATCTGGGAGGGGACGAGCGAGATCCAACGACGAATCATCGCGGGCGGCCTCTTCAAGCGCGGCGCGGCGCCCTACCTCGGCTGGGAGTAGACGACTCTCGCGTCGAGCGGNNNCTCGCGGCGGGTTGTAACGCGCCACGAGCGGTGCGATGCTCACTCCGTCGATCCATGAGCTCGACCTCGTATGAGCAGGTGTGCGCGGCTCACCGTTGGGAGGTGCCGGCGCACTACAACATCGCTTCGGATGTGTGCGACAAGCACCCGCGCTACAAGCTCGCGATGGTGTGGGAGAGCTTCGACGGCTCGTATCGCGAGCTGGCGTGGGGGGAGCTGCAGGATCTCGCGAACCAGGCGGCGCACGTGTTGCGTGCGCACGGCGTTGAGCGCGGCGACCGGGTCGCGGTCGTCCTGCCGGCGACGCCGGAGACAGCCGCGATCTTCTTTGGTGTCTGGAAGCTCGGCGCGATCCTGCTCTCGATGTCGGTGCTCTACGGTGACGATTCGATCCGTCACCGCCTCTCCGACTCCGGTGCCAAGCTCGTCGTCACCGATGCCGCGAACGCGAAGCGCTTCGACGATTTCAGCACGCAACTGCTCGTACTGGCTGAGCACACGCTTGCGGGCGCGTCGACCGAGTTCGTCACCTGCGACACCTCGGCCAACGATCCCGCGCAGCTCTACTACACGTCAGGGACGACCGGGCTCGCGAAAGGGATCGTGCACGCCCACCGCTACATTCTCGCGCACGAAGAGTTCGTCTACTGCCACGAGGTCGAGGACGGCGAACGCTTCCACGGCATGGGCGAATGGGCCTGGGCGGCGGGGATCGCACCGCTGCTGGGTCCATGGCGTCTTGGGGCGGTGCAGTGCGTCTACCGGCGCGAGACGGGGTTCGACTCGCACAGGCAACTCGACTTCCTTAGCCGCCATGACGTGACGAACGTGTTCACGACGCCGACCGCGATGCGAGCGATGATGGCGATCGCGGATGCGGGGAGGCGCTACCCGCAGAAGTTCCGTCGCGTCTGCTCGGCCGGCGAGCCGTTGAATCCCGAGGCGATCCGCTGGTTCCGGGAACAGTACGGGGTGACCGTGCTCGACTACTACGGATTGACGGAGTCGTACCCGCTCGTTGCCAACTACTCGTTCATGGAGGTGCGGGAGGGGTCGATGGGGAAGCCGATGCCCGGCTGGGAGGTCGAGATCCTCGACGAGGACGAGCATCCGGTCGCCCGCGGCGAGCGAGGCGAGATCTGCCTCCGCGCCCGCTCGAACCCGCACTTCCCGCTTGGCTACTGGAAGAGGCCGGCCGAGAGCGACGAGGTGTTCGGCGGCGAGTGGTTCCACACGAAGGATGCAGCTCGCCAGGACGACGACGGGTACGTCTGGTACGAAGGCCGCGCCGACGACGTGATCATCGCGGCCGGTTACCGGATCGGCCCGTTCGAGGTCGAGTCGGCGTGTCTTGAGCACCCGGCGGTGCGGGAAGCAGCGGCGATCGCCTCGCCGGACGAGCTGCGCGGCAACGTAGTCAAGGCGTTCATCGTGCTCGCGCCCGACTACGAGCCCTCGGACGAGCTCGCCGAGGAGATCAAGACGTTCGTTCGGAACCGGCTCTCAGCCTACGCCTACCCGCGGCGCATCGAGTTCGTCGCCGACCTGCCGAAGACGCTCACCGGCAAGATCCGCCGCATCGTGCTTCGTCAGCTCGAGCGCGAGCGAGCGCAGGGCGTGCGCGGCTAAACGGCTGCCGCGAAGGTCTCCGGCGATGGCCAGGCGAAGATCTCGACGAAGCGCTCCAGCGCGGCCTCGTCGCCCTCGAGCCGAACCCTCCCGCGCGCCACGGCCTCGCCCGGCGAGAGCTGCCGCGACAAGAGCGCGATGAAGCTCTCGAGGTCGGTGGTTACAACGACGTCCGGATCGTCGGCATGGCCCTGGCTCGTCTCTGCTCGCCCACGTTCGACGCGTGCGTAAAAGGGCGACCCGTCGATCCGAAACTCGTAGCTCTCGCGGAGTTCCGCTGCAGCCTCCGGGCGGAACGTCGCGCGGATCGAGACGAAGAACCACCCCGGGTCCGCGGCATCGCTCTCCTTGCGCGGCTGTAGGAAGTACGCGCCCCAGCGGCCGAGCGCGAACACTGCCGCCTCGAGCCCGCGCCCGAGGTCGGTCAGCTCGTAGACGGGGGACCCCGCCGGCGGCGGGAGGATGCTGCGCCGGACGATGCCCGCGTGCTCGAGTCTCCGGAGCCGGTCGGCGAGCAGGTTCGTACCGATCCCCGGAAGCCCGGCGAGAAGGTGCTTGTAGCGCTTCGGACCGAGGAGAAGCTCGCGGACGAGCAAGAGTGTCCAGCGTTCGCCGACGACATCGAGAGCCCGAGCGAGCGCGCAGTACTGGTTGTAGGAACGACCCGGCACTTGACTTTTCTTATGTTATCACTATAGATTTTTCAAGTACATCGGGCCTAGACGGAGGTCTCCATATGAAGGGCAAGCTTCAGGGGCAGAACGAGATCGTCATGCATGCGTCCCCCGAGCGGATCTGGGAGATCCTCGAGGACTCGGAGAACAACCTTCCACGCGTTCTGCCGATGGTGCAGACGTGCGAGATCCAGTCCGGCGGGCGCGAGCGGATCGGCGCGGTGCGGACATGCGACGTCGACTTCGGCCACAAGACCGGCAAGACCGTGGAGCGCTGCATCGAGAGCATCGCCCACCGGAAGCTGGCTCACCGGATCGAAGACGACTCCTTCGGCTTCTCGCGCAGGCTCTCCGACTTCTGGTTCGCGTTCACCCTCGAGCCTGCGAGCGCCGGGACAACGCTCGTCCGCGTCGAGACACACTACGACCCCATAGGCCTCGTCGGCCGCCTGATGAGCGCGCTCGTGGCAAAGCGACAGTTCGGGAAGGTGCGCGAGAGCGCGCTCGACAACCTCAAGCGGCTCGCGGAAAGCGGGGCCACGACGAGAGCTGATTCGTCTTCGAGGCCATTCAGCCCCTTAGGCCGACACACGTAGGTCCCCAGCACGGCGAGCACGCGCCTTCGGCGGGGCGGTCCCGCTCTTATCGCACTGGCGATTTCAGGATTCTGTAGGTGCTGGTTGAGAGCCGCGCAAGGTTTCCTTTCTATTCTCTTCGCGCCAACGATCAGTTCATCGACGAACCGGAGTGACTCGCCCTTCCTCAACAGTGACCCTCTCGCCTCTGACTGAGCCTCTCGCTGGGCAGGTGTCATTCTGGACGAGGCCCATTCGTAGTTGAGTTGAGAGGCAGGAATTGCCCGCCCATCA
>WNGG01001916.1_pt1 | contig 31219 bp, 33 predicted proteins | sample 5400661 | NCBI WGS metagenome assembly WNGG01 (sample SAMN13153372, study PRJNA577476) | soil metagenome | isolation source: 100 cm soil or saprolite under Garry oak tree replicate 1 | place: USA:California | collected 2016-06-15
ATATTCGTACACGCCCGGCGCGCCGACCTGCCCCACCTCGCGGCCACGGCGGTCAAACCAGGCGAGTCGCGAAATGCCCGCGCCGGCCAGATAGACGAGCATCCCGCTGTCTGAAACGGAGAATTCCGACCACCCGGTCCCTTCAAAGTACGGCAGCCGCTCGATGACCGCAGGGGAGAATCCGGGCTACTTGATGCTGTCGCGACTGTCACAGATCCTTATTGGGGCCCGGGGAAGTAGATCATCTCGGCGCTTTGTTGCTTCATGACGGAGAGAAGCAGGCGGGGATGCCTGCGCTCGCTTGTTCATTCTTAGCGGAGCGCGACCAGCGCGTCTGTGAGTTTGTTTACTGCCGCAATCAGGGACCGTCCTGCTTGATCAAGGCTGTTGGCGGCGGCTTGACTCTCGGCGGTCTGTGCAAGGTTGGCCACAACCGCCAGTTTCGGATAGTAGCTCTGAAGAACCGGGTTCAAACGAAAGCTCGATTCGAGTTGATTGAGCCCTGTGCGCACGCTCGCTATGCTCCCCTTTACTTTTGACTTGCTCTGCGCGATCTGTTCTGCCGGCATTCCGGCAGACGAACCTTCGCGAGTTGTGTTCGCGCGTTCGGCGGTTTCAATGCCCTTTGAGATGCCGCCGAACAAATAAAGGAACTGAGTTAGGGCCTTGATCTGCGCCGCGATCTGCTCGCGTCCCGATTGGAGTTCGGCTTGTTGTTTCTCAGCGAAGGTTGGGCCGCTCGTTCGTTTTTGCGCACTGCGCCGGCGAGTTTGTGAAGGAGCAGCGACGGATGAGAGGACTATACAGGAAAGGACCAGAACAACAACTCTTTTCAAGATAACACTCCTTTGATGATTTGCAAGTCGCAACCAGCTAGCGATATTGGATGTCTGGGTCAAAAGCGTCCGAGTTGTGAGTGGAACGTTATGCTTGCGTGTCGATGAAATTTCGACTACCGCTGGTCGTCGACCAATCGCTACCGCAGCCCGACCCGATCCAGAAGCCCGGCGAACCGCGCGTCGGCGTGCAACAGGTCAAATCGCGGATCGACTTTCAGGAAGACCATGTAGTCAGCACGCTGCTCGATTGCCTTCTCCAGCCAGTTGAACGCATCGTCCTTCTCGCCCAAGCCCGCGTAGATCATCGCGATGTGATAAGGCGAGAAATAACTCTCATTCGAACGCTGCTTGAGCTCGTCCAGAATTCTTTGGGCGTCATCCTTTTTCCCCGCCATCGCGAGCGTGTTTGCAAGCTCTGCTTTAATCAGCGGCGAGCCCCCGGATGCCGAAGCCGACTTCTCGAACTCCGCGATGGCTTGCTCGTACTTGCCCCTCTGCGCGTAAGCCTGACCCAAATAGCGGCGCACCGCAAAGAAAGTCGGGTCCAGTTCGAGAACCTTCTGGCATGCTGCGATTGATTCGTCGTAGCGATGCGCAAAGAAGTATACGAACCCGAAATGCGAGCGGATGATCAGTGAAGTCGAGTCCAGTTCCACGGCCAGCTTTGTATGAGCGATCGCTTCGTCCGCGCGACCCGTTGCCACCAGCAAGTTCGCGTACCACTGGTGCGCTTGCGCAGACTTCGAGTTCAACGCAAGAGCTTGCCTGAACTCTCGCTCAGCTTCTGCCCACTTCCAATCGCCTCTGAACAGCGCGTAGGCCAACGAGACGTGCGCTTCCGCAAGTGTATCATCGATCTCCAAAGCCTTGCGCGCTTCGTCTTTTGCTTTGGGGAACGCTTCAGTCGGAGGTTTCGCGCCGTAGGTGGCAAGCATGTTGTAGCAGTCGGCCAGGCCTGAATGCGCGAGGGCGTAATCCGGCTTCACGGCGACTGCCCTCTCGAAATAATCGATTCCCTTCGTAATCCCTTCCGTGGTTCGCTGGTTCCAGTAGTTGCGCCCCGTTTCGTAGAACTCGTCCGCGTCCAGATGCTTGCGCTCCTCGTCGCTGAGCTTCAGTCCGAGTTTGTCGGAGACACTGCGCGCAAGGCGGTGCTGCGCCATCGCCAACTCCGAAAACTTCAGCTTCTGCTGATCGCCCCAGATGCGAGTCTTGTCGCGGGCGTCGACAAGCTCCGCGTTGACCGTGATCACATCGCCGTTCCTGCTGAACCTGCCGATCATAACCGCGCTCACTCCCAGCTCGCGGCCAACGGCGCCGGCGTCAAGCTCTCGGCCTTTGTAACCGGCTACCGAGCCGTATGAAATCACTCTCAGGCGCGGAAGCTCATAGAGATGATCGATGATTCCTTCGGTTATCTCGTCGCCAATCGCGTCCATCTTCGCGTCGCCGGTCTGGTTCGCGAACGGAAGAATGGCCACCGAGTCGATGCGATTCCCGCCGCCAATGAAAGTCATCGCAGCAATGGCGACGACCGCAATCGACAAAACCACGAACGTGGCCTTCTTGTGACGCTTAATCTCAGTGATGATGTATTCAGCGCTGGACGTGGTTCGGATCGGAGTGCTGGCGGGGTCCAACGCGACGGTGTCTTTGATTGCGGGACCCGAACCACCGCTTTTGCGTTCGATGATGTCTGTTCGGGCCCATTCGTGCGGCGACGAATGTTCAAGCTCTGCCTGCAGATCGACACGCTGCTTGAGCCGTTTCAAATCGATCAACAGATCCTTGATCGTCTGATAGCGCTCCTCACGGTTTTTGGTCAGCGCTTTGGTGACGATTCTATCAAGCTCGGGATGCACGTCCGGCGCGTATCGCGCGAGCGGCGCCGGCCTCTTCGATAGAATGCCGGAGATCACATCGCCGAAGCTGTCGCCCTCGAACGGCACGCGCCCCGCGATCATCTCGTAAATCACCACCCCAAGGCTGTAGACATCGGTTCGCGAGTCCACCGCCACTCCGCGCGCTTGTTCGGGCGACATATAGCTGATGGTTCCCATGACCACGCCCGGATCTGTCTCGACAACCTTTTGTGTGATCGCGGTCGGATCGCTCGCATCCGCTGAATCGACCCTCTCGGCGAGCTTAGCCAGCCCGAAGTCCAGCACTTTCACGACCCCGTCCGGACGCACCATTATGTTCTCAGGCTTGATGTCGCGATGGGTTATCCCGGCAGAGTGCGCGGCCGCAAGCGCGCTTGCGACCTGGATTCCGACCTCGCAGATTTCCGAGGTTGTCATCGGCGAAGCCATTCGCTGGCGAAGCGTCTCGCCTTCGATGAACTCAGTCGAGATGAAATGAACTGACTCGACCTGGCCGATCTCAAAGATTGTGATCAGGTTCGGATGATTGAGCGCGGAGGCGGCGCGTGCCTCTTGCTGAAACCGGCGCACGCGCTCTTCGTCTTTGGTGAATTCAGCGGACAAAAACTTGAGGGCAATCTTTCGTCCGAGCCTGGTGTCTCGCGCCAGATAGACCTCGCCCATCCCGCCCGCTCCAAGCGAGTCAATAACTTTGTAGTGACCGATGTTGGTTCCGGGATCTATTGCCAAACCACGAGGCCTCCAAACTTGGCAGAGAAAGCCTATCATTGGAGCTTCAGTCTTTTCAATCGTCGAGCTTGGGGGGAATACCGGAGAAGCAACCACAGATGGACACAGATGAACACAGATTGAAAAAAAGAAAAAGACACCGTTCGGGTCCTTTTATGCTTCTTCTCTGCGCTATCTGTGTTTATCTGTGTTCATCTGTGGTTGGTCGCCACCGCCAGATCGAGCTTGCCATCGCCGTTGAAATCGCCCAGGTTTAAGCAGCCCGCCCAACATAACCACGAGCAGGCTGAGCGACAGAACACGCGAAAAACGAATCAAGCTGGCGAAGTCTTTTCGCTGCATTTTGTCGATCTCCTTTACTCGACGTGTTCGATCAGTGTCGATCAATTCCTGAAAATCGGCGTTCGACGTTCTTTCGGTTCGGCTAATCAGTGGAGCCAGAGTGCCAAACTCCTCCGCTGAAGCAGCGCCAACCTAACACCAAGGCTGCGGCTAGTCAACGGGCGTGAAGGTCTTCGCTTCATCCACCCTCGGCGTCCGTTGTCGCTGTCTCAAGCCCGTGATACAATCCGGGCACAACAGCACTTGGAGAACCGATTTCATGAGCCAGCAAATCACCGTCACAACCGATGGCTCGACGCCGCTCAAGCCGCTGATCGAATCGGCCGTTCGAGCCGAGTTGCGCATGCTGGAACTGGCATTACAGCGGACAAGTGAGCGATTGCGCGGCTTCGAGCAACAGTATGGTTTCTCCTCGGAGGAGTTCGAGCGCCGCTTTGAAGCGATGGAAGTCGCCGAGAGCCTGGATTTCATCGAATGGGCTGGCGAAATCAAGACATATCGATTACTCGAAGCACAGCGCCAGGCCCTTGAGCAAGCCACGGTGCGTTGATGATCGAGGATTATTTCCGCCAGGTCGCGGCACTCATTGCCGGGGCCTCCATCGTCCACTCTTCGAGCATTACCTACGACAAGCGAAGCTCCTACATCGGCCTGATTCGAGGTGATGTTTACTTTTTCGATGGCTCCCGCTTGCATATTCGGGAGTTTGTCAACGTTCAGCAGGGAGTTGATCGCTATATGTACGCGTATCATTATCAACGTTCAGATGGCAGCCTGATTTTTCGATACGACAATACGCCCCACTTCCCATCGCTAGCTACGTTTCCTGACCACAAACACGAAGGCGACGAGTGGAATGTGGTGTCGGCCACTGCGCCTGATCTCCAGGGCGTTATAATCGAGATTCGAGGGATAGTGGTTCCTCCGACGCCGTAGATGAGCAGAAGCCGGTATGCTGACGCCGAAGCGAATCTATGAAGAAGAGTTGCTCGATGCCGGTGAGGGCACCGATGAAGATGTCGCGCGAAGTCTTTCTGATTTGCGGCGCATCAATCGCTTCCTCGGCGGGAGGCGGGTTGTGCTGCGCGCGCTTTCGTCCTGCTTGGACGGGCTGAATACAAAGCGCGTATCGCTGCTGGACGTGGGAACGGGCTCGGCTGACATTCCAATGGCGGCGGCGGCGCTTTGCAGAGAGCGCGGGTTCGAGCCGTTTGTCGCGGCAGTTGACCTCAGTGAGCGAAATCTCAGAGTCGCGCGCGAACGTCTTGGCGTCAGCTCTGACATTCATTTTGTGCGAGCCGACTCGCTCAAGCTGCCGTTCGCCGCGCGAAGCTTCGACTTCGTCACCGCGTCGCTGTTTCTTCATCATTTTCGCGATGAAGATGTTGTAAGATTGCTAGCGGACTTTGGCCGGATCGCTCGTCGCGCGGTGATTGTAAATGACTTAGTGAGGAACCTTGTGCCGTATTATTTCACGCGGATCGCGGGCCCAGTTCTTGGCTGGAGTTTTCTGACTCGAAACGACGGGCCGGTCTCGGTGCTCAGAGGGTTTACGGCAGACGAACTGGATGAGCTTGCGGGCCGCGCGGGACTCGTCAGCACCGAGGTGAACCGGTTGTTTCCGTATAGGCTATTGCTTGTGGCAGACGTTACTACTGCCAAGGATAAGTTAGCGGTGTGACCAAAAGTGGATTTGAGGCGGGTTGAATGCTTCTTCTTCTCTGAAGTGGGGTGTTAATGAGAACACCGATTGGCTCACCGCCAGTCTGGCCAATGTCAAGCGCCCGCCCTTAGTCAAGTCCACCACTTTTGATCATACGCGTTAGAGGGAATCAATTTTGGCTTACGATGCAATCATCATCGGTGGCGGGCCTGCCGGTTCGTCCGCTGCGATAACCCTCGCCGGGCGCGGCGCTCGCGTTCTCGTCTTGGAAGAGAAACGCATGCCCAGAGAAAAACTCTGCGGCGAGTTCATAACGCCGGAATGTTTTCCAACTCTCAAAAGGCTTGGCGTGATGGACCAAATGCTGGGAGCCGGCGCCCAAAGAATCACTCACGTAAGCCTAATCGTGGCCAGCGGCAAATCGATCAAGGGTCGCGTGTCAAAAATGTCACGCGATTCAAGCTGGGCTATGAGCTTAAGCCGCGCGCGTTTCGATGAGATCCTGTTCGACCGCGCCGGAGAATCCGGAGCCGAATGCCTGGAAGGGGTCGCGGTAAGAGACTGTGTGGTCAATCACCGAACGTCACAAGTCGAAGCGATGTCGCTTCCGAGCGGGTCAAGAGTAAGCTTCCAAGCGCCGCTGATAATCGACGCGTCAGGCCGAAACTCCCGCTTGATGGTCGGCAAGCGCGAACGCATCGCCGGGCGTCGCGGCTCGCGACTCTGTGCGCTCAAGGCACATCTCGAAGGCGTGGAAGGCATAGATGATCGGGTCGAGTTGTATTTCTTCAAGCAAGGTTATGGCGGGCTGGCTCGCGTGGAAGACGGGCTTGCCAATCTATGTTTCATCATCGATGAGCGCTCCTTGAGGAAAGCCAGCGCAGATCCTTCAATGGTTATTAAGCAGACATTGATGAACAATCCAGTTGCGAATGAGCGCCTGCTAAATGCACGGGTCAAAGGCAAGTGGCACAGCGCCGGACCCCTCACGTTTGGGCGCAGGCGACTTTCCCGCGAAGGCGTTATCGCGATAGGCGATGCGTCTGGGATGATCGATCCTTTTACTGGCACGGGAATTCAAATGGCGTTGCGTACTGGGGAGCTTGCTGCGGAAGCAATCTTGGAAACTTGGGAGCGCAAGGATCTTGCCTGCCAATCCTCAGTTGAGGGCGATGATCGGCAGGCGAGACGCCGGCGCTTCGAGGTATCGAGTGCCGGCTCTGGTCGCGAAGAGGGATTTGTCCCCGCCATATTGGCCGGTTACGCACAAAGGTACGAACTGGAATTCGGGCGCCGAATGAGAGTTGCCGAGCTGCTCAGGACCGCGGCTTTCTCGCCGCCGGTGGCCAGCGTGGTTGCAAGCGTATTAACTCGCGCCCCCGGTCTCACAAGCTTCGTCCTGCGGGCGACACGCAGCGGCCAAGCTACGATTCAGGCTTTGGAATGACAGTGGAAGCCTAAGTTTTTGGAACTTTCACCCTGACGGGGCGTGCTGAAGGCTGAACACAGATACTCCTAATCTTGCACTTCTCGGAGGATTGAAAAATGTTTAGACGTCTCGCGTTGATTATCTCTATTGTCGCTGCGCTGGGAACTGCGGTCTCGCTGGCTGACAACCCGGGCCAAAAGGACAAGCCAAAAGAACCAAAAGAAAAAGATCAGCAGAAGGAAAAGGGCAAGACAGCAGCCGAAGCTTCGCCGGGTTGGTTTGCGTTCGACTTCGGCGGTGAGGGCGGCTACCTCGGCGTTTACTTGGAAGAGGTCACTCCCGAGCGGAGCAAAGAGCTCGGCTTGAGAGAAGTGCGCGGAGCGATCGTTATGAAGGTCGTTGCCGGCAGCCCCGCCGAGAAGTCAGGGTTGAAAGAGAACGACGTGATCGTGTCATTCAACGGCCGCCGCATCGACAGCGTACGCGAGCTGCAGCGGCTTCTGAATGAGACGCCGCCTGACCGCTCGGTTCAGATCGAAGTCGTTCGCGGCGGGTCTCACCAAACTGTCGCTGCGACTTTGGCGAAGCACTCGCTTCACGGCTACAACCTGCTCGGACCGAACTTTGATGAGAATATGATGAAGCGCAACGAAGAGGCGATGAAGCAGGCGGAAGAGTCGATCAAGCGATCTCAAGAGGCGTGGGAGAAATCACAAGAAAAGTTTAAGATGGCTCCAAATTTCGGAGAGTTTAACTTTGTGGGTTCTGGGCAGTTCGCGTTGTTCGGCGGCTCGCGTTTGGGAATCAGCGCTCAGTCGCTCACCGGCCAGCTTGGCGAATTCTTTGGAGTCAAGGACGGCAAAGGCGTGCTTGTAGCTTCGGTTGCAGAGAACAGCGCCGCAGCCAAAGCTGGCCTTAAAGCCGGCGATGTCATCATCGCGGTCGATGATCAGAAGGTCGATAACGTCGGATCGCTGACGCGCGCGCTTTCGGGCAAGAAAGAAGGAACAGTCGCGCTCAAGATCGTTCGCAACCGGTCCGAACAGACTGTCAACGTCACGATCGAGAAATCTGCGACTCTGATCCGACCGCGACATGTGGTTGCAAGGCCGGCGAGACCGGTTTAGTGATCCAAGTTCAGAGTTCAACCTTTAGATTGCATTTCGCTCGCCAGCAAGCTGAAGCTTGAACTCTGAACGTCAATTCGCCTCAGCGAACAGACCCACTTCCGCGATCGCCGGACACGCCGCCGCTTGCTTGATTCGCAGACGAACCCTCGAAGTCGACACACGCTTACACCGCACCAGCCTGCAGTTGCCGATGCTGGTTCCGGTGGCAAATTCCTTCCACTGACCGCCTTCCCAGCGATCGAGCGCAAACGCCTCAACGCGCTGGCCCAGCGCAAGCGCCTCCCGAATTCGAACAACATCCAACCTCACTTCACGTCCCAGATCGAGAACTATCTCGGCAGCCTTAACCTGATCGTCAGTCGCCCAATACGTGGCGCGTCGACCATCGACTACGTTTTGTGGCGAGAACCTCTTATCACCGTTGCCGCGAATGTTGCTAGCGCTAACTTTGCAACCGCGCGCGAGATCATTCAAAAAAGTCGAGTCGATGATGCGGCGAAATTCGCGAAGTGATTTAATGTCAGGCTCTGGAATCCGGCCTCGGCGATCTGGGGCGAGATTCAACAGCAGCGAGGCGCCCCGGCCGATCGATGAGTAGTAAAGCTCAACCAGGTTTTGCGCGCTGCGCACCTTCGAGTCTTCCCGCGCGTGATAGAACCAGCCGGGCCGAATCGAAACATCGCACTCGGCGGGAACCCAATGCGAACCCGGACGGTCGCCATGATTCAGGCGAGCCACATCAGCGCGGCCTGGGGCAAAGTCTTCGCGATTGAGCGTGGCCCAGCACGGATCACCCGCGATGCCGCGTTCGTTGCCGACCCAACGCACGTCCGGTCCGGCGTCGCTGAACATGCAGGCCTCCGGTTGCAGCTCGCGCACGATCTGCCAGGTAGCCGGCCAGTCGTAATATGTTTCGCGATCAATCCTGCGCGTTTCTCTCGCACCGCCGTAGTAGCCGTCGCCGCCGTTCGCGCCGTCGAAGAAGACCTCGAAGATCGGTCCGTATCCGGTCAGCAGCTCGCGAAGTTGATTGCGAAAGTAAGTGATGTAGCCGGGCCGACCGTAGTCTTTATGGTTGCGGTCCCACGGCGAGAGGTATATGCCAAACTTGAGTCCGCGCCTGCGGCAAGCGTCGGAGATTTCTCTTACCACATCGCCGCGACCTTGTTTCCACGGGCTGTTCCTCACCGAGTGCTCGGTATATTTCGATTGCCACAGGCAAAACCCATCGTGATGTTTGCAAGTCAGAATCAGGCCTTTCATCCCGGCTTCGCTCGCGACGCTCGCGATTTGGTTGGCATCGAAGTCGCTCGGGTTGAAGACTGCCGGATCTTCATCCCCATAGCCCCACTCTTTGTCGGTGAAGGTGTTGACCGTGAAATGAATGAATCCATAGAACTCCATCTCGTGCCATCGAAGCTGCCGCTGCGACGGCACCGGCCCGAAGGACGCCGGAGGCTTGACGGTCTTCAAGCTCTGCAGGGCGAGCGAGCTCGTTAGACAAGCCGCTACCAGGAAGATCCACGCGGGCGCCACATTCCTTCGTTTGCGCATAGGTCGCGTAAATGTGGTTGTGATCATTGTGTCCCTCAAGCGATTATGTCGAGCTATTGTGGCGCACGCTGCTTAAGATCACAACACGCGATATACCCAACGATTTCGTCGGTGGTATCGTCATAACCTCAGAACCGGGGGACTAAATGACGAGCCAGCCTAAAACAATCGCCGTGGCCCTGTTAGACTAAACGAGGTAACAAGAATCCTATGTCTAAGTCAGTAATAATCAGCGGCGTGAGGACCGCGGTCGGATCGTTTGGCGGCGCGCTAAAGGAGATCCCGGCTACTGAACTTGGACGCATTGTGATCGAATCCGCAATCGAGCGCGCGGGGATCGACCGCGAAGAGGTCGAAGAAGTGATAATGGGCAACGTTCTAGGCGCCGGCCTTGGAATGAATCCCGCTCGACAGTCGGCGATTGCGGCAGGTATTCCCGATAGGGTTCCTTCGTTTACAGTCAACAAGGTTTGCGGCTCGGGCTTGAAAGCCGTAGCGCTCGCCGCGCAAGCGATTGCCGCCGAAGATGCGGATTTGATCGTGGCGGGCGGAATGGAGTCGATGAGCGGAGCGCCTTATCTTCTCAAGAAGGCGCGATGGGGTTACAGGCTCGGCCACGATGAGATCGTCGATTCAATGCTCAGCGAAGGACTCACCTGTGCGATGGCGAGTTGTCACATGGGAGTGACCGCTGAGAACATTGTCGCGAAGTTCTCGGTATCGCGCGAGGCCCAGGACGAATTCGCCGCCCAGAGCCAGCGTCGTGCCCAAGCGGCAATCGCCGCGGGACTATTCGATGAAGAAATCGTTCCGGTGATGGTGCCGCAAAAGAAGGGTGAGGCCGTAGATTTCAAGGTCGACGAATATCCTCGCGCAGGCACAACTGCCGATAAACTGGCTGGCTTGAGGCCGGCGTTTCAGAAGGACGGCACCGTGACGGCGGGCAATGCTTCGGGCATCAATGACGGCGCAGCGGCGCTGGTAGTCGCGAGCGAGCAGCGGGCTCGGTTGATGGAGCTCGCGCCGATTGCGAAGATTGTTTCGTATGCGACTGCCGGAGTTGATCCGCGCTACATGGGCATGGGCCCGGTGCCCGCGATCGAGCGCGCGCTAGAAAAGGCGGGCCTGGCTTTGAAAGACATCGAACTGTTTGAGTTGAACGAAGCGTTCGCGGCGCAGAGCCTCGCGGTGCTAAACGAGCTCGGCCTCGACTCATCGAGAGTGAATGTGAATGGCGGAGCGATCACGTTAGGCCATCCGATCGGCGCGAGCGGCGCCCGAATCCTGGTCACGCTGCTTCACGAGATGAGAAGGCGAGACGCGCGTCGCGGGCTTGCGGCGCTGTGCATCGGCGGAGGGCAAGGAATCGCGATGATCGTGGAGATGTGATCCTCCAATCACAAATCTCAAATTTGAGATTTGAAATTATTTGAAATTTGAAATTTAGATTCAGAATTGAACTCAACGGTAAACCTGAGATGGAAGACTCGTCTGATTTAGGCTTGGCGTCGGGCTCGCCGGTGATCGTCAATCTGCACAGCCCACGCGAAAAGATTTGGGGGGTGCTTCGAGGCTTGAATGCCGCGGGCGTGTTCGTGCGAGGAATAGACCTCAACACGTTCGACGACTGGGTCCAAATGATCGTTCGCGGCGAGCGCAACCTGGGGCTCTCTCACGTGTTCCTGCCCATGTGGAGAGTGGAACGCATTTCGCTGGATGAATCGCTGGACGACATACCGTCACTCGCCGATCAATTCCACGCTCGCGTGGGCCTGAGGGTAAACGACTACCTCGATTCAGATTAGCGTCTCACTGCTCCTGAAGATGTTGGAAGATTTCCGGCTGCAGCTTTGCAGCGTAGGTTATGTTGGTCAGCTTTATTTCCTGAACGAATTTGCCGTCCTGTTTCATCTCTCGACGCACCGGCAAAAGCGTATTCTGGATCACCGCACTGCTGAAGGGCGTGTAGTAATAATCAATCCTGTACTTGGTCGCCGGCTGGCCTTCAACCAGCGTCAGCTCATATTCGCAATGAAGCACGTGGTACGTCTTCACGCTCAGCCAAAATCGCGTCTTCTCGCCGGCGGGAGCCGTCAATTCGATGACATTCGTGACCACGCCCACCACTGTTTCCGGCCCGACATAATCGAGCTTCGAGCCGTCCTCTTTGTACCGCAGCAATGCCATATATTCGTGGGTGAGCTGCGCGCGAAAGGCGATGTCAGCGCCGGCGCGCGGAGTAACATACTGTCCGTTCTGCGCTGACCATACGCTCGCGCCGTTGAACCCGATCACGTACTTAATGGGAGGGGAGGTCGCGCCTTGCTCGGGCGGCGCGAGTTCGAGGTCGACACGCAACAGGTCCTGCCAACTTTTTTCTTTCTTGATCGAGCGCAGAAGGTAGTTGCCGGCGAGGTCGCCTTGATCGGTGGCGAGCCTGATTGTGCCAGCCTCTTGCGTAGCCGCGCGAGCGGTTTCGAGTTGTTTTCTTCCGCCGTAGGAAAGGATCGCTAGTTCGACGATTCCTTCAGCCTGAGAGAGCTTGACCGGGCCCGCCTTTGCGTCCTCTTGCTTCTTGGCCTTCTCGATTTCTTTTTCATTAGGTACCTTACCTTCCTCTTTCGGAGCAGGCGGCTGCTGCGGTACCGGACGCCTTGTTTGACTAGAGAAGCCCGACGCTGGCACAAGCAAGAGTAGTAGAGAGAGCACCAGGAAACAGTGCTTCCGCTGAAATTGAAAAAAACGGGACTTGTTCACCAACCTCCGAATTCCTCCGTTGCTTCTATCGCGTTTGGATGGGGCCGCGTTCGAAGCAGACCAACAGTGAAAGTGTAGCATGGCAATCACAGAGATCGCCAAAGAACCAAACAACGAGGATCACGGGGAGCGTTGGGATCACTAGAGAGCACAAAAGAATTTCCCCGTGCGCCCAGTGCTCCCCGTGGTTGAACTTCTCGCCCTCATCAACTATCGTTTTGGGCTTCCAGTTCCCGCGGAAAGGACTCTGTATGCACTTCGAATATTCCGAAAAGGTTCAGGCGCTTCGTAAACGGCTGATCGAATTCATGGATGAACACATCTATCCCAACGAACAGACCTTCTATCAACAAATCGATGAAGGCGATCGCTGGCAGCCAACCGCGATAATCGAAGAGCTGAAACCAAAAGCTCGCGCCGCGGGTCTATGGAGTCTATTCTTGCCCGAGAATCCTTACGGTGAGAGTTTGTCAAATCTCGAATACGCTCCGCTGTGCGAGATCATGGGGCGCTCGCCGATGGCGCCTGAGGTCTTCAATTGTTCGGCGCCCGACACGGGCAACATGGAAGTGCTTGCCCGCTACGGCACCGAAGAGCAAAAGGAACGATGGCTCAAGCCGCTGCTGGACGGCGAAATCAGGTCATGCTTCGCGATGACCGAGCCGGCGGTCGCCTCGTCGGATGCTACCAACATTCAAGCGAGCATCGTTCGTGATGGCGATGAGTACGTCATCAACGGGCACAAGTGGTGGACATCGGGCGCGGGCGATCCGCGATGCAAGATTGCGATCTTTATGGGAAAGACTGACCCTGGCGCGCCGTTGCACAAACAACAGTCTATGATACTCGTACCGATGGATGCGCCGGGCGTGAAGATCAAGCGGCTGCTCACAGTGTTCGGCTACGATCACGCGCCGCACGGACACGGCGAGGTGACATTTGAAAACGTCCGCGTGCCGGCTTCGAACATTTTGTTAGGCGAAGGTCGCGGGTTCGAGATCGCTCAAGGGCGACTCGGTCCAGGGCGAATTCATCACTGCATGCGATTGATCGGGTTGGCTGAGCGCTCGCTTGAAACGATGTGCAAGCGGGTTCGGTCCCGAGTCGCCTTCGGTAAGCCGCTCGCAGCGCAAGGAACGATTCGCGCCGACATCGCAAACTCGCGAATCGAGATCGAGCAAGCGCGGGTGCTGACGCTGAAGGCAGCCTACATGATGGACACGGTTGGCAACAAAGCTGCGCGCGCGGAGATCGCGATGATCAAAGTGGTCGCGCCGAGCATGGCTTTGCGGGTGATCGACCGCGCGATTCAAGCTTGCGGAGGAGGCGGAGTTTCGCAGGAGTTCGAACTTGCGGCAGCGTGGGCTAACGCGCGAACGTTGAGGCTGGCCGACGGCCCCGACGAAGTTCATCGCGAGGCGATCGCGAAGCTTGAGTTGAAGAAATACGAATAGACCATGTAAGGGCGGCCCTCCGTGGCCGCCCCTCTCGCCGCATACATGGTTGAACCGCGAGGAGGGGCGGCCACGGAGGGCCGCCCTTACAAGCAAAGGATAAATGAAACTCAAAGACAGAGTTGCTGTCGTGACCGGCGGTGCAAACGGCATCGGACGGGCGCTGTGCCAGCGGTTCGCCGCCGAAGGCGCTCGAGTGGTTGTCGTCGCCGATCTCGACGCCGAACGCGCCGACCTGCTCGCAAAGGAAATCAACGGTCTCGCGGTTACAACTGATGTCTCAATCGAAGCCGACGTAATCAATCTCGTCAAGCGAGCGACCGATGCTTACGGCCAGATCGATCTGTTTTGCTCGAACGCCGGCATCGGAACTCCCGGCGGTGACGACGAGCCAAACGATATCTGGCAGCGCATCTGGGAAGTGAACTTGATGGCTCACATCTACGCGGCGCGTCATGTGCTGCCCGGCATGCTCGCGCGAGGCGAAGGTTACATTCTAGCGACTGCTTCGGCGGCGGGATTGTTGACTCAGATCGGCTCGGCGCCTTACTCGGTGACCAAACACGCGGCGGTTGCGTTCGCCGAGTGGCTCGCGATTACTCACGGGGATGCCGGCATCAAAGTCTCTTGTTTGTGCCCGCAAGGCGTGAACACTGATCTGCTGAGGCGGTCTGCGGGCGGAGCGGGCGAATTTCTGCGAGCGGGCGCGCTTGAGCCAGAACAGGTCGCGGATGCTGTCGTGAAGGGATTAGACGAGGAGCGCTTTCTGATCCTGCCTCACTCTGAAGTCGCGGAATATTTTCGCCGCAAAGCCACCGACTACGATCGATGGCTTCGCGGCATGAGAAGGCTGCAAGCAAACATCAACTCACCTACTGCTTGACCAAGACCAGCTTGCTCTCTTGAGTTCCACGCGGACTCTCGCTCTTGCGATGGACCTTGAGGGTCTTGCCGCCATTGTCGAGTTCCCAGTGTTCGGTTGTGGTGATGGTGGCTTCGTTGCCCTGAATGTTAACGTTACGCTTCGAGGTCAATTCGAGGGTCTTTCCATCATCTTTCCACTTCGCCGTCAGCGTGGCCTTGCCGGGCATCTGCCCACCCATCTGCACCTCAGTCGGACTGCCGTCCAGATTGTAAGTCCTCGTCTGCGGCGGCATCTCGCGCTGACCACCCGAAAACTTTATCTCGAGGCTCAAGGTCTTGGCGTCCTGAGTCACCACCCACATCTGGTCAACGCCGGCCATCGGGCCTTGCAAGCCCTCGCTTTTTGACTTATCGAGCGACCACGTCCCCGTAAAATTCGCCGGGGCCGCGCTCACCGACCACAGCCCAATCATCAAAACACTGCACACACTTAGAAATAGTAGAGACCTCTTCATCGTAAAACTCTCCTTACATTGTTGTGAAAAAACTTCGCGGATACTCACGACAGAATGCTGATAGAACCTTATTAGATTTCCGCTGGAGTCTGAAACGTTCGCCGAAGGATTTCGGTTACCACGAATTGTTATCTTATGGACGCTTCCAAGCCAGCATCATGCCGTCGCGCACCGTAAGGCAAACGTTTTCGACTCGCGGGTCCGACTGCACCAGCTCGTCGAACGCAACGATGCCGTAGTCATCGGGCGATTCGGGATGAAGTACTCTGCCGCTCCACAGCACGTTGTCAGCCACAATCAAGCCGCCCGGTCTCACCAGCGGAAGAACGGCTTCATAATAGTTTGAGTAGTTCGACTTGTCGGCGTCGATGAAGACCATATCGATCGGACCGCTTAACGTATTAATCGTCTCAAGCGCCGGTCCGATTCGAATCTCGATCTTATGACCGTGCGGGCTCTCCGAGAAGTAGCGCCGCGCGATCGCTTCGGCCTTGGGATCGATGTCGCAGGTGATCAAGTGGCCGTCGTCGGGAAGCCCCTCGGCCATCATCAATGCGCTGTAGCCGGTGAACATTCCAATCTCGAGTACATGCCGCGCGCCGGTCAGCCGAACGAGCATCTTGAGGAAGCGGCCCTCGATCCGGCCAACTTGCATCTGCGGGCAGCTCATATCGCGATAAGTTTCCTCGCGCAATCGAACGTACAAATCCGATTCGGGCGCGGTGTGATCGTGAGCGAATTGCTCGACCGCTTCGTCTATGAAACTAATCATTGTGCTCTCCGTTCCGCATGCGCGAGATTATTTATGATTAACTTATTACTCGGCAAGTGCAGGAAGCCTTTATGGCGAGCCCAAAAGAAAGAAGTTCGCCAAATTGTCGGAACAGATTCCTGGGAATGCATCGTTCAAAGATATTCATTAGCACGTGCGTCAGCAGATCGTCGTCGGCTTGTATGAGATAGAAACGGCAAAGCTCTCGCACTCTCTCTACTCGTGCCTCCAGTTAGGTGCTCCTGGCCGCTTATCTAAGATAACAGAATCCTGATCTGAGCGACGCCCGCACATTCAGAACCTTTTTGAATCCAAAACTTTGACAGCTTTATCGAAGCCAAGTTATATTTCGTTTTCAGTATGAACTCCCGCGTCTTAGTTCTGAATGCTTCGTTCGAGCCCATCAATGTCTGCACGGCCCGCCGAGCCGTGGTGTTGGTTCTGAAAGGCGTAGCCAACGCCGAAGAAAGCTCCGCGCATTGGGTGCACTCTGCTCGATTCTCGATGCCGATGCCGTCGGTGATCAGATTGGTTGAATATATTCACATTCCGTTTGAGCGAAAGAGTCTTTCGCGCAAGAACATTCTGCTGCGCGACCACAACACGTGCCAGTATTGCGGGCGCGTATTTGCGCCGCAGGATCTGACACTCGATCACATCACTCCCCGGTCGCGGGGAGGTGACTCGGCCTGGGATAACCTGGTGACCTGCTGCCGCTCTTGCAACAATCGTAAAGGCGACCGCTCGCCAGAGGTCTCGGGAATGCGGCTGATAAAGCGGCCCCAGGCTTACAACCTTCACGTCAATCGCCAGATCATCCGCTATCTGGGCCGCGCCGACGAAGCGTGGCGAAAGTACCTCTTCTACTGAATCGGATTGCGAAGTCGCAAGCTCCTTAGCTATTCTGAAAAATCGCAACTCTATTTTGCATTTCGGCGATGCTGAGTGATGAACCCGCTCTTCGAGGCAGTCTACGAGATTCAAGAAGCTACACTGATGGCTGGTCGCGCGCTGCGTCGCGCGCCGTCTAAACCTCACTACTTCCGCGAAATCATAAGCCAGATGGACCTGATTGGTGTCGGGTCTATTTTGATAATCGTGCTGACGGGCGCATTTACCGGCGGAATTCTTGCGCTCAACACGGCGCCCACGCTCAAGATGTTTGGCGCGACCGCAAAGACCGGGCAGCTGGTGATGACCTCGCTCGTGCGCGAGATGGGGCCGGTGCTGGCGTCGCTGATGCTGGCCGGACGCGTCGGGTCGGCGATCGCCGCCGAGCTAGGCTCGATGGTCGTCTCAGAGCAAGTCGACGCAATGCGCGCGCTTGGGACCGACCCAATCAAGAAACTCGTGTGGCCGCGTTTACTCGCGCTGATGGTGATGTGTCCGGCGCTGACGGCAGTGGCCGATATGGTCGGATCGATCGGCGGGTGGGCGGTTTCAACCAGTTTGATGGGCGTCCCAAGCTCGGTCTACATTCGTTCGGCCAAAGATGCGTTGACCTACAACGACCTAACCGGCGGGTTTGTCAAACCAATCGTGTTCGGATTCATCATCGCAGTTGTGAGCTGTCGCGCGGGGCTGCGCACCCACGGAGGCACCGCCGGGGTAGGGCGCTCGACTACCCAGTCGGTGGTGTTGTCCGATATTCTGATACTGGCGTCTGATTTCTTTCTGCAGAAACTTATTCAGGCTTTTAGTTGACTGTCCCATGTCGGATCAGATCCACAGTGCAATCGAGTTTCAAGACGTCACAATGTCCTACGATGATCGGGTCATCCTGGATGAGGTGAGTTTTGTCGTAAATCCGGGCGAGACCAAGATCGTGATGGGCGGCTCTGGCACCGGTAAGTCTACTATTCTGAAGCTGGTACTGGGGCTGATCAAGCCGCAGGAAGGAAGAATACTGATCGACGGCGAAGCCGTTACGACGATGTCGGAAGCCGAGATGACCGAGGTACGCAGGAAGATCGGAATGGTTTTTCAGGACGGCGCGCTATTCGATTCGCTTTCGGTTTACGAGAACGTGGGCTTTCGCTTGTTCGAGCAAGGAATTCCGGAGCCGGAGATCGAAGAAAACGTGCGTCGGATGTTACAATTTGTCAATCTCGAACACACGCTGTACATGATGCCTGCCGAGCTGTCGGGTGGGATGCGGCGACGAGTGGGCATTGCCCGAGCGTTGGTGGGAACGCCCAAGCTGCTCCTGTTCGACGAGCCAACGGCAGGATTGGATCCACCTACCGCGCGCACGATTCTGGAACTCGCGATGAAACTGCGCGATCTCGAGGGTGTCAGCTCAATCTTCGTCACTCACCGGATTGAAGACATTAAACTGCTGTCATCGAGCTTCGCGACGATCGGTGAGGGCGGCGATGTCGAGTTTCGCGCCGAGCAAGCCAACTTGTGTCTGATCAATACTCGTTTCATCATGCTCAAGGAAGGCAAGGTGATTTTCAGCGGCACCGATGAAGAGCTCTGGACCAGCAAAGATCCTTACATCGAAGATTTCTTCAAGGTGTCGTAAAGCGAGAGGTCGGAGGTCATAGAGTCATGCCAAGACAGAAAACTACGATAGCTCAGCTGCGGGTGGGAGTATTAGTGGTCGCAACGATCGCGATCCTGATCATATTCATATTGGGTGTCAGCGGCGGGATACCGATATTTCAACACAACGCGATCTATTCCACACGTTTCTCGGCCGCCGAGGGGTTGAAGAAGGGAGACGAGGTGCGTTTGGTCGGCAAGCTGATCGGCAAAGTTGACAGCGTCGAGTTCGGCGGCATTCCAACGAGCAAGGACGAGAAACCCATCGTGATCAAGATGGTGGTGGACGCCAAACAGGCCGATGGGCGCATTCGCCGCGACTCTTTGGCGGTTCTTGCGCAACAGGGCTTCCTCGGTGACCGCGTCATCGATATCACCGCCGGGACTCAAAGCGCCGAGTCGATACCCGATGGCGGCGAGATCCCAAGCGCCGACCAGGCCGGTCTGGCGCAAGTATTCCAGGGCGCCAGCGACATCCTCGTGCAGTTCAACACGGTCGGCAAACAGCTTCAAGAGCTGATGGACAACGTCAATCAAGGCAAAGGAACGATCGGTAAGCTGCTTCACGATGATGCTTTCTATGTGAACCTGAACCGAGCCGTGCTGGAGTATCAGGACATCGCCGGTCGAGTCAGCAAGGGTAATGGCACCATTGGGCGTTTGATGAACGATCCGAAGCTTTACGACGACCTGCGCGGGGCGGCCAATAATGTTCAAGCCATCGTGGCAGACATTCGCGGGGGCAAAGGGACTCTGGGCAAGCTGATCAATGACGAGCAGTTTTACAAACAAGCCAACGAAGTTCTGGCTAAATTCAACTCGACAACTGAGAAACTCGACAAGATCGCCGGTGACATAGAAGCCGGGCGCGGGACGCTTGGCAAATTTCTCAAGGATGAGAAGCTTCACGACGACGCGCAAGCTGCCGTCGCGTCTTTGCGTAACATCAGCGATAGGCTTGATAAGGGTGAAGGCTCGGTGGGCAAGCTTCTTCGCGACGAGAAGCTTTATGACAACCTGAATCAGACGAGCGCCGAGCTGGCGAAATTCATGTACGACTTCCGCCAGAACCCCAGGAAGTTTCTTCGTATAAAACTGAGCCTGTTCTAAGTCGCTTTACGCAGTGGCGAATTCTGCAAGACGGAGACAATTCGTTACTATCAGTTGTACTATGCGCATCCGCCTGAAGCCGACGATCATCGTTTTAGCAGTGACGGTTGTCACGTTGTTGCTTCTGTTTGTTCCAGGCCTGCCGTGGTCAGCGCGCTGGCGACACACGCTCAAGAGGACAGTAGTCAAGACGGAAATGAAGCTGGCTAGATGGCGAGGCAGGGAGCCAAAGTTCATCTCTATAGCCGGACGATTGAATGTTCCTAATGCGCAAGTTCAAGCTCTCGACTCGCGATCGGGTTGGGCTGCGCTTGCCGACAGCGACGGAGCGTTCGTACTGCCACTCGAGCTGTGGTATCCACGCGCAAGCTACGAACTTGTGATTTCACCTGACGATTCGGCAGCAAGACTGATCAAGGTAACAGCACCGGAAGAATTCCCGGAGAACGGAGTCTTGAGGGTCGGCGAGTTGGATGTCGGTCGGGGCGCCTCGGTCGATCTTACCTCGTTGATCGGAGTTAACTCGATAACTCGCGAGGATTTCGACTACCAAAACAGAGAATTCTATCGGGACCTGTTCGACAAGCTCAGCGCCGGCAAGCAGTCTGACGAGGAAAGAATCAACGCAGTATACAACTATGTCGCGTCCAAATTGAATTACAACGAGACGCAATGGGAGTTAGGGTCGCCGCGCCGCGTGCTCGAAACAGGTTCTAAATATTGCGGCCATCTGGGCACCGCAATGCAAACATTGCTCGAGGTCGGCGGCTACAAAGCGAGAGCAATTCACATGATCGACGGCAAGTATCCGCTTGGCACCCACGTTGTAGTCGAGGTGTTTTACGATGGAGGCTGGCATTTGTACGATCCAACTTTCGGGCTAAAGTTTCTGACCAAGGATGGAAGCGTCGCCAGCTACCGCGACCTGAGGCTCAATCCGAGGTTGATATCGGAAGACCTGTTTGCCAAGTTTGACGACGAGGTCCGAAGCAAACTTCTGACGTTGCTGCCGGGAATTTTTCAGACAGGCTATCACCACTTTTTCTACCTAAAAAGCAAGAGATGAGACGATTCAGTGGCCTCGCATGTTTCCTGATCGCAGTTTCTTTGCTGAGCATGTCGGCCGCTTGCTCAAAATCAGCGCCTGAGAATCCCTTCAACTATTCATTCATAAAACAACTTCACCTTAAGCAGCAATCGGGTAAGCCTCACAGCGATTACAAGGCCTTTTATGTCTTGACCGAGGATTTCGAACCGGCGGTTGAGTCCGCGTCTGATGTGTCCAGCATCAGAGATGTCCTAAAGTTCGCATCTTCCGTGGGCGCAAAATACGGAGTCCCCTGGACACACTTCGTCGATGTGAATGCGCTCTCTCCGGCTTTTGTCTCCGAGGATCAGCAATTGAAGACAAGCTGTCAGGCGATGATCGCGGATCTCAAAGCCATGTCTAGCGCCGGCGACGATTGCGAGCTTCATCTGCACGGACCGCTGGTTCCGCAACTGATGGATTTCGCCAGCGCGCAAGACAAGCTCCATATCAAGGGCTCCGCAGTTGAGAACGCTCAGCCGTACAGGCAGAGGCAGAGCTTCTTCTTTCACTCCTTTTATCGTTCGGGTTACCGACAGTTGGTAGCGAGCCTTACCTATGCCAAGAAGCTGTTGGAGCAAGTCATCTACGATGGTCAAAAAGAAGTGATAGCGTTTCGGCCTGGTGGCTGGGACCACGGCAGCACAAGTCAGGACACGTTCCTCTACTTCGAGGCCCTCAGCGCGTCGGGGCTAATGGCGAACTCCGGGCTTTCGATCGGCCATTTTGGCGGCACGGATTGGAGGATCGGCAACGATCCGGGACGCAACCTGGCAGCGGTAATGGTGGGTGAGAAACGACTCTTCGAAGTTTCTCCGACGGCAGGCCCGGGCGGCTACGTTAATCCGGTCTCGCCGAGTGACCTCGCCAAACTTGCCGGTTCGGCAAGGGACGAGATGCCGGTGATCGTCGCCGTATACCATCTTGGCGCGCTCCAGCAAACTGCGGGCTCGGAAGCGGACATCAACAAACAGCGCGAGGCGCTCGAAGAGCACTTCAAGAATGTGGCTGAGCTTGCCTCAAGAAAAATCGTTTACCCGATTACACTGCGAGCACTGCTTGAAATCATGTCGGAGCAGCAGTAGTTGGTTTCCTCAGGATCGCGACGATTCGGTGAGTGAACAATTCCTGAAGTAACGGCACGCGCGATAGCGGATACGACAGCCACGCGTAATAGCGCATCTTCCATTTGTCATATTGCCGAACCATCCTGTTGAGCAGCGGGAGAAACTCCAACCTGAGCGTTTCAAAGTCCGATTCCTTCAAGATTCGCCGGAAGCTTCGAATAGTTAACCCGTTGAGCGTGTAGATCCTGTCGCCCGGTCGAAGAGGCTGAGGCCTATACCCGTCGCCTCGTTCGTCGAGCACTTCGTCAATGGCTTTAAGTAGAACTCTAGTCGGAAAAATCAGTTGAATGTAAGGAAATCGCGAAGCGTAACCCTCGAGATGCGAACCCTTGGGATGAAAGTAAGGCGGAAAAACCACACAGAAGAGTCCGCCCGGCTTAAGCACACGATAGACTTCCTCCAGGGTTCTCTTTGGATTCTGGACGTGTTCCAATACGTCGTACGACAACACGACGTCAAAACTCTCGCCGGCAAATGGCAGAGATTCTCCAAGTCCCGATGCGAAGCACACATTGCGGGCTCCGATTGATCGAGCAAACCGCAGGGCTCCTATCGCCGCTCGCGAATCGAAATCGACTCCGATGTATTGGCCGGATGTGACACGCTGAAACTCGACTGTGCGCCCTCCGAAGCCACAGCCAAGATCTAGAAACATCTTTCCCGATATTTTGACCCTGCCTTGAAAGTAGTTCAGCAATCCGCGGCCGGAATCTCTTTCATCTTCGTATGCCAGACGGGCAAGTCGCATCGCGCCTTCGGGGGAGATCTTACCGAGGGGTAGATAATCAGCCTCTGGGTAAGCTGGAGATAAGCGCAGGGCGAACTTCGCAATTTTCGTGAGAAGCCAGCTCATAAAGAAATGGTCTCGAGCGCCAATGCATCGAAAGTTAGGTATGATCGAGCGCTTCAGCACTCGAAGCTGGGTTAGTTCGCTGTCCGGCAAGCTTGAAAGCGGAGTGCGGAGTCGTGATCGAGTACCTCACTATACACCAGAGAGCATGTAGTCCGTCTTTCCAGCCGATCTTCTTACCCTCCTCATATGTACGGCCGTAGTAGGAGATACCCACCTCGTAGATTCGCAACTTCATCCGCGCGATCTTGACCGTAACCTCCGGCTCAAACCCGAACCGGTTTTGAGTAAGGCTTATGGATTGGATCACTTCGCGTCTGAAGACCTTGAAGCCGGTTTCCATGTCCGTCAGGTTCAGGTTCGTAAACATGTTTGATATCAGCGTGAGCAACTGGTTGCCGATCGAATGCCAGAAGAACAAGACGCGATGCTCTTTGGTGGTCAAGAACCGCGAGCCGTACACGACGTCGGCTCTCCCGTCAATCAGGGGCTTCAGTAATATCGGATACTCAGCAGGATCGTATTCGAGATCGGCGTCCTGCACCAGCACAAAGTCGCCTGTCGCCTGCTGGAAGCCTTCCCTGAGCGCCGCGCCCTTACCGCGATTGAAGGGCTGAACGAGAACACGCAAATTATCGTAGCGCGGTTCCAGGCTTGCGAGGACCTCTCGCGTTCCGTCAGTCGAACCGTCGTCGACTACGATAATCTCCTTTGAAATATCAACCGCGTGAACGCGCGCGACCAACTGTGCGACTGTGGCCGCTTCGTTATAGACGGGAATTACCACTGAAATCTTCATCGATATCAGATTTGACGGAGAGCGATGGTAATAGTCGGCATTGGCGAAAGTCAACCGGGCGTTCAGAGTGCCGACTCTAGTCCGTGTGTCGCTGATCGAAAAGCTACCCGACTAGAGTCCCGGATTTCAAGACGTATTGCTGGCGCGGCGGCAGATTCGGCCCTTTCTTCGGCGCACGCCGGTGCATTCGTATCCGGCAATAAACGAGTTGATCGGCGCTGAGGTGTTCATCAAACACGAAAACTATCAGCCGGTCGGCGCGTTCAAGGTGCGCGGCGGTATCAATCTGATCTCTCAGCTCAGCGATGATGAACGCGCGCGGGGGGTGATCGCCGCCTCGACCGGCAATCACGGACAGTCGGTTTCCTACGCCGCAAAGCTGTTCCACGTGAAAGCGCGAATCGTCGTCCCCGAAAGCGCCAATCCCGGCAAGGTAGCGGCGATCCAGGGTATGGGAGGAGAGGTCATCTTTCACGGCGAGCGATTCGACGAAGCACGATTATGTTGTGAGTCACTCGCTCGCGAGCGAGGCTATCGTTATATTCATTCAGGTGACGAACCGTTGCTCATCGCCGGAGTTGCGACTGAAGCGTTAGAGATGTTGGAAGACGAACCTCATCTGGACGCGATCTTTGTTCCGGTCGGCGGCGGTAGCGGGGCAGCAGGCGTTTGCATAACCGCCAACGCAATCACTCCGTTGCTTCGAGTGATCGGAGCGCAGTCGGAAGCTTCGCCGGCGGCATACCAGTCCTGGCGTCAAAAGCGACTGGTCGAAGCTCCTAACAAAACGTTTGCCGAGGGTCTGGCCACCGGTACGGCCTTCGCCCTTCCGCAGGCGATCCTTTGGCAGCGCCTCAAAGAGTTCATACTCGTAGGCGAAGAAGAGATCATGCAGGCGATGGTCTGGATGATCGAGCGCGCGCACACGCTTGCGGAGGCTGCTGGCGCGGCCCCGCTCGCAGCCGCATATCGAATGCGTGAGGAGCTTCGAGGGAAGAAAGTGGGTCTTATTTGCTCGGGCGGCAATACTTCAATCGAGCAGATAAAGCACGCGCTCGCACTGTTTGACGCTGGTCAGAAGACATAGCGACTGTCCTTGCGTCGCTTCAAGAACATGATCTGTATCCGCTCCCGAGGGGTTCCTCCAGCGGCCGATCCAAAGTTCGATCTGCATCGCAATGAGTTCGGGCGTCTTCAGTTTCAACGCCGGTACTCCAAGCTTATTGGATTGTGTCCGAGGAGTTGTTGGGCACCACGATCGGTATTGGCGACGCGTGATGATGCACTATCAGCCAACGACCCTCGTGGTTGAGAAACAGGTTGGTTGCGGCGGCGAGCGCAGAATCGAAGCTCGATTCGTTGAACACAGTAATGTTCTCAGTGCAGGTAACCCAGGCGAGATTACCGTCGATTTGCACCCACACATTGGACGGCGCAGCCCGCAGCTTCTGACCGCTCTGAAATATCATCTCCCAGCTATCGCGCACCTTCTGCCAGCCCGTCAACAGATCCCATCCCGGGTGAACGCATCTTACCCAATCTTCATGGGCCCATATCTCATCCATCCGCTCGATCATCCCGGATTCGAGCGCCCGATAGAAGGCGGTGTTCGCTTGCTCGACTGCTATCTTCGTCTCCACGCTCATACGCGCCCCAACTCTACACCCCAGTATCTTGGAATTCAAGTCCTGTCATGATTTTATCGTGTCATGATTTTATCGTAGACAGGTCACTCGAATTCAAATATAATCTGGGCGCCCGTTAGGTTGTACCGCTTTTTGGGATAAGGAGATCGAGGTGGACGACCTTGAACGGGGAGCAGCCGGCAGTCGCGAGACGGCCAAAGTATTAGTGGTCGACGACAGCGATGACACTCGCGATATGATGGCCAAGCTGCTGGAACTTGAATCGTTTGCAGTAGTCACCGCCCAAGACGGCCTCGACGCGCTCGAGGTTGCCGCCCACGAACAACCCGATCTCATCATCACCGACGTTAACATGCCGAACCTCAACGGCATCGAGATGATAAGAGAGTTGCGCAAACGACCAGGGTTCAGTCGCGTCCCGATAATTGCCATCACCGCCTATGGAAATGGCGTGGCGAAGGAAGCGCTTGAGGCCGGGGCAAATGGAGCCGCAACAAAGCCGGTCCAGTTCACTGAACTCGTTGACCGGATAAGGCGGCTGCTACCAACCTGAAGATCACAAACCGAAGTCGGTACTACTTTTTCTCGGAAGCGGGCAACAACCTGTTTAGTAGTTCCATCGGCACGTTGCCGGTTACTTTAACATCGACATCAGCGGTAGTTATGCTTACTGTCTTGAGCGCGTCTACGATCGGTGAAAGCTTCGGGTCGCTCATGGAGCCCAGATAACCCTTAGCCATATCCAACAATCCATTGAGCCGATCAGCAATCGACTTGGCGTGCTCGGCAGTATCGTTTCGCAAGGTAGCGTTGAGATCTACACCAGACGAAACGTCGATCGTCCCGAAGATCAAATTAACCGACGAAAAATCCGGGATCGGCAATTCGCTCGAAAGTCCGCTGGTCATCGCAGGCGTGATCGCCAAAGCGAATCGAATGGCAGCCGCCGAATTCTGTGCGAGCGCGGCCGCGAGTTTCTCGTTCTTCGCGATACCGGGTTTGGCCCCGGTCTTTACATCAATCGACGCGCGAACGCCCTCCGCACTTCCTAAGACAATCGTGTTCGCATCGTGAAAGACAAATGCCGTCTCATCGCTGTTGGCTGCGTTGGCGCCAGAATGCGTTTTCTTTGACTGGGGCGAAATGGCCGACGTTGATCTCGCCTTGTAGATGTCGTAGTTCTTATACTTCTCCGAGGTGAGCTTGACCTTGCCGCTTGCCCCAAGCCGCGCAAGCAGATCGTTCTGATTGAAGTCGCCGGTCAGAGCTACTGTAGGATTAGTCATATTGCCGCCCAAGAAGACTATCGCGACCGTTCGCAAGTCGCTGAGCTTGACGCCGAGATCCCCTATTTCAGACTGCGCCTTGTCGATTACGCCTTTGAGCTTCTCGTGGGAGGTGATCGCCGCCCAAAGCGAGCTTCCGGTGAGCTTCTGAAAATCTATGATGGCCGCGGCGTTTCCATCGGGCAGCACCTCCAGAAGATCGCTGCTCCGAGCGGTCCGCCCCCAACTCGACGTCGCGCCGGTGCTTACAATCAATCCCGCCAACAACGCTATTACAGCAACTTTTTTCATATGAGATCGTTAACCTCCAATCTGCCAATTATATCTCAAGTTCCTTACTGCGAGAACTAATATCTGTCGGGCGATGTTCGTCTTGATCTTCGGACAGTCGCCTGCTTAGAATCAGTCTCGATTACTTATACGCACGGCGGATTTGATCGAACGCGATTTATTAGCAGTCAAATGTCCAAGAAACGTTTTCCTGTGGAATCGCGCGCCGCTACCGAAAGCAGTCAGAAAGTGCGTGCAGCACAAACCACGAAAGCCCGGAGCTCGCCGATACGCGCGAGGTGGCAGCGCGGTTTGATTGCCCTCTCTCCAGGGATGATCGCTCTAATTGCCTCGATCAATTCGCTGTGGAACGGATTCGCCATCGATGACCAGCAGCAGATTCAGAACAACCCGTTCATCAAGGATCTCCACAACCTTCCGCTGGCGTTTACGACCAGCGTGTGGTCGTTTGCAAGCGGAGAGATTTTTTTCTCGGTCGATTCGTATTTTCGGCCCTTGTTCAACGTTTTGCTTTCCATCAGCTATCCGCTGTTTGGAAGTACGGCGTGGGGCTGGCATTTGTCCAACGTCTTGATTCACACGGCGGCTACGCTGCTCGTTTACGCCGTTGTGAGAGAAATCACGGATCACAATTGGATTGGGTTGATTGGCGCCAGCCTATTTGCTGTTCATCCTGTGCACGCTGAGTCGGTCGCGTGGGCTTCTGGCGTTACCGACCCGCTGATGACGGTTTTTCTTCTCTCGGCTTTTTACTTTTACCTGCGCTATCGTAAAACCAACCGCAAATACTTGATGGCTGTCGCCCTCGGCTCCTATCTTCTGGCATTGCTGAGCAAAGAGACCGCGATCGCGCTGCCGTTAGTGATTGCATATTGTGAATTCAGCCACTTCAACGAGGACGCCGTGCTGCGTCGAAGAATCGTTCGAGTGCTCGCTATGGGTAGTCTATTTCTGGCGCCGACTGTCGCTTACTTCGCTCTTCGCTATCACGCGCTAGGTTCGCTATTTTTCCCCGCAGGCCCGCGATATCCACTGGGCCCAGCGCTGGCCACCGTGCCAATCGCAATTGCGAAGTACCTGCTCTTGTTGGTTGTCCCGACGGGTTACAACTACCAACACTACACTGCCTTCGTTGAAACGGTGGGCGACCCACGCTTCTTTGCTCCGGTTGTGTTGGTCGCGTTGATTTCCGCAGGAGTAGTGTGGAGCAAGTCCCGAGTGTTGAAGTTCGCATCAGTGTGGTTCATTGCGCTGCTTTTACCTTCGCTCGCGGCGCTGCGACAGTTCGATCAGGAATATCTCGTTCAGGAAAGATACCTCTACGCGCCGTCGATAGGGTTTTGCCTGGCGGTGGCCTTAGGGATTGAGTGGGTTGGGAATCGACGGCGCCTCGCTTTGAAGGGTGGGATGGCGAAAGTTGCGCTCGCCGCTGCGCTTATCGTCGTTTGGGGTTCATTTTACGTGCGGCAGAACCAATTTTGGTATGACACCATAACAGTATACAAGCGGTGTGTTGCAGTTGCGCCGCGCTCGGCGGAAGCGCACGTGTCGCTGTCGCGAGCATATCAGGGAACAGGCAAGGTGCGTGACGCCGAGACCGAGGCCCTGGCGGCACTTGAACTCGACCCGGCGTGCGCCGCCGGCTATCTTGACCTGAGCTACTACGCAACCAGGGTGGGCAAGTTGGACAAAGCTATAGAGTATTTGGAGAAAGGAACGGAGGCGGTGCCCGAAGGTCCCTTTACTCGACACAATCTTGCGACCATATACCTCAATCTCGGGCTCCTTTATTCCCAACGTAAGGAGTATGACCGAGCGGAGCAGACGCTTCTTCGTTCAATCGAAATCTCTCCGCGCGCGGTAGCCTGGTATTATACGGGCCAATTCTATTTCGATCGGGCCCGCTATGAGGATGCGCGTGCAATGTACGAGAAGACACTGGCACGCGTTCCGCCGTGGTTTGCGGCCATACACCTTAAGCTTGGTCTCGTGTTCCAAGCATTGAACGACCCGTCGCGGGCTGAGTATGAGTTCGAGAAGTACTTGGAACTGGCGCCCGCCGCCTCCGATCTCGACGACGTGAAGCGTCGAATAACCGCGATCAAAGGCGCCGGGCCTCCTTCCTAAGAACGCGAACTACTATTTTAACCGGCAAGACGGTTGGCTATAATCTCAACCATCGCTTCCGGATTCGTGAAAATGGCTAACACGATCGCATCGATTGGAGTCGTTGGAGCTGGAACAATGGGGAGCGGCATCGCGCAGGTGGCCGCTCGCGCAGGCATCAAAGTTACGATGTGCGATGTCAGTGAAGAGTTTCTCAGGCGCGGGCTCGACGCGATCGAAAAAAGTCTCCAACGCGACGTCGATAAACAGCGGCTGACCTCCGACGAAAAGCAGCAGATAACAGCGCGTATCAACAGCGCAACCGACCTCGACGATCTCAGCAACGTTGACTTCGTCGTGGAAGCGGTAACTGAAGACCTGGCGGCCAATTGCGATGACCTTGGGGAAGACCCCCGTCGAAGTCAATGACGCTCCCGGGTTCATCTCAAACCGAGTGCTGATGCCGATGATAAACGAAGCGATCTTCGCGTTGCAGGAAGGCGTGGCCACTTCTGAAGCAATCGACCAGATAATGAAGCTCGGAATGAATCACCCGATGGGTCCGCTGGAGCTTGCCGACTTCATTGGGCTTGATGTTTGCCTCGCAATTATGAATGTGTTATATGATGGCTTCGCCGATTCCAAATACCGGCCGTGCCCGCTGCTCAGGAAATACGTGGACGCAGGATGGCTCGGCCGCAAAGCGGGAAAAGGCTTTTATGAATACTAAGCGTGAAATGTTGGAATTGGCTCCTGGAGCCAGTTTCAAGGCAGGGATCACTGGGAGTTGAGATGTTATTCTGTCAGCAATGTACTCATCAGAATTCGTATAGCCGTGAGACGTGCTCAGAGTGCGGCGCAAAATTGATGGTAATCACCAGCACGCCCGCCGCCGCGGCTTATGGCGGGATAGACTCGCTTCTACACCCGAGCCTCGAGGAACATCTGCTGGAACGTGTGAGCGCGCTCGAATCCGCATTGCAGCGGGCCGATGAGCGACTTCAGTTGGTGCTTGATCTCGCGCATCGTCAAGCGACGAGCGGCTTCTACGACCATGCAATGCTCGACGCGCTTGTGGAACATCTCTCCGAGCGTGGCGAAGTCGAAGCCGGAAAGCTCGAAGCGTTGTGGCGCGACCGCATCGAAAAACACTTTGAGGAGGCGAAGCAACACGAACATCTCGACGAGCGCATCGAGCAGATGATCAACAGCTTCAGCGGGGATAACTTCGATCTGTTTACCCGCCTGCTCGACACCGGAGTCGACCTGGTCATCGAGGGCAATCCGAAACGTGGTGTCCGCTACTTCGAGAAGGCGCTCGCGCTCGACCCTGCCAATGTCACTCTCGCGCTTTTTGTAGGCGAGTACTTTTTCCGCTCGGGCAAGCCCGTGTTGGCCCGCGCTTATCTGGAGCGCGCGATTCAGGAAGAGAAGGACAATTACACGGCGCAATTGATGCTCGGCGTGATCTGCGGCGATGACGGGGACTTTGGTTCGGCCAAGCAATACTTGACGCGCGCTTTGAAAATCAGAAGCGACTCGTTTGCCGCGCACTTCGGATTGGGGCGAATACTGGTGAGCGAGGGCAGAGTCAGGGAAGCTATCACCCACTTGAAGCGCGCGCTCAATTTGAAACCCACGCCTGAAATGCACTACGTTGTCGGTCGCGCTTATATGGAGGACGGCCGGACCGAAGTTGCCGCGCGCCACTTGCGTCGCTGCGTCGAGATGGATCCGAGGTTCGACGCCGCGCTTTATCATCTCGGGCTGATTTATCTGCGAAGAGAGAACTTGCTGCTCGCTCAACAGCACTTCCGCGCGGCTTACGAAATCAATCCGCGCGAGTCCCGCTACCGGACTGCTCTGCGCGCGCGCAAAGCGGCGCAGTTGGCGCCTCTGCCGGTTTTTGGCCGTTCAGTGGTGACGCGCCGCAAGGCCGCGGGCAGCCACGATGTCCGACTCGCCGAGCTTCTTCGAAGTGACTTACTCGAGTCGCAGGATCCCGCATCAAGGAAGGGGCAAAAGCGGGGTTAGGTAGGCAAGCTCAGTGAGCGGTGAGACTATCGTGCGAGCGACTGCCGTTGGGCAGCACCGAAACGCTTCGCGAACTGGCCGCAAATGCCGCATTGGTGTCGGCTGTCAGGCTGTAAATATCAAATCCAAGCGAGTCCAGGTAAGTCGCGAGGTCACTACTTGACGATATGTATAGCGCGGGTTGATGCCCGAGGTAATCGGTAATTTCCAGAAGCCGCTCGATGACCTCAATCGGTTCGAATGTTCTGGCCGGGTCCCGAAAGCTTGCCATCGCAAACTCCTCTCAGTTTCTGAATACGAGCCGTACGCTCTAATAGTTTTCAACTGCACTGATAAGATGCCGGCCGCTTTCCGTGAGTTGGTCTTTTTGCGCCGAACAATGGAAGAACGATTGAAAGCGGGGGG
>WNGG01001629.1_pt1 | contig 31188 bp, 27 predicted proteins | sample 5400661 | NCBI WGS metagenome assembly WNGG01 (sample SAMN13153372, study PRJNA577476) | soil metagenome | isolation source: 100 cm soil or saprolite under Garry oak tree replicate 1 | place: USA:California | collected 2016-06-15
ACGGACGGTCAATAGTTAAAATACGCGGGGCTGACCCGAATGGCCCTTAGTTAAGCTGCAAATCTTTGGGAACAAGTCACTTAAGAAGGTGGCGGTGTCGGAGCGGCGCAACGACACCGCTCAGTTCGCCAGGAAATCGACAGGCTTTCGAATTCATCTGTCTTTGAAATAATCGTGCGCTGTTTCGTAACACGCTCGCCAGCAATCAGTTGAGAGAGCGATTCGTTAACTAACCGCCGTTCAGAACTGGCCCCTTTACACACTCAAAGAAATGCAGCGCTTATCGCGCGAGGTCCTCTTCACGACAGTACCGCATCCGCCCCGACGTAAACGGCTCGGCAAAAGAGCTTTAGGCCTTATCTAAGGGCCATTCAGAGCTGACCCCTTAACGCTCAATCAGCCCTTTTCCAGCAGTCCTTAGGAACATGGTACTCCTCAGCCGCAAGGTCCACCGCCGATGCAAGTGTATCCTGCAGATGATCACGAACGCACCGATCCATTTCATAAACATACAAGTAGAATCCAACGGCCTCATCGCGCTTGATGATGAATCGTCTTGGCTTCAGGTTTTCAGGTTCAGCAATCAGCTTCACGATTATTGGTTATTGAAGTAATACCGGTGCTGGCCCCCAGCGTCGGTCCACGTGCCGTTCGGCGTTTGCTGCTCCAAGTGGAAGTGTGGGGCGTCACCGTGGGGGTCAATGATGTCGAATCGAATCTTCTTATCGCCGCGGAGCAGGATCGCGTCCCCGTCGGCGTTCCGAATGACCTTACCTGTGCCGCCGAGATAATCCTCGATGGCCTTGGCAGCATCCTCGATCCGGTTTGCTCCCTTCGCTCCAGGACAGCCCTTGACCGGCACCAGCAAGAGGATGATTCCGCTCACGTTGCCTACCTCCTCAGTGTAGCCCAGCAAACCGCCTTTCCCTGCTCCGGACCCAAGTGTCGCGACGGAGCCGACCGCCCCAAGCAGCGCGTCTAAGGCCGATTTCATGGAAGCTGCGACTACCCACGGGGATTGATCGTTTTGGAAAGAAACCTCCAAAAGGTAGCGTGCTATCGCGAAATCCTCTGCAGGGGTTCTCTGGGGTTGGAAATTTGCATTAATAGGGCTTGTACCGGGGATTGGTTGTCCCGGAAAAATTGGGCTCAACGAAGGACGCGGAACTCCGCCGCCCGGCGGAATGATGACTCCTTGGAGACCAAGCGAGTCAACATTGTTAATTGCGTCATTTTCCCAAATGGCATAAAGATTTCTGCCCCCTCGTTCTCCAATGGGATCGCGGTTTGGCCACCTCCCAGTGCTTGGATTGTCGTACCTGAAGCCGTAGTATAGAAAGTCGGACTCGTCATCGGTGAATTTCGTCGAGAACCGGCAGGGGTTGGAGTTGGCCGCAGCGCCTTCGGCGCGAAGTGTTTCTCCAAAGGGGCCATACTCATACTGAGCCGAAATCGCCCCGTTCGTTGCGCTAACCAACCCGCGTACGTTACCGTTGCCGTCGAAAGCCGTGAAGTGCGCGCCGTTGGTTGCGATGTTGACGGCCGTCAAGCCACCGACCCCACCTGCTCCCTGGATGGTTCCGCTAAGGTCGAGGCCCCAGGAGTACGATCGAATCACCGAATTGGTGTTGTTCACCTCGGTGATCAAATTCCAGTCATCATATACGAACTTGTTCGTCGATTGGACGACGTAATTCGATCCAGTCCATGTCGAAACCTTTTTGGTGATTCTGCGAGCTCGATAGTCGTAGCCGAAATCGAGTTTCTTGAGGGCGGCGGCGGGCACGTTGGCATTCGCCGTCATGGTGACCAGACGATTCTCCGCATCCCACTGGAGGCTCCAACGGCCGTCATTGGTGAGGTTGCCGTCGGCGTCGTACTTGAACGACTCCGGCGTCTGCGGCAGGAAGAAATTGCCCGTTTTATTGGTCACGATGTCCAGCCCACTGAGGCCGTTGTTCACCACGCCCACGTTCGTCACACTCAGATACAGCGGCGCGCTGCTGTTGTCAACCGAGAGTTCGCCGCGATAGTAATCCGCCTTGCGCGAGGTTCCCTGGTTGTTCACGGTGACGGTGGACGAGTTGGTCGCGGTGCCGATCACGTCGAAGCTGCCGGGGGCGGTGCGGCTGGTGTATTGATTGAGGTTGTTCGCGCCGTAATAAGCATAGCGCAAGTTTGCGCCCCATTGATCGCCGCCGGAGGCCGCCGATTTGCGGTTGCCGATGTCGTCGAAGCCATACTCATACTGTTGGCCAGCAACGATTGTGCCGTCGCTCCAGTAGCGCTTGCCGAGGGTGACCTGGCCCAGCGTGTCGTATTGATAGAGCCAGCGGGAACTGTCCGCGTTCGTGACACTGGTGCGCTGATTGGCCGAGTTGTAGGCGTAATTGAAACTGACGGTCGAATCGGCGGAAGGGACGGAGGAGATTTGCGTGAGCCGGTTCAGATTGTCGTAGCTTTTCGTGGTCGTGAGCCGCGTCGTCCCGCTCTATTTGAAGGTCCGTGTGTTGACAAGTGAAGAACGGACCAGTTTATGGGACCATGGACGGGGCGGGTCCCTCGTGTGGCATTTGCCAACAGACGTGAGTCACGACACCGTCCAGCAGGTATAGGCTGAATAACGCATCTTCGTAATATAAGTGCTTGTTCGCTGGCGTCTCGCATTCATACTTTTCTATCGGGCACTCCGCAGGATTCACGAGTCCGTGAACGGCCAATCGCGATAATATCGTCTGCTCTGGTTCATTAATAATCTTGTCCCCGAACAACGTAAAGCCTGGACTCGCGCCAGTTATCATTACGAGACTGGGCTTTTCGGAGCCGACCAGACTGGGATTCCAAAACGGTCCGTCGTTAAAGTATAGTGTGCAGCTAGGCTCGGCGTAGTCCCACGCGCCGGTAAATTTATTCACCTCGGGGCTGTATACGACCGAGCTCGGTTCGCCCAATTCACGTCGCACATGATCGGGATCCGCCCCAAAGAGTATATGCCCGAGCCCTCTTTTAAGGATGATCTCTGATGGAAAACTCACGTGAGGTTAGGGCTGATTGAAGCATGCGCTTGACTCCATTGTTCCCTATTGTTTGCTATAATACCAATCAAAATAAACGGTCATCGCCGGATCTGGAGCCGATGGCACACTTGTTCCGTAAGGATTGCCATACCACCAATCCCAAAACACCGTCCCTGCTGTCTCGAATCCGTTGTTAACCTCGTTGCTAATGTTGTACCCGGTAAAGGCACCGACGGCACCCGCGGCGGCCACTGCTCCGCCGCGAGCTAGCAAGCGACAGCTAGCAAAGCCTCCGCTACCACGTAGCCGGTTTAATTGAGCGGCTAAATCCTTTGATTGTTTTATTAAGTTTTCCAACTCAGCTTTCTCTGCTGCAGTCAGGTCTCTTAGCATCCTTGTTTTGTCCAGCAATTTGATCTGTTTCATCGTGTTGACCCACTTGAACCACAAGGATCCTTGCCCGCCTAGAGGATCTATCAATCCAAAGGGATCAACACGATTGAGGGGATCATTGCCGACTAAAAGATTACGATTCGGCCCTCCGACGAGAGGCGACGCAAGACCAGTTCTGAGCAACTCAAATCCTGGCTCGCCGATGGGGTCGAAGTTTGGCCATCTGCCCGTGTTTGCGTTGTAATACCTGTAACCGTAATAGAGAAAGTCGGACTCGTCGTCTGTGAATTTCGTCGAGAAACGGCACGGGTTGGAGTTCGCCGCCGGCCCTTCCGCGCGGATGGTTTCCCCGCAGGGGCCATACTCATAGTTACCGGTAATTGTGCCGTTTGTCGTGCTGATCAGCCCGCGAACGTTTCCATTACCATCGTAAGCGGCAAAATGCGCTCCGTTGGTCAAGATGTTCACGGCGACTAATCCACCGACCCCTCCTGCTCCCTGGATGGTGCCGCTGAGGTCAAGGCCCCAAGCGTAGCCGCGAATCACGGAGTTGGTGTTGTTCACCTCCGCGACCAGGTTCCAATCGTCGTAAAGGAACTTGTTGGTCGATTGGGCGACGTAATTCGATCCGGTCCAGGTCGAAATCTTTTTGGTGATTCTTCGCGCGCGATAGTCGTAGCCGAAATCGAGCTTCTTGAGGGCGGCGGTTGGGACGTTCGCATTGGCCGTCATCGTGACCAGGCGGTTCTCGGCGTCCCAAATGAGACTCCAGCGGCCATCGTTCGTCAGGTTGCCGTCGGCGTCGTACTTAAAGGACTCCGGGGTCTGCGGCACGAAGAAATTGCCTGTTTTGTTGGTCACGATGTCCAGCCCACCGGGGCCGTTGTTCACCACGCCCACGTTCGTCACACTCAGATACAGCGGCGCGCCGCTGTTGTCAACCGGCACTTCCCCGCGGTAATAATCGGCCTTGCGCGAGGTCACCAGATTGTTGACCGTCACGGTTGAGGTGTTCGTCGCGGTGCCGATCACGTCGAAGCTCCCCGGCGTGGTGCGGCTGGTGTATTGGTTGAGGTTGTTCGCGCTGTAATAGGCGTAGCGCAGGTTCGCGCCCCATTGATCGCCGCCGGAGGCGGCCGATTTGCGGTTGCCGATGTCGTCGAAGCCATACTCATACTGCTGGCCAGCAACGATTGTGCCGTCGCTCCAGTAGCGCTTGCCGAGGGTGACCTGGCCCAGCGTGTCGTATTGATAGAGCCAGCGGGAGCTGTCCGCATTCGTGACACTGGTGCGCTGATTGGCCGAGTTGTAGGCGTAATTGAAACTGACGGTCGAATCGGCGGAGGGGACGGAGGAGATTTGCGTGAGCCGGTTCAGATTGTCGTAGCTTTTGGTAGTGGTGAGCCGCGTCGTGCCGCTCTGCTTGAAAGTAACCGAGCTGACCAGCGGGGAATTGGCCAGGTACGCGTACGTGGCCGCGTTGGTGCCGTCGGAGACGGTGTCCAGCCGCGAGGCGGTGGCGTAGGTGAAGGAGACGCCGCCCAGGGAAGCGCCGTTGAGCAACGCGGCGTTGTTCGTGCGGCGAAAGAGCGAGTCATAGACGTTGGTCACAGCCAGGCCGGCCAGGTCGCCGCCGCTGTAGCTCTCGCCCAACAACTGGCCGAGATCGTTCATGCTGAGGCTCGTCGTCAAGCTTCCTTGCGTGACGCTGGAAGGCCGGCCCCGGCGATCGTAGCTCAACGAAACGGCCGGTGTGCTGTCCGAGTAAGTGACTCCGCTCAAGTCGCCGGCGGCGCTGTAGGAGTTGGTGGTGGTGACGCCGCGCGCCCAGGCGCGTCGGGCCAGCCGCCCGGCGGCGGTGTAGGCGTAGCCGGGGCCGCTGCCATCGGCGTAGGTCTTGTTCGTGAGAAAGCCGCGGTAGGCGTCGTAGGTCCAGGTGGTCGCCGTCGCGCCGCCGGCGGCGGCAAAGTTTGTCCAGGTCGTCAAGGTCTTTGGCCGGCCCGCGTAATCGTAGGTGTAGGCGGCCGGGTAGGTGCGCGCGCCGGAGTTGGTGGCCAGTTCGCCGGTCACCAAATAACTGCTGCTCACGCTGCCGTTGTCCGGCAGGACCACGTTGGTGACCCAGCCCATGTTGTTGAAATAGGTGGTGGTCACCTCCGCGCTCTGGCCGGAGGCCGGCGCTGGCGTGGTGACGGAGGTCACGCGGTCCGCATTGTCAAAGCCGTAGGTGGTCGTGCCGGTGCGGGCGTCCTGGACTGTGCCGATGCGGCCGTGGGCGTCATAGCCGTTGGTGGTCGCGCCGAGCTGATTATTGCTGGAATCCTTGCGCGTGACGGAGAGCAGCCAGCCATTCTGATAATCACTGATCGCGTAGGAACCGTCCGGCGCGGTGTTGGTGACGTAGCGATGGCCGTTGGTGTAGCAGATCCAGCTCAGGTCCACGCCGGCGGGGGTGGTTGTCCACGTCCGCAGGCCCTCCACGGACGGTCAATAGTTAAAATACGCGGGGCTGACCCGAATGGCCCTTAGTTAAGCTGCAAATCTTTGGGAACAAGTCACTTAAGAAGGTGGCGGTGTCGGAGCGGCGCAACGACACCGCTCAGTTCGCCAGGAAATCGAGAGTGATTACTTAACTAAGTGCGATTCCCGTCAGGAGCGCCAACTTCCTGGGGCCGAGGATGAACGATGGTCGGCGAATAGGCCGCCCACTACGGGGCTTGAGCTTCGTTGGTTTTGGTTTCTACAAGGATGGCGCTCCTGACGGAGCTGGGGGCATTGTAAAGAGTTAGCTGAGACACAGTCATAACTCCTTCTGGGCGAAGGGGTTATCAAATTTCTCACTGTGAGAAATTTGGTGCTGCGCACGGCCACCGGGGGGGGGCCGAAGCGCCGAGGGTGTGTGATCCAGGGGTCCGCGGGATGCGCGACATCTCGGTGGCGGATTGCCGGTCGGCTCCGGCGGCAGAAGGGAGCAGATGGGGCTCAGCAGTAGCTTCGCCCTGCCGGGTCCCACGGCCGGGTCCTACGGACGGTCACTATAATTGGGAGGGGCGATGGCGCGCCTGGCGGCCGCCGGCACCGGCAGGCGGGGGCGCCCGCCCTACAGCGCCAGCGGCGCGGCATCCCGGAAGTTCGCGCGCCGGGAAATCCGAAAGCTCCGGCAGAGCGACTTCTGCCACTATGCCGTTCCTCACGGAGCTTTGAATTGATTGCGCTTCGCACAGCTACAAAGATTTCGCCCCGCTGGGGCTGCCGGTGGCGGATTCGGCGGGGGTTGGACTGAAATCGACTCCTCCCCCGAAGCCCTCACCCCCAGCCCCTCCCATCCGATGGGCGAGGGTGGCGCCTCAGTCGCCGCAGTTCCGGGGGGCAGATTGGGGAAAGGTAGAAGGCAGAATGAAGAATGCAGAAGGTTTGCTGGCCGGAGGCGTGAGGCGGTTAACCGCTAATCTTCGCTAATCTCCGCTAATGGCCTCAGTCGCGGCAGTTCCGGGGGGGGCGTGAATTGGGAAATGCAGAAGGCAGAAGGAAGAATGCAGAAGGCAGAAGCCGCCGTCGCCGCAGTTCTGGGGTCGTGAGCAAGGGGGCGCGGACGGCCCGGAAGCCTGCCCTACCATGTCTGGCGCCGTAGGGCAGGCGTTCCGGCCTGCCAGTTCGAGCGGCTTGCAGCCGCGCCTTGGTGTTCGATTATCCTGTCGTTCCGGAAACTTGGGGCAGGATGCCCCAAAAACCGGCAGGCTGGAAGCCCGCCCTACCATGCCGGAGTCGGCGTTGGAGGGTCTGACCGAGGGGCGCTGCGCGCGGCCACCGGGCGGTTCGGAACCGCCCCAACTTTGTCCATGCCCCTGCTTTGCGGAGGTCGCGGTCGCGCCTGGCGGCATTGTAAAGAGTTAACTGAGACATCAACGTAAGTCCTTGTGGGCGTGGGGGTTATCAAATTTCTCACAGTGAGAAATTTGACCTCACTCTGCGCTGGCGGCGGAGACAGAAATGGAACCGTCCACGTGTAGCCACTTTTGCCACTATGGCCACGTCGGACCGAGAAGCGGTTGGTTCGGGATTCGGCGAGCTGAGGAGGACGATCTCAGGATGGCGAGCAGATCGATCGGTGCCGTTCCTGGCGTCGTCGCAGTGAGAACTCGGCAACCGGCCGGTCGGCCGCACGACTGGCGAGGCTGGCGTTGTGGGTGCGCCGGGCTGTCGTGTGCCGCCGTTGCGGCGATGCAACGGCTTGTAGCGCAGGCCGTTGGATCAAACGAGCGCGGACGAGCCTCGATTTGGGTCGAGCGCGTTGGATGCGGGGAAATGCTGAATGGATGAATGGGAAAGCCAAAGGCTTGAGCGATCGTAACACTTGTATCACTTATGACACGGATGAACGCGGATCGGAAAAGGGGTCAAAAAGGGGTCCCGCAGAATAGACAGTTTTTGAATTGACCGGCATTGGCGCATTGCCCCTGGCGGAAGTGCTCCCGCAACTGACACTGTCAATAACGCCTGATCTTCATCACGCCGCAGAGCAGAGCGCCGAAGACAAAGCCGCCGATGTGCGCCCACCAGGCGATGCCCGCGCCCTGGCTGGGATCGCCCAACAGGCTTAACGCGCCGTTGAAGAATTGCAGCAGGAACCACCAGCCCAGGAACACCACCGCCGGCACGACGAAGAATGGACCGAAGAAGAAAGGGGGAATGAGCATCTCCACGTTGGCGCGCGGATAGAGCCGGAAGTAACCGCCCATCACCGCGGCAATCGCGCCGCTGGCGCCAATGGTCGGCACGTGCGAGGCGGGGTTGGTGTAGATGTGCACCAGCGCCGCGGCGACGCCGCCCAGCAGGTAAAAGCTCAGAAAACGCAGCCGGCCGAGGCGGTCCTCGACGTTGTCGCCAAAAATCCAGAGCGACCACATGTTGCCGAACAGGTGCAACCAGCCACCGTGCAGAAACATCGAGGTGAAGAACGCCAGGAGCTGCTCCGGCCGGGTGAGCAGCCCGGCCACTTCCGGCGCGGTGTAGCGCACCGGCACGATGCCCCACACCACCAGGAACGCTTCCAAATGGCGCCCGAGTCCCAGTTCGTGGAGGAATGCCGCGACGTTCACGGCGATGATCGTCACCGTCATCACCGGATAACGCCGGCTCGGAACGTCGTCGCGCAGGGGAAGCATGATTCAACTCTCGTTCAAACCGATTAGTCGATAAATTGCCCAATTATCGCCCCATCGGATGGTGAGCGGGACCTGGTGAGGGGCCGTTCCTGGTTTCCTCGCGTTATAGTAAAGCCGTGACAGTTACAGCACGCTAGGCCGCCGGGCCGCACCCGTCAACTCTTTCAACCGCGCTCGCTGGCCCTCACCGGCAAGGCTTGACATGCTTCTGGAAAGGGCAGCTACTCCGCATTGTGCCGCCGCAGTTCAACGATTTTAAGGAATTTACCGAGAGCGCCGAGGGCAAGTCCTGGGACGAAGTGTGGCAATGGGCGCGCGAGGAAAAGTCCCGGCTGCTGGTTTTTTTTTGAATTGCCGCTCCAGCAACTCATCGAACACCCCGAATATGCCGCCAAGAGCGCGTATGAGAACGCCATCCGACAATTGATCTTCTTCCTTCAGTCCGACACCGTTCCCCCATCGGTCACGCCGCACAATCGCCGGCTGCTCGAGCGAATTCGCAAGGACTTGAAGAGCCGAGGGCGTTGGCGTCCCTAAACTGAAGGCCAAGTCGGCCTCCAAGAGCGTGTTTTAAATTGTCGGCGGACGCCGCGTGAGGGCACGCGGCCTACGGGAAATGGCCAAAATCCTGAAGCCCTGTAGGCCCGGTCCCCTGACCGGGCGATTCTTAAAACACGCTCTAAACCAATGAAATAAGCGGCGGCCCCGAGCCAGTGTCTGGCGCGCCCCGGCGCCCAACCGGATGACTCATCCGCTTGAAAGCGCCTTCCTCCTCCAACCTCAGGCCGGGAGCGTCCGGGCCACAGACGCCAAGGAGGTAGGGGTTGAGGAAACCCCTCTGAAGAAACGTTCTGCAGCCCAGACTCGAAACGCGTAACCGATTCCAGTTTATCACGCAACAAATAAATTTAAGTTTTCACCAACCGGCGCCGCCGACTCCCCGCTTCGGGCGGTCTGAATTCATCGACACGCCCTCAATCGGCTATCGGGCGCCGTCGCTTTTGCTGTTTTTTTGCTCGGTGGCCAACTGTTCCTGCGCCTGGGCAAAGCGTTTGGAGAAGGTTGGATCGTCTGGCTCCATCGCCCGCAGACGCTCCAAGTGAAAGCGGGCTGAGAACCATTGCCGATTGGTTTCGCAAAGCTCAGCCAGGCGCCGATGCCAGGTCAAAACCTCCTCGCGGGAGACGATAAAGTCCGACGGATAGGCCGCATGCATCTGGTCCCAGGGACCTCGCAGCGCACGCTGCGCGCGCTGCGCGGGATCGCCTTCGGCATCGGTGTACGAAGCCCGATAGCCAGAGAGTAGCTGCGAGATCAACGCCAAATCGCTGCTCGGCCGGTCGTCCCGGGGCAAGTCCCACAACCAGGCCGTCCCGTCCTTGCCCGCCGCATAGACGCGGTAGCCCGCATTAACAAATGCGGCATGGTAAACCTTCCAAGGGTGTCGCAATGGCGGGCTGAGCGGCTCCCCGGTTTCGGCGTCCCAGACCCGCGCCGTTTGATCCAGGCTGGCCGTGATGATCCATCGGCCATCTTGACTAAACGAAGCCTCCGCGACCTGGTCCTCGTGCTGCAGGGGTGGCAGCAGCCGCTTGCCGCTCAAGGCACTCCAGACGGAGGCCGTAAAATCCTCACTGGCCGTAACCACCCGTTGCCCATCAAAGCTGAAGGCGGCATACAGCACCCCGTCGTGATGCCGCAAGACGTTGCCGACTCGCTTGCCGGAGATGGCGCTCCAAAGGTAGGCTTCGCGCTCATTCAGTGTGGGATCGGTGCTGCAAGTTACCAAAAGGCGGGAATCGGGGCTGAACCCGGCATGGCTGACTCCAGCGGGGTGCTTGAGCGTGGGGAATACCGCTCGGCCGGTGGCTGTTTCTCGGACATCGACTTCGTCACCACTGATAAGGACCAGGCGCTCGCTGTCCGGACTAAACGATGCTCGGACCACGTCATGCCGAAGTAACATTGGCGGGCAGAGTTGCTTCCCGGACGCGGCGTCATAGAGGCGGGCGATGTTTCCGCTAAAAGCGGCCAGAAAGCGGCCATTATTGCTCACGCAAATGTTAGTCAATGTGTCCGCAAAAGGGAGAGCCGGGGAGAGCGATTTCCCGCTCGCCGCATCCCAAAGCTGCAACGTCCGGTTGGAATCGTCGGCCAACGTTGTCGGCGCGGAAATCGTTGCCACGATTCGACCGTTGCGAGAGAGCTTCGCTTCGCGCACCGGTTGCGGCGTGACGATGCTCGGATAGGTCCGGTTGCTGGAGGTGGTCGGCCACACTTGCACCCCATCGTTGGTGATCGTCACAAAATGGCTCCCGTCGGCGCTTAACGATCCCCCGACCAGGCGAGGCAGCGCCCCCCGCCCAGCCAAGTCCCATACCCGAATCACTCCATCCACGGAAGCGGTGACGAGGCGATGGCCGTCCGGACTAAACGAGGCGTGCATGACACGATAGCTGTGCTTGAGAATGGGGTTCAGTTCGACCCGCTGCTGCGTGTTCGCGTCCCACAGTCGCGCCGTGGAATCCCAACAGGCGGTGACGATAAAACAGCCGTCCGGGCTGAACTCCGCGCTCCGCACTCCGTCACTGTGCGTCATGGCGGGAAGCAGCTCGCGCCCGGTGGCCACGTCCCAAACGCGCGCCCGCCGGTCGAAACACGCCGTCACGACCCGCCGCCCGTCCGGGCTGAACGAGGCATGGTACACCCAACTGTTATGCTGAAGGGGCGGGCCTACTCTTAGCCCGGTCTTTGCCTCCCACAGCTGGGCGGTCTTATCAAAGCTGGTGGTGACAATCAGGCGCTCATCCGGGCTGAAAGCGGCGTACCTGACCCAATGCCCGTGCGGTCCAAGCTCCAACTCCAGATTCCCCGTCAACGCATTCCAGACGTAGGCCTTATTGTCACAACAACCGGTGACGATGCGCTGGCCGTCGGCGCTGAAGGCGGCGCTGCTCACTCGATCGGGGTGCGGCAGTCGAAGCGTGTTCTTGCCGCTGGCCGCCTCCCAGACAAAGGCCGCTCTATGTTTCGTGCTGGCCGTCACGACCAGGAGTCCATTCGGGCTGAAGGCAGCGGTTTCTGAATCCTCGCCAAATGGGGCCGAGACTGCCTGACCGCTCAAGGCATCGCGGACTTGCGAGGGGCCGTTCAGTGAGGCCGTGACCACGCGCTGTCCGTCGGGACTGAATTCGGCCCAATTCAGGGGACGTTCCTGAAACCACATTTGCACCAGCTTGGGGCATTGGGCGAAAATGGCGCCGAGGCGGAGCCGGTGCACATCTTCACGTCTGGTGTCGCCCTGATCAAGGCGCAATGCTTCGACGAACGACGGGAGGGATCCGAGCAGATCGCCCCCCTCCATGGCGCCGAGGCCGTAAGCGACCTCCGAGCCGACTTGGCGCTGCCGCGCTTCGGCGGTCCGCTTCCGCTCGCGATTGATCTGGAACCCGATCCCCAGAAGGATCAGCCCGATCACCGCGCCGATCGCTCCAACTCGGGTGAGGCTGGCCCACCGTTGTTCGAGCAATCGCAAACGTCGCACCGATTTACCCTGCTGCAGGACGAGCAGGTCGGCGTGCATGTCTTCGGCGGATTGGTATCGTTTGCGGAGGTCGCTCTGACACGCTTTGAGGACTACCTCATTGAGTTCCAGGAATTGGGTCGGGTCAGCCAGCTCGCCCAACTCAACCGGCAATTGCGGGAAATCAAGGCGATCCTTCCCGGTGCTGATTTCGTAAAGGACTTTGCCCAGACTATAGATATCTGCTTGCGGCGTGCCGGGGCCTTCGGGCGGAATAAAACCTTCGGTGCCGACATAGGAACGGGCCTCGCTGATGTCGGCCACCAGACCGATGTCGGCCAGTTTCGCGATGCCATTGACCAGAATGATGTTGGAAGGCTTAACGTCTCGATGGATTAACCCGCGCTGATGGAGATGAGCCAAAGCGTTGCTGAGGGACAGGCCGATTTGCAAGCACTCCTCAAAGGGTGACATCCCGCGGGTAGTCAGTTCTTTGGCGAGGGTTTTGGGAGAATAGCTCTCCGGGTTGATCGTTTGCCCGGTCTGTTCGTCATCCCCGATCTCCATCACGTAATAGAAATATCCGGCCTCACGGTTTTGGCCCACTTGCAAAACGTCGATAAACCCCTCATGGGACCGGGAAATCGGCTCGAACTTCTGGATGCCGGCCAGTTCGCGCTCGAAGGGCCGGTCGTGTTGGAAGGCCTTGCGATGCACGATCTTGACGGCACGGTACGTTCCCATCATGGTTCTGGCCAGCCACACTTCCCCGTAGCTGCCCTGTCCGATCCGCCGCACTAATTGGTGGTCCGGGATTGACGCCGGAGCCTCCGGACCGCTGTCTGCTTCGTCGGACATTGCTTCAGTACGTGGGTAGCGTTGTTTGGGCGGATTGTAATTCTGCCGACACGCCGGCGCAATTGCGATTCTGTGCCTGCGAGAATTGGGGCCGCCGTTCGCTGCCTCCGCCGGGCCGTACTGGATTTGGTTTTGGATCGCGGCCAGTGCGCCCCCATTCGCCCGTCCCAAATCTGTTGCAATTGGGCGAGGTAACCGCGGCACTCTTCCTCAAACCAAAAGTCGTCCACCGACTGGTTTCGCAGAAAGAGATTCCACTTGTCGGTGTTCCGGTGCTGGAAGAGGCGGTGGCCCTCGAAGTCATGCTGGCACATCGTCCCGGCCAGCGAGTGAATGGGCTGGTCCACCAGCGAAAAGGGTTGGTTTAACTTTCGAAATGCCAGGTGGAATGTTTCTTTGTCGCCGTGCAGATACTGGTAATAAAAATCGGAGTTTTCATTGAACCAGAGACAGAGCCGCAAGGCCCGCCAGCATCTCATTTTGTCGAGGACGATCTGGCCGCTCTCAAACTCCGGGCCTTCCGGGCGCGGCAGGCCGCAACTGTCCCAGATGACCTCTGTTTTTTCCAGTCGGCCATAATCCGGCCAAAAGATCGCCCCGGTTTCCCGGTACTGCGAAGTCTCGAACAGAAACTCCGGATTGACCACCGGCACATTATCCGCGTCCAACAGCAGGACCGCCTGAAAAGGCGAGTGCAGGAGGGCATACGGCTTGAGCTCCCAACCGCCCAGGATGCGGGCTGGACGCTTTAGGCGCATCGCGGCGGCGTCGATGGTCTCGACATTGAGCGGCGCGACGATGGATTTCATGCCTTCATCCATTTCGTCCTCGCCGAGGTGCCAGAGCTGAATCGGCAGCGTGCAGCCCAGTCGTCGGAGCATCTGGATGCAGACCCAGGCGCCCGGGAAATACCTGACGCCCCCCGCGCAGATAACAATACCGCGCCCGGCGTAGCCACCAGGATAGCTCGGTATGGTCTTAATGAATTGCTCGCACGCCAGCCGGGCATTGGCGAGAGTTAATGGTTCGTCATCGTATTGGTTTGCGGCGCTAGCCCGGATCCCTCGTTCGGCTGCCTTGGCCTGGTTGGGGGAAAGATACCCCAGCGCGCCACCTTTGAAGTACATCTCGATTCGACCAATCACTTCCGCGGAGCTGATCAGATCCATGCAATGGGGCAGCTCGCCGATAACATCGACGCAGAGATGATCGGGCTGGTCGCGTTCATCGCCATCCCCCAACCGGATGGTCCGGTCTTTCCAACAGCCCCCGGTAGCGCAACAAGGCAGCGCGCCGTTGGTGTGAAGGAACTGGTGGCCCGGATAAGCCTCCCAATGGGCCGGCTCCCGGCCTCCGGCAACCACGACGCAGGGGCGCTGGCCGGGATTGCCGCCCTTGATTTCCACGGCCGCAGCCAGGTGCATCAGCGCCGTTACCGGACAGAGCACGCCCTGGGAATGATAAACGAGCCGGACCAGCTCACGCAGGCTGGTCTGGCCGCGCAAGTCGATCACACCCTCTAGCTTTGGATGATGGTGACCCAGCTCACCCACTTGCACGAACTGAATTTGCCCCCGAAAATAATCCACGACCTCTTGATAGCGGCGTGTCTCCCACCATTTGATGGTGGCGTCATACTTTCCCCCGGCGGCCACGATCCAAAAGGGAATGTCTTCTCCGGCCAACTCATGCACTTGCGAGTACCATGATTTTTCCAAGTGCGACAGGTGAATGTCCCCTTTGAAGACGGTGGGCTTGATGTCCACTTCAAGCCGCTCGTTCAAAAACTCGATGAAGCCGTGGAGGCAGTGGTAGGGGGCTTCATTGCACCGGTCGATCAGGGGATACGCGCATTCGAGCACCTCGACGCCGGGATCAGCCTCGCAAAGCGGCGTTAAATAGGGATTGTTTTCCCAAAGTTCAGGACAGGCCGTGCGAACATCGGTCGCAAAGCGGCCTGGGTTGCAGCGATGCAAGTCACGGACGGCGGCAGTCAACATCACAATGTCGCCGGGTGAGAAGCTGTTTTTAAGAATAATTTTGCGCACGGCCTGCGATCGGAGTAGCGGGAGCCTAAGATACCCTATGCGATGAATCGTGGACGGTTCGTATCGCCAACCTGGCAGTGGGGCTGGCGGGAATGGGATTCGGACTGGGGCTGGGGCTGGGGCTGGGGCTGGGGCTTTGGTCCAAACCAAATGCGCGTCGGCGAAGCGCCGGTTTGGGGCTGAAGCTGGGTCGGGGCTTTGACTTCGGATTCGGACTGGTGGCTGTTTCCATGATTGTGTTTTGGTTGTGCGTTGGTGGTTGATTTCACGCCTTAAGAAAACCCCCTTCCGGTGGCTTCTATTTCCCCAGGCGTGGGGTCGTTCAGAACGTCTAACTCGGCTGCCCGTTCCGGGGAAATACCTGTTTCGGCCCGCTTGCTTAACTCCCGGGCCAATTTCCGCATGATCTGTCTTCTGATCTCCGGCAGGGACGGGCCTGGCGCGAGCGTCAGATCACGCAATGCGGAGTCCGGCCGAAAAAAACGGTGGGTTGCCTTGCAATAGAAACCGTGGGCTTCGATCTTCATAGTTCATTCTCCAAGAGTCGTTTCGCTGGGTTACGTTTTGCGTTTAATCATCGTTCTCTTCCCCGCTCCCTCCGAGCTGCGCGGGTATGCCTTGAGACGCTTGATCTCTTTCTTGATCAACGCCGAAATGCGGTGTTTGGCCATATAGACCCGCCCGGAGCTCACCCGCAAGGTATGAGCGACCTTCTTGACCGGCCATTGCTGCAGAACATAAAAATCAAACATCTGGTATTGTTTGGCATCAACTAGGAGTTTCACCCGCTCCAGCGCCCCCTCCGTGAGGTTCTTTTCCCATTCCTCGTCCCAGACGGAATTTAGATCCGAACCCACAGGGTCGGGTATTCGTTCCAAGGTGGTTGTTCCCACCGGATCCTCGGCGCCACGCTTCTCCAAACCAACCCCGGGTCGCCGCTTGCGGAACTGGTCGGCGATCCGCCAACGGGTCAACTGCAGCAGCCAATGCTTAAAGGAGCCGGTGGCAGCCTGGTACTGGAAGTCGGGCATCACTTTTGCGAGCGAGATGACGGTTTCTTGCACGACGTCTTGCGCCTCCGCATCGTTCAGCCCGGCCTGCAGCGCGGTTCGATAAATCAGCTTCCAGTAAGTGTCGAAGAATTCCTTCCAGCTATCCCGGTCATTCCAGTCCTTCAAACGGCTCAGTAATGACTCCCGCGTCGGAATGAATTCGTTGGCGTCGTTCTGCACAAGTCTATGCTCGTTCTTCTTCCTAATTTAATACGGACCGACCGCTGCGTTTCTTTCAATAAATTTTATCTTTTTTTTCAGCCTCCGGGCCGCGTTGGCCGTTCCTCGGGCCTTAGAGCCTGTTTTAAAATTAGCTGGAGGCCTGCGGCGAGGGATTTTGGCCGTGGCCAAGGCGGCGAGCTCCGAGCATCCCCACCGCGGGCTGTAAGGAGCGAGCCAACGCCGGCCACGTGCAAAAGACCCGCCGCCCGGCCCCGCCGACTGCCTTCCAGCGTTGGCGCGAGAGAATTTTTAAGATTTTTGAAAGAATCGAGGTTTTTGGTCCGAATGGATAATATGAGCCTGAGCGGACTCCACCGATCGGAGGCCGGCCACGCGCTGCGACCGCAGCCGACGGCCGCTCCCGGCCTTCCCGGCCCCGTCCCGGCCGCCAAGAAACCATTCCGCTATCGCAAAGGAGCAGGGACAACGCTAAAAATGTATGAAGAGTCCACGCAAACCGAGAATACAAGTTCTTGTTATTGAGGATGATGGCGAGCTTCGGCAGGTGCTTTCCGAAAGCCTCTCGCGCGCTGGCTATGCGGTCACCGAAGCGGCCGACGGTCTCCAGGCGAGCGCCATCTTGCAGGCCAAGCCATTCGACCTGGTCATCACCGACCTCTACATGCCGCAGCGGGACGGCATGGAGGTCATCATGGAATTGCGCCAGCGCCAGCCGAGCGCGAAAATCATCGCCATCTCCGGCCATCCCACCCGCCAGCGCATGTTGCCCGCGGCCGCCTGGCTGGGCGCCAGGCGCACCATTCCCAAGCCCTTTACCCCGCAGGAAATGCTCGAACTCATCAAGGAAGTATTGGCGGAGCCGTGAACCAGGGCCCGCCAGGGAGGCCAACCATGCCATCCAAAGCGAGCTTCAACCGGCCGGGAAAAGGCGATGACGGCAGGCATCGTCTCTCCCGGCGCGCCGAATTCAGCTCGAAAAGGAAGCTCAACGAGCGCGAAATTCGGACGCTCGATCTGCTGGCGCGCTTCCTGGAAAATAAACAGATTGCGGATGAGCTGGGCGTGTCCGTGCCGGTGGCGGAAAAGATCCTTCGGAACGTATTCAAAAAATTAGGCGTCCACAAGCGGGCCGAAGCCATCCAACTCTGGAAACCGCTCGAATGAGACGATGCGTGTCAACATCCGCCGACCGAATCAAGGCGATCCCGGACGCTTGGCCGGTATGTAACCTCGATGCCAATAAAGCTGCCACAACCCTTCCAGTGGCACCAGTTCCGCATGGCCATCGTAGAACCCGATGTTCACGGCTCCCGGGAGCCGCCCGTTCGACGGCCACGGATTTGGAGCGCTGCTCGGGCGGCTGCCATGCCGTGGAATGCAAAACAGGTTCATCCCAACGCGTCCTCCGGCATCGCCGTCGAAAAGATTGGCAGGGGTAGGGCTACTTGCATATGGAGCTGCGTATAAAGCAACCCCATCACCAATCACTGGGGTCCCCGAAGTTTGCTCAATTTCCGCTTCTACTTGCAACATCCTCGCCCGTAGCGTCTCGGTCAAAACCTCCTCACTAAACACCCGGATGGTCATCCAGCCGTTGAGTGCATAGCTCCCTGCTCGGACGTCAGGCTTCAGCTCGCGGATAGGAAGGCCTTCATGCTCCAGGATACGCCCGCCCTCGAGACCAAACCAATCGCTGTAGTACCACGCTGAGTCCACGGCTCCAAAGGTCGTAGTACGGATTGATCGGGCGCGTGACGCACTCGGACAGAGCCAACATTTTTCTGCTACGCCCGCGTTATCGAGAACCCAGTTCGCTACGCCGATTCCATCCAGGCGCCCGTCGGCGTCGTCATCCACGGCTAGTTTGTAGGCCAGGGTCACTTGTCGGACATTGTTCAGGCACTGCACGCTTCTGGCCTTCAGCTTGGCCTGGGCCAATGCCGAGAGCAACAGGGCAGCGAGAATTCCCAGGATGGCGATCACCACCAGCAACTCGATGAGGGTGAAACCAAGCGACCCAAAAGAGGGTGAACCACGGCCAGTCATAAGCAGGCGCTTTTGCATAAAAGCTCCAACTTTTCAGAAAGCTCGAGGACTATTAGGCTCTTTGGCAGCTCGCCTGTCAACGGATTAAACAAGCAAAAATTGCGTTTGCCTCCGCTCGAGCCAGCATACGGTGAGCCAAAACCGCGGATTGAGGGGGTATGTTTTCATACCCTAGACAGATCCCGCCAGGCTGTCTTATTCTCGGCAGCGTGACAGCGCAGGCTCCAAAGCAACGAAGCCGGTCGGGGCTGAGGCTCAGCCCCGAAACCGGCGCTAAAAATGCGAAGCTGGGAGCCTGCCCAAACAAAAAACAACAGTCAAAATAAGGAAAAAATATGAACGGACTCAAAAAGTTGTTCAGCCCCAGCGCGCTGGCCGCGACGCTCGCCAGCGGAATGCTGCTGTCCTCGGCGATCGTAGCTTTTGCAGGGACGTCGGTATCCACCGTAACGTATCAGCCCACTTGCCCCTATGGCGACCAACCGTTCTGCCAGCAGTTTTACCTGGCTTGTGACACGACCTACTATTGGTGCTGCACCAGCGCAAATCCACACTGCGACTACGGACAACCCGCTCAGGACTGCCACCAAACCGTTTACGGGTATTGCAAAGTGGAACCCTGAGTAATTCCGGGGAGCCTTGGGAAACGACCCTTCGACGGAGAGGCGCTGTCCTGGTTTTGAGGCCGTAGCCCCAAAGCCGTTCGTTAGAAAAGGGCTCTGATTCAAAGAGCAAGCCGTACCTCTCTGCCATGGGGCTTTCCTGCAAAGGAAGCATGATTCGGCCTAACAGCCTGTTAAGAAAGTAGCAGCCGACGTGAGGAGGCTTTCCCATCGCTTCTTTTTCCGAGGAAATTTGAGCCTCGTCACTTCGGCTGCTACGGGAAGTGGCATTTTTCAGCGGGCTGCTAAGCGGTGGCAGCCCCACGTTGCGCTTTTGGCGGGCATCATTATTCTGACGTCTGTAGTACGAACAAATCTAAGGAGCCAGCACGCCGCAGAGCTTCGAGGAATTGGAAACAAGGCACGAGAGCAGCGCTCTCTTGAAATTGAGGCGCAGTGGCAAGCGCGCGCTTATTCAAATGCCGCGGGCGAGGATTTCATTGACGCGTTCCTGGCGAAGATCAAGTGGTCATCGTTGGAACTTTCGGATTTCCAAAAAGCGAAATTGCGGAGCCGCTTGAAGGAGCTGCTGCTTTACTTCCAGGACCCGCGCTTCGACGGATATTATCGCCTAAAGACCGAACGGCTTCACTATCTAATGGCCTTAAGCCCATGGGGAAAAACACTGGTGGAAATATCCACGTCCAAAGATCAAGGCGGCGAAGCGCCAGACCCGCAGAAAACGCTGAAGGCGATTTGGAACAAATTTCACGCGGAAGGCGGGACCGGACACCTTCCCAGGGTCTCCGCGGTGTGTCTTGATTCCATTGACTCGGCGGTGACTCACACCAATTCACCGGACTCGCTCCTCCGAGGCACGGTGCGCAAGGGAATGACGGTGGCGGTGGAAGCCGCCAATCCGGGGATTCGCTACACAGGCGATCTGCCCACATCGACGCCGAATCCCGATCGGAGCGTCTATTTGCATATCAGCTTCCTGGCCAAGGCCAACGGCTCAGACAACGCGGGGCCGGTCTATCTAAGCCTTTGCTGGCTGGAGCAAGACCAGCAATGGGGCTTGAGCCGACTGATCGCCGATCAGTGGGTGGGCATCAAAACCGTATTCTGAGGATCGTCTCATGGTGCGCTCTATCGCAAAGCACGTCCCGACGATTGTCGGGCTGCTGTTTCTTTATTCTGGTGTCTATAAACTGCTGTATCCGGGACAAGCCACAGCCGCGCTGCTGTCGTTGGAGGTCAATAGCGGGCTGGCGACTCTCACCATTGTCGCCGTCACCATTGTGGAGCTTTACCTGGGGATGATTCTTGTTCTGCGAATTGACGTTAAATACGGCTTGGCGTGTGCCGCCGCCTTGCTGTTTCTGTTCAGCCTCTTTCTCTGGTATCTCTCCACCCTGGCCAATCCACCGTCTTGTGGTTGCATGGGATTGACCGCGGTGTTCACATCGAACAAGCATAACGCGCTCCTGGGATTGTTCCGGAACTGCGTCATGCTCTGGCTGCTCAAGCTGGCTTATGATTACTACTCGGCAAAAGACCAGGCATCGGTTCGGCCTCAGCCCGGCGCTGCCTCTTGAACACGGGTTCGCACCGATTCCTGAATCCACCCTGGCGGCGGCCAGGAACAGATAGATGAGTCTCTACATCCTTGGAGTTCCCGGAAACATTGGCGGCGCCTCGACGAAGATGGCGCACTTGATTCGCCTGTTGCACAAGGACTTCAAGATCACCGTCGTGGTGCCGGAGATAGGCTTCGTTAAGGACAAGCAACTGAAAAGGTTGTTGGAGACTTACGCCATTCCTGCGCTGATGCTGAAAGATCTGCCGAAAAAACTGGATGGCGTTGCGCTGGCAATCTGCGACCGGCACTTCTTCAGCTCGGGCGCGGCCCGCGAGGTGAAGACGCGCGGGTTGCGGCTCGTCTGGTCGAACGAGATGATGTTTGGGTTCCAAGGCGAAGCCGAGGCCGCGAAGGAGGGGCTGATCGACCGGGTCTTGTTCGTCTCGGAATTTCAGGCGAACAAGTTCGCGGACATGTACCGAGGCGTGCCTGCTTTCCAAACCGGGAATTACATCGATCCGGACGATTACGCCTGGCGCCAACGAAGAGATCCGATCTTCACGCTGGGCAGGCTCTCGCGGGACGATCCACAAAAGTATCCGCTGGACTTCCCGGTCTTCTATGAGGAATTGGGACTGAAAGAAGTGCGCTACCGGGTGATGGCGTGGAGCAAGGAGGTCGGCAGGCAGTATCGCTGGCATCGGTTCGGTCCGGAATGGGAGCTTCTCTCCGCGAACAAAGAACCGGCGCGGGAGTTTCTTTACAGCCTGGACCTGTTTCTCTACCCGATCGGGCATCGGATCAAGGAATCGTGGGGCCGGGCGGTCGTCGAAGCGATGCTGACCGGCTGCGTGCCGGTGGTGCCGGCCGGACATCAATTCCACAAGCTGCTGGTCCATGGCGAGAGCGGTTTCATTTGCCAGGAATATCGTGAGTACAAGGCGTGCGTGCGGGAACTTTACGCGAACCATCCGTTTCGGCGAAAGATCAGCCGGCAATGCGCCGAGCACGCGCGCGCCCGGCTCTGCGATCCCGAGGCGCATCGCCGGACCTGGCTGGAGGCGCTGAGTTTTTGAACGGAAGGTGATACTGCGGTACTGCTTTTGGTCGGTTTGCGACGGCGCTTACGGCGCCATGATGGAGCATTGCGTGCGCACGGCGCGCCAAGCCGGCGTGTTCAAGGAATTTCACGTCCTGTGCGATCGTCCGCTCGAAGGCTGCGAATGTTACGACGCCTACAAGCTTGAAAAGGCGCATGGCCTGTTCAAGCTGCACTACCTCAAGGTTGGCATGAGCCGGCTTAGCTTCGATTTTTTTGTCTGGCTCGACGCGGATACCGTGTTTGTGCGAAATCCGGTCGATCTGCTGGGGCCGATGAGCAAATCGCCGATTCACGTTCCTTTAGAGGCAAATTTATCGGCTCTCAAAGAGGATTGCTTGTGGAAGAGTGTGCCACTGGCGCGCTTACTCGAGTTGTGGCGGCAGGAAGGCGTCGCGAACCAAATGTACGCGAGCCAAAGCGCGTTCTGGATTATCCACCACGACGCGATTGAGACGGTCTATGACCTCGCCATGGGTTTTTGGCACGCGGCGAGCAATTCGGGGCTGACCGTGGACGTATCCGCGGCCCTGGGCTATGCGATGCAGATGCTTTGCGCGGACCCGGAGGCGCACTTGCTGGTGAATCATCCTGACCTATGGGCGAGCGATGATGCAGGACACTTTCGTGAGAGCCTACCCGACGCGACCGCATGGCGTTGGCGTCATCCGCTCCGACCGGGTCTAGTCGAGCTTCGGCCCTCGATCATTCACCTGCCGAAAAGCAAGGAGCTACTAGCGGCGCCGCGAATGCCATCAGCCGGATCCGTCTATTAGACCTGACTGGATACGTCCAAATACGTCACGCGGCCGGCGTAAAGCCGGGCACGATGTCAAAGCGGGCGGCGAGTTCGCCGACGCGCGAACCGCTTACCGCGGCGAAATCCACCGTGACCGCGGCGCGCGCCTTGGGGTCTTTGATTTCCCGGTAGATGCCGTCGCGCTCGTTCTGCGGCTCGCCTTTGACGTAGCACTGCGTCGTCCATTTTTCGCGTCCCTTCATCTTGAGCGCGAAGTGAATGTGGCGGGTGCGGCCGGGATAGAGGACCGGCTTGATGGTGCGGAAATAATAGTCGCCGGTGGAACCGGTCAGGAAACGGCCGAAGCCCTGGAAGTTTTTGTCGCGCGCCGCGTGCTGGTCATGGCTGTTCAAATAGACGCCGTTGTTGTCCACCTGCCAGATTTCAACCAGCGCGTTGCGAATGGGCTGGCCTTGGGCGTCTAGAATGCGTCCGCTGAGGTGAGTGATCTCGCCGACGGCGGGCGTGAGGCCGTCGTTGACGATGATGAGGTCGTTGTCGGTGTCCAGCGGGAGGTGATCGGGATAGAAAGGCCCTTCGGTCTGCCGCGGCGTGCGCACGAGTTCCTCGGCGAAAGCGCCGGGAACAGTGAACAGAGCGGCGCTAAGACTTAGACTGCGGAGGAAGCGGCGACGGTTTGGCAGAAGATTTGGATGATTCAGATTCATAGTATGGTTGGATTAGTGGTAGGTGGCGATGGTTTGGCTTTCGCGATTTTCTTCATTTGCCCGGGCCGGAGGAATCGAGCGGCACGGTCTTGCGCGGATCGTAAGGCGGGGCGTCGAAAGTGAGCAGCAACGCGCGGCCGCCGCGGGCCGGCACGTCGTAAGCGTGGCGAACACCTCGCGGAATGATGATCAGGTCGCCGACCGTGGCGGTGCTCGTGTTGGTGCCGGCGGTCACGACGACGCTGCCTTCGAGGACATAGAGCTTGTGGTCGGCGTCGGGATGGAAGTGCAGGCCGCTGCGGCCCGCGACCTCGACGTAGTTCATGCGCGAATCCGCCGTGGCATGGAGCGGCCAGATGCGCATCGCGGCGGCGCTGTTCGGCGAGCGGTCGCGAAGCACGTCGGCGCGGTGGATCACGGTCGCGGCACCCTCGCGCTCGCCGCCAGCACTCGCCGGCGGGAGTTGCTCGGCAGCGGCCGCGCGGTCCAGCCAGAGGCCGGCCAGGAGCAGGCAAATCGATCCCACTGTAAGATGAAACCAGTGTGCATTCATCGTCTATTGCAGGCTCGCATGTTTTCCATGCGTTTCCCACCACTATTTATCCGGTTCCCGCTACTCACGAGTTGGCGCGCCGGGTGGAGGGCCAAAACCGGGACCGCCGGGCGGGCCGCCGCGGAAAGGCGAAAGGTCCTGGTTGATGCCGGCGCGCAGTTGTTCGCCGGTGAGCACCCCGCTCTGGTCGGTGTTCCAAGCCGCAAACCATTTGGCGAAACCCTGTGTGAATTCGTCGCGAGTAACCTCCCCATCCTGGTTGGCGTCCAACGCCTCCATAAAGACCCGTCCGAGGAACCTGCCCGGGCCGAATCCACCCGGCCCGCCGCGGCCGCCGAAACCGAATTCACCCAATGTTTGACCTTCCGATTTGCCGGCGACTTGATCTATCACGGACTGCGCGCGAATTTTCACGAACGCCTTGATCGGTTTGGCTGGCGGCATGAAACCGCCCGGCCCGCCAAAGCGCGGGCCAGCTCCGCCTTCGCCGCCGCCAGGTCGCGGACCGCCCGGAGGACCGCCGAAGCCCGGCGGTGCGATCGATTCTCCGGCGACCACGGCATCGAAACGCGCCAGTTTGGCTTCCCCCTCTGCCTGGACGGCGGGCCGGATCGCGGCGGCGAGTTCGTCCACCTGCCGGTAGAAACGTTCGGGCTGGAAAATCGTTACGTTGAACTCAGCCAGCCTGGCCAGATAAAGCTGCTTGAACGCGGCGACCTTGAACACGCGTTCGAGGAATCGATTCTCGCCTTGCCACGGCTGCTTAATGCTCAGGTTTTCGCGCTGCTCCTGGGTGCCCCTCATCCCGAACTGGCCGAACGAGTGGTCGAGGTCCCACGGGATAAACTGAAATTGATGGGTCTTGGGAAGGAGATATAGGTAGAGGTTTTGCCCGGGACCGAGAATGCCGTCCAGGTCGGAGAGCCAAACGGTGACGGCCATGAACCGCGCCAATTCACCAAGGTCAACGTAGTCGCCGAGCCTGGCGGCGAACTCCGCGTCGCCGGCCTGGGTGACCAGCCGGCAGAACGCGATCACGCGCCGGATGTCCTGGTTGGATAGCTTGGTCTTCGGGTCGTAAGTCTGCTTATACTTCGCCCAATCCTCGCCCAAGTAGGCGAACAAGTTCGGACTAACCGGCTTGAAGATCGCCCCTTTTATGGCGCCAAAGTTTTCCTCGGCAAAACGCTTGTCAACGTCTTCGACCAGCGAGTACAACCCCACATATTCCTTGTCATACTTGCCCTGGACGGTGAGGAAAACGCGCGCATAAGCCGTGCGCGGCGCCGGCACACCCGCGTCGCGGAAGAGCCGGTGCGATAGCACCTCGTTCATCCAACTGGCATCAGTAACATTGTTGTGGAAATTGAGCTTGGAGACGCCGGCCAGCTTTTGGCCTTTGGCGAAGTGGTTGAGGTCCACCTTGAGCGAGCGCTTCAACGAGCCTTGGGATTGCATCCAGGTCCCGTTGCCTTTGTAGCGGACGGCCACGTCTTTGAGAAGCTGGCCTTCGATTTCCAGGTCCGCATGAACGTATTTGAACTCGATCCCGGCCGCGGACGACAAGCCGTTGCGCTTTCCCTCCGGGCCTTGCAGGTTCATCCCCGGTCTGCGTCCGCCTGGTCCGCCTGCTCCTGCCGGGCCAAAGTTGGGCGGAGCCAGGATCGCACTTAGCCCCGCGCGCAATTGGTCGCCATCAAGTTTGCCGCGCTTTTCCTTGTCCCATTCGGCGAACCATTTCTCGGCCAGCGCGCGGAATTCGTCCCTGGACAACTTGCCGTCGTGGTTATGGTCCCCTTGGCTCAGAAAGCTCGGCGCGATGAACAGCGCGGGCCCGAATCCGCCCGGACCGCGGGGACCGCCTGGCCCACCGAACGGCGCGGGGCCGCTGTTTTCTGGTTCCATTGCCTGCCACTGCTCAGGCGTGAACTTAAGGTGGACGGTCCAGACATTCGTGATGGTGAAAAGCTCGCCGGGCGTCCTTGGAACCGGTTCCTTTTTCGGTGCGGCCGCGAGCGTAAGGAAGCTAGCCAGGATAATGATTCCCGGCAAAATGCACCGCGGCATTACGAATAAGAGCTTGTTTTTAAATTGTCGGCGGACTCCGCGTGAGGGCACGCGGCCTACAGGAAATGGCCAGAATCCTGAAGCCCTGTAGGCCCGGTCCCCTGACCGGGCGATTTTTAAAACGCGCTCTAAGCGAAGTGGTTCGGCCAGTCGCAGGCCGCGGCGTGGCTTCCATACCACGGCGCTGGAATTCTTGTTCATGCTACCAGAACTTCTCATTTCACGCGAGGCCATGACACGGCTTCGTTTCGATTCGCGTCGATGACCGATGCTTGCGGCCCACCCGACGCCCAATCGCGCCGGCCGGTTATTTCTCCGCGAGACAATAAAGATGCTCGTGGCCGCGCAGGAACAATTCGTTGCCGGCGACCGCCGGTGAAGCATCGAATTTTTCCTCGAGCCGATTGGTCGCCAGCACTTCCAGCTTGTCGGACCGCTTGATCACGAGCGTTGCGCCGTTGCGGCCGGGGAGATACACCCGCCCGCCCGCGCCGACAGGCGAAGCATAGACGCCCGATAAGGCCTCGATCCGTTCCGCATCGATCAGCGCGTGGCCGGACTTGGCGTCGAAGCAGGAAAGAATGCCGTTGTTGCCGGCGAAAAAGTAAAGCTTGTCGCCATAGAGCAGCGGCGAGGGCACATAAGGGGTGCTCTTATTGTGCCGCCAGACGATGGCATCGGTCCCGGTGAGGTCGCCCGCGCCGCCGAGACGGATCGCGAGCAGGGCGTTCCCGCGAAATCCGCTGATAGGATAGACCATGCCATCGCCGGACACGGGAGTGGGGATGACATTGGGCGTCAGGCCAGCGCATTCCCAGATCAGCTTTCCGGAGGCCAGATCATAGCTGCGAATTTTGCGCGTGGCGGCGGTGACGACCTGCGCTTTGCCGTCGTGTTCGACGACGAGGGGTGTGGACCAGGAAGTCCGCTCTTCGCGCGGCTGTTTCCAGAGCGTTTTGCCGGTGTTTTTGTCCAGGGCGATGATAAATGAGTCCCCTTCATTGTCCCAGTTGACCACGAGCGTGTCGCCGTAGAGGGCCGGCGAACTGCCTTCGCCAAAACTCATCGCGATGCGCATGTCGCCAAAGTCCTGGCTCCATTGGAGCTTGCCCGACATATCGTAGCAATAGAGCCCCCGCGAACCGAAATAGGCGAATACATGCTGGCCATCGGTGATGGGCGAGGGCGCGGCGAAGCTGCCGTCAGTCGGATGATGTCCCTCGTGCGGAACTTCCTCGCGCGCGATCTGCTGCCAAAGCACTTTGCCGGTCTGGCGATCGAGGCATAAGACGGCAAATTGGTGCACTTCGGTCGGCTTTTGTCCGCCAAAGCCTCCGCGCCCACCGGGACCGCCCTGACGACCCGGCCCGCCCGGGCCTGGACCGGGACCACTCGGGCCGCCACGAAACGGCGGCGGCGGGTCGGCACCGGCTGTCGGTCCACCAGGCGGAGAGGGAGCTTGTTCGCCTGGCTCGGCAGCTTTTGGCTCGACTTTTTTGCCAGTCGGTATCGCGGCCAGGACGAACACTTTGTCGTCCCAAATGACCGGCGTGGCTGTGCCTTCGCCCGGGAGCGTGATCTTCCATTTCACGTTTTTGGTTTCGCTCCATTCGGTGGGCGGGTTGGCCCGCGGGGCCACCCCGTTCTGGAGTGGGCCGCGCCACTGCGGCCAATTTTGCTCGGCTGAAGAGGAGGCTGCTTGCACGATGGGAATGCCCAGCCAGAGTGCTGAGGCAAGCAATCCGGGCAAAAGCAAATCAGCGAAGCGGCGGGGTGTATTTTGGACGCCGATAGCGGCGGTAGATGGGCCGTCGTTCATGCTTTCTTTGACACTGACTTCCTTCTCCCGGTTACAGGTCAAAGGCTTATGGCGTGAGCGATCGCCGTGCCTCCAAGCGGCGTAATCCTCCGATCTAATCCCAGTCCTGGGCGGTTAGAAAAAACACTAAGGCCGCAGCCATTCATCGAGGTGTTTGCCAACGAACTCATCGTCGCTGAGGTGCGGATAAGCGCGATAAACGCGGTCGATCTCCTCGCCCTGGCCGGGGCTTAGCGTGACCCGCCGATCCAGGCACCAGATGCCTTCCAGCAAGCCTTGCCGGCGCAGGACCTCGTGCAGACCGGCGATGCAACCGGCGTAACCGTTGGCGGCGTCGAAGAAAGCGGCGTTCGCGTCGGTCACCTCGACGCCTCGGCGCAGCAGTTCGGCGGGGATTGACCCGCCGCTGCGAGTGGCCCGGTGACATTCCTCCAACAGTTCCACGGCTCGTTTGGTCCAGACCGCCCAATGGCCCAACAGCCCGCCCACAATGCGCCGTTCCACCGCCCGGCCCGTGACGTGGAAACGGAACGGCGTGAGCAGGTCCAACACGATGTTATCGTCATTGCCGGTGTAGAGGGCGATGTCGTCGCGCCCGGCCTCGGCCACGGCCCGCGCGACATCGAGGGTTTGGTAACGGTTGAACGGAGCGATTTTGATGGCGATCACGTTTCCAAGCTCGGCAAACTTCCGCCAGAAGGCGTAGGAAAGAGCGCGTCCCCCAATCGAAGGCTGCAAATAGAATCCAAACAGCGGCAGCACTTCGGCCACCGCCCGGCAATGGGCGATCAAGGCTTCATCGTCCGCGCGCTTCAATGCCGCCAGATTCAGCAGGCCGGCGTGAAATCCGAGTTTCCGCAGCAGCGATGCTTCCGTGAGGGCTTGCTTGGTTTGGCCGCAGACGCCGGCGATTCGCACGAGCGGCTCGGCCCGAGTGGCGTCGGCGCGAATCAGCTCCTCCGCCGCCAGCGCCAGCACCGGTTCGAAGAGTCCAACGCGCGGATCGCGGATGGCAAATTGCGTGGTGTGGACGCCCACGGCCAGTCCCCCAACGCCGGCGGCCACGTAATAGCGGAATAGCGCCCGCTGACGGCGCTCGTCGAGCTTGCGCCGGGCGTTCAGGGCCAGCGGACAGGCGGGAATGACAATGCCGCGGAGCAGGATTCGATGAACTTTTGGATCCATTTGCAGAGCCATCGAAACAGGCGCAAGTCACGCTGTTATGATCACTGGCGAATTCACTCCAACCCGGGCAAATCCCTTCAAAAAAAACCGCTGCGGGATTCAAAATGGGTCGGTTTGCCCAGCGTGGGCGCGCCGCGCTTCACCCAATCCGCCACCCACTGAATCATTTGCCCGGCGCGGACTCGTGGCGCGCCGAACAACCGCTCTCCGAGCCGGCCATTGCTCACCAAGGCCGTGGGCGCTTCCGTGCCGCTGAAGGTCACCGTTTTATTCAGCAGCCGGCCAAACTCCTGACAGGTCTGCCGGACGCTCAAGAGTTCCGGCCCGGTGAGGTTGACCACCAACGGCGGCGTCGCGACATGTTGGAAGGCGAGCAAGGCGGCGGCGTTGGCGTCGGCCTGCCAGATGGTATTGAAGTGTCCCATCGCCAGGTCAATGGTTTCACCGGCGAAAACACGCCGGGCCAGGTCCAGCAGCACGCCATAACGAAGTTCGGAGGCGTAATTGAGCCGGAGAACGGCCATGGGAATGCTTCCAGCGCGGCTGAAATGCTCGAACATCCGTTCGCGACCGAGGCAACTCATGGCGTATTCGCCCACCGGCCGGGGCGCGCTAGCCTCGGTCGCTCCGCCCTCGGCCACGGGCGTCAGGCCATACACGTTGCCCGTCGAAAAAACCACGAACCGGCTCCGGCCATAACGCCGACAGACAATCGCCGGCAGGTAACAGTTCATGGCCCAGGTGCGGGCTTCGTGGCCGGTCGAGCCGAATTTCAGGCCGGTCATGAAAATCACATTGGCGGCTTCCGGCAGTTTGGCGACGGCAGGTTCATCCAGCAGATCGCATTGAATCGTTTCTATACCATGAGCGCGCAAGGCCGCTTCTTGCTGGCCGTGGCCAAAACGCGAAACGCCGATAACTCGGCGCGAGCTGCCCGCGGCGAGCGAGGCGCGTTTGGCCATGCGCGCGAGCGTCGGCCCCATCTTGCCGCCCGCGCCCAACAGCAGAATATCGCCCTCGAGCCGGCTCAATGTTTCCACCACGCTGGCAGTGGGTTCGCTAAGCAGAGCTTCCAATCCCTCGACGCTTCGTATGGAAGAGGGCTGGAAAGTTTCTATCATTGCGCGGCCCCAAGTATCGGCAAAAGCTGGTTCGCTGCTCCGCCGCGCCTTCGCCACGGAAGCGCCGCGCTCATTCGGCATGAATGGTGGGACGAAGTTTGCATATCGGCGTTATTTTGGAACTGCCGTTTTTGAACGGTTACCGTTCTACACCTTCTCTGCGTGGCTGGCAACCATTGGAAGACGCAAGCGCCGCCTTGATTTCAAAAACTATTGCCAGAAGACCTACCAGACGCCCCATTGCTAAACGTTACAATTAAAAGTTGACGGGCGACGCCAGCGGCGCGATAAGCAGACGATGGGTCCCGTGTTCCGTTGCCGTCGAATCTTCATCCTCGCGCTCCGCGATCCCATTCCCGGAGCTTCGGCCCCGGAGACATTACCACATCCTTGAAATTCTCCCCAAACATGAGTGAAATTGTGGTGGAGGCTCATACTTGGTGGCTGCAGAATTTGGCGACCGCAGAGGGTTTTCGTGGCAAGCGACTCGGCGAGTCGGCAATGAGCATGGCTGGGGAGCATTTGCTCCGCGAGTGCGTCCGCGAGGTTTACCTGGATTGCGTTGACGTTGGTGGATTTCTTCCAGGGTTTTATCAGAAGTTAGGCTTCGCCAAGATTTGCGAGCGGAGTATCACTTATCTATCTCGGAACACCTACCCGATGGTTTTGATGCGAAAGGAATTCAAAGTTGCATTCCCGGGCAGCGGCGCGGCGAAGACCAGTTGAGTGGCCGTCGATACCGCCGCGTCTTCTCAACGAAGTGTCTCGACTTCTCAGTCAATCCATGCGCGGCGAAAGGGCTTGGGCGGCACGGAAACCTACTTCATTAACAGCATCTGCCGGGCGCGTTTGATAGACCGGTTGAGCTGCCGCTGGTAGTGGGCCGGCAGCCCGGTGTACTTGCGGGGCAGAATGCGACCCTGGTCGGTCACGAACTGCTTGAGCAGGGTCACGTTCTTGTAGTCGAGGGAGCTGACCGTAAAATCGATCTTCGGCTTGGGACGGGGAATCCGTTTCTCGGCGGTTCCGGACCGGCCGCGCCCACCGCGGCCATCGCGTCTTTCGGTATGGGTTTTGCGCGGCATAACGGCTATTTGATTTCGCGGTGCAGGGTGTGGCGGCGGAGGAACCGATTGTACTTTCTAAGTTCCAGCTTCTCGGTCTTAAGTTTTTTGTTCCGCGTCGTCGTGTAACGCGAGGGGGATTTGCCTTCCTTGCGCGCCTCGGTGCATTCGATGGTGATGATTTCCCGCGGCAAGTTATTCCTTCTCCTTCGCCGGCTTTTCCTCGGCTTCTTCTTCCTCTGGTTCGACTTCCGTGGCGCCGGCGCTGTCCACCGTGCCAAGGGTGCCGAGGCGGCGTTGCCGCAACGCGCCTTCCCGTTCCAGTTGCGCCTGGGCTTCGACAG
>WNGG01001064.1_pt1 | contig 31183 bp, 25 predicted proteins | sample 5400661 | NCBI WGS metagenome assembly WNGG01 (sample SAMN13153372, study PRJNA577476) | soil metagenome | isolation source: 100 cm soil or saprolite under Garry oak tree replicate 1 | place: USA:California | collected 2016-06-15
GGGGAACGACTCTGGGAATTACCGAGGATGTTCTGGAGCGCAGCGCCTAACGAGTAGTTAGTCTGCCTGTGGGTTTTGTATACCACCGCGCCCGGTCTTGCCCATCTGCTGGCTCTCCTGCCAGTCTGTGCCTGACTCAGTACCTAATTGCGGTACCTTCTGTCCCGGCCTGGCAGGAGGTTGATCCGCGGGTAAGAATGAACCTGAAGATTGATCTGTATTACCCTGCTGCCCATTAGACGCACTAGACGCAGAGCTTGACGAAGTCTGCTGCTGGCCTGCACCGCCCGTGATATTCTGTAACACTTTATCGCGCGTCGTACCCGCCGCTTTAGCGGCCTGGTCTATATCATTCAAGGTAATATTGCGGCTATCGCCGTGATCGTCGTTCGGCTGACCGCAACCGCAACTCAGGCACATAAGATACGCTCCTTTTCCAAACGGAACTAGTGAAACGATATACTAACCTATCATAGGGTAGAGTAGCAAAGTGAGCCTTTGGCGTTTCCCATTTACCCCGGGCCTGCTACGTAATGTAGGACTCGATCAAAAAGAACTGCTCATTTGTAAGAGGAGTACGAGATTGCAAGAACTGCCGAAGATGCCGGTTTTGCCAGCCTATGGATAATGGATCATTTCTTCCAGCTCCCCGAATGGGGATCGCTCGAATCCTCCGTGCCGGAGAGCTATACAACTCTGGGCTACCTGGCAGCCATCACCAAAAACATACGACTTGGGGCTTTAGTTGCCGGGGTCATTTACCGTTATCCTGGCATCCTGGTCAAGATGGCATCAACCGTTGCTAAAATGTGTAACTATCCCTAGCAAGATCGAGCTATCCACACAATCGTAAGAAGATAGGCTTCTTCTGAGACGACTGGAGAAAAGCCGAACCGAGCCAACCAGGGTAGTAACAGATCTTTCCCGAAACAATCGGGCGGGCATGAGAACCCGTCGGTGGCAACAGCAGCACCGCGCCTGCGCCAGTGTATGACACAGGCTTGACCCGTGGGTCAGAAATCGAGCAAGATTGTGCCTTACTCGTGTGTTTCATTTGGACCAGATAAGCGACGCCCAGTCGCGCAATATTCACGGATGCGCAATAATCCCGATCACCATTGTAGTGACAGGTGTCGCAGTACATCCACCGTCCCCACTTCACCGCTTGTTTGCGGTCCGAGGGATCACGATAGGTTTTCGCAGGTGCCCCGCAGCGGGGGCAGGTATGACTGGTCCCACGGGGTTGTTCGGTGTGGAACCGCAGGCCGATCAGATGACATTTGTACCGCAGGAGTCGCCAGATTTCTCCTCGGATGGTCGAGTTGTTGCGATAATTGCGCCATCTGCCTCGCACTCCCCGTCCCCGGCCGGTGGTTTTCAGTGTTTTTAAGGATTCCATCGAGAGCAGCGAGCAGCCATGCACCTGACACAAGAGCACCAACACATTACTTGCGAGATGAGCCAGGGCACGATTGCGCTGTTCATACTTGCGCCAGCACCGATCAATCTCCCGACGAAATAGGATGAGCTTCTGATTAAACCATGCTCGTTTAGCGTGATCTTCTGGCAAGGCATCCCGCAGTTCTTCATACCTGGCAACCTTCTTCTTTAGCTCGTCGATTTGCCGTCGGGTGCGGGCTTGTCTGCCATCAAAGCCGCCAGTGTTCAGGAAAAGTGGTCTGCCCACTTGTTCGTTGTGTTCATCCACGGCGGTTGTCGTCAGGAGCGTGTGGATACCCCAGTCTGCACCTAACGCGCGCTCAACGCTTTCCCAGGTTGGCAGTTCCGCTTTTTCGACCTCGATGATAAAGTCGAGGACCGCGAAGCGCTCCCCATCCGCTCGATGCTCTTCGCGCAGGGTGGGAGCCATCAGATCCCCGCCACTCAAACGTTCGCGGACAGCGTCTGGCAAAGGAATAATCGTCTCTGCCTTGCGCCAGTGCCAGACTCCTCCCTCGTCGGGAAAGCGGAACCGAAACCGTGCCACGCCCGCATCCAGATCCAGAGCCAAACGATATGCCTGGCCCTTTTCGCCTCCGTCGTCGCCTGCATACGTCAGCATGCCGACTTGAAGCAAAGGGATCGGTTGCAGTTCTTCGTAACTGCTGGGAAAGCGATCCTGTTGGAAGAAAAAATTGCAGGCTTGTTCAATCACATTTTGCAGGGCGACGAAGCTCGTTTCCTCCTCTTCCAGGCTTTTTTGCAAGGCGGTAATGGCTTCCTTGATGGCTGGCCGGTTCTTACCTGCCGGTCGCTTCTCTGTCTTGGGACGAATGAAGCCGTCTGAGAGGATCGGCAGCACCCGGTCAAAAGCTTTCTTCCGTTCAGCTTGCTGACGTAAAATTCTCCCCACCACTTCACTTTCGCAGCGCCATTGGCGATCACCATGAGAGGATGGGCTTCCGATGTATTTGCCAACCTGTTTCCAGGCAGGGCCAACACGATCAGTGGCAAACTCATCGAGATGAGGCCAGAGGATCGCAAGTGCTTGATTGACCACGGCTCGGCTGGCATCGAGTAACCGCAGAGCGTCCGCCTGCGCCTCATTGGGCAAACGCACATCGTAGACTAAGGGCTGGTGAGTACGGCTGTCGCGCATTACAGCAACTCCTTCTGTTTGTGCGATCGCATGCCATAGAGTCGTCCTGAAAACGAAGCGATGAGCGCGAGCAAATCATCGGTGAGTTCTTGTTCAGGTGTCTTCTCTTCTCCTGGCTCCAACACCATGAGCGTCACATCGAAGCAGGCAAACAGCGTTTCCAAAAATGCTTGCCCGAAGCGGGTTAAACGATCTTCGGAGGTGATGGCCACTTCCGCCTTCTGTCGTACGTGTGGTGCCAAACTCAGTTTCAACTATAAGGCGAATATATGGTAATTGTGATGTTCTCATCTTTTTTCGTCTATTCTCGATTCATTTGAGCAAAAATTGATCGGACATCAAAGAACTGAAAAAGATACAAGTAGGATACAATAGATAGATAAATTTGGCAACTGTTAGCAACCCTTCGATGTCTTCAAAGGGACTGTTCCTTGCTTGCGCTCGTGTCGAAAAAGCTGCACCATCAATGCATTCACCCTGAAAGCTATGAAAGAAGCTTTCCATCGCTGCCTTATCGTAGCAGTCGGCAGTACGGCTCATACTCGATTGCATGCCTTCTTGCTGCAAGAGCGCTTGATAGCTCTCGCTCCTGCTTCACGATTCCCAATGCTCGCTTGAGGTGGCGTACCTCCTCGCGCTTTCGCGGTCTGATGCCCACTACCTGGGAAGGCTTGAGGGCCGTGCTCGGTCAACTCCTTGCGAAATTTCTGGATCGATGTGTCTGAAATGCCCAGTTCGCGAGCCACTTGCGCGATCGGCTTCCCACTGGTCTGGACCAGCAGCACCGCTTCTCGCTTAAACTCAGGTGTATAGGTCTTTTGCCCTTTTTGCATGATCCTTCTCCTCCTTCTGAAAGAGTATATCCGAAGATTTCCCTCTTCCACAAATTCGGGGCAAGATCCAACCGACCACCTGGCTATGATTTCCCCTGTCTTCGCCCACCCAAAAAGCCACCTACCAAGCCAGCTGCAACATTCAAGACAAAGGTTAACAGCGCAAACAGAACAGAACTCCCAAAGCCCAGGCTTAAGAGGAAGAGAATGAGAGCAACGACCAGGCCCAACAGTAAACCATGCAGAGGAGCCTCTCTTTCTACCTTGCGCGCAACCCATACGGCGCCCCCAAATGTCAACAGGAGTAACAAAATATACGTGATCCAGGAAGAGAACTGAATGGCAATCTGAGCTTGATCCGGCTGGCCCCATACACGTGTGGTGAGCAAAAGCAAAACTGTATTGAGGATGACGACCAGGATGACAACCAGAACGCCAGTCAGCAAAACCCGACCCCAATTCACATACGAGAATAGGGCTTTCATTATCACACCCCCTGATTCCTGAAAGAGCTTTGTTTAATGATGCCTTGCAATTCTTTATTCATGACTTGATTATAGCACTAATCAGGTACAGCGCCTTCATGCTTGTTGATCGAAACAGACCTGTTGGGCGACCTATCACTCAAAGAAATGGTATTAAACCATTTCCCAGACGTCCAATGCCTTGATCCTGGCGCTTCCACCGCGTGCAAAGAGCCCAACGCCAAGGCTATCAGTTCTGGACGGGTAGACCCGGCTGCTCATGCACAATCGGTAGTTTGCGAACACTTCGATCACGGAGCGGTCAAGGAAGATATGCAACAGCAATGGCTCATTGGCAGCAAGCGGAAGCGGCCCTGATCGTATGTCTCGCTGCACGTCCTCGCTCATGCTGGATCGTTGGCGATCAATGAGCAGGCGTCCTTGCAGGCGGTCATAGCGAATGAGAGTCTGCTCCGTGCCATCTGGTGCACACCGCACCCCGATGCCCAGTTCCGTTGCCTCGTTTGGGACCAACTCCGCCTGGATTTCCAGGCAATCGCCCTGAATCTCCCCGAGCTGCATCAACGACGTTGGCAGGATGGACAGATCCATTACACGCTGATGGGTGCCTCGGAGCTGCTTCAGCTCTGGAGCCGGCTCCAGGCTCACCGTGCTGTCGGCAGACAACGAGAGGACACGCGGTAGGGACATGACCCCTGCCCACCCGGCAGCCCGCTGTGCCTCGTCACTGCGTCCCTCCCAGAGCCATCCCCATAGAAGGCGACGACCCGTGGGGGCGAGCATGGTCTGTGGCGCGTAGAAGTGGTCGCCGTAATCAATAATGCTCTGGGTCCAAGGGGTAAAAGTGTGATCAGTGTAGGCCCCAACGAAGGCGACGGCGTAGTGCAGACACCCCTTATACGCCCCCTCGCGAAAGCGACGGTCATCGTAGACCGACACCAGAAGCACGGACTTGTCGCCCAGAGGAAAGAAGTCGGGGCACTCCCACATGGAGCCGGTCCACACCGGCTCGCTGCGGTTCCGGTCACCGATGTAGAGGGGATGCGTGTACTCCCAGTCAACAAGGTTCGGCGATCGATAGAGCAGAGCCGTGCCTCCGACTCCTCTGATCCCAGCACCGATCAGTTGATACCAGGTAGTTCCTTCCTTCCACACAGTATGGTCGCGGAACGCAAGCAGATCCAGGTCCTGCGGCGGTGCAGCAATCACCGGATTCCCCGGATACTTCTGCCAGGTGATCAAGTCATCAGGACTGGTGGCCAGGCACGGTAACTGATGGTCTCCCCGGACGCCTGTGTAGATAAGCGTTGGGACACCATCGTGGTTGACGGCACAGCCTGAGAAGCATCCATCCTGGTCAGGTCCTCCCGGCGTTGGAGCTAATGCGACCGGCAAGTCGAGCCAGTGGACGAGGTCGGTGCTTACTGCATGGCCCCAATGTTTTGTTTCCCACGGCGGATCGTCGGGGACGTATTGGTAAAACTGGTGATAGTGTCCTTTCCAGTAGATCAGCCCGTTGGGATCGTTCATCCACGCCGAGGGTGGCAGAAAATGATAGCGGGGGCGGTGAGGATCAGCGGCGAACATCTGCTGGAAGACTTGCTCCCTTTCTGCCTGCCCATGGAAACACGCCGCTTCCGTTGACTCATTCATAGCTAGCCTGTTGAGATAGGCACAGGGTCATTCCATCGCTACCGCTGCGCGATGGGTACCACAATGCATAGACACTGACGTACCAACAAGACTGTGCAAAGCCTCTTGAGAATATTGGTAACACTCATGCCACATGTTGTTCACAACATGTGGCATGATGTTGTATGTACTTTAGCCTTTTACTGCTCCAGCGGTCAGGCCAGAAACGATACGACGCTGCAAGAACAGCACCACAATCGCAAGCGGGATGGTCACAATCACCGCGGCGGCGGCAATTTCGCCCCAGGGGATGGTATGTTCGCCGGCGAAGCGTGAGACCCCGACGGTGATCGGCTGTGCATTTTCATCGGTGGTCAATGTCAAACCAAAGATGAAGTCGTTATAGACACCGATGAACGTGAGAATAGCCGCTGCGAAGACGCCAGGGGCTGTGAGTGGCACAATGATTAGCCACAGGGCACGCAGCCGCGTGGCCCCATCCACCAGCGCTGCCTCTTCCAGGTCTGGCGGCAGATCGCGGAAGAACGAAGTCATGAACCAGACTGTGACCGGCAGGGAAATCACCAGGTCGGGGATAATCAGGGCCACATACGTGTTGTAGACCGGAAACGGGCCTGTGAAGAACACGTAGAGCGGCGCGACAAGCGCGATAAGCGGTATCATCGTCACCGACAGAGTGATCCCCAGCACGACGGCTTTGCCGTGGAACTTCATACGCGCGACGGCATAGGCGCAGAGAATACCAATGATCAGAGCCAGGAACGTGGTGATGGTTGCGATGATGGTGGTGTTGAGCAGATCACGGGTAAAGGTGGAAAGTGCCAGATCGCTTAAGTAGTTCTCCCAGCTGAAAGAATGGGGAAAAAGGGTGGGCGGAGAGGCGTTCAGTTCGATTCCACTTTTTACTGACGTTGCAATTGACCAGTAGAGAGGAGCCAATGCGACGAACACCACGAGCACTACTGCTGTATAGCGACCTATCTTGCCCCATGGTATGCCCTTTCGCGGTTCTGCAGTGCTTGCCCTCGCTTTAGCATCAGGGAAAACCTGCTCCTTAACTGTCATAAGACATCTCCTTCCTTTCCAGGAACGGCTAGATCGACGCCCTAGCGTTGATTTATACGCATCCACAAGACGAAGAGCAGACTGATGATCAGTCCGGTCACAAAAAGTATAACGGCGGCTGCCACTCCCGGAGCAAAGTCGAATGTGGAACGAGTAAACATGTTATTATACGAGAACGATGCCATGCTTTGCACCTGGTTGCCCCCCAGGATGTAGAGGAGATCGAACACGCCAATGGAAGCGAGCGTGCGGAAGAGTAAGGCGATGACCAGCGGCCCGCTGAGCATGGGCATGGTAATCGTCCAGAATTGCTGGAAACGATTACTCCCATCTACGCCGGCCGCTTCATACAATTCATGGGGGATGACCTGAAGACCGGCCAGGAGCAAGAGGGCCATAAAAGGCGTGGTTTTCCAGACGTCGGTGATGATGGACGCAATAATGATGCCATTACTCGTCCGCAATAACGTATCACCGGGCGCCAGCAAGTGAATCCGCTGGAGGAGGTAGCTGACAATGCCCGTGCGGTCATTGTACATCAGATACCAGATCTGCGCGGAGATAACAGTGGGGAAGGCCCACGGGACAAGAATTGCGGCCCGTACCAGGCCACGACCTGGAAAAGTGGCATTGATGAGGAGGGCAATGCCCAGGCCAAAGATCGTCTCCAGGGCTACAGCGATGATCGTGAAGCCGAACGTCGTGAAAACTGCAGCGCGGAACTCGCTACTCCCCAATACCTGAGCGTAGTTGCTCAATCCAATAAAACTTGAGCTAGGGCTGAGAGGGTTACTGAAAAAGCTGAGCCAGATGTTATTAAGGAGGGGGTAAGCCGCCACCGCCAGAATCACCAAGATGGTGGGGAGTACCAGGATGTAGGGTGTGAAGCCACTTCCCAAATCAAAGCGTTCCCGCAGGCTCGCCCTTCTGGTGGGTACTTCTACTGCTTGTGTTGCCATATGCACTTATCCCTTTCTACCGCTATCCATATCGAGAGTGCCTTCTAGCGAATATGCAAAGTGCAAATACATGCAAGGCGACCTCTCGATAGGGAGAGATACATACACAGACGACTTCTATGCGAAGATCATCTCATACAGTGGGGTACCTGTACAGATACCCCACCTCTCGCTACGCACTACATCATACTACTTGTTCACGATGGTCTGCAAATCCGCCGCTAGTGCAGTCAAAGCATCTGCAGGACTGGCTTGCTTGGTCAGGGCATTATGGATTCGCAGCTGAATGGCGTTGCTGACGTCCGGGTAGAAGGGAGAGACCGGACGCGGCTGCGCAGTCTGGAAGACGGGCGCCAATTTGGCGAAGAACGGGTTCTTGGCCAGCACCTCGGGGTCCGTGTAGATGCTCTTGAGCGTGACGGTCAGCGACAACTGCATGGCGAAGGTTTTCTGCGAGGCGGGGCTGAGCATGAACTGGATAAACTTCCAGGATGCATCGGGGTTCTTGGAGAAGGCATTGATGCCATATTGCCAGCCGCCCAGGCTTGAGTGGCCGGTGGTATTGCTGCCACCGTAGAGCATGGTATGGACGCCAAACTTGTTAGCAATCTTGGAGGTCGATGGGTCATTGCCCAACGAATAGGCATAGGGCCAGTTGCGCATGAAGGCAGCGCCCCCGTCTTGCCAGGCCGAACGGCTGTCCTCTTCCTTGTAGGTGGTCACTGCCCTTGGCGAGATCGTCCCCACCCAACCGGCCATCAGCGTCAGGGCGGCCATAGCTTCCGGGCTGTTGACGGTGACCTTCTTGGGATCGTTGGGATCCAGCACGGAACCGCCATAGCCGTAGAGGACCTCGGTAAAGTTACAGACGAGCCCCTCGTACTGCGCCCCCTGCCAGAAATAGCCAAACTTCACCTTGGACGGGGCGGCCGCCTTGGACATAGCCGTCAGATCATCCCAGGTCGTTGGAGGGGTTTTGATGATGTCTGTGCGGTAGTAGATCAGCCCAGCATCGGTACGGTACGGCGCAGCCCACAACTTGCCATTGTAGGTACAGCCCTGAAGCGGTCCTGACAGATAATTCGCCCGATCACTGGCAGGCCATTTACTATCCACGGGAACCGTCCAGCCATTGGCGCCAAACTCAGCAGGCCAGATGATATCCATCGGAAAGACATCGATGGAGCTACCGCGGGCGCGTAGCATGGTCGTGAGGATGGTCAGGAGCTGCCCGGTATCAGCGGGAGCATTACTATTGTAGATGACGTGGACACCATTATTTTGCGCATTAAATGTGCTCACAAGTCCTGCGTAGACGCCATTGGTGTCACGTTCAATATAATTAATATTGACGGTTTGCCCAGCGCCAGTAGAACTGTTGCTCGTGCCACCGCAGGCTTCCAGCAGCGAGACGGCTGCAGTGCTGCTCAAGCCGACAGCGACGGCACGCTCAAGGAATGTCCGGCGGGTCATGCGACCAGCGCGGATTTTAGTGATGATTTCGTCGATGACTTCACCTTGCTCAAGAATCATGTGTGTTTCTCCTTTGAACAAACTGTTAACGAACATGGATCGAAAGCGCTACTCGGAGTTTCCACTCCCTTGCCTGCCAGACTTCTCTGTTCGTTGATCCCCCAATTGGATATGTGTCATGAACGTCTTGAGAAGAGAGGCACTATGAGAGACGACCCTGCCTCTTCTGTAAGATATCTGCGTGTACTACGTCCTACACGACCGGTACGTGTTAGGAGTTTCAGCTATGTGCCTGCAGATCGCTCCTTTCTTCGCGAGCAATCACATTTCCACTGTTTAGATCGTTGCCCGCTCGCTTATAGCAACTACTTAACAAGTACGTTGGCGCAACGATAAATCTCTCAACGAGTGGAACTTTGGGTATATTGACGAAAATAGCTCGATGAGCATTAAGAACTTTCTTCCGACCATTGTTGTATACAACAATACCATAAAATAGCTCCAAATAACAGGGCAGTGTCGTAATATAGTGCTGGTGCAATGAAGAAACAGGTCGATGTCTGTGCTAACAATGAAATAAACTGATCTACTGGAAACGTTTCCATAAACTTACCTTAACAATACCATAATAATTCTGTCTTGTAAAGATGAGAGAAGTATGTTATGCTCAAATTAGCAGCGTGAGCGCCAAAGGCGTTTGGAAACGTTTCTACAATGTAGTGTGCTACTCACTATTTTGATGGGAATGATGCGGGATGACTATTACCATACATGATGTAGCGCGCGTCGCAGGCGTTGGTATTGGAACTGTTTCGCGGGTTATCAATAACAGTACAAATGTTAAGCCAATGACTCGTGAGAAAGTGTTACACGCCATTGCTCAGCTCGACTACAGGCCTAATCCCATAGCGCGTAGCATGATTTCAAAGCGTACCGGTTCAATAGGTGTAGTTGTACCATTTTTCACCCGTTTCTTCTTTATCGAAGTACTGAGGGGTACGGAGGCAGCTCTTGCTCAGCTGGGCAGGGACCTTGTGTTATATAACGTCGAAACGAACGCTCAGCGCGACCGCTATTTTACTGAACTCCCAATGCACCGCAAGGTAGATGGATTACTGATCCTCTCTTTGACTCCAGAAGACGCGACTGCGAGTACTTTCGCAGAAAAAGGGATGCCTGTGGTGCTGGTAGATGCTTACAGTCCATATCTACACTCACTGGTGATCGACAATGTAAAGGGGGCGTACCAGGCAGTGAAATGTTTGATTGAGAAGGGACACCGGCGTATTGGCTTCATCAATGGTATCGTTGAGGGTAATTTCAAGTTTAACCAGGCGAATGACCGTTTGATTGGACTGCATCGTGCTTTTGGCGAGGCTGGGCTGCTCTTTGAGCCAGAACTTGTGCTTGCGACTGAGTGGAATCGGCAAGGGGGAAAGGAGGCTGCCACACAGCTGCTCTCACAAAAAAACCGGCCAACGGCGATTTTCGCGGCCTCTGATGTGCAGGCAGTTGGTGTGTTGGATGCGGCTAGAGCTTGCAAGCTTCAGGTACCCGCCGACTTATCCATTATAGGGTTTGACGGCATCGAAGTCTCTGAATTGCTTGAAATAAGCACCATTCAGCAGCCAATGCAGCAAATGGGGCAGTTGGGTGCATATAAGCTAATGGAGCTTATCGAGAATCCCCAGCAGCCGCCAGAGCTTATACGACTGAGTACAACACTAATAGAGAGACGTACGACAGGTCCTGCTCCATTCATGGCATGAGATAGTATTCATTCAACGGAGCTTCCGCCATTTTGCGAAAGCCCACTTCCTTCGAACGAAAACGAATGAGAGTTGTATGACAAACGACACACGCTTAAAGATTCTGATGGTCGCAACCGAGGTGGCTCCCTTTGCCAAGGAAGGCGGCGTGGCCGACGTCATCGGGAGCCTGCCCAAAGAACTGGCAGCTTTGGGGCACGAGGTGCGCATCTTTCTGCCCCGCTACGGGAGTATTGATCCCGCCTATTGGGCACTCAAACACACGGGAGTCGTGCGCACGCTTTTCATAGCAGGGTTCGACCGAACCGTGTCTATCTGGCAGACTATGCTTCCCGATTCGCCAGTCACTGTCTACCTGCTTGACAATGAGGAATGCTTTGGTCGGCATCAGAGCATTTACCTGGGTCTTGACCAGCGCGACGAGCAGCGGCGTTTCCTCCTGTTTTGCCGAGGCCTGCTTGAAGCGCTGCCGCAGCTTTCGTTTACTCCCGACATCATCCACCTCAACGATTGGCAGACGGCCCCCTGCGCTGCCTACCTGCGTACATCCTATCGCCATCTTCTGGGACATGGGGCGGCACGCATCGTCTATACCATACATAACCTTCAATACCAGGGGCGCTGGGATCTCTCTATCCTATACGAGGCTGGGCTAGATCCTGCGAGCGTTTTCATTGCCGACGGTCTGGAGTTCTGGGGCGACGTGAATTGGATGAAAGCCGGCATCATGTACGCCGATGTGGTGACAACCGTATCGCGCCGTTACGCCGAGGAGATCCAGACGCTGGATAATGGCTGGGGCCTCGATGAGGTTCTCTTCCAGCGCCATCCGCGTCTCTATGGCATTCCCAATGGACTCGATTGGGATACCTGGAATCCCGCGACTGATAACAACCTGGTAGCGCAGTATTCCGCTGCGGAGGCACTACCCGCCAAAGTGCGCAACCGTACGGCGCTGCGGCAGGAGTTCAGATTGCCAGATGACCCAGACCTACCCGTAGTGGGTATCGTCAGTCGGCTCGTGGATCAAAAGGGCTTCGATCTTATTGCCGAGATCGCCGATGAGTTGCGAGAGTTGGCACTGCAACTCGTGGTGCTGGGCACTGGCCATCCACACTACGAGCAGATGTTCAGGGATCTTGCCACAAGTACCAGCAACATTCGCGTGTATATTGGTTTCGACGTCGCCCTCTCCCACCGCATCTACGCGGGCGCGGATTTCTTTCTGATGCCGAGCGCGTTCGAACCGGGCGGCCTGGGGCAGTTGATCGCATTACGCTATGGGACGCTGCCCATCGTCCATGCGACAGGTGGCCTGGCCGACACGGTCACCGATCTGGATACTGATCGCAGTGCCGGTAATGGGTTCAGCTTCACACCATACGCAGCCTCTGCCCTGCTCGATACCCTGCACAGAGCATTGCATCTCTACGCGAAGCGCGATCTCTGGTCCGCTCTCGTCGCACGTGCGATGGATTACGATTCGCGCTGGTCTGCCAGTGCCCGTGCCTATAGCAAACTATATCGAAGCGCGTTACACCTGCCGCCTACATGAAAATGCTATCAAGCGAATGGTACAAGGAATACTTTTAGCGCCTTTATTATATTCACTAGCAAAGAAGATTGACAACATTTCCTATCGAACAGGGGTGCAACTGCCTGGTAAGGTAGTTACACCCGGCTGTCTTAGTGAAGAGTGGCTCCATCCAGGTCAACTTCCTCAAGGTCTGTCTCGCTGAGATCTACCCGTCGAAAAACGGCACCATGGAAGTGTCCCCCGCGGAAGATTGCGCCTTTGAACAGCGCCTCCCAGAGATTGGCTTTCATCAAATTGGCTCCGATCAAACATGCCCCGCTCAGGTCTGCTCCGCTTAGATCGGCATGACTGAGATTGGCATAACTGATTAAAGCGCGGCTGAGGATTGCCCCACTGAGGTTAGCGTGCCTCAAGTTGGCTTCACGCAGGCCTGCATCTCTGAGATCGGCTCTGCTCAAATTGACCTTATAGAGGAGTGCCCTGCGTAAATTTGCTCCCGACAGGTCTGCACCTCTAAAGTCCGCCAAACTGAGATAGGTGTCCTGAAGATTGGCCCCGCGTAGGTTAGCTCCAGTGAAATTCGCACCGTTGAGATCGGCGTTTCGGAGGTTGATATGCTCGAGGTTGGCTTCACTTAATTCAGGTGTAGTAGTGAGGTGTACGTTCCTCCATTGGTTCCAGGCCTCGGTTCCCTGCCTGAGCAGTTCGAGGTGTTGTTGGTTTGCCATCTGGATCACCTCCTTGTGAATCCGATAGGCCTATGTCTATCAATTGATCTTATGTTCACTCCTTTGAAATAGACATGTGAAATAGACATGTGGAATTCCTTCCATCATGGACTCAATCATCCCTAAAACAATGATAGCCCATCAACCTCACAAGACTGTCACGAACGATGCAAGAGCATCACAACCATCTCGCAATCCATCACCTCAGCAGTAGAGTAGCCACCCCCACATGCCGTATGCTATACTATAGCAGTGCCGCACTTCACCTACGTTTCCCCTCTCTCAATCCGCCTCCTACCTACCTTCAACAAGGTACGGTGGTACTCAAAAACACTTCTGACAGCCAAGTTGACAGCCAAACGGCTCAACATGGAGCCGGAAACGATCTTTCGGGATGTGTCAGAACTGAGAACGCAAGAGCCAATAAGGTGTGTTCGATACGGCTCCTCCCGCATGCTTGTGTGTTAGGCCATCGCAACCATGGCCTTCAGGGCGTCCAGCCGTTGACGGAACATCTCGCGTTGTTGCACCAGGGAAACCTGTTGCTTCATCGTGGTCCGGAGGCGGAAGAACTGGCGCACTTCATCGAAGGCTCGACAGAAGCGTGAGGCTGAGGCGACGCTTCCAAACCCACGCATGGGGTAGGAGCGTTGTTTGATGCCACGGTGATCTTGCTCCAGTCGATTGTTGAGGTAGCGGTTGGTCCGATGGAGCACGTCATTGCCAAGGGTCTCGCGGGTGGCACGAGGGTAGGAATCATGCCCATCCGTCGTCACTCGCTCGGGGGCGTGACCAACCACATCGACGGCTTGCTTGAAAAAGCGCTTGGCCGCCTCCATGTCTCGCTTCTCACTCACTATCGAGTCAACCAGATTGCCATCCCGATCGATGGCTCGATACAGATAACACCATGTCCCTTTGACGTTGACGTAGGTTTCATCCACGTACCACGACCGCCCTGCTTGCCCTCGTCGCTTGGCACGCTGTTGATCCGCAAGAAGTGGGGCAAAGCGCGCTTCCCAGTCCCGGACTGCCTCATGGGTGAACTCAAAGCCCCGCTCCAAGAACATCTCGGCCAGATCGCGCAGACTCAACTTGTACCGGAGCCGCCAGAAGACGATCAGGAGGACGATATCAGTGAGGTATTCGAGATAGTTGAACGGAGTTCCTGTACGCTCGTTGAAGGTTCGCTTGCATGCTGAGCAGCGAAACGTTCGATAGCCTAGCGAGGTTTTCTTGGTCTGTTCTTTGGTTGCGGTTGAAGCACGTATGGGCAGTTCATGGGCTACTCCTTAAGAAGATGGTTGAGATGGTTGCTCTCCACAAGCACACCCCACCAGCGATCTCGTTGCGCATCTCGTGTGGTTCTGCTCTCCAAAGAACATTGAAAAAACGACAAAAAGGCCACTAGAACAAGGACGTTCTTTCCGTCGTTTCCCTCGCGCTTTTCTCTCCAAAGAAGAAAATCGCATCCGCCGCAGAAGGTCATGAAGCCGCTCTACACCTGGAAATTTGCCTATGGTTCTATAGGATGCGATAGTTATTTTTTTAACATCTTTTAATGTGCAAGGCATCCTGTGATAGCTACTTGCCAGCACTTGTGTACTCACCTTATTTGGAGTAACATGTAGGATGAGGCTACACAGGCAAAGCAGCAGTACGATAAGAGCCGTAGTAAAATAGACTGTATTCTGAGTACCCGTTTCAGATCTTCAGGCGCTGATCCGCCCAATCACAGATTATGATCGCATGGTAAAGTAGATATAGCATTTGTACAATCCTTAGCATATAACACGCAGAAGGACCTAATGACCGTTAACTCCTGCTGATTTCATTCGTGCATACAACAAACTGAAAGTCAGGAGGTACTCTCGATGCTAAGCCCAGTCCCCGAAGCCCGGCGCTCTTTTGGATCTCTCGATCATCAAACTCGTCAGGTGGGCGAACTCGTTCCCCCACCCCTTTCTCCCTCTGCCTGGCTGGAACAGAATGCGGTCGATTCCCTGGTGCAGTTGGTTCGATCCTTGCCTGATTTTGAGCTGATGGTGGCTAGCCTTGTTCAAACCGTTACTGCCTTGTTCAAAGCAGAAAAAGCTGGCGTTATGCTATGGGATTCGGAATCACAAGAACTCGTACTTCAGAAGCCAGCCTTCGGAGTGAGTAATCCAGAGATCATCGACCAGTATCGTGTGCGACTCAGTCACGGAGGTAACGCCATACGAGTGTTTACCACTGGACAACCCTACCTCTCTAACGACTGTCCTAGAGACGCACACATTCTTCAGAAGTACGTAGACTTGTTCGGCTCCCGAAAGGTGATGACGGTACCACTGAGGGTGGATGGTCAGATCATAGGGGTGCTCCATGTTACCAACAAGAGACAGGGAGATTTCACGGAGCATGAGTTACTTTTGCTGGAAAAGGTGGCCGATCATCTGGCTGCCTTAATTGACAATGCCAGGCTATTCCGCGTAGTTCGCCGCGCCGAGCAAGAGGCCGATACTCTTTACCACTTGTCCTTGAAGCTTGTTTCTCTCCTGAATCCTGAAGACATATTGTCTTTGGCACTTCCAACGGTAGTTACCTTACTAGATGCTAACATTGCCGGAGCTCATCTGAATTCAGATATCAGCCGCGTTTATGACCGTGAGACAGGTCTGTGCATTCCTGGCAGCATGCCACCAGCGAGTTTCTGGGGGGAGATGCTCCTTGGGCAGCAAGCGACAAGCTTGAGCCTGGGAGAAGGCCATTTTCATGAGTCGCAAGGTTCCTGGCAGAAAATCCTATCTGCTTATGGACTGTTGGAGATACTGCTGGTTCCGCTGGTGGGTGACGAAGTCGTGGGTTCCCTCTTTGTAGCTCGGCGGTACAGACTACCTTTTACCAAAGCTGATGAGAAGCTCTTAGCCCGGTTGGCGCTCGTGATTGGCTCTGCCATTCGGAACGCTGAACTACAGTGCAGGACCGAACATGCTCTCGAGGAACTACGTCGCTCCCTTGAAAGTATAGCGCGACTGAGGGATATTCAGGAAAAGTTGACAGAGTTGGTACTGAGAGGCGAGAGACTTCCATCACTGACCTCAGCCATCGCAGCTCTTGTGGATAATCCAGTTATCTTAGAAGATCGGTATGGTACCATATTGAGTTGCGCAACACCTCTCGGATGGTCCGGCCCTGAACCAGTGACTCTTGCTCAATTGGCACAGCGGGACCGCAATTCTGCCCAGTTGATTGGAGAGCTATTCCGGCTTGACCACCGTGCCCGCTTGCTCACAGTGCCAGGTGAAGACAGATTGCACTTGGTGGCACCGGTGATTGTGGGAAATGAGACGTTAGCAGTACTCTCAGTGCCTCAGGTGTTCCGTGTCCTTGGTGACTCGGATGTGCTTGCAGTGCAAGGTGCCGCTACTGTTGTAGCTTTGGTAATGATGCGGGAACGTGCCATCTTGGAAACGGAGCGTCGACTTCAGGGAGACCTGCTGGGAGATATTTTGGCAGGGAAATTCGAGAGCGAGGAAGATCTGGCCCGAAGGGCCAGGTTTTTGGACTACGACTTGCTTCATCCTCATGTGCTTCTCATCGTTGACAATGATGACTTCGAGCATCTGGTCAAGCTTGGTGAGAGAGAAGCAGTGCTACAACGTAGCAAACAGAACATGTATGATCTTATGCGAGCCTCGCTGGCGCCACGAACTCCACGATGGCTCATCTGGGCTAGTGGTACCCAAGTGGTGGCATTAGTGGCCGTGAACCCGGACGACCTGAATCCTATTTGCGAAGTTGCTCGGCGCTTGCACAGTCGGGCCGAGCGCGAGTTACCTGGAGCCTTGGTCTTCGTAGGGGTAAGCCAGGTCTGCCGCAGTATGCGCGAGGTTCCAGCCGCTTATGCAGAGGTCAAACGCTTTCTCAAGTTTGGTCGAGCCATGCAATGGCGGAGTGGCCTTATCTTTGTGGAGCGCCTCGGTCTTTATCGTATTCTCTTGCAATACGAAGAACTTGGGCCAGAACTGATCCGGTTCGCGTCTGATCGATTGAGTCCTTTGCAGATTTACGACCAAGAGCATGGTGGGGACCTGATAGCATGTCTGCGGGCTTACTTAGCAGGAGGGGGCGAAATCAAGACGACCGCCGAAGCTCTTCGTTTGCATCGCAATAGTGTACGCTACAAGCTACAACGCATCGAGGAGATTGCCCAAGTCGATCTCAACGACGCTGAGATACGCTTTCAGCTCCAACTCGCACTCAAAATTGTGGATCTACAGTCGGCGATAAAACGCTGTGCACTCAATTAAGTAACCCGAGCTACACGTTTCTGTAGAGAAACTCAGAAGCTTTCCATGGTACATTGTGTTTGGTCATCAAACGTTCACATGAACCAGTTAGCTCCTCAATGCAAGTTTTAAAAAATCTATCAGCGCTCGCTTGGTGTGCATCGTGCACAGATACGAAACAATATCTGTGTATCACATCCATTGAATTGTGTCCACTTGTCTGGCAGAATTACATGTAAAGGTAGATCCGTAGATAGTCAGGCGGCAAAGTAGGCCGACTAACGAGGAGGTACAGATATGGCTAGTGCTGTTCGCAGGCCATTAGTGCTCGGTATTGATGCTGGCGGGACGATGACCGATACTTTCATTGTCGATGAAGAGGGCAACTTTGAGGTTGGTAAGGCAGCGACAACTCCGCAGGATGAGTCAGTCGGCTTCCTTGAGTCGACGCAAGACGCGATCAGCTACTGGGAGGGTATGAAGCTCGAAGAGCTATTCCCGAAGTTATCAGTGGTCCTGTACTCTGGTACTACTATGCTGAATACCCTCCTCTCTCGGCGCGGGCAGAAAGTAGGCTTATTGGTCACCAATGGCTTCGAGGACATGCTATTGATGAATCGCGGCCTCAGTTGGGCTGGCTATGGATACGCAGATACCTTGCACGCAGTAACTCACATACATCCTGAACCGCTCACTCCGAAGCGCTGGATTCATGGCATTACCGAGCGGATTGACATGTTTGGTGACCAAGTCATTCCTCTTTATGAAGCGGAAGTGCAACAAGCGGCACGTGAGTTGCTCACGGCAGGCGTCGACGCAGTGGCTATCTGCTTCCTTTTTTCCTACTTGAATCCGGTTCATGAGCGACGTGCCAAGGAAATCGTCGAGAGTGTTAGCAAGGAGGTTGGTCGGGAGGTACCGGTCTTCCTTTCTTCTGAGATTCGTCCTGTGATGCGGGAGCAATCGCGACTCAACAGCTTGCTGATCGAGGCCTACGCAGCAGCGCCGGTACGGCAACAACTGCTTAAGGTACAGCAGCGAATTCACGATTACGGTTTCCCGAATCCACTACAGACTGTGCTTTCCTATGGCGGCTTATCCAATATCCGTTATCCCCGCCTCCACGAGACGCTCGTGTCGGGGCCAATTGGCGGCATTCTAGGGGCGCAGTACATTGCCCGATTGATTGGTGCCGACAATGTGATGGTGACTGATATGGGTGGTACCAGCTTTGATATTGGTGCCATTACCGCTGGTAGCGTACCCGTTGATCCAGAACCCATTCTAGCCCGCTTTAAGTTGAATCTTCCTACCATTGCATTAGAGAGCATCGGCGCGGGTAGCGGCACGATCATCAAAGTAGATCCGGCCACAGCTAAGGTGGAACTGGGCCCTGAAAGCGCGGGAGCTGACCCAGGCCCTGTCTGCTTTGACCGGGGAGGGAAGCTCGCAACAGTTTGCGACTGCGCCGTCGTTCTCGGATATCTGAACCCAGAGTATTTCCTTGGAGGCAGAATCAAGCTCAACGTTGAGGCTGCTCTCGGTGCTTTGAGAGAGCAGGTGACCGATCCAATTGGAGTCGATGTCTATCAGGGAGCCGAGGGTATCATGAAGTTGCTTGAGCTTCGTGCTCGTGATGCCCTTAAGACGGTCGCTTCTGCACGGGGTCTGAACACATCCGACTATGTTCTGATGGCATATGGCGGCTCCGGTCCACTCCATGTCGCTGGGTACACAGAAGGCCTGACGTTCAAGGGAATCTTGACCTTCCCCTTTGCAGCAGCATTCTCTGCTTTTGGTTGTTCGATAGCAGATTACCTACATCGTTATACCAAGTCGATGCACCTGTTTCTTAGCCCGGCAGCATCCACAGAAGCCAAGCTGGAAGTTGGTCGAGCCATCAATGCGGCTTGGGAGGAGATGGAGCGAACAGCGCTGGAAGAGATGAGAGTCGAAGGCCGGGAACTGGGAAAGGTGGATTTCCAGCATCTCGCTATGATCCGCTATGCCGCACAGTTGACAGATCTTGAGGTGCAATCATCAATGAGCCGTATCGATTCACCCGAAGATATGGATCGGCTCATCGAGTCCTGGGAAGCGCTTTATGAGAAGATCAACTCCCGCGTTTCCAAATACAGCGAGGCTGGCTATCAGATCTTCGAACTCGGTTTGCTCGCTCGTATTGAAAAGGTGAAGCTGCGTTTCCAGGAACAAGAACTGGGGCCGGAAACTCCGGATTCATCAGCATCCAAAGGCACAAGATCAGTGTTCCGAGACGGTCAGTGGCAGGAGGTTCGTCTCTGGGAGATGGACCTGCTGAAGCCAGGAAACGTCATTGAAGGGTTTGCCATTATCGAGCATCCGGCAACGACTTTTGTGATACCGCCGGGCCGACGAGCTGAGGTGGACGAACGAAACTTTCTCTGGCTACGGTAAGCGTAAGGTGCCTCTGAAAGGCGAAATACGACTATCGACATGGTACGAGACACGAGGAGGTACTAACATGACGCAACTACAGTCAAGTTCTGCTGCTACGGCTGGGGCACCGATCAAGCTTCGGGAAATGCTCGAGCAGAGTGAGGTCCGCTTGGCCGAAACGGGATGCTATGATGGCGTCACCGAACTAACGCTTAAGGCTGAGAGCCCGCTCAAGTACGAGAGTTTACATACGAGACTGCGATCATCTGTTGTCTCCGCTCGCGAAACCTCCAAGCGAATCTCGGCTTCGCCAGGAGTCCGCGAGGTCGGGGAGAGTGTCGTTGGCTTGTATACCCCTGAAGGCGATAGCGTCGTCTTCTCTTTTGGAATTATGGTACACGTCCACACCATGAGTCGGTTCATCAAGTGGATGGTCCGCAACGACTACCAAGATGATCCTGGGATTCGCCCTGGCGATATTTTTGCCAACAATGATGCGTTCATTGGAAATGTTCAGGTACCGGACGTGATGGACGTCGTCCCTATCTTTTACAACGGAGAATTAATTGCCTGGGCAGGAGCAGTCTGTCACGAACTCGAGGTGGGGGGCGTTACGCCTGGAGGAGACGTCTACCTGGCGCAGGAGCGTTTCACCGAGGGCCTCTTTGTCTGCGCTGAGAAGATCGGTGAGAATGATCAGATCCGCCGTGACTATCTCATCAGGGTTGAGCGCAACCTACGAAGTCCAATCTACTGGATCCTTGATGAGAAGGCGAAGGTCAGTGCCTGCCTGGAAGTGCGAGAAAAGGTACTCGAGCTGGTAGAGGAAATAGGTGTCGACTACTTCAAGCGTGCAACGAAGGAATACATTGAGGAGGGACGTCGTGCCCACTTGGAGCGCATGAAGGTGCAGACCGTGCCTGGTCGGTACCGTGGTGCTACCTTCTTTGGACACCTCTATAAGAACAAGCCAGGTGTGCTCCCGATGGCTAATAAGGATCAGTTAGTACCAATTCCGGTTGATCTCACCATTGATCGGAACGGTCTCATGACTCTAGACTTTGAGGGTACAGGGCCCTGGGGATGGAATTCCAACAACTGTTGTGAGGCGGCGATGGAAGGTGGTTTCTTCGTCAGCCTCACACAGTTCATGGACTTTGATGGCAAGGTGAACGACGGTGCCTGGCTAGCCACCAGGCTCAGGTTGCCTTCCGGGACATGGACCAACCCAGATAGTATCATGGTTGCGACTGCCTGCTCTTGGGCGCTGCTCCTTCCAGCATTCGGGACGTATCATCGCCTGATGTCTCGGGCTTTCCTGGCTCGCGGCTTCAAGGAAGAGATCTTTGTTGGGCAGGTCAACACTCCCTTCTTTGAGGGTGGAGGAATCAGCCAGTATGGTACTCGTTTTGGTGGAAGTAACTTCGAGTTAGCAGCCGGTGGGAGTGGAGCACGTGGGATCATGGATGGTTTGGATACTGGCTACGCAGGATGGAACCCGGAATCTGACATGGGAAACGTTGAGATCTGGGAACTTTCCCTTCCTATCCTGTACCTGGGTCGAAAGATCTGGCCAGACTCGGCAGGAGCAGGCAGGTTCCGCGGGGGGGCTGGTTTCACCTCCCTCTATAAGATTCATCACACTCCGATGTTCATGCTAACAACAGCGATTCATTCTGGCAAAGTTTTCGACAACGCTGGCATGTGCGGAGGATATCCGGCACCAACCGCTCTCTACCACTACGCCATCCGCGACACAAACTTGACCGAACTGATCGCTGCGCAGAAGCCATTACCACATTTTGAGGGTGATCCTCACGATCCCGATCCGAGGCGGCTTGTCCAGGGCGATTTCGAGTTCAGTGAGGGAGGTTACATTGGTCGTCCGTTCAAAGACGGAGACTTGTTTGAGCACTTCTACAATGCTGGTGGTGGCTACGGCGATCCGATCGAGCGCGATCCAGAACTGGTTCGAAAGGACCTGGAAAACGGAATCGTAACCCCGAGGGCCGCTAGGCAAATCTATCATGTGGATGCGCACAGTGATGATGGCCGGACGTACAATGTTGACGTGGCGAAGACAGAGCAACTCCGTTCGGAGGAGGGTAGTCAGCGTCTTGTCGAGGGGGTGCCAGTCAGCGAATGGAGGAAGCAGGAGCGGGAGCGCATCCTCAACCGTGAGTTCGTCCCAGAGGTCCTGGAAATGTACCGCGACAGCATGCACCTCTCTTCCAAGTGGAAGGATGAGTTCGCAACCTTCTGGCAACTGCCAGCGGACTTCTCAATCTGACTTCCCTGGCAACTTCCGATGGACTTCTCACGAAAGGAGATAGAAGATGGCACGACCGAGTTATCCAAGCAGCCTCATCGCAGATTTGATTACTGCTCGACTTCCTTGGGAGCAGACAAAGCGCATCATGAGCGACTACAAGGATGCCGACCGATTCGACAAATACATCGAGGTGCTGCAGGCTTCAGTTCCATGGCAGGAACAAATATTGCTCCCCATTGGTGAGCACCTCTATATCGTTCAGAAAGGCACTGTTCGAGTAGTCAAATGTAACTGTGGTCAGGAGTTTGGTGATTACCATCAGAACTGGAAGCACTCAGCCCTCATTCGTGTGCGCGATACTCCGGCGAGTCTTGAGGCGATCTACCCTGGGCCGCAAAAGCCAGATCCAAATTGGATGGAAATCAGGGAGTACATCTGTCCCACCTGCGCAACGCTGCTCGAAGTCGAATCGGTACCACCAGGCTGGCCGGTGATCTTTGACTTCCTGCCGGACCTCGAAAGCTTCTATGAGGTGTGGCTTGGCCGCCCTTTGCCCAATGGCTAATGCTTGTTTAGCCTGGACACTGGCCTTCTGACATCTACGGTCGGTCGCTGAAGAGTGCCAATCATGATTGAGGGGTCAAATAGATATGGTTGAACGTCTGCTTCCCCAGTGGTTCGAACCTGACCGTTGGGTCCCGCCTCCTGGTACTATTGAAGTGCGTCGGGTAGCGCGTTTCATGCGTAGACACGATCTGACTGATTACCAAAGCTTCCTGGATCGGACAGTAACCGATCCAGAGTGGTTTTACCGGGCTGCCTTCGAAGACCTGGGACTCGGATGGCCAAGTCCCTATTACACACTCTATGACGACCGCGAAGGCGTCCCATCAACCCATTGGTTTGTCGGTGGCCGCACGAACCTTGCTTACTTGACGGTCGAGCGCTGGCGAACGGCCGGGCATAGGGAACGAGTGGCGCTGGTGTGGGAAGGCGATGATGGTACTACTCTGCAACTGACCTTCGAGCAACTAGGTCAATTGGTGGAGCGAGCTGCTGCCGGTCTGCGCGCACTGGGCGTCGGGAGGGGCGACGTGGTAGCCTTATACGTGCCGATGATCCCCGAAGCCGCCGTGGCTCTACTGGCAATCGCCCGTATCGGAGCAATCGCTGCTCCAGCTTTCTCTGGTTATGCTGCCGAGGCCCTGGCGGAGAGGCTTTACATCGCGAGAGCGAAGGTACTCATCACAGCAAACGGCGCAATGCGCCATGGTACGAGAGTTGATCTGAAGGCGCATGTTGATGAGGCGGTTAGAGCTTCTCAGAGTATCGAACGAGTGGTCGTGATCGCACGGTTGAAACATGCTGTCCCAATGGATCCGAGGCGAGATCTCTCTTGGGATGCCTTGCTTAATCATGGAAAGGACCAGCCCCTCGGGTTGTTTGATACCGATACGCCATGGTTGCTCGCCTTCACCTCCGGGTCTTCCGGTCGACCGAAGGGAGCCGTCCACACGCATGGCGGACTTCCCTATCGGGTAGCTATTGAGCTAGCGTACAACTTCGACCTGGATGCAGACGGCCGACTTCTGTGGATCACCGATCTGGGATGGATCATGGGCCCGCTTACCATTGCAGGAGTGTTGAGCCTCGGAGCCTCATTAGTGATGTTCGAGGGTTCTCCAGACTTTCCAGACCCCGACCGTCTTTGGGAGTTGGTAGACCGGTATCAGATTACTCATCTCGGGTTCTCGCCTACACTGGTACGAGTCCTCTCTGGTTACGGGCCAGAGTGGGTAGATCGTCACGACCTGAACAGCCTACGAATACTTGGTTCCACCGGGGAGCCATGGACTGCCTCATCCTGGCGCTGGCTGCATCGCTACGTTGGCCGAGGAGAGGTTCCAATCATCAATTGGTCGGGCGGAACAGAGATTGGGTGTGGCATCCTAGTCGGTAGCCCTGTGATGTCGATGAAAGAGTGCCGATTCGCTGGTCACGCTCCTGGGATAGCGGCCGATGTATTTGATGGTGAAGGGAACTCTGTGGTTGGTGAAGTGGGAGAACTAGTGTTAACGCGCCCATGGCCATCGATGACACGGGGACTTTGGAGGGAGCCTGAACGCTATCTCGAGACCTATTGGTCACACTGGTCGGGTGTTTGGTTTCACGGTGACCGTGCGATCCGGTATGAAGATGGAAGTTGGGAGTTGCTCGGACGGTCTGATGATGTACTTAAAATTGCTGGCAAGCGTCTAGGGCCGGTAGAGGTCGAGTCAGTAGTTATCAGTGGTGGCGAGGTTATGATGGCTGCGGCGGTGGGCATACCGGACCCAATCCGCGGCGAAGTGGTGGCCCTTGTGATTGTGCCGTCACTTGTCACCAAGGATAGCAATCCCGATGCACTGGCACATTCGGTAGCTGATCACGTAGCTCATGCTCTTGGTAAGCCGTTCCGTCCAGCTGTGGTTCTGGTAGTTGACGATATTCCACTCTCGCGTAGTGGGAAGGTGCATCGCCGTGCTGTGCGTGCCTGGCTTACCGACACTGACCCAGGTGATCTCTCTACCGTTGCCAATCTCGAATCGAGGGAAGCAATTATTGCGGCAAGGGAGCGATTACGCGAGTACTACAAGCAGCTTCAAAAAACTGACGCTCCTAGCAGCGAGTCAGGATTGAACCAGAATACAGAGGCTCCGTAGTTGGGGTGACCATTTGCTCTACTATTTAGATTTTTTACCAAAAGGTACCTGGATATTGTGCGTTTTTGAGTGCTTATGCCAAGCATAGTGAACCAGATTGGGACTAGTAATAGCGAATCAACATCGGGCTGTGATGTCTAAAAAATACTGTGCTGGCTACTTGTTACTGCAATGCTATTTCCAACCTTTCGGCTACCCTTAAACCACCGCCACAGAGCCTGGGACTGGAGCAAGATCCCAGGGCGTGTTCGCTCACCGAACTGCTGCCTGCTGGCCCGCTGGTAGTTCCATGAACCTGGTGCAATACAACGCTAGATCTTTAGGAACTATCCTGAATTGTTTGGACCTGCGTGCATTGCATTACAGGACCCACTCCCTTTGATGGAGATGCACTCCTGGTTGCGGGGCATTTGACGTGCCATCCTGCGTTGCTCTCTTGAACGCCGCCAATGCTCGCGCTGTTGCTTCGCCAATGGATGGAGCATTATCGACATTGAGCACCCCAGTTCTTTCGCCTCTCTCAATATGGGCACCGAGTTCTCGCAAGATCTCTACAGGCAAGGCAGCAAACGGGATCTCCGTTTGGTACAACCAGAGGGCCAGCCCAAGCTCTTTGATGAGCGAGTCAGTTGCATCCTCCTGTTTCCAAATCACGACAACATACCAGTGCCCCTGCTGGTACAGTTGATGAACCAATACCTGAAGCGGAGATGTTTTCAGCTTTCCTCGTACGGAACGATAGCATGCCTGCGCTTCTCGCTGGCTAGTAGGTTCCTTCCCGTCTTTCTGCGCTCCAAAATGGAGTACGAAGCATTCTTTCCCTTGCAGTGGACATATCTCAGCCGGATGAGATTGCCAACAAAGCAGACATATTTCGCTTGGGGCTTCCTGGCTGTGGGTGTGTTGTCTATTTCTCATTGTCTATCCTTGCCTGGTTTCTTTTCACTGTAACTGGAGGTCTCCACTGAAGAGAATAGGCGTCGCGCTTCAGTCAGAGCCTGAGTGAACTGAGTTTCGACATCCTTTTCCCGGTACAGGATCTTTTCCCCTCTTCGAGCCTCCGTCCAAATCGGAACAGACCATCTTCTGGGACGACAGCAAAAAATGACAGCACATGCATCTTGCTGTCGAAGCGCGGAAAGCCATTCCAGCCGTAAAAAATGACAGTCAAATTGACAGCCAAACAACGCAACAGACCGCTACATCAGGGGACACACCAGAACAGCCGTTTTTGCGTCTATCCAGTACAGAAGCGCAGTGATGGATAGCAAGGAAAGAGGGAAGAGGGGTCAAAAAGCGCTGTTTACCCGCGCTATGGCCGTATGCTATACTATAGCAGTGCTGGCAGGAGCTTTTCCTGCATCTACCTGAAAGATTTAGGAGAGAACACAATGACAGTTGCTGAGAGCTTCGAAGCGATGCCAATGATATTTAATTCTGCGGCTGCAGCAGGCATGACCAAAACGCTCCAATGGAATATTACTGGTGAAGAAACTGGAGTATGGGCCTTCCAGATCATCAACGGCGAAGGCACAATGATTCTAGGCGGCGTCGAGAAACCCGATGTCACTTTCACTGTCAGTGATAAAGATTGGTTGAGTATTACCGAAGGTAAACTTGATGCAACGAATGCCTTTATGACAGGCAAGCTCAAAATAGCCGGCGACATGATGCTCGCTATGAGAGTTCCCACTCTCTTCCCAACACAGCGGTAATGACTCCTTCTAAGTCAAGGCTTATTGAAGCGAAAACGAGAAGTGGAGTCTTCCCTACCTACTTTCTACCCGATAGGCTCCATTTCTCTTTTCGTCTATTCTTTTCTACACCTCTCCTCGACAAAGTCCTCATCTTGAGTTAGACTATCTACATGAAGTCACTGTTCAGTCTCGCCTTACATACTATTGACAACTTCCAGAAAGGACTTTTTCTCGATGTCAAACCTGGAAACCGCTTCCCGTTCGCTCATCGAGGCACATCAATTGGCGCGGCTACAATTGGGATTGTCACGCCTGTTGCCAGCCAACCGCTTTTACCAGGAAAAGCTCGCTGGAAAAGAACACCTCTCTCTTGAAAGAATGGCAGACCTGACCCTTTTGCCTTATACGACAAAACGGGAGCTAGTCGTCGACCAGGCAGCCCACCCATTATTTGGCAGTAACCTCACCTATCCCCTAAGAGACTATATCCGCCTGCACCAGACCTCCGGCACTACCGGCCTCCCTTTGAAGATACTTGACACTCAGGAGAGCTGGGATTGGTGGGGCGATAGCTGGAAAACCGTCTATCAAGGATCAGGTGTCACCCGGGATGATATCGTCTTTCTTGCTTTTGGCTTTGGCCCCTTCATTGGCTTCTGGTCAGCCTACGAAGGCGCCAAAAAGCTTGGGGCACTCACTGTTCCCGGTGGTGGCATGGACTCTCTCCAACGGCTGCGTGCTATACGGGAAATTGGCGCTACCGTGCTAGTTTGCACGCCCAGTTATGCCCTGCGTTTAGCTGAAGTCGCGCAAGAGTACGGTATGAACATGCGCGACTCGACAGTCCGCGTGACCATCCATGCAGGTGAACCTGGGGCCTCTATTCCAGCTACGCGCGAACGCATTGAGGACGCATGGGGCGCAACAACCTATGACCATGCCGGTATGACTGAAATGGGCGCATTCGGCTTTGCTTGTTCAGAACAGAATGGGCTGCACGTCAACGAAGCTGAGTTCATTGCCGAGGTACTTGATCCCCACAGTGGTCAACCTGTTCAAAGAGGCCAGGCTGGCGAACTGGTACTCACTAACCTCGGGCGTTGGGGCAGTCCCGCTATCCGCTACCGGACTGGGGACATGGTGCGACATGGCGGCTATAGCTGTAAGTGCGGGCGAACTTTTCTTCATCTACCCGGCGGCATCTTGGGACGGGTAGACGATATGCTAATTGTGCGTGGTATCAACGTCTATCCTTCAACGCTTGCTGATGTTCTCCATCGTTTCCCCGCGGTTGCCGAATACCGCGTGATTGTCACTCGCGACGGCCCCATGGATGAGATTGCTTTAGAGGTGGAATGCCCGCCAGATCTCATAAAAGACATCCAGGACGAACTGCGCACAGCCCTTCATTTACGTATTTCCATCGAGACTGTTGAGCCTGGGACATTGCCTCGCTTTGAATTGAAGGCGAAAAGGGTCGAGGATCGCAGAAAGCGAATGTAGAGCAGCCAACAAAGGCAGCGCTTATTGTTTACTTGTCCAGTTAGCACTCATGTCCATCCGATCATCAAAATAAAGGCAAGCAATCGATATACAAATTTTATCAAATGAAATCGTCTATCTATCAGCACTGAGCCCCGGCTGTGTGCAAAAAGTGGCAAGAAGTGTGTGGCAAATCACACTACTAAAGTGATATAGGTAACGGCACTGCTATTGGATAATCAAGTATACTAGTAGCAATGAAGAAATGTTTTTTATAACTCTATTTGCATCATTTTTTATAGCGAAACTGGTTAGTACTGGAAAAACGAGCGCAATATGACTCTCCCCGGAGGCAAGCTATGGATCGTTGCTTATACTGTGGATCAATATTGCCCCTGCATGCTCAATTTTGCGGACAATGCGGCAGCATCATCACCAACGCGCGAGGCAGTATAGGGGACAATCCGGCCGCGACTGTCCTTGCCGATGATCAGCCGACAAAAATCAGTAATCCATCTCATCTCCCACTGAGAAATTATGGCGAACAAAATGATGCCGCTACGAGGCCCCCGTGGACCCAAAGTGGAGCGATTGAACCAACCGTCACTCCCGACGACGAGGAAGAGGAAGAGGAGGAGCGCCGCCGTCGCGCTCTCTTGCTAGGAATACCATTGTTTGGAGCCATAGCAGATCAACCTCCTGCCGCTAATGTACCAATGATACATGGTACTCCCCAGTTTGGTGGAGTGCCAATGGTGCACGGCAACCCTTCATTTCCGAATGGTCCTTCTGCCGCCCAGGGTTTTCAAAACGTGGTATCCACTCCCGCACCACAATATATCCCTGCGGCGCCGCAGACGCCTATACCAACTACAGGACCCCGACCGTCTACTCATCTTCAGACTCCACCTTCTTCCAGTCACAGTGGCCCGGGCAGTTCTGGCAACAGTCCTACTCCAGGCGGTCTCCCTTGTGGTGTAATGGTCTTGATCTTTGCTGTCATCTGTTTGATTATCGTCGGCACCATTGGTGGATTGTTTCTTGGACTGCCTCCCACTATCTCAATCTCCGGCAGCACCGACGTAACCTCAGGCGGTGTGCTTCACTTGCACGGCAGTAACTTTGTTCCAGGAAGTAGTGTAACCCTGACGCTGGACAATACCATCCCGCTCTTCGCCACTTTTAACACTGCACCAGCAGTAACTGCCCATACAGCTTCCTCCGCCCTTCCGATGTCGCTCGCCGGGCAGTTCAAACTAGCAAATTCGCATATTACCGCAGGAAGCAATGGAACCTTCGACGTAACGATCCCAGTAAGTACAAACTGGAGCCTGGGTCAGCATACTATTCGCGCGAGGGAGGATATCAGTTCGCGCAGCACCGTCATCGATTTTAGAATCGATGCACCGGCAGCAAAACTCATCGCGAGGCCCTCCGACATTGACTTCGGGAAAATCGAACAGGGTAGTAAACCTGTCATGTCAGTTGTTGTGAGTAACGGTGGCGGTCATATGCTTTCCTGGCAGGTAAGCAGCGGAAATGCAGTGTGGGTGAAGTTGCAACCTACCGCGGGCAGCATCCAGCCCTCCCAGCCCTATGCCTCACCCCAGTTCATCTATGTCACGGCGGATACCACTCAGCTCAAGGTAGGCGTGTATACTGCTACACTACACATTACTTCAAATGGCGGTGACTCTCTGGTGAATGTGAAACTTGAAGTAGTTCCACCGAGTCCAAAGCCGGTTGCGAAGATCAACATCACACCCAACTCACTTGATTTTGGCGCGCTGGATAGTGGAACCCAGCTCACCAAGACGGTAACTGTGAGTAATTCCGGCACTCTGGCGCTCAATTGGAAGGCGGATACAGCGAACGCAAACTGGGTGACGCTGGACACAACATCGCATTCGATCCAGCCTGGCACTCGGCCCAATACTATCAAAGTGACGGTAGACACTACCAATCTCACAGCCGGTCCACAATCTGCCGTTTTGAACATCACCTCAAATGGAGGCAATGTACATGTGACGATCAAAATTGTGGTCAATACCCCACTAACGACACAACCCTGTACGCTGCAGGATCCCTCAGTATCCAGTGAATCCTTTAGTGCTCAAATGGGATCAAATCCCAAGCCATCGTCGCAAAGTTTTACTATCGGAATAACTGGAGCCTGCACAGGCGGCGTCACCATCACACCGACTGTGACAATGGCATCAGGCAAAGGCTGGCTGGCAGTGACGCCTTCCGCGACAACCATCACCAGTGGCAGCACGACATTCAGTGTGAATGTGACATCGTCGGCCCTTGCTCTCGGAAAATATACTGGCTCGATCTCCCTCGCCGCAGTCAACGGCGGTGCCCCTATGAGCGGTAGCCCGCAGACGATAAGCATCACACTCAAGGTAACCGAAACGCCTCCAGTGCTCGCGCTAGATACCAACGCACTCTCCTTTAATCTGTCAAATGGAGACCAGGCGGCATCCCAACCATTCAAAATCGAAAATACGGGTGGTGCGCCGTTGAACTGGACAGCCACCTTAGATGCGCCCTCATTTGTTTCCATTTCGTCAGCTTCCGGTACGGACCTGGCGGCAGGGGCAAACACAACCGATAGTGTCGTCGTCAATCCAGCGCAAGTACATGCCGGTCCCTATACAGCAACGGTGACAATTGATGCAGTTGATCCGCTGACAGGGAATGTTGTTTCGGGTAGTCCGGCCAAAATAGCTGTGACGATTACAATAACACAGCCGCCATTGCCACCATCAATGCATCTCAGCATCCATGAGCTACCCTTAACGCCTCCAAACTGTGTATACACGGACTCGGGTACCGTAACGATCACCAATACTGGCGGTGGCACACTGAGTTGGAATGTCTCCGACCCGGCTTATACACCTGGTCAGTCTACCGGCTGGTTAAGTGTCTCACCCTCTGGACCAGGCAGTGGAGAAGCAACGCTGAAATTCTCAGCGGTTGGCACAGCATTACAGTTTGGGCAGAAATACACTGCAACTGTCACCATTACCCCTTCAGTCGGAGACCCACAGATGGTCACAGTCTCCTTCACTATTGGATGTCCTGGTTAACCATACACAAAGTCGAACATTCTGCAACAGAAAAAAGAAGGGTGAGCACATCACCCTTCTTCAATTTCTATTCTTACTCTCCCTGGCATTCGCTATACGACCTTAATACTGCCCTCGATCACCGTTCCGTCATGCTGAATCGAGAACA
>WNGG01001720.1_pt1 | contig 31169 bp, 29 predicted proteins | sample 5400661 | NCBI WGS metagenome assembly WNGG01 (sample SAMN13153372, study PRJNA577476) | soil metagenome | isolation source: 100 cm soil or saprolite under Garry oak tree replicate 1 | place: USA:California | collected 2016-06-15
AGCAGGCTTTGGCCAAGGCGCTGAAACTGGACGAACTGCAGATTACCCACCGTGGGTAATACCAACTGGACGCTATAAACTTCACAAAAAGAAGCTCTTAGAAATCTGTCGACCGAGCCCGCAGTAAACTCCCGCTAGGCCCCCGGCCATGGCGACCGGGCTCCCTCTCGAGGTATGCCGTCCAGACACCACGAATCACACGGAGCCTACGGCGCATCTCGTAAATGGTCTTGGAGTGAGCCCCGAAACTGAGACAAGTTATCCTGAACTCTATTTCTGGGCCGCTTGAGCTTCGATCTTCTCAATCACGATAGCCTTGGACCCACCTCGCTGATAAACCTTACCGGTTGCCGTCACTTTGCCTCCAGCAAATGACAGAAGCTTTGGGTTCTGACCACTCGACGGCATGGTGTCAGCAATCGGCCAGTAAATGGTTCCATCGTCAGCGAGAATGACGAGCGGTGACCCAGTGTTCGCGCAGGATGTCGCGCATTGTTTACTGATGGGCTTGCTGAGGCCTTTTGTGAACGCGCAGGCGGAGTCCAAGACGTAACCCTTCACAGTGACCGTTGGCGCGTCCGCTGCCTTCAGCAAAACCGCTGCTGTCAGCAGAACGAAAAGCAATCCCTTTAAAATGAGACCGACGAATTTCATGTTTCTACCTCCTGTTCGGATTTCACTCAGTGTTTCTCGGGAATCAGTCTCTGCAGAGTCTCTGCGACACCCTGCGGCTGAAAGCCGAAAGGCCCTGGGCGCGACTTGTACACCACGCGGCCATCGCGGTCAATCACGTAGAGCCGGTCGGGCCAGCGCGTGTAGGCTCGCTCGGTGGCGTTGTCAAATGTGACTACCACTGCCGGGAATTTGATTCCGAGTTTGACCACACAGATTTGACCAAGCTCGCTGCGCTCCTCGAAGCTCTTTGGCTTCGCGATGACAATCTTATCTGCGAGGTTGCTTCGCGGGCGAAAGATTCGTTGCAATCCAAGATGCGTCCGTCGAGTGTGCTGTGGAAAAGACCGGCAAGATTGCGGTCGAAGAGCAGCCCGTAGCGCTGCTCCGATTGGCGCAGGGCTTTTTCGGATTGCTTCAAATTCGCAGCCAGGGCAGCCATCTCTCGTGCTTTCTGGAGTACACGCAACGATAGCGGGAGTGATTCTTGGACTTGTCGCGCCCCTCAGGCCAAAAAGCCCCCCGGAACAGTTGGCTGATAACGCCCAGCCTCTCCTGAAAAACTTTCGGAGTCAGATCTTGAGCAATGATAAATCATCTGCGGAGGCCACGCTGGCAGAATTGGACCTGCTAGTGCGGGCCACGGATTCCATTGCAGAGCGACTAGAGAGGGGCATCCACCCAGGCATCCACCCCTGGGTGTGTTTCCAGGTTCTTCCCTTGTTTGCCTTGGCGAGCGCAGGAGTGGCCCTATCCGCGGCGCAACTGAATCTGGCGATTTCGAGTCCGATTGCGCTGGGTGTATTTCTGGGTCTGATACTCGGAAAAGTGTTAGGAATCGTCTTATTCTCTTTTCTAGCTGTGCGCTCGAAAATTGCTGATATGGCTGACGGCCTGACCTGGTCTGGGATAGCTGGCGTAGGTATTTTGGCAGGCATCGGATTTACAGTTGCGTTGTTTATTAGTGGCCTCGTGTTTCCGGAAATGGGTAATTGCTCTTAATCTGGCTCAGAGGTACAGGTGAACTGTGTGCTCGAATTGCAGCCTGTCTAGCTCTTGATATAGCGTGGAGCTATCGAGCGGCATGCAATCAGGCAGAGTGGCTGACCGAAGTCGGACGGCTCCACCCAACCTACGGGGATGGTCTGCTAAAAACTCCCCTATATGCTCAGAGGCCCAAAAACGGAAAATGTAAACGAATAATCTTGCAAAATCTTTGGGTGGACAGGCTGCGGTCCAGTGGGCAGTACGAGGCCGCGCGCAGGAAGGTTAGAATCGAGTGAGACATCCTATTGAGTGGCCAGATGCCAGACGGGCGAAAATACTGGGCGATCCCAAGGTACGCAGTCCTGACCGGCGCTGCCGTGCTGGCGGCGGCCGTCACCGTTACGATCGCTCTGGCGATTCAGGACCGCACCGATCGGAGGCTAACCTCCGACATCGAACGTACGCAGTCCGACCTATTACGCTTAGGAGCTCGGATCACTGCCATCAAGGATGTGGACCTGACGACAACGACCGATTACATCGCTGCGTTCGCGCAAATCGAGCCTCTCCAAAAAGAATACGACGAGAAATTGAAGAAATTCAGCGATCTCTACAGCTACGCTCGGGAGCGCGATAGCCATCGAGGACTACTCGATATTCAGCGACTGCGCGGAAAACATCACCCGGACACGTGGGACAAGATGTCGGAGATCATCGCCCTCGTCCGTCAAATCAACGACATCACGAAACGAGAAAGTTCTGTGGTCCGTGCAATGGCCAGCCTCCCCGACGCGGAACGCGCCCAGTTCTGGCATGAACAGTTCCTACCGCTCGCCGCTCAGGAGCATGCGCTCCGCGAGAGACTAATGATCGTAGGCCAGGGAAGGGCACCCACCTCCTCAATCCAATAGCGCCATCGAGGTTGCTCCTTCTGATTTATGTCCCAGCGTCCCGTCCCAACGCACTTCGCCGTCTTGACGTAACCTTAGTTATAGACATAACATCAAATCGAAATGACCGTACGTAACGGACGGATGGATGGATGGCTGCTGCTGACCTTCACCCTGCCCACAAAGCGGGCCAGCCAAAGAGTAGAGATTTGGCGAAAGTTGCAGCGGTACGGAACCGTGCCGCTCGGAAATTCGGGCTACCTACTCCCTAACAATCCCAACAATGAAGAGAGATTTCAGTGGCTCGCGACAGCGATTCGGAAATACGGAGGCGACGCATCCGTGGTTCACGTCGAATCGATCGACAACCTCTCAAAGGCTCAACTGATCGGCCGCTTCTCGGAAGCGCGCACGCGGGAATATCAGGAATTGATTCGGGAGCTTCAAGCATTTTCATCGAAAGGTGTGGAAGGAAAGACTAGTGGGCGTCTCGGCCGGTTGCGAAATCGCTTTCAAGAGATTGTCGAGGTCGACTTCTTCAACAGTCCCCTGCAAGTGCGCGTCAAGGAGTTACTAGAGCACGCGGCCTCATTGCGCGGGCCAGCGTCCGCCGCCCCCATCAGCAAGGTCAACACGAAGGACTACAAGGGCAGGCTCTGGGTCACTAGACCAAGGCCGGGAGTCGATCGCTGTGCGTCTGCTTGGCTGATCCGAAACTTTATCGACCCCAAAGCACGGTTTGCTTTTGCACCGGAGGACCGTGTGCCGGCTAGCGGCGTGCCATTCGACATGTTTCATGAAGAAGGGTTCGGACATCGCGGCGATGACTGCACGTTTGAAACCCTCACAAAACAGTTTCACGTCCGCGACCCGAAGGTTGCTGTGATCGGGCAAATGATTCACGACGCAGATCTCGCGGATGACCGGTTTGGCCGCAAGGAGGGTTACGGCGTGGATCAGATATTGAAAGGCTGGGCGCGTCAAAGAATCTCGGACGACAAACTGCTGGAGCGCGGGATAGAACTCATCGAAGGGCTCTACCACGCACCACAGAAGTGAATTGAGGGAGCAGATGGACGTGTTTGCAAATCATCGGGCGTATTGGAAAACGGGGATAAGCGTGATTTTGATGCTGGCCGCGAGCGTGCCCGCATCAGCGCAATCGGACCAGCAAAAGACAAGAGTGTTTACGCTCGAAGAAGCGGTGGATTTTGCGCTTAAGAACTACCCGGCAGTGCGCGTTTCGCTCGAACGTCTCCGCTCGGCGGAGGCCGGTGTAACTGTAGCGCGAACGAGCTACCTGCCTCGGACCGATGTTCTGTGGCAGTCGAATAGAGCCACGGACAACAATATTACCGGGCTCACCCTACCGAACTCCGTAATTGCACCGATTACCGGGCCGGTCCCTCTGGCGACGTCGAACCGCAGCGCCTGGGGGAGCGCGGGTGGATTGTTGTTTTCCTGGGAGCCAGTCGACTTCGGGTATCGCGGGGCGAGGGTGGACGCGGCGCGCGCAGTTCAAAACCGCGCGTCGGTGGAAACGTCCCTGACACGGCTGGATGTCGGCATTGCCACGGTGAACGCGTACCTAGCGCTCCTGGCGGCGGAAAAGACCGTCCGTGCCGCCGAGGCGGATGTCGAGCGCCGAGAAACCTTCACGAAGTTCGTGCACGTCCTTGTTGACAATCAACTTCGTGCGGGTGCAGACGGATCCAGGGCGGATGCGGAGCTTGCCCGCGCGCGAGTTAATCTTGCGAGGGCGCAGCAGCAGGAAGCAACAAGCCGCGCGCAACTCGCGGATATTCTCGGCATTGCCGATGTGGCAGTGGAGGTTCGGGAAAGCACTTTGCTGGGCACGCCACCCGCGGCTGCTCCACCACCAACCGCTATCTCCGCGAATCCAGCTGCGGAAGTTCAGCGCGCGCGCGTCCAAGAGTCGCAGTCGCTCGTCCACGCGCTCGATCGCTCGTATTACCCGAAGCTGTATCTGCAATCGGTGGTCATGGGACGTGGAAGTGGTGTTGACCCGACGGGCAATTTTCTCGGAGGTACGGAGGGTTTGGGGCCGGATCGCGCGAACTGGGCAGCCGGGCTGATGGTGACATTCCCAGTATTCGACATCTTTTCAATCAAGTCTAAAAAGGCTGTGGAAGCGGCGAACGAACGCGCAGAGAAGGCGCGCTACGACCAGGCGTTGCAAGACCTGACAGGACAACTACACAAAGCGCAAGCCTCACTCGATGGCGCCAGAAAAGTCGCAGAAAACACGCCTCTCGAACTCGAAGCTGCGCGTACAACGGAAACCCAGGAGCGCGCTCGTTATCAAGCCGGGCTCGCGACTCTCGTTGACGTTTCCGACGCGCAAAGTTTTCTCGTGCAAGCGGAGATTGACGACGCTCTGGCGCGGCTGGCTGTTTGGCAGAATCTCGCTTCAGTTGCCGCCGCCCAAGGCGACCTAGCGCCTTTCCTGCAGTCACTCCATGACAAAACACAAGGAGCGCCATAGCCATGTGGCTTCTTCGCGCTGCACTGCGCAATCCAATCTCCATCGTCGTCATCGTAATTGGCGTCGCTTTGTGCTCGGTTCTCGCCCTCACGCGCATGCCGATTGATATTTTCCCAAACCTGAATCTGCCGGTGATTTACGTAGCACAGCCATACGGGGGGATGTCGCCAGCGCAGATGGAAGGCTATCTCGTTTACTACTACGAGTATCACTTCCTCTACATCACGGGGATTGAGTCAGTGGAATCAAAGTCCATCCAAAACGTGGGATTGTTGAAACTGACGTTTCATCCAGGCACGGACATGAGCCAGGCCATGGCGCAAACCGTGGGATACGTGGACCGGGCGCGTGCGTTCATGCCTCCTGGAACGGTCGCGCCATTTATCATGCGCTTTGACGCGGGGAGCGTCCCGGTCGGCTACTTGGTTTTTTCGAGCACAACGAAGAGCGTCGCCGAGATCCAAGACCTGGCGCTAAACCGCGTGCGCCCACTTTTCGCAACTCTGCCCGGAGTCTCCGCTCCTCCTCCATTCGGAGGGGCGGCGCGAACGATTGTCGTGAGCGTCGACCCGGATCGTCTCCGCGCCTACCGAATGGCCCCGGACGAAGTGATCCAGGCGCTGAACACGGGGAACACGATTGTACCGGCGGGAAATGTGCGGACTGGAGATTTGCTGCGGCTGGCACCGATCAATTCCGTCGTATCGAATATCAAAGACTTGCAAAATCTTCCGATCCGCACGGGAGCCGGACCGACAGTCTTTTTGAGAGACGTCGGGACGATAGAGGACTCGAGCGACATCATCACTGGCTATGCCGAAGTGAATGGACGCCGCACGGTTTATATTCCCGTGACGAAGCGCGCCGATGCTTCGACGTTGAGTGTAGTCAATGCGGTCAATGCTAGCCTCGCGCAATTCCAGTCCGTCGTTCCAGAAGACATCAAGATCGATTATGAATTCGACCAATCCCCCTACGTTCGGAACTCTCTGCTATCTGTCGTGAAGGAAGGACTCTTAGGCGCGATCTTGACGGGCGTGATGGTGTTGCTCTTCCTTCGCGACTGGAGGAGCGCGTTCATCGTTGTCACTACGATTCCATTCGCGCTGCTAACAGCCGTGGTAGCCCTGTGGGGCGCGGGTCACACCATCAACATAATGACCCTGGGCGGCTTGGCACTGGCTGTCGGGATTCTCGTCGACGAATCGACGGTGGTGATGGAGAACATTCACAGTCACCTCGGACAAGGACGCGGAAGAGCGATAGCCGTTTTGGATGCAAGCAAGGAAGTGCAGATTCCGCGGCTGCTGGCCATGCTCTGCATTCTCGCGGTGTTTGTTCCTTCGTTCTTCATGACAGGAGTCTCGCGCGCGCTCTTCGTGCCGCTTTCACTGGCGGTCGGTTTTGCGATGGCCGCCTCTTACTTGTTGTCGAGTTCTCTTGTGCCCGTGCTGTCAACGTGGATTCTGCGCGAGCATGCACCGGAAGCAGAGGATGCGCCTTCGCTGCTCCACCGAGTGCGGAACACGCTCGGCCGCGTTCTGAACCGGCTCACAGCAATACGGGGACTTACGGTCTCGGCCTACGTTCTCGCTTCAATTTTGGTGGTTGTCCTACTCGGCCCGTATCTCGGAAGAGAGATCTTCCCGCGGGTCTCCTCCGGTCAGCTATTGTTGCGGTTCCGAGCGCCCATCGGGACACGTGTGGAAACCACGGAAAGACTCACGCTTGGTGTGCTCCACTCCATTCAGGAAGCGGCCGGTCCCGGCAATGTCGGTGTGACATTGAGCTACGTTGGCGCGCCACCTCCGAACTATCCCATTAACACGATCTACCTTTGGACTAGCGGTCAGCATGAGGCGGTATTGCGTGTGGCCTTGAAGCCGGACTCCAACATTCGCATGGACGAATTCGAGGAACGGTTGCGGAAGCTCTTGCCTGACAAATTTCCGGGCTGCCAGTTTTCTTTTGAAGCTGGAGACATCGTGACGCAGATCATGAACTTCGGGGCTCCGACGCCCGTGGAAATCAATGTGACCGGGCCTGACCTCGGTGCCAATCGAGCCTTTGCCGCGAAGGTTCGCACGGAAGTAGCCAAGATTCGCGCGCTCCGCGACCTTCAGTATGACGAACCTCTCGATTATCCGAGCATAGACATCACCGTAGACCGGGAACGCGCCGGACAACTGGGGGTTACAACCGGGAGTGTTGGGCGATCATTCCTTGCGGCCACGTCCTCTAGCCGTTTCGTCGCGCCGAACTATTGGGCTGATCCAAAGTCGGGAGTCGCATATCAAGTGCAGGTCCAGGTTCCTCAATCCGATGTGACCTCGATTCAAGACGTAGAACATATCCCGGTGACGCAAGGAGCTGCTGAGCATCCGCTAATGGGAGACGTGGCCCAAGTTGGCTACGGAACTGTCATTGGCGAGTATCATCGGCTGAACGGACAGAGAATGGTGACGCTCACGGCGAATGTTTCGGGAGAAGATCTGGGCCGTGTTTCGAGCGAGCTGGACGCCGCGATTAGTCGCGCAGGGTCTACGCCTCGCGGAGTGAAGGTCGCTGTCCGAGGGCAAATCGGTCCAATGAAGCAGACGTTGACCAACCTTGCCGTCGGGTTGCTGCTTGCGGTTCTTGTGATCTACCTGCTGCTGGCGGCGAACTTCCAATCACTCAGGCTCGCGTTTGTGGTGCTGTCGGCCATCCCTGCGGTCATCTGTGGAGTGCTTTTCGTTCTGCTGGTTACTCGCACGAGTCTAAACATTCAGTCGTTCATGGGAGCAATTATGGCCATCGGCGTCGCCGTGGCGAACGCGATTTTGTTGGTCACATTTGCGGAGGAATATCGTCGGCAAGGAAATACCTCCACTGCTGCTGCGATTCATGGAGCGAGAACGCGTATGAGACCCATTTTGATGACCAGCATGGCGATGATTGCTGGAATGGTTCCCATGGCTCTGGGCATCGGGGAGGGAAGTCAGCAGACGGCTCCTCTTGGGCGTGCGGTCATTGGAGGCTTGTTGTTTGCTACAGCTGCTACACTTCTCGTTGTTCCGCTTGTGTTTTCCTTGGTGCAAGAACGCGCCAGCGTCAAGTCGCCATCGCTTGATCCCGATGATCCCGCCAGTGCCTTCGCGAGAAATTCAAACCCACTGCCCGGAGGAGCGGCATGACGCAAGCCCGGATTCCGTTGATTCTAATCCTTTGTACGACACTCAGCTTTTGCGCTTCTTGCGGCACGAATTCGGGCTCCAGCACCAGTGCTCAGGGAACGGCGTCGCCTACACCAACCGTCGAAGTGGCTAAGGTTACGTCAAAGAAGCTGTCCATAGCGACGCGGTTACCAGGAGAACTTCAGGCATACGAGGCTGTGGCCGTTTTTCCAAAAGTAACGGCCTATGTTGATTCGATCAGCGTGGATCGCGGGTCGCGCGTGAAGGCTGGACAGCTGATGGCCCGGCTAGTTGCGCCAGAAGTCGCGGCACAGCGAGCTGAAGCACAGTCCAAACTCCAGGCCGCCGAGGCGCAGCGTGCTGAGGCGGAAGCCAAGCTCGCCTCCAACCAGAGCACCTACGAACGCTTGAAGAGCGCCTCTGCTACCCCCGGAGTAGTTGCTGGAAATGATTTGGAGATCGCCCAGAAGGGCGCCGAAGCAGACCGTGCGCGACTCCAAGCGCTCCGCGAGAGCGCGGAAGCGGCGAAATCGGCACTAAAGTCGGTCATAGAAATCGAAGGGTACCTCCAAGTGCGGGCTCCTCTCGACGGCATTGTGACGGAACGGAACGTACATCCGGGATCTCTCGTGGGGCCTGCAACAAGTAGCTCGGGAGCGGGCATGCCAATGCTACGGGTCGAAAAGACCGCCAGGCTCCGGCTCGTTGTTTCTGTCCCAGAGAAATATGCGACGGGCATCGACGTCGGAAGCAAGGTTGAGTTCAGCGTCCCTGCGTTCCCCAGTCAGAAATTCGCGGGAACGATTGCCCGTGTTGCTCATTCCGTGGACGTGAAAACGCGGACCATGCCGGTCGAACTAGACGTCAACAATTCGGACGGGCGTTTGAGTTCCGGGATGTTTCCCGAAGTCCTTTGGCCGGTTCGTCGCACTGAGCCAACGCTTTTTGTCCCGACTTCGGCAGTCGCGCGAACGACGGAAGCCACTTTTGTTGTTCGCATTCGCAATGGCAATTCAGAATGGGTCAACGTCAGCACTGGGGAAGTGGATGGAAAGCTGACCGAGGTTTTTGGTGACGTGCATGAAGGAGATGAAGTCGCTGTGCGGGGAACCGATGAACTGCGCCCAGGTACACGAGTGAACGCGCAAGTGGCGGCAGCCGAGCAGCAGCGCCCGTTGAAATGACCTTACCAGCCGCGTATTTGAATCTCGCTATTTCTAAATGGAGGCAGTCATGATTGGAGGAGTACGTTGTTTGGTTCTCGCGGGTGTTCTGTTTGTTCCGCTCGCCGCGAGAAGCCAAGGGCTCAACACTTCGGCCATTGACCAGGCTCTCGGCCGTTCAGGCCAGAAGGCCGGAGAAGTCTATAGAGTGGGTTTCCCTCGGACTGACTTGCATGTGAGCGTACAAGGAGTGTCAGTTAAAGCGGGCTTAGCTTTGGGATCGTGGGCCGCTTTTTCGGGAACGGACGAGAACGCCACGGTGATGGGAGACCTAGTGCTGCTCGACTCCGAAGTCAATCCGGTCATGGAGAAGCTGCGCTCCGCTGGTTTCGAAATCACTGCTGTACACAATCACCTACTCGGTGAGACGCCGCACGTGATGTACATGCATTACATGGGGCACGGTAGCGCGCCTCAGATTGCGGGTTCTTTGCGTGCCGCTCTCGCGGTTTCAAAGACACCTCTTGAGAAACCCGCGGCGCCGGCACCTGAGCCCGCCACTCCTCCAGAATGGGTCAAGACCGTGAACGACACGATCGGGCGGCAGGGCACTCTCAGAGGTGGCGTGCTTTCCTTTGGCTTGGCGCGTTCTGAGGCCATTACGGAGGGCAATATGACACTCGCTTCGCCACAAGGGGTAGCGGAGTCGATCAATTTTCAGGAGACGGAGGCCGGCAAAGTCGCTACGACCGGCGATTTTGTACTGACAGCTGAGGAGGTCAATCCGGTCATTTCAGCGTTGGAGGTACACCATATTTCCGTAACGGCGCTGCACAGTCACATGCTTACGGAGCAGCCTCGCCTTTTCTTTATGCACTTCTGGGCTAATGACAATACGGCGTCCGTTGCGGCGGGAATCAAGGCCGCCCTGAGCCACATCGCTATCAAGTAGGAAATGGAAATGACCAGAACACACTTAAAGCTGGGCGGTGCCGTGGTCGTGGCTCTAACACTCGCTCCGATGCTCGCGCCCGCGGGGGCCGTTCAATCGAGCGGCCCTACTCTCAAGAAAATAGCAGAGTTCGATCTGCCTGGTCCGGTCGGGAAACGGTTCGACTATCTCACGATTGATACGGACGACCACTATCTGATCTCCGCGCATCTCGCCGCCGATCAGACATACGTGATCGACCTAGCCACAAACAGGGTGGTCGCAACTGTTACGGATACGCCCGGAGCCGAAGGTGTCGAGTACGTTCCGGAACTGAAGAAGTTCTATACCTCGAACGCCCATGACAACACGATTGGCGTGGTGGACCTCAAGCAGATGAAGGTCATCAAGAAACTGAAAACAGAATCGAAGCCGGACGGGAGTGCTTACGCTGCTCCCTTTCACAAACTGTACGTTTCGGATGAGCGAGGGAAAGCCGAAGCAATCGTCGATGTAAACAAAGACGAGATCGTGAAGACTCTGCACTTTGACAGCGAAACGGGGATGCCGCAATACGATCCCGTGGCGCGGAAGGTCTACGTGAACCTCCAGGACCAGAACATTTTTGCTGTCATTGATCCCGCGACCGACGAAGTTGTAGGCCGGTACCCGGTCGGGAAATGCAAGGGAAATCACGGCATGGCGCTTGACTCGGAGCACCACCGCGCGTTCCTTTCCTGTGAGGGAAACGAACTGATGACCGTCTTCGATCTGGACAAGAACGTCCCCATTGCGTTTCTGCCGCTGGCAGGCGGACCGGATGTCATCAAGTTCGATCCTGGGCTTCAGCGCATCTACGTCGCGTGCTACAGCGGTGCCATCTCCGTTTTTCATGAGGACGACGCGGATCATTACCGCAAGCTCGAAGACTTTCGAGTCCAGCACGCGGTACACACGGTAGCCGTGGACCAGAAAACGCATCGGCTATACACACCGGAACAGGAAGTGGATGGCAAGCCGGTCGCGCGGATGGTCGTCTACGAGGCAGTTGGAGATCGCTAATTGCTGTGCGCGACTTGGGAGGAGAGGAAGAAGGCTTCCGTTGGCGAGTTCGCTGTCGATAAGGGATCTTATACCGGCTTCGCTCCGCACGTTGCCGAGGGATGGTGTACTCCTGTTCGTTTCCCGGTTTACGCGGCTCTTCGCGTACGGCGCGCTGTCGGTCATCCTGGTCTTCTATCTGGTCAGTCTTGGCCTAAGCGAAGCCCAGGTGGGAGTGCTGCTGACGCTGACGCTCGCTGGCGACATGGCGATTTCTCTTCTGCTCACGACTCAAGCCGACCGAATTGGACGGCGGCGCATGCTGATCGTCGGAGCCATTCTCATGGCCGGCGCGGGCGTCGCATTCGCATCAACAAAGAATCTTCTCTTCTTGATCGTCGCGGGGACCATCGGCGTGATCAGTCCGAGCGGTCACGAAGTCGGGCCGTTCCTTTCGATCGAACAAGCCGCCCTGTCCCACGTGGTTCCTGCCCGCAGCCGCACGGAAGTATTCGCGTGGTACACGCTGGCAGGTTCGCTTGCAACGGCTCTCGGCGCCTTCTGCGGCGGCGCAGCTGCGGGGGTTGTGCAGAAGGCATCCCTCTCTACTTCCGACAGCTACCGTGTAGTAGTCCTTCTCTACGCCGCCCTTGGAGTGGCGCTGGCGTTCTTATTCACACGCTTGTCGTCCTCCGCGGAAGCCGATATGTCTGCGACGCCAGCCAGTGGAGTATCCGCAAGGGATTTTCTCGGTGTTGGTCGTTCCCGCTCGATTGTTTTGAAGTTATCGAGCTTGTTCGCCCTCGACTCCTTCGGTGGTGGTTTTGTAGTGCAAAGCTTTGCCGCATATTGGTTCTATCTGCGATTCGGGGTTCCTCCGTTGAAGCTCGGCCTCATTTTCTTCTGGGCCAATGTGTTGGCGGGAATCTCGGCGCTGCTCGCATCGCGCTTGGCGACGCGTATCGGGCTCGTGCGGACGATGGTGGTGACGCATTTGCCGTCGAATGTTTTGCTCATTCTTGTGCCGCTTATGCCGAACCTCAGTCTCGCGGTGCTGGTGCTGCTTGTCCGATTCAGCATCAGCCATATGGACGTGCCGACCAGACAGTCCTATACGATGGCCGTAGTCCGGCCTGAAGAACGCTCGGCGGCCGGTGGAATCACAGGCGTAGCGAGGACAGCAGGAGCCGCGATCAGCCCTATTTTTGCTGGCTTCCTGTTCTCTCGTCCTGCGCTGATTGATATTCCGTTCCTCATTGCCGGGACGCTCAAAATCGCCTATGACCTTGTGCTGTACAGGGAGTTCGCGGCGATCCGGCCACCGGAAGAGGCAGATTAATGGCTGGACATGATCATTCGCGGGTCGCACTTTCGGACACGGCGATGAGCACCGTGCGAAGGTCTCTTGTCGCAATTCTGGTCTTGGCGGCCTCTTTGCCCGGCCAAACCCTCAAGCAGATTGCGACGATTGATCTCCCCGGTCCCAAAGGCCAGCGCTTCGACTATCTGACCACAGACGATGAGGATCAATTTCTGCTTTCGGCTCATTTGGGTCCAGGGATTCTGTACGTGATCGACATGAAGACAAACAAAGTGGTCAATGCGATTCCCGGCGTTCCCGGTATCACTGGCCTCGAATTCGTTCCTGAAACGCGTAAGGTTTACACATCCGATTGGGGCGAAGAGAAGATCGGTATTGTCGATCTGCATTCGATGGCAGTAGTCAAGCGCTTGGCAACCGCGGCCAAGCCCAACGGGAGCACGTATGCCGCTCCTTTTCACAAGGTTTATGTCTCGAATACTTTGGGGAAGGCAGTGGCGGTCGTGGACGTCGACAAAGATGAGATTGTCAAGACTATAGAATTCCCCAGCGAAACGGGCATGCCGCAATATGATTCATCGGCACGCAAGGTCTACGTAAATCTCCGAAACACAAATGAAATCGCGGAGATCAATCCGGCAACAGACACGTTGTTGGGGAAATATCCCGTGGATGGCTGCCAATTCAATCATGGCATGGCCGTTGATTCGGAACATCATCGTGCATTCATCCTCTGCAGTGGGAATCGAACGTTTACGGTCTTTGGTCTAGACACTCACAAATCGATCGCGCACCTTCCAATGCCGGCAGGCGCCGACGTTGTGAAATTTGATCCCGGCTTGGGCCGAATCTATGTCGCTTGTTCCAGTGGATTTATTTCTGTGTTTCAGGCACAAGATGCGGACCACTATCGAAAGCTTGAGGATTTCGCCGTAGAGAAAATGGTTCACAGCCTTGCGGTGGATTCGGCAACTCATCGGGTATACGCGCCGGAGCAACAGGAGCATGGCCAGCCCGTAGCGCGCATGATGGTCTATGAGCCTGTTACAGCAGCTCCGAGCAATCCCTGAGGAAAGGATCACAAATGCGACTGGTTACATTGCTGCTCTTCTCAGCAACCTTGGTGGGAGCTCAATCGACTGATCCCCTCAAATTAGAGAAAGAAATCGAACTGCCAGACGTGCAGGGACGCATCGACCACATGTCAATGGATGTGAAGGGGCAGCGATTGTTCGTTTCTGCGCTAGGCAATAATACGCTCGAAGTCATCGACCTCAAGGCAGGAAAACGCACCAACACAATCTCTGGGCTCGGAGAACCGCAGGGTGCGCTCTATGTCGCGAGCAATGACCGCCTCTATATCGCCAGTTCAAAAGATGGGACCGTGAAGATATTTGAAGGCACTTCCTTGAAGCTTCTCAAGACCGTTGATTACGGCGACGATGCCGATAACCTTCGATACGATGCTGCTCGCCAACGGGTTTATGTCGGATACGGGAGTGGGGGGTTGGGGGAGCTAGACATCGAAGGCAAGAAGATCGGCGAAATTAAACTGGATTCACATCCCGAATCGTTCCAACTCGAAAAGAATAGTCCTCGAATCTATGTGAACCTGCCCAAATCAAGAAAAATTGCCGTTTTGAACCGAGAGACAGGGACAGTCCTGACAACTTGGGGCACCGGAATGTCACTCAACAACTACGCGATGGCACTGGACGAAGCAAATCACCGGCTATTCGTGGTCACTCGTCTTCCGGCGCGACTGCTAGCGATAGATACGGGGAGTGGAAAAATAGTTCAAACGCTTTCGGCAGTGGGTGATTGCGACGATGTTTTCTACGATCAGTCGCGCAAACGCATCTACGCCTCCGGAGGAGAAGGCGCCATTTCCGTTTTTGAGCAGCAGGACGCCGATCACTACAAAGAGATCACCCGACTCGCTACAGTTAAGGGGGCGCGCACAAGTTTCTTCTCTGCAGAATTGGGTCGGCTATATCTTGCGGTCAGACAGCAAGGCTCGACGCCAGCAATGATCCAGGTTTTTGAAGTGGGTCAGTAATCCATCTAGCGAGGGGTAGTTTTCGGAGAGGAAATGTTCAAAGCAATGAAGAACACCTTCTTCTTAGCGGCGTCTGTGCTTTTCGATGCAAATCAAAATATAGAACGCCATCATTTCGTAGCGCTCCTAGCTCTCATCATTTGCGTCTTTGCTCCCGCTCAGTTGCGAGCCCAAGTCACCGCGGGAACCCTTTCCGGGAGAATAACCAGCACTGATGGCGCTCGTATTGCGAATGCTCGTGTCGCCATCAAAAACATGGGGAACGGTGACACCAAGATTGTCGCAACGAAGGACGACGGCTCATTCAGCGTGTCGAGCCTTCCAGCAGGAATCTTCGAGATCACGGTTTCAGCGCCGGGCTTTGCCGACGCGCGAACAAATGTGACGATGACCGCCGGGAAGGACAGCCGAGCGGACATCCTGATGCATACCGAAAGCGGTTCGGGCGCAGACAAAAGTCGCACATCGGGCCTCAGCGGGGTCGTGACTTCAAAAAGCGTCACCGACTTACCTCTGAATGGGCGTTCTGCCTCAGACCTGGCTGCACTTGAACCTGGAGTAGCCACTGCGCGCACGCAATCCACAGGGCAGGCTCAACGGGGCTTTGGAACACAAATGACAATCTCGGGAGGCCGCCCACGCCAAAACGATGCGCAACTCGACGGAATCAGTGTGAATGACTACTCAAACGGTCCACCGGCTAGCGCGCTGGGTGTCAGCCTGGGATCGGACGCCGTTGAGCAATTCTCCGTTCTCACCAGCAACTATCCCGCACAATATGGCCGATCCTCCGGCGGCATCATTGGTGCTTCCACACGTTCAGGAACCAACAGCTTTCACGGGAGCGCATTCGAGTACATTCGCAACAGCGCCTTCGATGCGCGGAATTTCTTCGATAATGTGAAGCCAGCTCTTCATCGAAATCAATTTGGAGCATCGGCGGGCGGCCCGATATGGCAGGAGCACACCTTCGTCTTCGGTGACTACGAGGGGTTGCGTCAGTCACAGGGGCTGACGCAAGTAGCGACAGTCCCTTCCGCAGCAGCGCGCGCGGGAAACCTTTCTACTGGGAGAGTTACGCCTGACGCAACGGTTCAGACCTTCCTGAACGCTTTCTATCCGCTGCCGAATGGGCCGCTACTTGGGGCGGGCGATACGGGAGTATTCACATTTGCAGGGCAGACGGTAACGCCGGAGAACTATTTTACGACCAAGGTGGACCACAAGTTTTCGGAGCAGGACGCGCTTTCCGGCACGTATATGTTTGACAAGGGAAACGTGAGACAGCCGGACGAACTGAATGACAAACGTACAGGCTATGACTCGCAGCGACAGTTCGCCGCGGTACATGAAACGCACACCTTCAGCGCACAGCTACGCAATTCGTTTCGCTTCGGTGTGAATCGCGTGGTGGCTATAACCGGTCTCAATTTTCCGAGCGGAAACTCGCATGTAGCCGACCCTTCCTTTGGCGCGGTCCCGGGCAAGAACGCACCCGCGATCATTGTGCCAGGGCTTACCTTCTTTTCGGGGGGACTGGGGACACCTTCAAATTTCAGTTTTCACTGGACTTCAATCCAAGCCGGCGACGATATCGCCCGAACGAAGGGGGCTCATTCGGTCAAGTTCGGCGCAAATCTGGAGCGAATGCGGGACAACATACTGGCGGTCTCTGACCCGGGCGGTGAATTCTCGTTCAACTTACTTTCCGACTTTCTGACCAACGCACCTTTCTCACTGAGTGCGGCGATTCCCAGCGCTATTTCTGAGCGCGGATTTCGCCAGACGGTCGTAGGAGGGTATGTTCAGGACGACTGGCGCTTCCGGCCGAACCTGACGATCAATCTGGGGTTGCGTTATGAAACCGCGACTGTCCCTACGGAGGTACACGGGCATCTCACCGTGCTCCGAAGCCTCACTGCCGCTGCCCCACACCTAGGCGATCCACTATTTTTCAATCCCACCCTGCGAAACTTCGAACCTCGTGTGGGATTCTCGCTGAATCCATTTCGCGACGGTAAGACTATTCTGAGTGCTGGCTTTGGTGTGTTTGACGTACTGCCCCTTCCTTATTTGATTCAATTCAATGAATTGTTTTCAGCACCATTCGATCAACACGCCAGTGTGACGAATCTTCCGGCAGGTTCCTTTCCAACGGGATCCTTCGCCATTGCTGCGGCTTCGACAAGCAGTTTCCGGCAAGGATACTTTGACCCTAATCCGAAACGAAACTATGTAATGCAGTGGAACCTAACCGTTGAGCACGATCTGACTTCCGAGGTCAGCCTCAGAATTGGATATGTCGGCTCGCGGGGCGTACACCAACCCTTCCGTGTGGAAGATGCGGACATCGTTCTACCATCACTCACGCCGCAGGGTTATCTCTGGCCGTCTCCGGTTGGCAGTGGCACAAGGTTAAACCTGAATGCCGGGCGCATTACGGCTGGACTCTGGCAGGGCAACTCGTTTTACGACGCACTGCAGGTCAAGCTAAAGGCCAAAATCGGCCGCGGGGAGCTCGAAGGCTCTTATACTTGGGGTAAGACCATCGACACTTCGTCCGGAAGTCTGGTGGGGGACGAGTACTCCAATTCTATCTCTAGCCCGCTGTGGTTTGTACAGAATTTGAATCGAGGTCTCGCGGACTTCAACGTTGCTCACAATCTGGAAGTCAGCTACACCTGGGAACTCAGCACGCCGAAATGGGCACGAGGCGCCCTGGCGTGGACAGTAAGTGGGTGGCAGGTCGGAGGAGTGTTCGAAGCGAGCAGCGGTGTTCCGTTTACGCCGGGATTTGGCGGAGACACGCTTGGCGTGAAGAGTATCGATCCAAACATTGATGTGCCTAACCTACTTTCTGCCCCCGGCTGCTCCTCCCCCATAAATCCCGGAAATCCAAATCACTATATCAAGACGGAGTGCTTCAGTGTCCCCAATCCAATCACGCTTCGCGGAAATCTAGGACGCAACACGCTGATTGGGCCTGGGCTGATAAACCTCGATTCGTCCGTATTCAAAAACAATCGGATTAAGCGCATCTCCGACACCTTCAACATCCAGTTTCGAGCCGAGTTCTTCAACGTGATCAATCATACGAACTTCGCGCCTCCCCTTGACAACCGGAACATTTTTGACTCTACCGGGAATCCCATTGGCAACGCGGGGTTGATAACGTCAACTCAGACTCCGTCGCGGCAGATTCAGTTTGCTTTGAAGTGGATTTGGTGAACCTTGCGAAATCGCTTACGCAGTTCGCGTTGGGGGCGACATGAAGAAAGCTTGCCGTATATGTGCAGCATTGGTGTTGTTTTTTGCCTGCGCCGTTCAAGGCCATCCGCAAAAGAGTGTGTCGCCTCCGTCGCGCCCGCTCGTCTTGACGGAGGCAATTTCTTTGGAAGGCGTGAAGGGGCGCTTCGACCATTTTGGTTCCGCCGCAAACCGGCTGTTCGTTTCTGCGCTGGGAAACAACACCGTCGAGGTCATCGATATCAGTGCGAGAACGGTAGTCCACACCATCACGGGAATTCCGAATCCTCAGGATGTTGTTTTTTCGCCCGAAACGAACAAGCTCTTTGCCGGGAGCAGCAGGGGCAAGCTGTACATCTATGACGGAACTTCCTTTGACCTCCTCAAAGAGATCGACTTCCACAGCGACGTCGACAACCTACGATACGATGCGGCAAATAAGCGTGTTTACGTGGGCTACGGCGAGGATGAGACGGGGGCGATTGGGGCGGTAGACGCGACGACGAACGAGCGTCTGGAGGAAGAATACAAACTGGGAGCCCATCCGGAGTCCTTCCAACTGGAAACTTCAGGACCAAATATCTGTGCGAATCTGCCGGACCTCAAGCAGATAGCGGCAATCGATCGCATCACGCATACGATTTCGCGGTGGCCAATAACTCTTCAAATGAACTTCCCGATGGCCCTGAATGAGGCCGATCGCCGATTGTTCGTCGGCACGCGTGCGCCCGCGCGCCTCGCCGTATTCGACACGAGCTCGGGTCACAGGGGCGCCGCCCTGCCCTGCGTCCTGGACACGGACGACCTGTATTACGACGCCGCGCGCAAGCGCATATATGTGGCTGGGGGAGAAGGATTCATCAGCGTGTTTCAGCAAAAGGACGCGGACCACTACCAGCTTCTCGCGAAGGTTCCGTCTGCCCTGGGGGCTCGGACGGCCGGATACTTCGGAAAAGGCAGGAAGGCCGCGGATCGCTTCTTCCTGGCGGTTCCCGCGCGCGCTGGCCGTGGCGCCGAAGTGTGGATTTACAAGGTGCAGGACTAAAGATAAACGACCGGTGCGGAGCAGCGTGCTACAAACCCACAAACTTGCCTACGCATTGCTGTCAGCCTTAGGGTGGGCTGGGACTGTTTCAGGGCAATCTGAGACGGCAATAATCCAGCAAACGGCGCGCGTTGCGAATGGGATACGCGTGGATCACGCACCAAAAATCGATGGGACTCTCGACGATCCGCTCTGGAAATTAGCCGAGCCCATTACCAACTTCGCGCAGCGAGAGCCCTACGAAGGACAGCCGCCCTCGGAGCGCACCGAGGTGCGCCTCCTCTATACGAAAGGCGAAATCTACTTCGGAATCGCTTGTTTTGATTCGGAGCCAGAGAAAATTGTCGCCACGCAACTCCGCCGCGATATCAGTCAGGAACTCGACGACTACTTTGAGATTGTGATCGATTCTTCGCACAACCGACGCAACGCTTACGTTTTTCAATTCAATCCACTCGGCACGCAGCGCGATGCTTTAATTACCGACGAACAGCCTCCCCAAGATGACGGCAGCGAAGGCGACTCAGGTTGGGATGGTGTTTGGATTTCCGAGGCGCGCATAACTTCGCGGGGCTGGACCGCCACCGTTGCGATTCCTTTTTCGACACTAAACTTCATGCAGACGAACGAAGTAGTGTGGGGGATCAACTTCAAGCGCTTCATTCGTCGAAAGAACGAGCAAGATCTGTGGTCCGCGTGGCGCAGGTCTTTTGGTGCGAACAAGATCAGCCAGGCCGGCGAGTTGCATGGAATCTCTGAGATTGGCAGCGGCCGTTTGTTCATCGTGAAACCCTACGGCTTGACTGGCTTCAACCATTTGCCACCGGCCGCAACCTCGGCAGGGCTGACACCCGGTACGGAGGCCCTTTATACAGGAGGCCTGGACGTTAAACTCGGCCTCCGCTCGAATTTGGTTGCCAATTTGAGTGCAAACACTGATTTTGCAGATGCCGACGTTGACACGCAGCAGTTCAATTTGACGCCCTACAAGCTTTTCTTTCCTGAAAAGCGACAGTTCTTCCTCGAAAACGCCGGCATCTTCAACTTTGCAATGGGCGGCTCCGGCGATTTGCTGTTTTTCAGCCGCCAGATTGGGATTGATCCGGTCACTGGACAGCAAGTTCCAATGAATGGAGGAGGAAAGATCACTGGCTCTCTCGCCGGATTTGATGTGGGCATCATGGACGCGAGTACCCGCTCGAGCGGTCCGAATCCTTACGCGAATTACGCGGTGTTCCGGTTGAAGCGCTCATTGCCCGGAGGCTCCTATGTGGGATTCATGGGCATCGACAAGCGCGCGGGCAACACAGCTCCTCCGTTTAACCAGAGTGGAGGAGTCGACACGCGGATCGTGCTGATGAAGAGCCTTGTTTTGACGGGTTATGCCGCTCAGACGCGCTCTCCCCTCGTCACTGGCGGTCAGACCAATCTGGGCGCTGGACTAAATTACAAGACTAGTTGGCTCGAATTTCTTGCCGAGCGCCGCAAGATCGGTCCGAATTTCAACCCCGAGGTTGGGTTTCTCGAACGCACCGACTGCGTCTGTGACTACGCTGATCTCACGCTAAAACCGCGACCAAAGATTCGCGGTATCCGCGAATTGAATTTCGAAGGTTTCATGTTTCATGCCCCCGACACTCACGGCGTCCTGCAAACCCAGGAATGGCAAACTACGTTCCGCGCTGAATTCCATAGTGGGGCCTACACCGATGACGACATCGTGGATGTTTTCGCTCAGCGAATCGTGACGCCGTTTAACATCTACAAAAACGTCGTTATTCCTCCCGGCTTGTATCGCTGGACGAGACATCAATTGACGTATGGAACGGCCCAGGATCGCCGCTGGGTCCTTCGGTTCTTTGAGCGCTTTGGTACCTACTACAACGGCCATTTGAATGAGGCCCGCATCCGGGCCTCCTACCGACCAAGCGAGAGACTGTCCTTCGATTTCTCTCAGCAGTGGGATCGCTTTCGGCTATCTGTTCCTGGAGGAGATTTCTCAGTCTTGTTTGGCAGTCTTCAGACCAATTACGCATTCTCTCGTTTTCTGACTTTATCGGCGATTCTCCAGATGAACACGTCGAACACTCAGGCTGCTAGTGCCAACATCCGCCTTCGATGGAACTACCGCCCAGACAGCGATCTGTTCGTGATCTACACCGTCGGCCAACAATTCGCCAGCCTTGTAGCCGCAAATCCCGCCCAATACACTCAGAACCGTTTCGCCATAAAGTACACGTACTCCTGGCGGCCTTAGGTTGTCGTGAAGTCGTGTCGTGTCTACCGCGCTCGCCCTGCGGCTACTGCGGCGCACATTTTCTTTACAAACAGATTCCTAAACCGCACCGGCGAGCCAGGATGGTGATTTTGCAGGCCGATGTGCCCCTTCAAAGGGCGCCGTCGAGGATTGGCAAGATGGCTCACAGACTCGCCATTCAGTTTGACCTTGATTTTGGGCCCAACGGCTGCAATCTCAGACGTATTCCACTGGCCGAGAGGCTTTGAGGCAAGCCTAGAGGCGGCGGCAAATTGATAGACGGCACCAGTCAAGTGGAGAGGGCTTCCCGTTGCATTCGTGTTTGTTTGGGTCATTGCTAATCTTCGCCTCCGCTATGACTATCGGCCTGACAGCGACCTCTACATCGTCTACAACGTAGGGACACAGTTCGCTAGCATCGTCCCCGCCAATCCACCACAAGTCCGGGAGGCCCGCTTCGCTGTGAAGTGGACGTATTCTTTCGCCCCATGAAAATCATCAGACCCGACAGTCAGTCGACAGCCTTCATCGTGAATTGACGGTCGGTTCTTCACGAGATCCGCAGTAGTAAGAAAATCGTAGATGGCCAAAGAGGAAAGCTCCACCCGCAACCTTTCTCGAGTTCACGAACCCAGCCACTGTCATAAACTCGAGGATCCGAGTTTCGGAGTTGTCTTTCAGACGATGCCTCGAATCAAGCCAGCGGGCCAGCGCGCCTTCCGCGTGGTCCTCCGAAGAATCAACAAGTGTGGCTGCTGCGCGTGAGAGTGTTGATCTCATTGATTCTATTTTACCAGCACGCTTGGGTCACGGCGACATTTGAAACTCCCAACTATCGCCCGAAACACCTTGTCGGCCACTCCGAGATGGTGAAGATTGGTCGCGAGACTTTGGCGGAATGCTTGCCAGCCGTGCCATGCAAGGAGGTCCGGTGAGTGATAAACTCACGTAGCGACGGGGATTTACCCACCAATTATTCATCGACAAAAACCTGAGTCTGTCGAGTGGGTTCAGGTTCGCTTAGTACGCCGAGGTTACAGGTCGCAAAGGAGAATTTATGAAGAAAATGTGGCTGAGTCTTGGGTTGGTTTCGCTACTCGCGGTACCAGCGTTTGCACAAGACAAGGAAGCAGATCGTGTCGAAAACTCGGGAAAAGTAATAAAGGAAATTCTCAACGCTCCCGACAGCATTCCGCAGAGCGTTCTGGACAAAGCCGATTGCGTCGTCGTTTTGCCTTCGGTCTTGAAGTTTGCCTTCATCTTCGGAGGTAGCTACGGTCGCGGTGTTATGACCTGTCGCGGCGGCAAAACGTTTCATGGTCGTTGGGGCGCTCCGACCATGATCGCTCTCGGAGGGGGCAGTGCAGGTTTGCAGATCGGCGGTAATGCCACCGACTTCGTTCTTCTTCTTATGAGCCCACGTTCTGCCACAAGCATTCTCAAGAGTAAGGTCAAGCTGGGTGGTGACGCTACCGCCGCCGCTGGTCCGGTTGGCCGAACCGCCTCTGCGGAAACTGATGTCACCCTACGTGCCGAAATTCTTTCCTACTCGCGAGCCCGTGGGCTCTTCGCGGGTATCTCTCTCGCGGGTTCCACTCTCCGCGGTGACAACGGTGCGAACAAGAACCTCTATGGCAAGGATGTAAGCGCTCAGGATATCGTTTTCAATAAGGCTGAACCCGTGCCAGATTGCGCCAAGGAGCTTCTCGCGACACTGCAGAAAGCCTCCCCAGTGAACAAGAGTAAGAACTAAATCCGCCGTCTCCCAACTTTGCCTAAGTCCCGGTAAGTCTTAGTGTTGTATTTTGTGAGGCAGCAGGTAGGTGAAGCCAACGAACACCTCCGATTGGGTAGACGTGCTCGTTAACCCTCTATTGAAACCGCCATCGAGCACCAAATCTTTCCTCGCGCTGTAGCTCAACGCCCACAAGGTTCCCACGGCATTGCTCTGGAGAAAAGGTTGAGAGAAATGCCAGATTTCTCCCGTGACACTGAAGTTCTTCCCTAACGGGTGTGAAATTGACAACGACTGCCCAAACTGAGCCCGGCGAACCGGATCCTTAACGACTTCATTGAAGAAAAGATTAGCGTCGTAGTGAAAGCCCTTCACATCGGCGCTGGCGAGAATGAGCAAGGTGTTCGTGGAGCTGCCGATATCGAGATCCGGCGCGTTTCCGCCATAAATCTGGTGGAAATAGCTGACGGCAATGGTGGGCTTGGCGGCTTGGCCGTGATGGATAACCCCTTGAATTCCCAGGGACACGCCTCCCGCTTCATTGGTCGATTGACCTTCTACGTGGGAATGCGCATATGGCTGTGCGCCGACCAGCAATTCCACCCGAGGTGTAACGGAAAAATTCACGACTGCGTTGATGCTCGACTGCGAGGACAAGTCGGGAGAGTCAGCCGCCCCTAAGTACCCTGTTTGGAATTGAAGATAGCCAACCGGCGTGAGAGTTGCGGGCGAAGAGACGCTTGGCCTGCCTGGATTGGCTGATTCAGAAACTGCCAGCGGTTGCTGTGCGGTTACGACCAGCGCGCCCCCCAGAAACAGCACTCCCCCCCAACACATCCTATGCCCGGCGGTCATAGAATCAGAAGCTTTTCGAGTTCGCTTATCTCAAATATTCAGCAACGAAAACGTAGAAAATTGAACCACTAACTGAGATCCCATGGGGACTAGCCTACCAGAAGGTTCGTGGCCGCGAAAAATGTGGCTAAGCGCGGCAATCGAGGTCGCGGTGATAGCGGTCAGTGCCTTCCATGAGAAGGCCGATCCCTGTCAAGAGTTTTTTCTGCTCTCCCATGATTTCTTCCTTTTTTTTCCGTTCAGCCAAGCCGCCTCTGTCGCCACCCTTCCATCCGCACTCTTATGTGAGCGATTCTCGCTCGGTGCCAGTTGGGTGTTCTCGTTTCAGTAGGCGCTGCCACCTGGTAATCGTCCTCTTTCTCACCTTTTGGGTGGGAATTGGGCGCAGGCACTTGTCGCAGTCACCTAAACTCGGCGGTCCAGCTCGGCTGTTCGGTTACAAACTCTCTGTTACGCGACTTCCGTTCCCGATTCTGGAATCGGGGAGCGTCAGCTCCCCATAGCTGAAAACCAAGCCGCAGCACGGAAATCTGTCAAGAACCTCTTGGCGAAAGACCAGGAGGTTAGTGGTTCAAGTCTACCCAGGCCCACCAGCCTACACGGGGCGCTCCCAAGCGAAAATACGAATTTGACTCCACTTGGCTCCATTTGAAGCTGAAGGGGGCGGCAACGCCGTCAAATCACACAGACTTGTGGATTGGGGATACAATTCGATTCCCATCGCCCGCTCCAGATTCAAAACAAACACACGTTGATTTGGCTGGCCTCCCTCGCCGGCCAAACTTGATTTGTGCTCAAGCGCGTAGGGAAAGCAAGTTCTACGCGAGCGCAGACTTAATGTCCGTTTGCGTGAAATCATCGCCTTTGAATAACAGTGGTTCGTTCATTGCCTTTGCCGTGGTTCGTTCATTGCCTTTGCCAGCGCATAGGCGAAGCAGTCACCGAAGTTCAAACGGGCGGGATGGCCGCTTCCCCGGCCGAAATCACGGTAAGCTTCGCGGGCAATGTGCGCCTGAGCCTCTGTGACTGGCTCGATCGCAAATCGCGCCTCGCGCAAGAGATCGTCAAACCGGCGGCTTGCGATAGGATCACGGCTCGCGTCGATGACTGCTGCGGTCTCGACGTAGTTGGCAGCAGAAATACGCCTGATCGCGGCGTCCGCAATCGCCCTTGCGTAATCGATCGCGTCTCGTTCATCTCGCAATATAGCAATGAGCGCCGAGGTATCGATAATCATTTCGGCAGGCCTTTCTCATCGTAGAGAAGGTCACCGTGGTCCTTAGATCGAAAAGGCTCCTTCAGGCGTGCGGCGCAATCCTTGCCAATCCTGATTAAGCGATCCGCAAGTCCGGACCCGCGCTGACACCGCACTCGATCGAGGCGCTCACGAACCGCGTTTGTCACGGCTTCGGTCATGTTCTCGCCGGTCAATTTTGCTAGCTGATTTGCCAACTTGTGCGCCTCTTTGTTCTTGATGTTGAGACTCATCGCATCTGCCCTTCTACCTAGCTAGTGCTACCATTCTACCATGAGCGGAGATTGTTTGCTTGCGCCCCAGCACGCCATCCACCTAATTTCCTGTACTTCACCCGTTCGCCGAACGACGCATCCCTGCCTAGCTTCTCGGAGCGGCTGGTAACACCTTGTCTCAGTGAGACTTAGAAATTTGGGATGCAATTCGATTCCCATCGCCCGCTCACTGATGACTCAGTGGACCTTATACGGCTAAGTTACTTGAACTCGACCCCAAAACGGCACATTGTGGTCGGTAGTTGGACGGTACTCGACTCAATTGGACGGTCGATTTCTAATGCTTGATTTGATGGAATGACGATGACATGTTGTCACCTTTCCAAACAGGCGGCATTCGGAACGCACCGTCCACCAAAATCGCCAAACTTCATTCTGAGACGCCGTGATTAGGACCCTGGCTTCGCCTCCCTCGTCTCCGCCATCCCCACATCCATTTCCCCGAACGCCGTTCTGCCCCCGCCTTAGGCGCTGGGCTTCCCCTTCGGCTCTTCGGCTGCACCGGCTCGGGCCGTTCGCTGAGCATCGTTTGGGCGGCAGGAGCTAACCACAAGGGAACTATGTTCGTCATTATAAGTACTCGCCTTTGAGAACGGCGGTGTTGCGAGCCCTGCGACCTTGAGAGGTGAACATGCAATCGCTTTTGGCGGATTTGCGGTACGCAGGGCGCGAACTGCGCAGGCGCCCAGGATTTGCGCTCACGGCGGTCCTTTCGCTGGCGCTGGGCATCGGCGCCACGAGCGCTGTGTTCAGCGTTATCTACGCCATCCTGATTGACCCTTTTCCCTACCCGCGTGCTGACCGCATCATGGAGATGCGCCTGGTCGACAAGGCTGGCAAAGACAGCTACATGGGGCCCAGCGGGCCTCAAGCCGATCTGATCCGCCAGGCAAAATCGATCGAAGACGTCACGCTCATGGATTGGTGGAACCTGACCACCACCGACGGGGACCTGCCCGAAGATGTGCAAGCCAACTATATCGACCCCAATGCGCCGAATCACTGGGGCATTCGCGCGCTTAAGGGGCGCTGGCTGATTCCCTCGGACGCGCCGCCGGGCCAAGAGCCGCAACGTGTGGTAGTGGTGAGCTATCAGTTTTGGCAACGCTACTACATGGGTGATCCCAAGGTAATCGGGCGCACACTGCAGTTGGTGCACAAGCCTTATCAGGTTGTGGGGGTCATGCCGCCGCGGTTCCGGTGGGCGAATGTGGATATGTATCTCCCGCTAAAGGTCACTCGGGATCCGAACATCCACTATGCCGCTTCGATCAAAATTCGGCCGGGCGTCAGTCCCGAGGCCGCCGCCGCGGAGCTGGAGCCGATGATTCGCGAATTTGCGAAGCAATCGCCCACGCAATATCCGGATAGGTTCAAGGTCAAGCTGCGCAGCATCGTGGATGTGTACGCGCGGCCGCTGGGACCAACTTTGTATCTGTTGTTGGGCGCCGTCGCATCGCTACTGCTGATTGGCTGCGGCAATGTTTCCATTTTGCTGCTGGCGCGCGGCACGGAGCGGCAGCATGAATTGGCGGTGCGCGCGGCTGTCGGCGCTGGGCGTATGCGCATGATTCGGCAACTGCTGACGGAGTCGCTGGGAATCGCGACGGCCGGGGCGCTACTCGGTGTGCTGCTGGCTTGGCGCGGCCTTTCTTTGCTGGTGGCGCGCTTGCCCGAGAATTCGTTTCCTGCGGAATCGGTGATCAAGATGAATTGGCCGGTCCTGCTGTTCAGCATTGGGCTCGTATTCTTCACGTCGATCGCCTTTGGGCTTTGGCCAGCGCTGCAGCTTTCGCGTCCGCAGCTCGCGCGGCTGGTGCAGAGCAGCTCGCGTCGGGTGGCGGGCAGCGTCGGGGCGCGGCGCAGTCACGGCGCGCTGGTCGCCGCTCAAGTGGCATTGACGCTACTGATGCTTACAGCGGCGGCGGCGGCGGGGAAAGGATTTCTGCGCTTAGTGAATACCGATCTCGGCTATGACCCGCACAATGCCATGTCTGTGCCAATCCCCGTGCACGAAAACACACACGTGGCATGGAAGGATCGTGCCGAGTTCTTCGAGCAGATTCGCGCGCGCATCGCCGCCATGCCGGAAGTTGTGGCCGCGGGCATTTCCACCAACGCCACGCCGCCCTCTAATGGCTGGCGGCAGAACATCGAAATCCTGGGAAGCACGGCGACAGAAAAGCCGGAAGTGCGCGTCAATTTCGTCAGCCCAGAATATTTTTCGTTGCTGCGCATTCCTTTGGCCCAAGGGCGGTTGTGGGACCACACGGAAAACATGCGTGGCGCGGCGTTGGCGGTCATCAACCAAACGATGGCCAAGCAATTTTGGCCCAATGGCGACGCTATCGGACGTCAATTCAAACTTCCAGTGCTGAAGGATTCGCCTCCGTATCAACGCGTTGCCGCGGAAGCCACCGGAGCGTTTCAGATTATCGGCGTCGCAGCGGACGTGCGCGACGACGGCTTGCGGAACCCGATCAAGCCTCAGGTGTACATCCCGTTCACCTCGAACATGTGGATGTTCACGCAGATTCTGGTGCGCACGCGCGTGCCGCCCCTTTCGATAGTGCGCGATATTCGCGCGCAAATCGTGCAGATCGATCCGGAGCAGCAGGTGATGCGCGTGCGTGACCTCGACGCCTGGATTACCGGGCAAGAGGAGTACGCGCAACAGCGGCTAATGGCAACGCTGTTTGGCGTCTTTTCCGTGCTGGCCCTGGCGCTTGCGGCCGTGGGGCTGTACAGCGTGGTCTCTTACGGAGTGGCGACGCGCACGAACGAGTTCGGGATACGCATGGCGCTGGGAGCGCGGGCTGCGGACGTATTCCGCATCGTACTCTCGTCAACTGCGGTGCATGTTGGAGCGGGAGTCATTGCGGGAATCGTGCTGAGCATCTTGTTCAACAAAGTGTCGACGAAGTGGGTGACGGAAAGCTCGAGCGATCCGCTGTTGCTCGGCGGCGTGACGGTGCCGCTGGTCGCCGCAGCAACACTGGCTTGCCTGGTTCCCGCGCGACGCGCAGCCGCTACGGATCCCATGCAAGCGCTGCGATACGATTAACCCTAAGAAACTGATATGCAAAGGAAAGCAAAGCGCCCTACGTTTACTCTGGAAGCGCAAAAGAACAAATTTAAGTCAACAGATTTCGTTTTCCATCTATTTTCCAACTAAGGCTAATTCCAAGAAAGCTAAATGCCGCCAATTCAATCGCTTTCAGAGTTTTGTTCAAAGCTTCCCAAGCTTCGGACGTGGGTTCGATTCCCATCGCCCGCTCCATACTTAACTAGCTTATGTTCAATAGGTTGTAACCATCAGTGACTTTCTGTGCTAGGATTGCGCTACCGAATTCCACCGGGGGATCGCAATGAACGCACCCTTCAACATCTCGGTCGTCACCATTTTTGTCCGCCATTCAGCAGCATGCAAGTACAAAGGCGAGGAATTTTGTAGGCGTTGCAACTGCCGCAAGCATCTGCGCTGGACCGCAGGTGGCGTGCAATATCGGCGATCCGCGAAGGCACGCACTTGGGTCGAGGCCGAGCGTCAGAAGCAATACCTGATCGAGCAGATGTCCGCCGGCAACGCCCCCGCGACTCCGACAGTAGCGCCCACGATCCACTCGCTCGTCGAAGCATTCGTCACGTCCAAACAGTCACAGCGAATTGGTGACACGACGGTGAAGCGCCACAAGAGAGAACTTACCAGACTCGCGGACTTTCTCGCGGAGAACGGAGTTTTTGTTCCGAATGCGATCACGGCAGCGGCACTTTACAAATTCCGTCGAGACATGGAAAACGCTTTACCCGGCCAGCAGTACGCGGCGGGAAGCGCAACAGCGCATCCGCCAGTTCCTGCGCTTCCTTCACGACGATGGATACTTGCAGAGGTTGCCCCGGTTAAGCCCCATCAAAGTGGACCAACCACCGACGATGCCGTTGGATGATAAACAGTACAAAGCTCTTCTCGGCGCGATCCCCAAAGCATTCGAACACGATGGTCTCGTACGACGGATGTGTGCGGTCGTCCGGCTGATGCGGCACAGCGGCTTGGCTATCAGTGACGCAGTTACGTTGAAGCGCGATTCGCTGGTGTTCGACAAGAAGAACGCGCATCGTGTCGTAACTAGCCGACAACAAACCGGAACGCATGTGTCTGTGCTAATCCCGGCTGACGTTGCGAAAGAACTGCTGTCGGTTGCGAACGGCAATGCCGAATACGTGTTTTGGGATAATCGAGGTGGTCAAAAGAAAACCGTGGTGAAGGATTATCAGAAGGATTTTCGGCGGCTGTTCCTTGCGGGCCTCGGTAACTTTGCGTCGCATTCGTTGAGGGATACGTTCTCGGTGGACCTCCTCCAGCGCGGAGTCTCACTGGAGGAGGTATCAAAGCTACTCGGGCATTCATCAACCAAAGTTACCGAGAAACATTACGCGCCGTGGATCAAAGGGCGGCAAGACCGCTTGGACTCGTTCATGCTGCCAATCGTGAGCGGTAAGAAGAGCGCTGCCTAGTGCCCTCGCTCTCCAGCAAAAACAGCTGTAGAGGCGGAATGTTTTCATCGCATGCTGAGTCCTGTGGTTCGCCAAAACCCTGACTGCCTTTGAAATCAATAATTTCACTTGTCGTCTCCTCTGACGATTTGGGATAACTCTTCGCGATATTTCGATTGCTCACAGGAAGGCGAACGGATAGCGATCCCTGGCGATCCCTGACCTACCATTGACGTGAGCGCTCCGCCATCCTAGGATCATCCCATGAGCTCAACCATCTCGGCCCCCGTGAAATGGGTAGAGGCTGTTGGAAATCTCCATTTTCCATCGAAGGCGGACCGTCGCCTTCAGGAACTCATGGACCGCAACAACGAAGGCCTTCTTGGTCAATCGGAAAGAGAAGAACTCGAAGCGCTGGTTGAATTGAGCGAGCAATTGTCTCTCGTCCGTGGGGAAGCACTGCAGATTTTGAGCAAGCGGCCGTAATGGCCGTGCCGGAAACACTGTCGCAAGCCGTCCGGTTGCGTGCAGACGGACGATGCCAATACTGCCTCATGCACGAGAGCCTCCAGGGAGCCACGTTTCACGTCGAACACATCATCCCGCAATCAAAGGGCGGCCACTCCATTTTGGAAAACCTTGCCTTAGCATGCCCCGGATGCAATCTGCATAAAGCCGACAGGACAACGGCCGTTGATCCGGCGACAGGCGAGCAGGTGCCCTTGTTTCATCCCATCCGGCAACGGTGGTCGGAGCACTTTCGATTCAAAGGCTATGAAATGGAAGGATGGACTCCCGTTGGCCGCGCAACCGTGGCGATGCTCAATCTGAATCACGTCCGCCGTCAGCGGATTCGCGAAGTTGAAGAAGCCTTCGGGCTGTATCCTCCAAATCGCTGAGGATATCCTTTCCTGCAAAGCCAAGGATTTTGGAGGAATATACGAACAGTCTGTACCAAAAATTACGCAGCAATCGGGGTTTGGGATAGGCCATAACGCCCCGAGACCTAATTTCGTCCGGTAACAATGCGTTACGGGGCTTCCCGTAAATGCAACGCTTTCAATGCATACGGACTTTTTGGTAGGCACAGCGTTCTACATGCGTTTTCGTGACTGGCAAAATCGTCGTTACACTCATTGCGCGCAGGAGAACAAAAACCTCCGACTCGCTGATCCCACACAAGGCTACAGCCAGCTTCCCGCCGAGGATTCGAGGCACAGAATTGAAAGAAAGGCATACCTCCTTCCATGAGAATTTCCTC
>WNGG01001433.1_pt1 | contig 31160 bp, 27 predicted proteins | sample 5400661 | NCBI WGS metagenome assembly WNGG01 (sample SAMN13153372, study PRJNA577476) | soil metagenome | isolation source: 100 cm soil or saprolite under Garry oak tree replicate 1 | place: USA:California | collected 2016-06-15
GGCATCGCCTGCGTCGCGGCGCCTCGCATCTGCCCGCCCGGCGCTCGCGCCAAAATGCACACCTTATTTCCTGACGGGCCCTTACCGCAGAGACGCGGAGAATGTCTTCACAAATGATCAATGACAAATGACCAATGAGAAATGACAAATGAAGAAAGAGAGATTCCCTCACGTGCAATTTGTCATTTTTCATTGGTCATTGGTCATTTGTCATTTGCCAACTATGGACTTCACAGGCTCCTCGCAGTATAGTCACAGGCTGATGGGGAGTAGCCCCGGAACGGGAGTTCCGGGCCGTGGCCGTCAGCACGATTCCGCAAGGAGTCCGGTCAGGTAACGCTCTAGGGCGGGGGCGAGACCATCGCTGTTACTTTCGGTTCCGGTAAAATCGGAACGTAAGGAGCGCGAATGGCACAGAGCATAGGCTCCCCTCTATTCTGGACCGGATTCCTCCTCGTTGTTTTCTTCCTTCTCCTAATAGACCTGGGCATCTTTCACCGGAAGGCGCACGCGGTCGGGTTCAAAGAGGCGCTTTTCTGGAGCGCGACCTGGGTGGCACTGTCGATCTCGTTCGGGATCGGCGTCTATCTCAAGTTCGGCGCCCAGAAGGGCCTGGAGTTTTTTGCGGGCTATCTCATTGAATACGCGCTCAGCGTGGATAACATCTTCGTTTTCATTCTCATCTTTTCGTATTTTTCGGTCCCCAAGCGTCTGCATCACAGAGTACTCTTCTGGGGCATTCTCGGCGCCCTTTGCTTGCGCCTTGTTTTCATTCTCGTGGGCGCCGCCCTTATCGAGGCTTTCCATTGGGTGCTGTACCTCTTTGGAGCGTTTCTCGTACTCACGGGGATCAAGATCCTCAAGCAGGGAGAAACCAATCTCGATCCGAAGCGAAACCCGGTGGTCCGCGCCTTTCAGCGAATCACTCCGATGGTCTCTGACTACCAGGGCGGCGGATTCTTCGTCAGGCACAACGGGAAGCTCTCGGCGACTCCTCTCGCCCTGGTCCTGATCACCGTCGAGACGACCGACGTGGTCTTCGCCGTCGATTCCATACCGGCGATCTTCGGCGTCAGCCACGACCCGTTCATCGTTTTCACTTCGAATATCTGCGCCATCCTCGGCCTGCGGACGATGTACTTCATGCTGGCGGCGGTCGTCGACCGCTTCGCCTACCTCAACGTCGGCTTGGGGATCGTCCTCGCCTTCATCGGCGTGAAGATGCTGATCGCGGGAGTGTACAAGATCCCCATCACGACATCGTTGCTGGTGGTTGCGAGTGTGCTGTTGGGGTCGGTCCTTCTTTCGCTCGCCCGTCCGCCGAAACAGCTCAAGCCCCCGGGCGAGACTTCAATTCGCCAATCTCCTCTGATAACATCTGCGCCGGACGAATAATCCCATGAAGGGGGAGATATGCCGCTCTATGAGTACGAATGCCGGGCCTGCGGCCGCACGTTCGAGCAATTGATCCTGAGCAAACAATCCGAGGTTCTCTGCCCTCAATGCAAAAGCGCTGACGTAACGCAGCTGCTTTCCGTCTTTGCGGTTGGTGGGGGTTCGGGCAAGGCGGCCGCGGAACCTGGCCCCTGCGGCGCCTGCGGAGCTCCTGTGCGGGGCTCGTGTCAGCTCGATTAAATTGACGATATCGAAGCTGACGTTTCTCTCGTCAATCGTCAATCCCAGAGGAGGGGCGATGGTTTACGATCCAAGGAGTCGGAGTCGCATTCTGCTGGATGGGCCGGATCGGGCTCCAGCCCGGAGCTACTTCAAGGCGATCGGATTCACCGACGAGGACCTGCGCCGCCCGGTAATCGGCGTCGCGCATTGCTGGATCGAGATTACGCCATGCAATTACAACCACCGGGACCTGGCACTCAAGGTAAAAGAGGGCATCCGGGCAGCGGGCGGCACGCCCATAGAATTCAACACGATCACGGTGACTGACGGCATCGCCATGGGCACGGAAGGGATGAAGGCCTCTCTGATCAGCCGCGAGGTAATTGCCGATTCCATCGAGCTCGTGGCTCGCGGACATCTGTTTGACGGCCTTGTCGCCATCACCGGATGCGACAAAACGATCCCTGGCGGGGCCATGGCCCTGGCGCGCCTGAACATTCCCGGCCTGCTTCTGTACAGCGGTTCGATCCTGCCGGGGGAGTATCAGGGACGGCCGTTGACGGTGCAGGACGTGTTTGAGGCCGTAGGCGCGTACAACGCGGGGAGACTCTCGGAACAGGACCTGCATGGAATCGAATCCCATGCTTGCCCGGGCGCCGGCGCGTGCGGAGGGCAATTCACAGCCAATACAATGTCCACGGCCTTTGAGATGCTGGGCATCTCGCCGATGGGATTCAACGGCGTGCCCGCCGTCGATCCGGAAAAACCCGGGATCGCCCATGAATGCGGCCGGATCGTAATGGATCTCGTACAAAGAGGGATCACGTTCCGGAACCTGATCACCCGAAAGTCCCTTCTGAACGCTATCGCCGGCGTCATGGCTACGGGCGGCTCGACCAACGCCGTCCTTCACCTGTTGGCGTTGGCGCGCGAGATGAGTCTCCCGCTGAAGCTGGAAGACTTCGACCGCATCTCCAAAAAGACTCCGGTCTGGGCCGACCTGAAGCCCAGCGGCCGGTATACGGCGCCCGACATGCATCGAGCCGGCGGAATGGCACTCATTGCCAGGCGCCTCATGGATTCCGGTCTCCTGCATCCCGACGAGAAGACGGTAACAGGCCGGACAATCGGCGACGAGGCCCGCGCGGCAAAGGAAACGCCGGGACAAGCCGTGATCCGCCCGCTCCGCGAACCCATTAAGAAGAGCGGAGGTTTACTCATACTCCGCGGCAGTCTCGCCCCCGACGGCTGCGTGATCAAGCTGGGCGGCCAAGAAAGGGAATACTACCGAGGAGCGGCGCGCGTCTTTGACCGCGAAGAGGACGCGTTTGCCGCCGTAAAGGCAGGAAAGATCCGGGAAGGCGATGTGATCGTGGTCCGATACGAGGGTCCCAAGGGGGGACCTGGCATGCGCGAAATGCTGGCTGTGACCGGAGCGGTTGTCGGCGCCGGTCTGGCCGACAAGATCGCATTGCTGACCGACGGGCGCTTCTCCGGAGCGTCGCACGGATTTGTCGCAGGCCATGTGGCTCCGGAGGCCGCCGAAGGAGGACCTATAGCGCTGCTCCGCAACGGAGACATCGTCACGTTTGACGTCAAAAAGCGCCGGCTCGACGCCGAGCTTTCGGCTGCCGAGATGAAACGGCGCCTCAAGGCATGGAAGCCTCCGGCCCCTCGTTATAAAACCGGAGCGCTGGCCAAGTATTCCCGCAGCGTCTTATCGGCCTCCGACGGCGCCATCACTCGATGATTAAAGATACGAACCTTCGGGGACCGGTGATTACTGGAGGGCACGACTGAAGTCGTGCCCTCCGGTTCCCGGTGATTTTCATTCGCAGTGGTGAGCCGCGGGATCATGGAAACTCTGTGGCTGTAAAATCGGGCCGCGCACTTTCGGGCACTTTCAGGGCTGCGCTGGGCTTGAGCGCCGCGACTGTGTTAACCTTCGAACCGAGATGAGGCTGTACAAGTGGCCACGGTAACCAGCTACACCGAGAGTCAACCGCTCGTCCTTCGTATGCGTCCCGCCATCGACATGACGGACGACCAGTTTTTCGAGTTTTGCCAAATCAACCGGGACTTACGTATCGAGAGGACCGCCCAGGGAGACATCCTCATCATGACACCCACCGGGGGCGCAACTGGCGCTCGAAATTTGAGAATCACTTTACGGTTAGGTCTCTGGACAATACAAGATGGCCGGGGAGTAGCGTTCGATTCCTCAACGGGCTTCATCCTGCCGAACGGCGCCACGCGCTCCCCGGATGGCGCATGGGTTCGACGCTCCCGGCTAGCCGCACTAACTCCCGAGCAAAAAGAGAAGTTCCTCCCGCTATGCCCCGACTTTGTGATCGAGCTGCGCTCCCCATCCGATCCTCTGGCAATGCTGAAGGAGAAGATGCAGGAATATATCGCCAACGGGGCGCAACTGGGTTGGCTGATCGATCCCACCAGCCAGCGAGTTTATGTCTACCGGCCCGCGGCGGAGGTTGAGTGCCTCGAGAATCCGGCGACCGTTTCCGGCGATCCCACCCTGCCCGGATTTGTTCTCACGCTCCCAGAGATTTGGCAAACCGACTTTAGTTAAGAGATGGGATAACAGGATGGACAGGACCGGCTCAAGCTCCATTTCTGGGACTGGGGAGACAACGGCAAGCCGAATCTCCTCCTCTTGCACGGAAGCCGCGACCATGCGCGCAGCTGGGATGTGATAGCCGAGGCTTTCCGCAGGGATTTCCGGGTGGTCGCCCCGGACCTCCGCGGGCACGGAGACAGCGGTTGGGCGCCCGGCTCCATGTACAGCATTCCCGAATTCGTTCTGGATCTCTCGGCTCTTATTGACATCGTCGGACGGCATCCCGTCTACCTCATCGGGCATTCTCTGGGCGGAGCCGTAGTGCTGCTCTATGCGGGAGTGTATCCCGATCGTGTGAAGAAGCTGGTGTCAGTCGAGGGATTCAGCCCGCCGCCGGAGAACCTCGTCCCGCGTGCCGCCCCTGAGCGCCTCAGGAAATGGATCGAGAACATCCGCGACCAGGAAAAACGAGAGTCCCGGCGATACCCAAGCCTTGAAGCCGCCGTCGCCCGGATGAAAGAAGCCAACCCCTATCTGACCGACAGGATTGCCCGGCACCTCACGCTCTTCGGTTCCAATTGGAACCCCGATGGCACTCTGACCTGGAAATTCGATAACTACGTGAGGGCCATATCGCCTTACGGATTCAACATGGAAGACGCCCAGGAAACCTGGCGCCAGATTTCCTGCCCCACTCTGTTGTTTCGCGGGCTGGATAGCTGGACCGTCGACCCGGAGCAGGATGGCCGGATACGCGCCATTTCGCGTTACCTGCTGATCAATGTGCCCCGGGCCGGGCACTGGGTGCACCACGACCAACCGGAGCTGTTCATCGAGAGGACCCGGGAGTTCTTTGCCGGCGACTGACCACACGCCTCCGACCATTCTTTGCCGTCTCTTCGCGCGCTGCGCGTCTTCGAAGTGAATACCGGGCGCAGCTGCGCGCTTTGGCTACCGGAAAAACGTGCCGGCGTCGATAAGGGATGAGGAGGAATTCTGTTTCCCGAGCCGGCGTTTCTGGCTTACTGTGTTGTACAGGGCGGCATGGCCGCAGCCAAAGAGTATGAACCAAACCACAAACTGAGCACAGATAAACGCAGCGCAGCAGAGCCGCAACCAAATTGTCTTGGGTTCTTTGTGTCTTCGTGCCTTTGTGGTGAGAGCGGTGAAGCAGAACTCACCACAAAGACACAAGGACACGAAGAAGGGGTTAGGGCGTGCCGTTCAACCCACAAGCGTACTGGAGAGCCTCATGACGAATCCACTTTTTGCGAAAAAACCGATGCAGATGCTTATGGAGGAGACGCAGGAGAGCGGCGAGCATACGCTGAGGCGCACGCTGGGTCCGATCCATCTGACTGCGCTCGGAATCGGCGCGATTATTGGAGCGGGCATCTTTGTTCTGTCCGGCCTGGGGGCGCACTATGCGGGACCCGGGCTAATGCTGTCGTTCGTGCTGTCGGGGCTCGGTTGTGCGTTTGCCGCTCTCTGCTACGCCGAGTTCGCCGCCATGATTCCCCTCGCCGGCAGCGCCTACACCTACGCATACGCGACTCTGGGAGAGCTTTTCGCCTGGATCATCGGATGGGACCTGACCCTGGAATACGCGATGGGCGCGAGCACCGTCTCTTCAGGCTGGTCGAACCACTTCATCGAGTTCATGAAGATCTTCAAGATCGACATCCCGCTCTGGCTCGCGTACGACCACTGGACGGCCCTCCGCACCGCTCAAGACATCATAGCGCGCCAGATGGCTCGGGCATCCGATCCCAGCCTGGTGGAGGGGACCCAGGCATTCCTGGACAAGGTGCACTCCATCCTCGCGGCCCAGTCCCTCGAGCTGGTCCAGCGCGCGCGCGATCTCGTTCACGCCCCCCAGATATTCGGGACAGACGTCGGCTTCAACTTGCCCGCCTTTTGCATCGCCCTGATCATCACTGCGATTCTGGTCCGAGGCATTCGGGAGAGCGCGGGATTCAACGCCACCATCGTCATCCTGAAGGTGTCGGTCGTATTGTTCGTGATCATCCTGGGACTCCAGTATGTCAATACCTCCAATTGGGGGCACGATTGGGCATCATTCGCCCCCCATGGCTTCTCCGGGATCGGAGCCGGTGCGGCCTACATATTCTTCGCCTACATCGGATTCGATGCGGTGTCGACGACGGCGCAGGAAGCCAGAAACCCCCAGCGCGACCTGCCGATCGGGATCATTACTTCCCTGGTCGTCTGCACACTTCTTTACATCCTTGTGGCGGCCGTGCTCACCGGGATGGTCCACTGGGAAGATGTCAACATCGAGGCCCCTATTGCCAAGGCCTTCCTCGATCGCGGGCTCGCGACGGCCTCGCATGTCATCACGGTGGGCGCTTTGGCGGGATTAACCAGCGTCATGCTGGTGATGCTGCTCGGTCAGACCCGTGTCCTCTACGCGATGGCCAACGACGGTTTGCTCCCTAAGAAGTTTTTCGCCGCCATCCACCCGCGCTTCAGGACGCCCTACAAGAACACGATTCTGGTGGGCGTGCTTGCGGCCATCGTAGGAAGCCTTACGCCGATCGACGACATAGGAAAGATGGTCAACATCGGGACCCTGCTGGCATTCGTGATCGTTTGCATCGCTGTTCTCATCTTGCGCAGGACCAACCCCAACCAGCCCCGGCCGTTCCGCACGCCTCTCGTGCCTTGGGTCCCGCTGCTCGGAATAGTGTTTAACGGATATATGATGTATAAGCTGGGCTACGTCAACTGGCTGCGTCTTATCATCTGGCTTCTCATCGGCCTGGTCATCTACTTCGCCTATAGCCGGAAGCACAGCCGGATCAGCAAACTGGTTGCATAGCGGGCCCAGGACTCCCCCCATTTTCCGCCCGTTCAGAAGACACCGCTTTGGAAGTCACAGCAAGGGGAAAGTCATTGAAGCGCTCCCAACTCCAAATGACCAATGACCAATGACCAATGATAAATGACAAATAGACCGGCGGCTTACCCCCTGGATTTGTCATTGGTCATTTGTCATTTGTCATTTTCCTAGACTGGATACAATCCAGAGGCTTTTGCACTGTGAACGCGATCTGATAGGATTGCTCCGCCAAGGATCCTTAACAAAGGAGGAGATATGAGGAAGGCGGCAGTGAGTTTGATTGGCGTGCTGTGCTGCACCGCAATTCTCGCTCTGGCGCATGATCCACGCACCACGGCGAAAGACTTTTCTCACGGATTGAAGATCGAAGGCGCCGGGGATCTGAATCTGAGCTATAAGGCGATGCACTTCAATGTGGCCACGTACAAACGGATGCAAGAAGACGGACAGTTTCGAGCCAGGATGAACTCCGGCGTGTGGAGCAACATCGGAGCGGCCGAAGCCGGATTCGACGTGGTCCTGGGCGATCAGGCGCTGCCAAGAGGGAAATACACCCTGGGTTTGAGCATCGATGCCCAGGACGCTTTCTCAGTGGTTTTCAAAGGCGCCGACAAGACCGTGCAGGCGCCTATGAAGGTCACGTCCGACAATCCGGAATTTCCTTATCTGACTTTCGCGATCTACCCCACGGACAAGCCTGACATTTTCGTGCTCGAAGGGCGTTGCGGGAAATATCGCGGGACCGTGGACTTGAAGGTTCCCTACTTGGCGGAACACACGCACGCCGCACCGAAGAATTAGGGCGGTCAGGAGCGCCTGGCCATTCGTAGCGTCTTCGCGTCTTGGTCGTGGAAGCTGCGCGCAATCCACCACGAAGACACAAAGACGCAAAGAACGTGTGGTTCAGACTGCCGGCGACAGCCTGGGGGGCTTCGTCACGACTTTCTGTTTCTGCTCATCGAAGTAGAGGATCTTCCCCTCACGATATGAATCCACCGCCATGGAGATAGTCGCCTGGGCCTTGTACGCCGTGAGGGAGTCCAGGACAGGCTTCTCGCGCGTCCGCATGCAGGCGAAGAAGTTCTGCATATGGCTCGGCCGCGGCTCCGTCATGAGCTTTACCTCCTCACTCCCCCATTTCTTCACCCATTCTTCCTTGTAAATACGCTGGGGAGTGACGGTAATGTATTCGACTTTCGATTCGAACTGACCGCCGGGAACCATCACAATCGTGCCCTCATGCCCGCGAATCAGGCCCGGGATGTGTGCGTCGTTGGCCATGGTCGAAGAAAGAACCAGCGTATGGCCCGCCGCGAAGTCCGCGGTCAGAGTAAAGGTGTCGGGCACCTCGCGCTCGTCTCTGAACACGTAGATGCCCCCGTTGCCGCTCACTCGATAAGGAAACTGGGCCTCACCCCAGCAAATGTTCAACGGGGCCATGACGTGGTAGAAGAGATCGGTTGCGATACCGCCGGAATAATCCCAGTACTTACGGAATCTGAAGAAACGGTCTGCATTCCATGGCCGGCTCGGGGCCGGGCCGAGCCACATTTTCCAATCAACGTAGTTGTCTCCGCTCGCGTTCGGACCCGCGTCCGCGTCAATGACGTAATTCCACTCCCCTTTCTCGGAATTCCGGTGATAGGAACCCTGACTCATGATGAGTCTTCCAATCATTCCGTCCTGAATCGCCTTGCGCGCTTTCCACCACTGGTCACTGGAAGTGGTCTGAGAGCCGACCTGCAACACCCGTTTGCTTTTCACGACCGTCTCATGCACATCCCTTGCTTCCTCCACCGTATGCGTCATGGGCTTCTCGAGATAGACATCCTTGCCGCGCTCCATAGCCTCACTGGCTATCTTGGCGTGCCAGTGGTCCGGTGTGGCGATGATCACCGCGTCAATATCATTCCTGTTTAGCAGCTCCCGGTAGTCCAGATACCCTTCTCCTTTGCACATCTCCTGGGCTCTGTTCTTGCGTTTGACGTAAACATCGCTCACCGCCAGGACCTGAATGTTTTCGGTCTCCTGCAATCTTAAAGCTTCCCTCAAAAGCCCAGTTCCGCGCCCCACCCACACCGATGACACCGGCGTGGATCCTGTCGTTGGCACCGATGATACGCGCCTTTGCGGGCAGGCTGACGACAGCGGCACCCAGCGCCATACCTGCGCCGACCGCTGTTTTCACAAAATCCCTTCTGTTTAGCTTTGATTTCTCATTCATGGGGGCCCTCCCTTCCTGCACGATTCTTCGGGTGCGGTTCGACAATACAATGAACTCTCTTACCTTGTCATAGGAAATCCTCCGGAGTAATACAGTCCCGGTCGTTCTTGTTTTTTCACGAAAATTCTCGGTGCGCCACGTTCTTAGCGGCTTCGCGTCTTAGCGGTTAGTTCGGGCTCGCTTTCACCGCGAAGGCGCGAAGTGCGCAAAGGGAATCGCGAAGGTTTGGTCCACAGCAAACAGGTTGGGCATAAAAGAACGCATAGGCTGGTAAGAATGCGGGAGAACGCGCGCTCCTACGAAGCTCGAATTCAGAAGGAGATAAACAGGCCCCGCCAGCAGAAGCAGGAGGACAGCCGCCCAAGGAAGAGAGTTCCTGGGCGGGCCGTGCACAGCGCGCGAATCCAAAAAGACAGGAAAATAGAAGAACGCGAAGATAGAAAGCAGGGTCCAGACGTGGAGAAGCCCCGCAAGAATGTAGAAAAGCCCGCGTCGAAGGATCAAAAGGTGCGATCAGGCGCTCTTGCGAAGCTCGACCAGGACCTGCCGGGCCGCTGCCTTGAGCGTCTCCAAAACGCCCACTCCTTTGGGCGCGACTGCTTCATAGACAGGTTCCCCTTTCACCAGAAGCAGCTTCTTGAGCCGCTCTGCCGGAAGCGCGTTGGGGAGATCCCTCTTGTTGAGCTGCAGCACGTACGGAATCTTATTCAGGTCGAAGCCCTGTTCTTTCAAATTCAGGTTGAGGTTGGAGAGCGATTCGAGGTTTGCATCCAGCCGCTCTTCCTGCGAGTCTGCCACGAACACAACCCCATCCACCCCTTTGAGAATCAATTTGCGGCTGGCATCGTAAAACACCTGTCCGGGAACGGTGTAGAGGTGAAATCGCATCGAAAAGCCCCGGATCTGACCAAGATCGATGGGAAGAAAATCGAAGAACAGCGTACGTTCGGTCTCAGTGGCCAGGGAGATCATCTTCCCCTTGTTCTCCGGATTCGTGATCTGGTAGATGTGCTGCAGGTTCGTAGTCTTGCCGCCCAATCCCGGCCCATAATAGACCAGTTTGCAATTTATCTCGCGGGCGACGTAATTAATGAAAGTCAATGGATCCCCCTCCCCTATCCTTCGGTATTTAAGCGACTAGCGTCCAAAAAGCTTGTCAATGTCTTCGTCCGTAAAATCGAATGGCGACGGGCTGTTTGAAGGAACCGCCGCGTTCTTCTTGGTTTCCGTTTTCCGCGCGAACAGTTTGAAGACTTCTTCAAGGTATGCCGTCGTATGCTTCACCCTGAGCCGTACCAGCCCCAGTGAGACCTTTTCGTCAAAAACCAGCACCAGGCAGTACCTCCTGGAAACATCCGATATATGAATGTTCCGGTGTTTCCCCTGGTGATAAAGAATGGAAAACTCTGGTTCTCCTACGAGTCTCGCCAGCCCATCGGTGGCCGCAAGGTTCGCGGCCGCAAGAGACGATAGCGCCGTCAGGTCAATATCCTGGGCCGGACCCTCCGAGGCAATTTGATGACCGTCACGATCTATCAGCAAGATCAAGTCGATTCCGAGCTCCCGTTGGGTCTTGACCAGAATGGACTTCAGGCGTTGATATTCCGCCTCATACAGAACGATATTGCTTGCATTCATGAATGGATCGATCCCCACGCGACTCTCAGGAAGGGTTTCACAGAATCGTTACACACGGGAGACTCGTCAAAAATAAACTTCGGGGATCAACCCCGGCGCTCTCTAAGATTAACCCTCATAAGCCTTTCCGATGTTGGCGCTTGACTTATCGACAAAATTCCCCTAATAATAACTGGCAATTTTGAGTCCTTGTTCTGCTTTATTTGTAACCATTTGAATCTAAATAAATTATAGAACCCAGGAGCTTTCGCGTGGCAAGAGCTCTGGTAAAGAAAGCGGATCGGTCAGGGTCGGGCAGATTGGCAAAAGCGCAGCGTAAAGTTCGTGCCAAAGCTAAGGGAAAATCGAAGTTGCACGTTCGCAAACACGCTAAACAGGTTAAGGCTGTCTCGGCAAAATCCCGAAAGAGATCGGTGGCGGAGAAGCCCAAACGGCGAGGATCTGCCGGCGAGGCCGTCAAGCAATCGCCACAGAAGGAACGTATGAGTATGGCTTCGGGAACCAAGAAAAGGATTTCTACGTCAGGCACTATCACGGCTCCCCCTGAAAAACCTGTGCGGGCGCTAAGCGAGACAAAGACGACCCCGGGGGCCCTGTTGTTGCTGGAAAAGGGCATCAAGCTGATTTACCAGAGGGAGTTCAAGAAAGCCCGGCACGAGTTGGATTCGCTCATCGAAAGCTATCCCAGCGAGGCGGAAATCTCGGCCCGCGCCCGCAGTTATATCCAAATCTGTGATCGAGAGGAGGCTGCACAGAAAAAAACGACGGTGAGCAACGACCAGCTCTACACGCTTGGCGTGATGGAGCACAACCGGGGTAACTACGACGGGGCTATCTCGTATTTCGAGCAACTCCTGGCAAACCATCCCAACGCGGACTACATTTACTATTCTCTGGCGGCTTCCAAGGCCCGGAAGAACGAAATTGCGGAAGCGATCCAAAACTTGAGAAAGGCGATCGATCTCAACGAAGACAACCGGGTCTACGCGAAAAATGATCCCGATTTTGCGCCCCTCCATGTCGAAAGAGAATTTGTGGATCTGGTTGGGTTGAAGCTCGTTTAACCCGTCGACCGGCAGGCACATGAACCGTCCCCAAAAACTTCTGGACATCGTCTCCATTGGAGGAGGTACGGGATTGTCGTATCTCCTGAAAGGGCTGAAGCCCAGTGTAGCGCAACCTTCGTATGTGGAGGCGCCTGCCGGGAAGCCCTGGATTTCGCGGCTGACGGCTGTCGTGACCGTCAGCGATGACGGAGGCAGTTCCGGCAAGTTACGCGATGAGCTGCGGGTTCTTCCTCCAGGCGACATCCGCAATTGTCTCGTGGCTCTTAGCGCCGATGAATCGCTCATGTCCCATTTGTTTCAATACAGATTCCCCGGGGCGGGCGGGCTGCAAGATCACAGTTTTGGCAACCTGTTCCTGACGGCTCTGACAGGGGTCACAGGCGATTTTCTCAAAGCCATCCGTCTCACCTCCGAAGTCCTCGCCATCCGGGGCCGCATCTATCCTTCGACTCTGGAGGACGTGCGTCTGGTTGCCGAGACGACGTCGGGAGAGCGTCTCAACGGGGAATCCGCCATTTCCAGAACAAGCACGCGCATACGGAAGATCGCCCTCACCCCCCGCACGTGTCAACCCGTACCGGCTGTGATCCAGGCTCTGCGCGACGCGGATATCATCACGCTGGGACCCGGCTCGCTGTACACCAGCCTGCTGCCTAATCTCCTGGTACGCGGAATTGCGAAAGAGATCCGCAAGTCCCCAGCTTTGAAGATCTACATAGGCAACTTGATGACGCAGGCGGGCGAGACCACGGGGTTCACCGCCGCGGACCATGTCGAGGCCATTCGGCAGCACGCGCGAAGCAGGCTCTTCGACGTGATTATTCTCAATCGCAAGCCGATTGCCGCCGCGGTGCTGGCGCGCTATCGTAAACAGGGCTCCGTCCCTGTGGCAACAGACCGCGACCGCCTTTCGGAGCAGGGTCTTGAAATTTACCAAGGGGACCTGCTGGCGCAGGCGAACGTGGTTCGTCACGATCCCGGACTCCTCGCGAAGGCGGTCCAAGCCAGTTACGAGCGTTGGAAGACGCGCGCCGCCGAGAGCAAGCAGACAGTACTCGTTTGAACGATGGAAAATCTCTGCGCTGTGATCCTGGCCGCAGGAAAAGGGACCCGCATGAGAAGCAATAGGGCCAAGGTCCTTCACAACCTGTGCGGCACTCCCATGCTCCGGCTGGTTTATTCCGCGGTTGCAGCGCTCGAGCCGGAGCAAGTGTTTGTCGTGATTGGACAGGATGCCGAGCGGGTGTGTGGATCTTTGGAAGGGTTTCCCGCGTACTTCGTTCATCAGAAGGAGCAGCTGGGCACGGGACACGCCGCGATGGCAGCCGGCGAGCTCCTTTCCCAACGCAGGGGACACGCTCTCGTCGTATTCGGAGACGCCCCCAGGATCAAGGCGGCCACACTGCGCAAGCTCGTTCAACACCATCGCAACTCGAAAGCGGTGACGTCGCTCCTGACGGCTCTCGCGGCGGATCCCTTCGGGTATGGCCGTATCCTGCGCAACCCCCAGGGAAAAATTGAGGCGATCGTGGAAGAGAGGGACGCCACCCCGGAGCAGCGGAAAATCCGCGAGGTGAACCCGGGGTTTTACTGCTTCCAGATCCCGGACCTGATCGATGCGCTGGGAAAGCTCACAAACAACAACGCTCAGAAGGAGTATTACATCACGGACCTGGTCGCTATCCAGCGGCAGGACGGGAAAGAAGTGGAAGCCGTTCTGCACGACGATTTCGAGGAACTGCGCGGTATAAATACGCGCCGGGAACTGGCGGAGCTTTCCAGGGCCCTCTCGAAACAGAAGAACCTTGAATTGATGGAGTCCGGCGTTACGCTGATCGATCCAGACTGCGCGTATGTCGATCTCGACGTTGTTGTCGAAAAGGACGTGATCCTCTATCCGATGGTGACGCTCGAGGGCAGGACTCGCATCGGGGAAGGAACCGTAGTCCGTTCCGGGACACGCATCTCGAATTCCAGGATTGCCCCCGAAGTCGAAATCCTTGAATCCTGTCTTATCACGGACTCTGAAATTGGCAGCGGGACCACGGTCGGCCCTAGCGCCAGGGTCAGGGATCAAGCCGTGATAGGCTCTCGGTGCCGGATAGGCAACTTTGTGGAGATCAAGAAAAGCACCCTGGGAGACGGGACGAAAGCCGCGCACCTTGCCTACGTCGGCGATGCCGTCATCGGGAGAAATGTCAACATCGGGGCCGGCACGATTACCTGCAATTTCGACGGCCAGCGCAAGAATGTCACCACGATCGAGGATGACGCTTTCATAGGAACCGATTCTCAACTGGTTGCGCCCGTCCGCATCGGCCGGGGGGCCTACGTGGCGGCCGGGAGCTGCATTACGGAGGATGTTCCGCCGGAGGCTCTGGCAGTAGCACGCGCTAGGCAGATAAACAAGGAAGGTTGGGTAAGGCGGAAATTAATGCGGACCGAGCCCAAGTGAAGTCTCCGGGCCGCTCCTCTGTTCATTCGTCCGAGAGCAGATGATTAACTGTCGCAACTGTATTAACTGGATCGACGAAAGCCTGGAGCAGATCGAGGCTGACGTTGACACACACCAGCATATCTTCATGGGCTGCCGGATCTACGGTCATGTCCAAAACAACACCGCGCTCGAAACCTGCCCGCATTACGTCGAAAGCGGGAATCTCTTCACGCTTTGCAATACCTGTCATACGACCGTACCCAAGGTATGCGTCTCGCTGGGCGAGTGCGTCAACTGTACCGACACAGATCTCTTCTGCGTCGATCACTGCATCGGGGGCGACAACCGGAAGTTCTGCACCCACTTTGTCCGCCTGTACACCGAAGGGGCGCATCTCATTGAAGGGGACCGCGCATTCGAGCTCTTTCCCGTCCTCGGCATGCCTGGCCAGAAAGAACCTGTGACCGTTGAAATCCAGGACGACGAGAGTATCCCGGACTCTCTTCTCCCCGGCATCGAGCCCTCCATCCCGAAAAAGAAGGCCGAGAGCTAGACAGGGAGCCTGCCGGGCAGCCACACAACATCTTTCACCTTCGCGCTCTTCGCGCCTTCGCGGTTAGTTCTGACTCAGTTTTACCGCGAAGTCGCTAAGTGCGCAAAGAAACGCGAAGATTTTATTGGTTGCGGCTAATGCAGGACAGCCGTCGTAAGAATCGGCAAGAGGCGCTCGAGTCTCCTCTCCAGGGTCTGGCATGCTTCGCGAGCTGTGGACAGGTCTCCGGACCTGCCCATAGTTTCCAATTTCTGCGCCGCTTCGATCGCGAGCTCGTCTACACCGCGGGGAAGGCTTAGGGCTCACGGCAGATCTCCCAGCGCCGCATTCATTCACAGAACCTTTGCCCCTCTGCCCCTCTGCCCCTTGGTCATTTATCATTTGTCATTTATCATTTCGAGTTTAAACGTGAAGCTTATGCCCAGGGTGCTCCTGCTCTTGCCTACGACGACCTACCGTGCGGCGGATTTTCTCGCGGCAGCCGAGCGGATGAACGTGGATGTGGTTGCCGCTTCCGAGAAGCCGAACGTAATGGCGAGCAAACATCCGGAGGTCCTTCTGACGCTGGACTTCCGCGACCCGGAAGCGGCGGCGCGCACGGTCCGGGAATTTCACAAGGCATATCCGATCGATGCGGTGATTCCTGTCGATGACGATACGGCAGTCGTGGCGGCAACGATAGGCTCCGCTCTATCGCTCAAGCACAACTCGATTGAATCGGCGCAGGCCGCCCGGAACAAACACACTTTCGTCGAGCTCCTTCACAGACACGGCCTGGCCGCGCCGTGGTACCGCCTCTTCGCCACGGCCGAGGATCCCAAGCAAGCTGCGCGGGCGGTTTCTTATCCCTGTGTGTTGAAACCCCTGTTCCTTTCCGCCAGCCGCGGCGTGATCCGCGCCGACGATCCCCTTGCCTTCGCCGCTGCCTGGAGGAGAATCCTGAAAATTCTGGAAGACCCGGAAGTGGCGGCACGAGGAGGAGAGGCAGCCAAACAACTGCTGGTGGAAGAGTTCATCCCGGGCCAGGAGGTTGCCCTGGAGGGAATGCTGGACAAAGGAGAGCTTCGGGTTCTGGCCATTTTCGATAAGCCGGACCCGCTCGAAGGACCTTTCTTTGAAGAGACCATTTACGTCACCCCATCGCGGCACGCGGAATCCCATCAACGGCAGATCGCCGGCTGCGTGGCCTCTGCCGCCGCTGCGATCGGACTCAGAGAGGGGCCCATTCACGCAGAATTGCGATTCAACGAGAACGGGATATGGATTATCGAAATGGCGGCCCGCTCGATCGGCGGCTTGTGCTCGCGGACCTTGCGCTTTGGCACGGGGCTTTCGCTGGAAGAGTTGATCCTGCGTCATGCTCTAAATCTGGGGATCGGCCACATTCAAAGAGAGCAGAGGGCGGCCGGCGTGATGATGATACCGATTCCAGGAGCCGGGATTCTGCAGGAAATCCAGGGGCTGGAAGCGGCCAGAGCGGTTCCCCGTATCGAAGGGGTAACTGTCAGCGTGCCCCTCGGCAAAGGACTGGTTCCTCTCCCTGAAGGGTCGAGCTACCTGGGATTCATTTTCAGCAGGGCTGAGACGCCGGCTGCCGCCGAGACAGCCCTGCGTGCGGCCCACCGCCAATTGCACTTTGTCATACAACCAGAAGGGTGCAATTGAAAGTGTTAGTCAAGCAGCGCGGCCGGAGAGACTGCGAAAGATTGTATTTCAAACCAAATGACATCCAAACGGCAGTGATTTCGTGAAATTCGTGGAATTCGTGGCCAATAAAACCGCCACGAATTCCACGAATTAACACGAATCAAATTCTCCACAGCTTCTGAGGAGTTCAAGGCAGCGTGAATTGATTCCCACTTCTAATTGCACCCGAGCCGGAAAGATGACCCGCTCGTCACGGATCATGCCCAGCGCATCCGCAGCTGCTCGGCGCACGCACTGGTCATAGTCCTTCAGCGCTTCCAGCAACGCATCCACCGCACTCGCATCCCCGATTCGGCCCAGCGATCCAGCCGCTGCCTCGCGGACGTTCCGATCCTTGTCCTTGAGCGCCTTCACCAGGGCTTCTACGGCGCGCGGGTCCTTGGACTCACCCAGCTTTTCCGCCGCTTGTGACCGGACCTTCCATTCCAGTGATCTTAACTGTTGAAGTCTGAACCAAAGCATCGGGCGTTCCCCTCCACGTTTGATCCGGGGGGTGCTTGCTCTTATTAATCGTCATTTTCTGAAGTCATGTTCATGATTTTGTGACGGCCATGCCCCGAAGGTGGCCATTCAGGCCGTCGGAATCAGCAGGATGATTTCAACTTTGGCATGACGAAACGGGGCGTTCGCCTCTGCGGGCGCTTCTTAAAGACGTTAGGTTGGGGTTCGCTCTCTTGCTGCCAGGCCTTTTCCCCGCTGAGAACCCACTGAACCGCATACGTGCGCAGCTCCGTGGAGTTTTTGAGCGCTAACTTTTTCTGTATGTGAGCGAGGTGCGTATCGACTGTTTTCGCGCTCAACTTGAGATTTGCGGCGATCTCTTGTCTCTTGTGCCCCTGGCCCAGCAACTGAAGCACGGTCAATTCTCGGTCGCTGAGAATGTCCGTGGGCCAGTCGTAGTGTTTCGCCCGGCCCGAATTGATGTATTTCTGCAGCATTCTTTCCGATAGTTGCTCGCTTACGTGCACCTCCCCTTTCATGATCCGGCGTATTGCCAGGATTAATTGGTCCGGGGCCTCGATGCCCAGGATATAACCCCGCGCCCCCGCGCGAAGAACTCGCTCCGCATAGAAAGACTCCTCATCCACGGAGAGGACAAGCACAGGCAACCCCTTGTGCCACAGTCTGATCTCCTTGATCAACTCGAGGCCGATTTTGCCCTTCAGCGAAATGCTGACAATGACAAGGTCCGGTTTGAGCGTCGCGATAGCTTCGAAAGTTTCGCGCGCATTCTGGGCTTGTCCGCAAACGGACAGGTCGGATTCCTGGTTGAGCAACTGCGCGAGCCCTGCGCAGACCATGGAATGTTCCCCGACCAACAGGATCGCGATTCCAGGTTTCTCGCGGGTACCAGGCCTTTTCGCCGTCATGGCTTCTTGATCCTGTCCCGTGGCGCTCTTAACCGTCGCTCTCATCCCTCAACCTGGGTAACGGCCCTTGCCTCGAAACGGGCTCGCGGTTTTTCATTGCAATGGACCAACTTATCTTCGGAGTCGTCAGTCGTGTGATATCAACCCTTGTCTCAGGCTGAGGATGCGAACTGGATCCCTGTCCTGATCGTGCGATCAAGGGGATCGCCTACGAACGAACCCTTTCACTCGTCGTGAGCATGTTCCGGCATCCACTCCGATCACCTTACGGCATCCAGATCCCGCTTCTAAAAAACAAGCGGCAGCGGATTCCCCCAAAGAAGATCTTTCCGCCATGCGCTTTCGCGATGCCCTCTAGAAATAGCTAAAGCCGTAGCGAGTGGGCAGTAACTGCCGACTGCTGACTCCTCGGTGGACTTGGCCCCTTTTGTTTTGCATTAACCAGAGCTCGTCTTCAAAATCGCCAACAGCCTCGGAGTCAGCACCGCTCTTCGGATGCTGACCCCCAAGTTCTACTAAGGTCATGCATGAAGCGTGCCAGCGCATTCGCTTGGAGCCACGAATCATAGAACTTATTTGACTGCGTAATGTTACAGCCGCCCTGGCACCGAGATCCGCTGACAGAAAAGCGGAATCCGGAGCCCAGGAGTGGAACTCAGATTCCCCTCGCCACAGCGAGCAGGGGAGCGGGCCACGGAGCCACAGAGACACGGAGACCCGGAATTCGTGTTCTCCGCGTCTCTGTGTCTCTGTGGCAAAAGATAGGCATTTGTATCCCGAAGTGCGTGGGGGAGCAAGACTGTTCTTAAGGCACTGATTCATCGCCCCCTGCCGCTCAGAAGCTCACTCTCACACCTACCTGGAGTTCCCGTGCGGGATGCGCCGTGTTGGGCGCACCGAAAAATTTTGACGTGAGCACCCCAACATAGTTCTTGTAGTTGGTTTGGTTCAAGAGATTGAACACATCGAAGCGGAACTCCACCTGCCGTGTCGTCTCGGTCTTTTCCGCAGCTTTTCGGAGTATGACCTTCTTTGTGAGGCGCACGTCTACGTCGGCCCAGAAGGGACCGTGTCCAATATTCCGTGCGACGTTCCCAGCTCCGGGAAGAACCAACCACCGGACGCTATTCGCGTTGACGGGAATCAGGGCGCCACCGGACACCCCTTGAAGACCGTTGTAAAGTACGCCAGGGATTCCACCCACAAAGCTTCCATCGATCCCGAAGGAGTTGAAAGGCGCGTTGGGGTTTGCCAGACTTGGACGGTCATTGGCCACGGTGTCGTTGTTGGTGTCAAAGCCGGTCGTTATGTTGTAGGGAACCCCGGAACGCACGGTGGAGATCATGCCGAGCTTAGACCCAAAGGGCAGCTTCATCACGCCGGAAACAACCAAGCGATGCCGCTGATCGAAGTCGGAGCGCCCACGCTCGCCCCGCAAGGCGAAATTGTCGGCCGGAAGTGCGTTCATGCCCGAAGTATCGTCAATGGAGTGGGAGAACGTGTACCTCGAGAGGAGTTGCAGCTTACGCAACGTCGTCTGGAAGCCCAACGTCACACCATGGCTATTGGAAGTGCCCGAGCTCTCGAACTGATCGACATTCACAAGAGTCGGGTCAGGGCGCAGGCCAGTCGCCGGCAGCGGCGCGTTGACGTCGCGCATGCGGTACAACTTCACGCCGCGCAGCATGGTGTACTCCGCCGTGAGAGAAGTCTGAGCTGCCAGCTTCCGCTCCACCCCCAGGCTTGCCTGAATGGCATAGGGGGCACGGATGCGCGGATCAATGCGGAACACGCTCGGAAGCGAATTGGGAAGAATCTGCGGCGAAGGGAAGCTCGGGTTACTAAGCACCAACTGGTTCAGATGCACGCCGTCGTGAAGCTGGTACTGCTGTTCCAGACTGACCGGCTGGCGTTGGTAGAAAATACCGCTCCCCACGCGCAGGACCGTCTTGCCGTCCGCAGTCGAGGTAGCGAGCGCGATTCGTGGCGCCAGGTTGTTGTAGACGTTCAGATCAGACTGGAACTCGTGACGAAGCCCAAGCAGTAAGCTGAGCCGCGGCCAGAGGCGGATCTCATCCTGGAAGAAGGATGCAATCTCATACCGGTTGAGCTTCACCCGGGGATTGCCCTGGTTTACGGTGTACAGAAAAGGCTGATTGTTAACGAAGCTCGCCAGGCTCGAGAAGTTGAATGTTCCGCCGAAATTGGAGCGATCTGCGTAATCAGTGAATCTCGATTTCACCACGGCGCCGAACCGCAGTGAGTGTTTCCCGTGGATGTAGGAGGCCAGGTCCTGGAACTCCACGGCATTTTCTGTGTCGCTTCGAGAGATCTGAGCGCCTCCGCTGTTGAATGCGCCATCCACCAGGATCGCGGGGGCATCGGTGCCGCTGCTAACGAATTTCGGCCGGTGCTTGAAATCGAAGACAAATTGGTTCAGGAAAACGGATGTAGGAGTGGCGGTATATGCGACCCGGAGTTCTTGCGCCTGCTTGTTCGAAGCCCACGCGCGGCTGGCGAGATCGAAACCTCGCACGCCCTGATTCGCCCACCGATCGACCATCCAGTTGTATCGCACCGAAAGGACGTTGAGCGGGCTGAGCCGGATGTCCGTCCGCCCGAGTACATGACCCGTACGCCGCGGTACGCGAATTGTGTCCGACACGGGCCCGCTCGGAGTTATGCCTGTGACGAACTCGTTGTCGTTGTCCCTTAGTGCGTCGCCACCAAGGAAAAAAGTTGCCCTGTCGCCAAACAGCGGCCCGTCAAGCTCCCCATCGAACCACTCGCGGCGCCTTGGCGGGTTGATCGTGGCGAAGGGATTGCGAGCCGCCATGCTCGCATCCCGGATGGAATACTCGAAACGCTTGTGCAAACGACTGCGCCCGCCGCCGCGCGTGGCGATTTCGATGCGTCCCTTCGCTGGCCGGCCAAACTCCGTCGAATACGGATTCCTATTTACGGCGATGTTCTTAATACTCCTGCCTCCCGGAATCTCCAGCGAGTCCGACTCCACGCCGTCAACTACAATCTTGGTCCCCACCGCGTCATTCGCCGCGGGATCCACAAAGAGGTTGGCAGTTGCCAGCGGGTCGTCCTTCTTCGCCGGGAGGTCCGTCAACAGGTCGTGGTCTATCACGGCCGAAGAGGTATTTTCATCGGAAGAAAGGGGATCTGACGCCACTCGAGCGGAAATCGTAATCTCTTCCTCCACGTTGGCCAACTCGAGGCGCACCCGCTGGGGCGGAGTGCGGGTCGCGCCAACCTCAATGGGTACTTCCACTTTTTGAAAGCCCTCCATTTTTACCCGCAACACATATTTACCAGGCGGGACTTCCGGGAATACGAAGTGGCCTTTCTCGTCCGTGACCGTTTTCAATTCCGTACCGGCCGCTTTGGCCGTGAGCTTTACCGGCGCGGCGGCCACAGGAGCTCCGCTTGGATCCTCGACCGCCCCCCTCACCACCCCTGGCTGTTGCGCCACGAGAACTGGCAAGAGCACGGAAGACCAAGCGATAAGAAATAACATCTGAAACGCTTTTTTCATGATGGCCTCCGTTTGTTTCTCAAAGGCGCGGCGCGTCTATAGCGGAGACAATTCCGGCCTTGGCGTCCGTAAAGAACCGGGGAAATCCTGACGCAGCCTGTCGCCATTCCTGATGCCGGCGATGATCAACTGCCAAGGCACGAGTTTGAAGTTCTGGTTGCCGTTGTCATTGTGCCCGTCCTGCGCGACGAAAACGCCGTGCGGGAAGGCCGGTCCGAGATGCGCCGTTGTCACATCGATCCCGTCCGTGTCCGAAGTGCCGTCGATCCCGTTGCCGCCGGCGATTCTGAAGGTCTTCACGTACTGATTGCTTTGCTCCCGCCGATAGACCACGTAGGTGCTGTTGCCCTGGCTCGAGGCAATCAAGTAGCCGGTGCCATCCGTTCCGTAGGCGATGGCCAACCCTTCGACATCCGCGACGAGGTTCCCTCCGGTGCCCGTCTTGTCCACCGGCGTGCGTGATGTGCCGGCATCCGGCTCAGCCCCATACTTCCAGATTCCGACGGTCTCTTCACCGATGTAGAGGTGGGCGAGTTCATCATCGGCCACACACCCCTCGGTCTGGCTGCCGACTTTGAAGCTGCGCGCCTTCTTGCCATCCACTTTGCCGGTCCCGTCGTCATAGAGTTCCCACTGTTCGACCTCCCCCTTCTTGCTGGTGACGATGTAATAAAACTTGCCCGTCTTCCGGCTCCGGTACATGCATGAGCCATAGACCTCAAGCGTAGTGATCTTGCGAGCCGCGACATTCTCCAGCAGGCGTGAGGTCTGATTCACACGGTAGATCGCAATGCTGCTATCGCTCCGATTGCCCGCGGTGACAAGCGCCACTTGCTGGCCGCTTAAGGGAAAGTCACCGCGGAGGTCCACGTTGTTCATCTCCCCGTCCGGCAGATATTGAAGCTGCTTGCCGGCCAGGTCATACACCCCCAGCCCGCCCTGCTTGTCGGTGCCGACGATCGTGCTTTTCGCCGGCTCGGTCGAGTGGACCCAGATGGCGAGATCATCAGCCGCATCCTCATCGTGGGGCACGGGGTGCGTCTCAACGGTGGCAGAGATCTCCAGCGCCTTCTCTGGTGACGCGGGGGGGTTGGCTTGTCTGGTATCCACCCCCATCGTCACGAAGGCCAGCAAACCAAGACCTACCAGTGAAACCCCCAGCGTAGCTGATCGTTTGGTGTCGTTCATGGGTTCTTACCTCCATTGACTTGAAATCACACTCGCTGCGAAGCGCACGGCCCCGGCCTATACCGCGGTGTTGCAGTCCGTTTCTTCCGTGGGAACAGTCCGATCGGCAGAGATGAGCGTATCCTTCCTGTTGGCCGACATTTGCAGATGATAGAGACGCGCGTACCTGCCGCCACGCGCCATAAGTTCGCGGTGGGTCCCTTGTTCGACAAGCCGGCCTCGATCGAGCACGACGATACGGTCCGCAAGCCGTACCGTGGTCAGACGATGTGCGATGATCAAGGTCGTATGTCCCGCGACGGCCCGCTCCAGCGCCTCCATGACAGTTTGCTCTGCGACCGCATCCAGGCCGGTTGTCGGCTCATCCAAAATCAGGATGGGCGCGTCCCGCAGAATCGCTCGGGCGATGGCGATCCGCTGCTTCTGCCCGCCGGAGAGGGTTGTGCCGCGCTCCGCCACCGGGGACTCGTAGCCCTCCGGGAGGCGTTGAATAAATTCGTCGGCGTTGGCGGTTGCCGCGGCGGCAGCGATCTCCTCGTCGCTCGCCCCGGGACGCGCAAACGCAATGTTTTCGCGGATGGTGCCGCTGAACAGCAGCGAGTCCTGTAAAACGAGGCTGATCTGCTCGCGCAACGACTGCAGCGAATAGTTCCGGATATCTTCGCCATCGATACGGACCTCGCCTTCGGTCGGGTCGTAGAAGCGAGGGATGAGGCTCACCAACGTGCTCTTGCCCGCACCAGTGGCGCCGACGATGGCCACAATTTCTCCCGGTTCAATCACCAGGTTAATATGCGACAGCACCGTCCGGTCTGGTTCGTATGCGAACGATGTGTCCCGGAATTCGATCGCGCCCTTCAGTCGCGAGGCCACCCGCGCTCCTGGCCGATCGGTCACCTCTCTCCGCACGCTCAACACCTCAGCAATCCGCTCGGCACCCACACTCGCCTTGCTGAACAGATAGGAGGAGCGCGCCACTCCCTTCATCGGGTGATGAAGGCTCGTGACATAGGCAAAGAAGAGGACCACATCCCCGGTTGTGAGCTCGCCCGCCAACACACGCGTGGCCCCGTACCACATCACGATGGTTATGCCGATTGCGGCGAAGATATCTACCAGCGCCACCACGCGTGCCTGATAGCGCACCATGTCCAGGTAGGCCTGATGATGACTCTCGCTGCGGGCCTGGAAGCGCTCGTCCTGTTGCTCTTCTTGCGATAGCCCTTGCACGATCCTGATGGAAGCAAGCGTCTCCTGTGCCAGGGAGGCCAGTTGGCCGGTGCTGGCGCGGGCCTGGCGGGAGGCGCGCTTGATGCGATGCTTGTAGCGAAAGACCGTCAAGAACAGCAGGGGCGCTGCCGAGAGAGAAATGAGGGCGAACCGCCAGTTAAGCCAGAACATCACCACCAGCATCCCGAAGAGCAGGCAGCCGTTGGTGCCCAAAATGGTGATGCCTTGGGCAATCATCTCCTGGATCGCCTGGGTATCCGAGGTCAGTCGTGTAATCAGGTCCCCGGTCCGCTGACGATCATGGAAACGCAACGAAAGGCGCTGCAAATGCGCGAAGAGATCCCGGCGCAGCGCGAACACGAAGTTTTGCGCCAGGTCGCCCATCACGCGGGTAAAGTAGTAGGTCAAGACGCCCGCAATCACCGCTATCAGTAATGCCGCGGCGCAAGCGCCGTAGAGAATCTCGATCCCGCCATACGGGGCATTGTCCAGCCAGGCGCGTAGGAGAGGTACGCGGCTCGGCTTATGCGAAAGGACGCGGTCAATTACGACCTTCAGAGGCCAAGGACGAAATACGCTGACCGCGGCCTCCAGCACCATCGCCGAGAGCGCCAAACACAGTTGCTTCCAATAGGGGCGAAGCAATGGCAGAAAGTGCCGGACCCAGACCATGCTGGCCTTTTTGTCACCCATTAGTACCGTGCTCCTTTCCAAAAATCATGACGTCACCCGTACCTGGACTTCTTCGATCGCGCCCCAATTCCATGGAGGTAGCGAGAACAGTCGCAGATGCTGGGCCAACGCCTTGGGATCGAGAACCTTCGAGAGCGTGGTTAAGCGGGGATCGGCACCCTGAACCCGATCCATGGCGGTTTCCCGGTCGTGCAGAGGATGGTCGCGCATTCCAGTCCTTTCCTGCTCTTGCAGAAGTCCCGTGACTTCAACGAACGGAACGGATGTTGTTGTACAACGTACGGACTGACAACGAGAGCTGCCTGGCCGGCACACTGAGGGCCGTCTGAAGCGCATTCATCGCGGCATGCGCTCGGCCGATCAACCGCTCTGTGCGGGACGTCCAGTCGGAATCGAACAAACGCACGCGACGAGCCGTTATCTTCACCAACTCGACTGCCTCGTAGAGGCGGGCCCGAAGCAAGCGCTCCTCCGGTGCGCCGGGGGTGTACCCGGCGAGGAAGCTGGCGCGCGCCTGTTCCAGGCCTGCCGGGTCGTACGTCACATGCCACAAATCCAGGTGAGCGAGGAACTTGCCGATGTCGAGTGCCGGATCGCCCAAGTGAGAGGCATCGAAGTCAATCAGTGTGAGCCCGCCAGGGCCGGCCCACACGTGTTCGGATTTGAAGTCTCCATGCGTGAAGGTTGGCGGCTCCTGCGGTAAACGCTCGTGCAACTTTCGCGCGCGCGAGAGGAGTTCGTCGATTACGGCACCCGCAGAGGGCAGCAGCACCCGGATGTGTGCGCCGGCCCGCGCGATCTCATTAATCTCCGCCTCGAAGTCATGGGACCGAAGCGGACCCGCCACCGCCAGCGGCATGCAGTGCAGAGCATGGAGAGCCGCCCCGGCGCGCTCCAGGCACTGTGCCATCCTCATCTTCCGCCGGGGTCGTAAGCGGGCGGAGAGCGCCGCGCCGGTTAATCCCGCGTAAAGCACTACTTTGTCCCCGACCACGTAGCCGAGCGGCCGCGCAGCGGTTACACCCTTACCTTGGTACGCCAGCCATTCTGCCGCCTGTGTTGCCACGCGAAAGACACTCGCTCCATCCTCGCCGCGGTAAAGCTTGGCGAACACGGCCCCTTTCTCTACGCCCACGCGGTCGTAGCGCAAGACGTGGCGTTGGCCAGGGCGGTAGCGGATAGGGGTCACGCCGTACCCGTCGGGTTCATCGGCGGCGTGACCACTTTCCGCGTAGACTGCCGAGAGCATCTTGCGCACGTAGCGCGCATCCGACAGGCGAACGAGATGGACAAAACGCGTGTCCAGCGGCCAGACGCTGACATGCATCCTCCACTCCGGCACGTCCGCCGTCAGTTGCCGGAAGGGTGCCGCCACCCCACGCCGAATTGCCTCGGCTTGCATCGCGGCCAGATCACCGTCCTCTCTTCCCCGATCTGCATCTCCATCCGATTGCCAAGTTACTGCGACAGAGCGAGCGCAGTATCCCTGGGCGCCGCCCTTATGGACGAGCGCGTCGTAGTAGGCGGTGAGCTTTCGGCCAGGTTTGAACTTCGCGCGTCGCAGACGACACGGCCCAAGGCTGGCCGGAGCGGAAAGCAGTGTCTCGAGCTGCTCCCGCAATACCCGGCGCGGTCCCGCGGAGAGGAGCAGCCATTGAATGCCCTCCAGCTTCGCGCGCCCCGATAACGCATCCGTAAGGTTCAAGATCAACCCTCCCGCTTACTCTCCCTCATCGCACGAACCGCCGAGCTTCGGCTAATAGCTCCGGCAGCATTTGCAGCCACTCCCTGGGTCTCTTCACAAGGGCCACGAACCGGCAGCGTTCCACGGTCTGCGGGTGACAGCTAGGGCGAGTCTGGGTATGAACCTGGCACGCCTTATCGAACAGAGCCGCGATCTCGCGGGCGGCCGCCCGCAAGTCGAAATGCTCGACCGCGGTCTTGCGCGCCGCGTCGCCCATGCGCGCGCGTCGTTCCCTGTCGCCGAGCAGCGCCGCGAGGGCGCCGGCCAGCGCGGGCACGTCGCGCCGTGGAGCCAGCAGCCCATTCTCGTCGTGCCGCACCAGCTCAGGGATGCCGGCGACAGCGGTGCTCACCACCGGTAGGCCGCAGGCCATCGCCTCCACCAACACGTTTGGGATACCATCGCGGTCGCCATCGTCGGCGACGAACGGCGCGAGCGCGAACAGCTCAGCGCGCTGGAAGATCGGGATCAGCTCCTGCTGGCTGCGCTCGCCCGCCAGCGTCACGCAGTCGGCCGCATCCAGCAGCTCGATCAGCGCGGAGAGCTTGACGCGCAGCGGTCCCTCGCCGTAGATCGTGCAGCTGAAGCGGTGGCCGGCTTGCTTGAGCTGGGCGCATGCCGCGATCAGATCCGGGAAGCCCTTCTTCTCCACCAGCCGTCCAACGGAGAGGATCAGCGGCGCCCCCCCATCCCCCAGCCCCTTCCCTGACCTGGGGGGAAGGGGAGCGAGATCCTCGCCTCCTCCCCGCGTGGAAGAGGGGGCCGGGTGGAAGCTATCCAGGTTGACGCCATGATGGATCAGCCGCACTTTCGCTCGTAGTGGCTCCGGCACAACTTCATTGACATAGTCGATATTCGTGCGCGAGCAAGTCAGCATCACCGTAGCGCGCTCGATCCGCTCGATCAGCGCGCGCTGCGGGATCTCCACCAAGTCGCGGGCGTGGGCGGTGAAGCTGAAGGAAATGCCGCACAACATCTGCACCAGCACCGCGATCAGCGTTGGGTCGTGGGCGAAGTGCGCATGCACGTGGTCGATCGACCGCCCCGCGCGGCGCTCACGCGCCAACAGCCGCGTCAGGTAGACCGCCTGCAGAAAGCACTCGTAGCGCGACGCGGCGGTGTAGCCTTCGTCGAGATCTGTCCGCTGCATGACATAACGCAATGCTCTGAGATAGCGCACTGGCCCGCTCGCCGCAGCGCGAATATGCTCGCTCAGAATGGCCAGGCGGCCGCGCTTGCCCGCATCTTCAAGATATTCCACCGGCGCGCGGACAGCGGCCACCTGCGCCTGCACGATCGGCTCGCGCGGGTTGGTGATAGCGAACAGGTGCAGGTTCTGCCCGACCTGCTCCAATGCCAGAATCTCGTTCAGGATAAACGTCTGCGACAGGCGCGGGTAGCTGCGCAGGATGTAGCCGATGCGTTGCATAATTATGACTTTCAAGTTTTGAGTTTTTGAGTTGGCCTGATCCACAACTCAAAACTCAGCGGCCTCAAGCTCAGGCCTTGGCATTCAAGCTGGCGGCCGAACCGGAGCTCATAAAGCTCCCGATACCCCGGGTTGGTTCGCGGCAGTTCCTCATGGGCGCCGGAAGCAGCAAGCCGGCCGTTTTCCAGCAACAGAATCTTATCTGCTTGGGCAATCGTCGAGAACTTGTGCGCAATGATGAAAGTCGTCTTCCCTTGCACCCGTTACTCTCCCTCATCACACGAACCGCCGCGCTTCGCTCAATAGCTCAGGCAGCATTTGCATCCACTCCTTAGGTCTCTGCACAAGGGCCACGAACCGGCCCAACTTGAAATACGCGATAGCTAGATAAAGATTCAGGCGCTCCTCGGAATAGTCGTGACTTCCAGCCTCGTAGGCCGCGAGAAATCGGTCGGACAGCCCATCGAAATGATTCAGGGCGCCAAAATGAGTCAACCCGAGAAACCGTAGATGGGCGGTAAAGTGGGCCACGTCGAACAGCGGGTCGTACTGGCAAAACTCATCGAAGTCCAGGCAAGTGAACCGATCGGTCTGAACAACCAGATGTTCAGGAGAGAAGTCGCGGTGGGTCGGACCCGGCGCCCAGCCAGACAGTTCGCTGCCCCGCTCCTCGAAGCGAGCCAGAAGAGCACCCAAGAGGCGCTCGCCTTTGGGATAAACTTCGCTTAGAAGCTCCTTCCATCCGGACAATGTTCGCAAGTGTCCGATGAAAGAATAGCAGCGCCCGGTGGCTACACCACAGTTGTGGAGTCCAAGCAGCCACGCCGCCGCTCCCTTGACCCCCTGCTCGGCATCGGAGCCGGCCAGTAAAACGGAGCTGAGCGACTCACCTTCCGCCCACGTCAACAGCAGGAGGTTGTACTCCGGCAGGCAGGCCACAGGCTCGGGAACGAGAAAGCGCCCGGTCCCCAATCCGTGCCTCCTGAGTTCCACCAGGGTCTGGTAAACCGTAGCGCCCCGATCGTCTCGGTAAAATTTCCCCAGCAATCGGCGGCGTTCGAAGACACCATCGTCACGGCCGACCATCAGCTCGAGCTCAACACTGCACCGCTTGCCCGGGCGAAGACGGCGGACGTGGGCGCCGCTGTTTAGCAGGCGTACATCGGGGCCGAGCCACCGTGCCACTACACGCGACAAAACTTCATTCAACCGCGATGGCTCGCACAATGACGCGTATCCAGGCAAGGCTGGGTCTAAGGGAAGCTCGGATGCTTCCAGCAGTGCATTGGCACTGTTTGTCAGGAGAGTTTTTGGACTCATTTCGTCAGGCGCCGCTTAGATCTAACAGGGCTTCCGCAACCAGCCCCAAAATAAACGCAGTTTTGTTCACGGCCGCCGCCACGCCATTTCCGAACCGGGGGACTAGCACAACTTGGGTAGTGTCGGTAGCAGTTGCAGATTCAATTGACTCCCCGGAGAGAATACGAACGCCTTCGTCCAACATTATCTCGGCTTTCTGCTGCCATCCCTGAACCTGTTTATCACGATCGTGTTTCGCGCGCTCGAGGCAGATCGCGGCCTCATGAAACGCCAGGTTCGGCGTGATTGCCGCGTGAGCGGCAGCGAAGTATGTCTTCACAAAAATTCCGGCCGCCCGGGCGCATGCGTGGAGGGAACCAAAGTGTTTCAACGCGTTTCGCTTGATCTCGACAACGAACCGGGCGACGTCGCGGCAAGGGTCGGCCATCTCATAGGTGTCCCAGTCGATCGTAATTGTACGGCCACCATCCAGCAGGACCTGACCGGGAGTATAGGTGCCATGGCCAGGGCACAATTCGATCCTGCCCAGACCCGCCGCGGCCTCCTTGAGTCCCTCGAACAACAAGCTCGCCTTTTTGGCAAACGGTCCGCCATGATCAGACAGGGACTGGCACCATTGTTTCAACGAGCTGAGGTGGCCGTCCAGGGTGTAGACCGGCCCCAAACGGGGAGCAAGAGCCTGAAATCGGGCTAGCCAGTGCGCGCATCGCTCGGCTGCGAGGATGTCCTCGGAATCGCGAGGATTCAGTATCAACTCTCTGGCCCTCGTGCCTGGCGCCTTCTCGTAAAGCAGAAGACGTAATGGCGCTAAATACGCCAGGGGTCGAGGAAGCGCGAATTCCGCGTCTGAGCCAAATCCCGCTCGCCTGATCTCCTCCATGGCTTGGTAAATATCGGAGCGGTCCTCGGCGTAGACCTTGCCGATCAGTTCCTGCCACCCACTGCCGACTCTCAACGCGATTTCGAATGTGCACCGGCTCGCCCTGTGCCACTTAAGCACGCGAAGGCGAATCGCCTGGGAGGTGTCCCAGGGCCAAGGCAGCGAAAGGAGACTCAGATGTTTAGCTAATTCAGCCGGATCACAAACGGCCGCAAGAGTCGGGATACCCGGATCAGTGGGGTACTCCATGCATTTGGGCATGGCGTTTTCTCCTGAGTGTTCCGGCACACGCAGACCTTCGCCGGGGAATGCCTCGATCCTCTCGTGGAAGCTGGGAACCAGGCGGTTCACCGCATGTTTGAAAACCGGATCTGTGGGGGAGTCCACGAACATGGACATGTTCTTGTTTTCTCCTACTGTTCCAGAACACGCAAACCTTCGCCGAGCAATACCTCAATCCCCTTGCGAAACGTGCAAACGGGACGGTTTGCCTCGTACTTGGAAAGTCTCAGACAGGTCAAAGCTCTGTACCAGGGGAGGTTCGCCGCAACCCTGAACGGGCTCAGCCCCTGATACGTCTTCAGAAATGCCTCAGCGGCGGTGTCAAGTGCCCGAATTGAGCCGAGGTATTTGAACGCAAGTCGTTGGAGTGCCACGAGGAATCTCGCCACGTCGTGGCAGGGGTCCGCCACATCGTAGGCGTCCCAATCGAACGCGATGGTCCGGCCCTCGCTCAGGATGACCTGATGGCAGCTATAACTGCCATGGCCTGCGCACAACTCCATCCCGTTCGCAACAGCTTCCGCTGTCACTTCCAGGCCCTTGGAGACTCGCCCGGCCAGGCCCGCGAGCGGCTCGCCAAGCTGTGCTATTGTTCGGGACCATTTTGCGATGGAATGCATCTGGCCGGTCGGGCCCAAGACCTCCCCCGATTGCGGGGCGACTGCGTGAAACTTAGCCAGCCACCGCGCGCATCTCTCGGATGCCTCGACGCGATCACTTTCATGGCCCGCCAAGAAGAACTCCCTGGCTCGCGGACCTTCGACCTTTTCTTGGAGCAGCAGGCGCAAGCCGGGAA
>WNGG01003195.1_pt1 | contig 31141 bp, 27 predicted proteins | sample 5400661 | NCBI WGS metagenome assembly WNGG01 (sample SAMN13153372, study PRJNA577476) | soil metagenome | isolation source: 100 cm soil or saprolite under Garry oak tree replicate 1 | place: USA:California | collected 2016-06-15
AATGGTGGCCTCACAAAACAAATGGTGGACCGTAGCTTCCGTAACGCGAGCCATTCGGCGCTGGTAGTAGGAAGTCGAATCTCCCTGGGCTGACATCCGACGCTCGGCCTTGGCGCCTGCACACAATCGTGGAGGGTCGGCATCGTCGACTCGGAGGCGGTCGAGCCTCATGACTTACGGGATTGCCTTCGCCTATGCGGCTAACCTCTTTAGTTGTGAAGTCCCTCACTGACAGAGTCAAGGCGTACTCGGGCGCGGCCAACGAGAGAAATTGGGATGCTTTCGCGAAACTGCTCGCCGACGGCGTGGTGTACGAAGGCCTTCAGACGCGAGAGCGCGTTCGAGGCCGAAGCAACTATCTCCGATTCAACATCGAGGGCTTTCCTGGCGATTGGCATCTCAGGGTCATTCGCATCGTGGGCGAAGGTCGGTTCGCGGCGAGCTGGATCGACTTTACGAACGCGGACGGGACAACACCGCCGGGGCTCTGCTTCTTCGAGGTGAACGACGAGGGCGAGATCGCTCGCATAACGGACTTTTGGCCAGACCCATACGAGCTACCTAAGCAGCGGGAGCACCTCGTGGAGAGATACTGAACAGTGGCCTCGGCAGTACCGCTCGCGAGCCGGCATCGGGCCTTGGGTGCCCACGGAGGACCATCTCCGAGGCTGCAGCTCGTCAACCGGTCGTGTGCCGCGGTGGACTCGAACCACCTAGCTCCGCGTTAGACAGGGCTGAGCGCAGTGCTAGCAAGAGTGAGAGGGCCGAGCGGAAGGTTTGGAGATATGCGGTCGGGCGGGCGGCGACTGGACCGGGCGGCCTGGCTTCCGATCGCAGATCATCGTCGGGTCAGGAGTCAACAAGGACGAAGAGCGCGCGATTTTAGAAGGGGGCGTTCCGCTGGTAATTCTGGTCTGTCAGATCTTCGCTGCGGCCACAAGGATCGTCACTCAACGCGGCGAAGTGAAGCAATTCGCCTGAGAGCGTCCAGCGGTACCGACCCACACCGCCGGGCAGTGGGATTCCGCACTGATCGCCATTGAAGAAGTCGATCTCATCCGCGTTGACAACCACGTTTCCATTGGCGGCAGCACCGAAGCGGGCGTTGTGGTAGCCCTGCAACTTGTATTGGTTACCGTCCAGAGTCAGCTGAACCCAACCGTCACCACGATGGAAGAACCAGTCGCCCTGGAGCTGGCTCGGCACCGGCTGTCCCGGCAGCAGTGAAGGGCTGGGGCTGACATTGATTGGTGATGGGCTGCTCGTCGCGGTGACTGCGCCACCGCACGCTCCGCACAGCAACGAGGCAGCCGCAGTTACCAGCATCAAGTTGGCGCCGAGCATGTTGTTAGCTTATGTCGCGGGGCTCTTCGGCCTGCTACTGATTGAAAGCTCAGGCCAACGCTCAAAGCAGAGATGAATGAGAAACGGCTGCGTTGGCGACAAGAGTTAGCTCCGGTTGTGCAGCTGTCGAAGCGCTTTGCCCCACTTTGCAGACCGAATACTACACACGCCTGGAGAAATGACTCGAGGTCGCGTTCCGCTCCGAACGTGCCGGCTCCGTAAGGTCGCGAGCAAGCGTTGTGCTACTGCTGAAACGAGCTTTGGTTGGAAACATCGAGTTCGAAACAGTGGTGGGCCGCGGTGGACTCGAACCCACCTACCTCCGCGTTAATCAGGCCTGAGTTTTGTGCCTGCAGCCAATCAGAGCAAACATGCGTCAGACGGCTGCTAGGCAGCGAACTGGATTTGTTTTCGGCCACGATTGTCACCTCCGCTTTACGACGTTCGGACGACCGACCATGTGCGCCCGCCATCCGAAGTCTTGAGCCACATCAACTTGGCGCCCGACAGGTCGTCGTAAGCAGATGCAAAGCCGTTCTTCTGATCGACGAAGTCGACGCTGCCTAAGAGATAACCGTCGGTCCGCTGACGAAGATCGGTCGGCACCACTGACCAACTCAGACCGCCGTCGTTGGTGCGATAGATGGCCGCATCGGTGCGTACTGCCCACCCGTGCATCGAATCGGCAAAGCTCACCGACATCGGATTGCTTTCGGGAAGCGATCTGGGGCTCCAGGTGAGACCTCCATCCGATGTCACCAGCAGGATCTGTTGAGGCGCGTAGAACATGACCATCCCAGCCGTCGGACTGAAGAAGATCGGCGCATCGAACTCGCCGTCGGGCGTCGTCCGCTGCTGCGGTCTCTGGGCGTGCCACGTCACCCCGCCGTCACGGGTGACGAGAAGGACCGGATTCGATTCTCCGCATCTGGGTACCAGCCAACCCAAGTCGACGGTGGCGAACGTGATCGAAACTGGACCGCACCAACCGTGGAGCGACGCAGAGCGGGTTGAGACGAGACGCCAGTTGAGCCCGCCGTCGCTCGTTGCGTAGAGGATGGGGGATCCTTCGATATCGTCCTGATTGGTGTCCGACATCAACAGCCATCCGTGCCGCGCGTCGATGAAGAACAGGACAGGACTCATGCCAGAAGGACTGTCAAGGGTTATTGGCTGACCCTTCCCCCACTGCCGCCCGCCGTCGTCTGTGGCGAAGACGGACACATACAAACCCGACGCGCCGGGTCCGCTCATGCCGGTCTCGACCACCCAGGCGTGCCCGGCGTCAAGAAAGAACGCGGCATCCCCGGAAGGGCCCCAGAACTGAGGTCTCCGATCTGGCAGCGTTGGCGGATCGACTTCGCTCCAGTGCGCTCCGGCATCGGTCGTGCGCCAGATTTCCGACAGCGCCACCTCTGCCCAACCGGTGGTCGGGCTGACCATCCTGGTCGGGATCGTGACCAGGCCGCCGTGGGGTGGGATCGGCGGCCGGTGGCCGGCGACAAAGGTGCCGAGGATCGCTCCGGCCAGCGCCAGCAACACCAGGATGGCGAGCGCCAGCTGCGCGGCTTGCCGCAGCCGTGGCGTGAGCCACAGCCGGCGTCGTGGCTTGGCTTCCGCTTCAACCAACGCCACCCGAAGGCGGTCAAATGCTCCGCTGGGAAGTGGCACATCCAGCGCCGCGTGAAACTGATCAAAAATCGCTCGCTCGTCGATCAAATCAATGCCTCCCGCACCTGTAGGATCGGGCGCAATCGGTGCACGGCCCGCTCTACACGGGTCCGCGCTGCCTTGGGTGTGACTCCGAGCGTGCCGGCGATCTCCTCGTAAGGCATGTCCAGGTAGTAGCGAAGAACAAGAACCAGCCTCTCCTCGTGACCTAAGCGGGCGAGCGCGCGACGCAGGTCGAGGCCGGCCGCGACGTCGGTCGGCGGCGCCTGCGCCTCGGGTATTTCAGCCGACGCTACGGACCTAGATCGAGTCTTGGAGACGTGGCGGCAACGATTCGCAAGGATCGCGAGGAACCAGGGCCGCATCGGCGGCTCCGCGCGAAGGTTGCCGAGTTTCTTCCAGGCGGTAAAGGCCGCATCCTGAACGGCGTCTTCCGCCTCCTGGCTGTCATGCAGCATCCCATAGGCCATCCGGAACGCGGCCGAGTAGTGGGGTCGAATCAGGTCGGCAAAGGCGGCGCCATCGCCTTTCCTCGCCAATTCGATCAACTCGGCCTCGGAGCGGTCGAACAGCATCTGTCCCATATAGGGGTCGGGGGGCCAGTTTGCCCCATCGAGGACTGGCCGGCACGCCCGGCTGGCCGAACCACCTCTTGCGGCTCCGCGGCACGCTGAGGCTTTGCATATCCCACAGCAGGATGTACCCTTCCAGCGTCGTGGAGGCGATGGTCGCTTGAGAGCCCCGTCCCTGCCTTTGTCGAACGGCGTTCAGGACGAGCAGGCAGATTTTCATGAAAACGCGCCCGGGCCGCCGGTAGGTCACTCGGAGGCGAACGCGATTCGGTCGTGGTTGGTGGGGGGAACGCGCTGGCTCGCTATTGATCCCCGCCGCAACCGTGGTAGGCACGGGCAGGCGAGACAACTGCTGGCTGAGAACGGCACGTCCGTCGCAACCATGCATGATCGATGGAGCGGATTCGTGTCGGCGCTGCAGCGCCATACGGTGCACAGCGCGCTAGCTCAACTGGACGAACGGGAGCGCCAGGTCCTGACTCTGGCCTACCTCCAAGGGCACACCAACCGCGAAATCGCGGCCATGTTGTCCGTTTCTGTGAGCACAGTCGGACGGCGCCTTTCGGCAGCACTCGAGAGGCTTGAGCACCAGGTGTGGCGCGCCGGGATATGGGTCTCAGTCATCGTCTTTCTGGGTCTCGGTCACATGTTCAGGCGCACCGCGAGCTTTCAACGACTGGTCAGCACGGTGCGCTCGGCAGGTTGGCCGGACATCGTTGCGGTGTCAGCGGCCGGCACCGTAACGGCGATCGCGTTGGGATTGGTGGCGGCGAGCAATGACTCCCCCGCCCAGAGGCATCAGGCTGCCCAAGTAACCGGTAGTCCCTACCCATTCGGCTCACTGAAAGAGCACGCTTATCCCTTTAAAGCTCAATCTCCTGTGACACCCAGCGGCACGGTCACGGAATCTGGACAGCTGCCGAGAGGCACTTCCGCAACGGGCCAGACCGGACATTCGGCCGCTGGCACAACTGCGTCGACAGACCCGGGTTGCGACGGCAACCCGACCAACGCTCCTCCCGCGCTTCCAGTCGGATCACCCAGCGGCCATCCAACAGGGGCGCCGGTCACCCACCCTGCGGCGGGAGGATGTGGCCCGCATGGCGCGGAAGTCTCTTAGCATGGGCGTCGCGTGGGGGGATGACCTGGGCAGCTTGAGGCGTTGCTGTACCAAAGGCAAGACCGAGAACGGCATCGGCTAGCCGCAATCTCTACCGCCAAAAATTGATTTTGTAAATCGAAGAAGTCTTGGGACCGCCCGAGACGCGCCGGAGCGACGCGTTCTGTGATTTGGCCCCGCCTTCTGCCTTCGTGCTGGAAATACCGAGGGCTTCCCGTCGTCTTAAGCCGGCCGCGCTGTCTGAGGGGTGCAAATTCTCGCGCTTTTCATCGTTTCCCTACCTGTGCGACCGACCAGCGGAGCCGCACTTGTCTAGGGCCCACCCACTGGCCTAGAACGTCAGACCGACGCAGGCTCTTCGTGCTTTGCGCCGGGAATCTCAGGGGGTATCGCCAGGCCCGTGGCAGTAGAGACGGCGACGGCAGCAGAAGCGTTCGAAGCCTGGCGCCCGCAACCGCGGTTGCTCAAGGCGCCGCCGCTGAGCCGAATTGAAATCGATGGCAAGCAATTCAAGGCCGGAGGCGCACGCTTCAATTTCCGCGGGGTTACGTACGGCACGTTCGCCGCGCGGGCGGACGGAGCCCTGTTTCCGGAAACAGATCAGCTGCGCGAAGACCTCGAGGCTATAGCCGCATCCGGCTTCACGGTCCTCCGCACTTACACCCCGCCGCCGCGTGACATGCTCGAAGCGGCGGCTGACTTCGGACTTCGCATCCTGGCCGGCATCGACTATCAGGATTGGCGCTACCTGCTGGGGACGCGATCAGCAGACATCAAGTCGGTGCGCCGCGAAGCCCGTGAGGCGGCCGTGACTCTCGCGAAGCGGGTGCTCGGCAATCCTGTGATTCTCGGGATCTCGGTTGGCAATGAAGTCCCGGCCGACGTGATCCGCTGGGTCGGCACAAAGTCAGTGAGCCGGCTGCTGTCCGAACTCTGCGCGCTGATTCACGATGTCGATCCGCATCGCCTCGTCACGTACGCGAACTATCCGACCGCCGAGTATCTCCGAGGCGACGATTCGGACTTCATCACTTTCAACGTCTTTCTCGAGTCGCGGCAGGCGTTTCATCGCTACCTCACCAAGCTCCAACATGCGGCCGCGGGCCGGCCGCTCGTGCTTGGCGAGATCGGTCTGGACAGCGGCCACGATGCTCGCGGCGAAGCGCGCCAGGCCGCGGTTCTGGACTGGCAGCTGCAAGTGGCGATGGAGCGAGGCATCGCCGGCTGCTGCGTGTTCTCGTGGACGGACTCCTGGACTGTTGCGGGCCGGCCGATCGCGGACTGGCATTTCGGTCTGACGCGCAGCGATCGCTCACCAAAACCTTCTTTACAGGTCGCGAAGTCGTGGAACCGCCGCGAGGTTTCTGATCTAAGGTCCGACTGGCCGTCGATGAGCGTTGTCATCTGCGCTCATAACGCAGCGGCCACGCTCGCTGAATGCCTCGAGCACACGTGCTCTCTGGATTACCCGGACCTCGAGATCCTTGTCGTGGACGACGGCTCGACCGACACCACGGCCGAAATCGCGCGCAGACATCCCCGCGCTCGCACGATCTCGATCCCGCACTCAGGTCTCAGCGCGGCGCGCAACGAGGGATTGCGCGCGACGTCGGGCGAGATCGTCGCCTTTCTCGACAGTGACGCTTATCCGGCGCCCGAGTGGCCGTATTACCTTGCCCTCGGCTTTGACAGAGAGGAGGTCGTCGGCGTCGGCGGCCCCAACGAATGCCCAGCCACTGAAGCCATGCGCGCGCGCCAGATCGCGGCCGCGCCAGGTGGGCCGATCCACGTGCTCTTGTCCGATGACCGGGCAGAGCACATCCCAGGCTGCAACATGGCCTTCACTCGGCAGGCGCTTCAGGAGCTCGGCGGGTTTGACCCGATCTACACGGTGGCGGGCGACGACGTCGATCTGTGCTGGCGCGTCCTGGACCGCGATTGGGAGATCGCATTCCACCCGGCTGCCCTCGTGTGGCATCACCCGCGACCAGCGATCTATGCGTACCTCCGACAGCAGCTGGGGTACGGAGCAAGCGAGGCGCTCGTCCAGGCGCGCCATCCCGATCGCTTCTCGATGGTCGGTTCGGCGCGATGGCGGGGCCGAATCTACTCGGCGGCTCCACTGCGGGCCTGGCGCGAGCGCATCTATCGAGGTCTCTACGGCGCGGCTCCGTATCAGTCGATCTATCGAGGCGGTGGCGAGCTTCGTGACCTGGCTCACCAGCTGGGCGTGCCGATTGCCGGAGCGGCCCTTCTCCTGGCGCCGACCGTTGTCTTCGCGCATGCGCTCCTCCTGATCCCGCTGCTCGGACTGGCCTTCTTGCTTGCCCTGGCGACGTCGGACTTCGCTCGTATCACAGTTCCAGGACACGCGCGCGATTCGGCGGCCCGGTTCCGGCTGACCCTGACGCTGTTGAACCTGCTCCAGCCGGTGGCGCGGGCGTGGGGAAGAGCCCGGAACCGGGCGCTGGCGCGCCGCAACGCCATGGCGGTGCGCCAGATCGCCGGCCCGGTTCAGAACCTGGGTGGCGGCGTCTTCCTGATTCCTGAAAAGAGTCCGCGGCCAGAGCTTGCCGAGACAGTGGTCCAGCTGCTCCGCCGCGCGGGCATGCGCGTGGTTCCGCCGACTGGATGGGAGTCGTACGACGCGATGGTCCTGGCGAGCGCGCTCGTCGGGGCCGAGCTCGTGACCAGCGCCCATCCTCCAGGCTGGCTGCAGCTTCGCCTGCGGCGGTTCGTCCGCTTGAAGCCGCTGGTGCTTGTCGGCGCCGTGACCGGCATCGCCGTGGTCGCGGATGTCCGGCTGGCGGTCGTGCTTGCCATTGCCTCAGTGGCGAACGTCGCCCTCGGCTGGTGGCGCACCGGGCCAGGGCTTCGGAAGGTCCTGACCTCGGGGGGGACGAAGCCCTGACCCGCGGAGCCTGGATGCTGTGGCGCCTCATCCCGAGGCTGTTTCCCTACCTGCGGCCGTACAGGCGCCTCGTCGCCGGCTCCATCGTGTTGAGCGCGGCCGGGATCCTGATCGGTCTCGCCGACCCCTGGCCGCTCGCCTTCATGGTCGACAACGTCCTTGGGAGTCACCGTCCGCCGGCGCTCGTGACCCGGCTCATCGGGACGCACGACCGCTACACGCTCCTGGTCCTTGCAGCGCTCGCCGGGCTCGCGCTGGTGGCCCTGCGCAACGCCATGACGGTGTTGCACGAGTACGTGAACACGAAACTGCATCAGTGGCTGGTGCTGGACCTGCGCAGCGACCTTTTCAATCACGCGCAGCGACTGTCCGTCAGCTACCACGACGTGACGCCGACCGGACAGCTCATGAGCCAGGTCAACAACCTCCCGGATCAGGCCGGCAACCTGTTGATCGGAATTCCGCCCCTGATCCAGAGCGTGCTGACGCTCATCGGCATGTTCATAATCGCGATCAAGCTCGACCCCGTCCTCGCATTGCTCGCGCTCACCGTAGTGCCCGTCATCTACTACTCGATCGGGGTCTACAGCGCCCGCATCGTTCCCCGCCTGCAGCGGGTGCGCGGCCTCGAATGGCAGACCCTGTCGATCATCTTCGAGGCCATGGCGATGCTGCGGGTCATCGCCGCCTTTGCTCGCGAGCGTTTCGAGTTCCAGCGTTTTCGCAAACAGGGTGAGACTGCCGCCGGTGCGCGAGTCAACCTCACCGTCCGGCAAACGCTGTTCTCGCTCATCGTCAACACATGGACAGCCACCGGGACCGCACTTGTCCTCGGCGTCGGAGCGCTCCACGTGCTGCAGGGTCAATTGAGCATCGGCGAGCTCCTGGTGTTCCTTTCCTACATCGCAGCCGTTTATGGGCCGCTGGAAACCGTCAGCTCAACGATCGGCTCGATGCAGTTTCAACTGGTCAGCCTGCAGGGCGTTTTCTACCTGCTCGACGCCCGCCCGGACATCGTCGATGCACCAGATGCCGTGGACCTCGAGCAGGCGAGGGGCGAGGTGGCATTCGATCACGTCGATTTCAACTATGCGCGAAGGACCGGCACGCTCAAGGGCATCACGTTTGCGGTCCAGCCGGGACAGCGCGTCGCGATCGTGGGTCCGACGGGTGCGGGGAAGACGACTCTCGTCAGCCTGATCAAGCGCTTCCACGACGCGCAGTCGGGCAGCGTCCTCATCGACGGGGTCGACGTGAGGAAGCTGAAGGTAAGGTCGCTGCGGGAGCAGGTCAGCGTCGTACTCCAGGTCCCTGAGCTTTTCTCCGGCTCGATCGGCGACAACATCCGCTATGGGAGGTTGGAGGCGACGGAGCCTGAGATCATCGAAGCCGCCAGAGCCGCCAACGCGCACGACTTCATCGCGCGTCTTCCCAACGGCTATGAGACCGAGCTGGGCGAGGGCGGCGCGCAGCTGTCCGTCGGCGAGCGCCAGCGCATATGCGTGGCCCGGGCGTTTCTGAAGGGCGCGCCCATCCTGATCCTCGACGAGCCGACGTCGTCCATCGACTCGATGACCGAGGCGGTGATCCTCGACGCCCTCGACCGGCTCTCGATCGGCCGGACGACGTTCGTGATCGCCCATCGCCTGTCGACCGTCAGGCACGTCGACTTGATCCTCGTCCTGGACGAGGGGCAGCTGGTCGAGCGCGGCACGCACGAGGAGCTGCTGGCGCGCAAGGGCCTCTATCGCCAGCTCTACGACGTCCAGATGGGGGTCCATCTCACACAGAGCCGTTCCAGACGAGTCATCGCGACCTCACCGGCCAACGGTGATCTTCACGACGCTTCTTCGGCGCTGGTTTCGGATATCCAGCGTGCGCTCGCGGCGAAGCTCCACGGCACCGTGGGCCAGGATGCGCTGGCCCACGCGGCCGCCCTGCTGGTGCAATCCGTCGAGCCCATGCTCGCTGCTGGCTGCCCGGACGCCCCCGCAATGCTTGCCGCGCTGCGATCCGGCGATCCATTGGCCGAGCCCAGGATCGCCGCTGCGTTCGCTGACGCGCTGGTCGAGCTGCAGGATCTGGCTGTAGACCTAGGGGTGTCTCCGGCCGAGGGAGCTCTCGTCAAATGAGCAGGCCGCGAATCGCTCTGCTCGGGATGATGACGAAGATCCCGGTCGCCGGCGTCATCTGGCAGACGGTGCATTACCTGGTCGGCCTGGAACGGCTGGGCTACGAGGCCTATTACGTCGAGGCGCACGCCCGGACGCCATCGATGCTGATGGAGAGGGCGGACGATGACAGCTCTGCCCGGGCCGCCGCCTTCATCGCCGGAGCCCTCGATCGCTTTGGCTTTGGCGACCGGTGGGCGTACCACGCGCTGCACCACGACGGGCGCTGTTACGGCTTGAGCGAGTCTGAGCTCCGCGAGGTTTACCGTTCAGCCGCCCTGATCGTCAACCTCCACGGCGGCACCGAACCACGTCCGGAGCACATAGCGACAGACCGGCTTGTCTACCTCGAGACGGACCCCGTCGAAGTCGAGATTCAGCTGGCCGCCGGACGCAAGGAAACCGTCGATTACCTGCGGCCTCACTGCGCCTTCTTCACGTTCGGCGAGAACTACGGCCGGCCCGACTGCCTGCTCCCAGTTTCGACCGAGTTCACCTTTCGCCCCACCCGCCAGCCCGTCGTGCTCGACTTCTGGCGGGGGCTCGGGGATACACCTGGCGAGTCGTACACGACGATCGGCAGCTGGAGGCAGCGCTGGCGCGACATCCAGTTCAGCGGCAAGACCTACACGTGGAGCAAGCACCACGAGTTCCTGAAGTTCCTCGACCTGCCGTCGCTCAGCGGGCCTCGATTCGAGCTGGCGCTCGCAGGCTGCGAGGGCGACGACCGGCTCGTGCTGGAACAGCACGGCTGGCACGTGCGGGACGCGCTCCCACTCTCCCAGGAGATCGACGTCTACCGGCACTACATCTGCGACTCGCGAGGCGAGTTCACGGTCGCCAAAGACCAGAACGTGCGCCTCAAGACCGGCTGGTTCAGCGATCGCAGCGCGACTTACCTGGCCGCGGGAAGGCCGGTGATCACCCAGGACACCGGTTTCGGGAAAGTGCTTCCCACCGGCGAGGGGCTGTTCGCGTTCTCGACTCTCGACGACATCCTAGCCGCGGTCGACGCGATCGATTCGGACTATCCGCGCCACGCGCGCGCGGCGGCTGCGATCGCGCACGAGCACTTCGATGCGGAAAAGGTGCTGGGGCGACTGCTCGACCAGGTGGGGATGCCGCGCACGCCACCGGGCCTCGTCATCGCTCCCTCGTCGCGACGACCGACGACACTCCCGCCGAAAACAGAGGAGTCCGTGCTCAACGCCGGGTTGCCCGTCACGGTCTGCGCCAGGGCGGAGCAACCCGAGGCGAGTGTCGTGGTCGTGACATGCAACGGCCTGGTGTTCACCCGGCTTTGTCTCGAAAGCGTGCTCGGCAGCCTTGGGGCGCCCGGGCTCGAGCTGATCGTTGTCGACAACGGGTCCACCGACGGCACGCTGGACTACCTCAGCAAGTTGATGGCGCGCGACGGTCGGCTCGGCGTCATCAACAACAGCCGCAATGCAGGTTTTGCTGCCGCCGTCAACCAGGGCATACGCGCTGCGCGCGGTCGCATGCTGCTGGTGCTCAACAACGACACCATCGTGCCGCCGCGTTCGATCTGCCGTCTGCTGCATCACCTCGCAGACCAATCGCTCGGGCTGGTCGGGCCCGTGAGCAACGAGGCGGCGACCGAAGCGGAGATCGATGTGATCTACACCACCTATGGGGGGATGGTCGAAGCGGCCGAGGAGCGGCTGCAAGGTCAGGGGGACCGGCTCTTCGACGTGCCGATGCTCACCATGTTCTGCGTCGCCTTCCGCCGTGACGTGTGGGAGCGTGTCGGCCCTCTGGACGAGCGCTTCGAGGTTGCGCTCTTCGAGGACGACGACTACTCGCTGCGGGTCAGCCAGGCCGGGTACCGCATCGCATGCGCGGAGGACGTGCTCGTGCATCACTTCGGCGAGGCGTCTCTGGGATCACTCGTGCCGACCGGAGAGCATGCGAGCCTTTTCGAGGACAACCGTCGCCGGTTCGAAGAGAAGTGGGGGACGCAGTGGCGTGCCCATGGGCGCCGGCAGTCCGACGAGTACCAGGAGACGATCGAAAGGATTCGCGAAACCGTGCGAGGATTCGTGCCCGCCGGCGCGAAGGTCCTGGTCGTGTCCAAAGGCGACGACGAGCTGCTCCGGCTCGACGGGCGTGTCGGGGCGCACTTCCCCCAGGTCGAGGGCGGCGTGTACGCCGGTCACCACCCCGCGGACAGCACCGAGGCGATCGCCGAGCTGGAGCAGCAGCGCTCAGGAGGCGCGGAGTTTCTGGTCATACCGCGGACGTCGCTGTGGTGGCTCGACCACTACGGCGAGTTTCGCGAGCACCTGGGCAGCTCGTATCGGCAGGTCGCCCGGCGCGACGACGCCTGCGTCATCTTCGCCCTGAGTTCACCGGGATGAGGATGTCCACGGTCGTCGATCAACAAACCGATTCCTACCCAGGCCTGATTACGCGAGTGCGCGAGCTGGTGCAGTCGTGCACGCCTGAAGGCGCGACCGTCGCGGTGGTTAGCCGGGGAGACGGTGAGCTTTTGAAGTTTGCCGGTCGCGCCGGCTGGCATTTCCCTCGTGCCCAGAGCGGGGAGTATGCGGGTCACCATCCGGCCGACGATGCGGACGCGATCGCGAGGCTCGAGCTCGCTCGCCAGGGAGGAGCCCGGTACCTGGTCATCCCCGCCTCGGCGTCATGGTGGCTCGACCACTATGCGGGGTTCGCGCGACATCTCGATGCCCAGTACCGCCGAGTCGCTGAGCAACCCGACATCGCGATCGTGTATTCGCTGGAAAGCGTCGTCGCGATCCCCGACCTTGCGCGCTACCACGACCACGAAGCGCTGTTGGGCAACGTGCGGTCGGTGGCCGCCGCCCTGTTGCCCGCCGGCGCTGGGGTCCTCGTTGCAAGCAGTGGCGATGACCGGCTGCTCGACCTCGGCGGCCCGGTCGGCTTGCACTTTTCGCTAGACGATGGGGAGCGCGCCGCCGCTCAGCTCGAGGCCCTGCGCACGATCTACGACCTCCGAGAAGCCCGCCCTGAGCCGAAACCACGGCGCCGGAGGAAACATGCCTAACCGCGTCCTTTACGTATGCCATAACCATCCGGACGTGCGGCCAGGAGGAGCGGAGGGATACGCGCTTGCGCTGCACCGCGCGATGCGCTCGTCACCTGGATGGGAGTCGGTTTTCCTCGCCCATTCGGGTCCGCCGCTGGCCACGGTGAAGCGATACCACGAAGGCGCGCTCCTCGCGCTGGATGAGCGCTTTCCAGACGAGTACTACTGCCACAACGAATTCGCGAATTTCGACACGTTTTACGGCTGGAACTCCGACAAGAGCCTGTGGACTTACCTGCGCGACATGCTGCAGGCGTACCGGCCCAACGTCGTCCACTTCCAGCACACGCTTTTCTTCGGCTACGACATGATCCGTGAGGTCCGCAACACGCTGCCGGACGCCGCGATCCTCTACACCCTGCACGACTTCATCCCGATCTGCCATCAACACGGTCAGATGGTGCGTCCGTTCAACGACGACGAGCTATGCACGCATGCGTCGACGCGGCGGTGTCATGAGTGCTTTCCCAACCACTCCCCGCAGGACTTCTTCATGCGCAAGCGATACGCGCAGGCGATGTTCGAGCTCGTGGACATGTTCCTGGCGCCGAGCCAGTTCCTGCGCCAGCGATACATCGACTGGGGCGTGCCGACGGAGCGCATCAGGTACGAGGAGAACGGGTGCGCCCACCGCATTCCACAAGCCGAAAGCGACGGCGAAGATGACCAGCGTCCGCGCAACCGCGTGGGCTATTTCGGTCAGCTCAACCGGTTCAAGGGAATCCACGTCCTGCTCGAGGCGATGCGGCTGCTCAAAAAGGAGGAGGTCGACGCCCACCTGTGGATCCACGGCGCGAACCTCGACATTCAGCCGCCCGAGTTTCAGAAACAGGTGGCGGACCTTCTGGACCGGTGCAAGGACAACGTGACCCTGGTCGGCAGGTATCAACCCGAGATGCTTCCGCGGCTGATGTCCGGGGTCGACTGGGTGGTGGTGCCGTCGATCTGGTGGGAAAACTCGCCGCTGGTGATCCAGGAAGCATTCCTGCACGGCCGCCCGGTCATCTGCTCCGACATCGGGGGCATGGCCGAGAAGGTTGCGGATGGGGTCAACGGCCTCCACTTCCACGCGCGGGACGCCGTGAGCCTGGCGCAGACGCTGCGCCGCGCGACCACCAATCCAGAGCTCTGGCGCTCACTGCACCGCGGCATTCCCGACGTCTACCGGATGGAGGATCACGTCGCGACGCTGTCGCAGCTGTACAAGGACCTCATCGCGCTGAAGCGGAAGGCCGCGCCGAAGGCGGTGGCCAGGTGAGCGCGCGGATCAACTGGGTAGCCTTGCTGACCCCCGGGCTCGCTCTGCTTGCCGCCGCCGCGGAAGATGAGCTTTCGCCGGCCGCCGAGACCCTACTCGACGGCGAGCCTGCCGAGGCGCGCTGGTTCCAGTGCGTGGGGACGCAGGGAAACATGTGGCTGGCGACACTGCGGACGCCCGGTCGAGCATGGGCCGGCGATCGTCTCGGGCGACTGAGCCTGCGCTCGGCCGGCGCTTCGATCTCGTTCCTGCCAGCCGACATCGCCGACGCGACGGTCGATCTCCAGACGTTGCTGCGATCCGCGCTGGCGCCCCTGGCTCCCCAGGCGCGCGCGGAAGTCCTGGAGTTCCTGGCCGCCACGCCGTCCGCTCACATGTTCGCCGCGGGCGTGACCCTGACCAAGACGCTGGTCGCGATCCGTGAGGCGCTTCGGGAGCGCCTCACACCGTGCGTCGTCGGTCGCGATGAGGCGATCGGGCTGGCGGTCGAGTGCTTGCTTGCCGTCGATGAGCACCGCTTCTTCGTGCAGGGATGGTTTCGAGACGTCGAGGCTCCGGTGACCAGTTTGCGGGCGGTCTCGCCGGAAGGTGCCTCGGTCGAGCTGCTGGGCGCGGTCCATCGCTTCCAGCGACCGGACCTCGAGACCCTCTACGGCGTGCCTCCTGGTGATCCACGCGCCGGCGCAGGGTTCGCGTGCTGCTTCGACCTGGATGCCCCGAGCAGCGCGGCGGCGGGTTGGATCCTCGAGCTTCGCAACGCCGCGGGCAGCGCGGTCGAGGCCGCTGGACCTGGCGTGATAGCCGGCCGAGACGAAGTCCGAAACCGGCTGCTCGGAGACATCGGCCTGGAAAGCCCGGGTGAGGAAGCCCTGACACGCGACCACCTGTTCCCTGCCATCAGCCGGCTCCAGGAGCTCAACTCAGAGCGCCTTCGCATCGACCGACTGATTCAGTTCGGCAAGCCTCCCGACGACGCGGCGGTGTCGATCGTGGTGCCGCTCTATCGCCGGATCGATTTTCTGGAGCACCAGCTCGCGCAGTTCTCTCTCGACCCGGAGCTGGCCCGGTGCGACCTGATCTATGTCCTCGACTCGCCCGAGCGGTCGCGCGACCTGATCACACTGGCCTCGTCGCTCATCGACCTCTACCGCGTGCCGTTTCGAGTCGCGATCCTCGCCCAGAACAACGGTTTTGCGGGAGCGAACCGAGCCGGCGCCTCGCTCGCGCGCGGGCGGCTGCTCCTGTTCATGAACTCAGACGTCCTGCCCGAGGCAAGCGGGTGGCTCGGGCGGATGGTTGCCTTTTACGACTCGACCCCGGGCATCGGCGCGCTTGGTCCGAAGCTGCTCTTCGAGGACGATTCGATCCAGCACGCCGGCCTGTTCTTTCGGCGGCCCCTCAACTCCGCGCTGTGGTCGAACGAGCACTACTTCAAAGGCCTGCATCGCGACGTGGCGCCATCCACGACCACGCGCGTCGTACCGGCGGTCACCGCGGCGTGCATGCTCGTCGAGCGTGCGCTGTTCGACGCCGTAGGGGGATTTCGAGCCTGCTTCGTGCAGGGAGATTTCGAGGACTCGGATCTGTGCCTGCGGCTGCTCGAGGCCGGTCGCGAGAACTGGTACCTGGCCGACGTCGCGCTGTATCACCTCGAGGGCCAGTCGTATGAGTCGAGCCTTCGGCTCCACGCGTGGCGCTACAACGCGTGGCTGCACAGCCACCTCTGGAGCGACCGCATCGCCGCCTTGATGCGCGAGCTTGACGCACCAGACGAGGCGCGACCGTCGCGTCCGCGCGTTCGGATTGCCGATGTCGTGGTGGCGGAGGCCATATGAAACTGCTCGAGATACCGACCCTCAAATCCGAGCTGAAACAGCTGATCCTCGACGGCCTCAAGCGCAGGTATGTGAGCGTGTCGGGCGACGACAGCATCGAGACAGGCAACCACTACCAGTCCGTCACCCTCGGCGATGAGCGGACGAGCGGCTTTCGGTCAGATCGCGCGGAGTTCCTCGACCGGATCGACTTCCAGGGCAAGCGGGTGCTCGACCTGGGGTCCAACCTCGGTGAGATGAGCCGGGCTGCCCGGGCGCGAGGCGCCGCGCTGGTCGACGGCTACGAGTACGACCCGTTCTTCGTGGAGATAGCCCAGCTGGTCAATGCGTACAACGGCACCACCCGGGTGTCTTTCCACCAACGCGACATCACCAAGGCGGAGACGTATGTCGAGCACTACGACATCGTCCTGGCCTTTTCAGTCTTCACCTACGTCCACCATGTCCTCGACCGCGTCACCGAGATGACCGATGAGGTCCTCGTCATCGAGACGCACAAGCTCGAGGGCAATCTCGAGAGCCAGTACCTGGCGCCGGTGCGTAAGCTCCTGCCGGTCTACGAGGTCCTCGGCGAGTCAGACTGGGGCCGCTCGCTTCCGAACGACCAGTCGAGGGCAGTCATCGTCTTCGCGCGCGACCAGGCCGGTCTCGACCGGGCCCTGGGCCTACGGGCCAGGCGTCAGCGCACCACGTGGATCGATGTACAGCGAACCGCTCTGCAGCGGATTTTCTTTGAGAACCTCAAATCTTCGGCGGGCGAAGCACTCCTCTCCGAGGTCAGAGGGACGGAGGTCGACCTCGCGCAGGTGGCGGACGACTCTGACCTTGCGACGCTCGTGTACAGCGGCCGCATGTACTGGCTCGTCTTCCTGAAGGGATACTGCCAGTACCTCGACGCTCAGCTGCTCGGGCGCGGCAACCTCTACTACGACTACATCACGGAGTACTACGCGCCGCGCGGCCATGATCCCGCGCTGTGTGACGCCCTGAAGGACCCCACGTTCGCGCTCCAGTGCGTCGCCAAGCGCTTTCGCGAGCTCGACCGCTTTCGCAAGGCGCCCCGCGGATACGTCCCTCCTGCGATCGGCATCTTTCGCTCCGCTGATGGCGCCGCCAACAAGCTTGTCGTCTACGAGAGGGAGCAAGCCGCGCCGCTTCACGTCTGGGCCATCGACGGATGGCACCGGCTGTTTGCCGCGCGCGTCTTCGGTGCGACAGCGATCCCGGCCGAGGTGGTGGACGCGCCATCCACATGACATGGCGCGACCGCGTCGTCCTGTGCGGATCGCTGGCGCAGCAGCCGGCTCGCGGCGGTCATGCCTGGGTCTTTGTTCAGTATCTTCTCGGCTTTCGGGCGATTGGGCTTGACGTTCTCTTCGTCGACAGGCTGACGCCGCAGATGGGCGCCGGCCATGCAGGCCGCGCGTACCTGGCGTCCGTCATGGAAGAGTTCGGGCTGGGAGGCGATTACCACCTCCTGGGCAGCGGCCGCGAACGCTTCGCGGGCATCGAGCGCGCCGAGGCGCTCGCACGCACGCAGGGTTCGCTGCTGCTCAACGTGAACGGATTCCTCGACGATGAGGAATTTCTCCAGGCCGCCGACACTCGTGTGTTCCTGGACATCGATCCCGGCTTTGCCCAGATGTGGCGCGAGCTTGGCTTACATGACGCGTTCGCCGGCCACGACGCGTTCGTGACGATCGCGGAGAAAATCGGGCGGCCCGGCTGCCGCATACCGACCTGCGGCCTCGACTGGATCACGACGCGCCAGCCTGTCGTCCTAGACCTCTGGCCGGCCCAAAACGGACATGGGGGTGCGTTCACAAGTGTCGGGAGCTGGCGTGGACCCTTCGCGCCGATCGAGTACGACGGCACCACCTACGGACTGCGCGCGCACGAGTTTCGGAAGTTCATGGAGCTTCCACGGCTGGCAGACGACGAGTTCGACCTGGCGTTCGACATCGACGACGCCGAGGTTTCCGACCTGGTGCAGCTGAATCGCTCCGGTTGGCGGCTGCTCAACCCGGAGGTGGTCGCCGGCGACCCGCGTGACTACCGCGAATTCATCGGCCGCTCGAAGGCGGAGTTCATGGTGGCGAAGAACATGTACGTCGAGACGCGTGGCGGTTGGTTCAGCGACCGCAGCGCCTGCTACCTCGCAAGCGGCAGGCCGGTGGTGGCGGAGGACACCGGGCTCGCCGGTCTCTATCCGCTCGGCGATGGACTCCTGGTCTTCAACACCCTGGACGAGGCGGTCGCCGGCGTGGAATCCGTCAGCGCGAACTATCCGCGACACGCACGAGCCGCGCGAGAGCTCGCCGAGGGCGAGTTCGGCTCCGAGCGCGTGCTTGGCGCCTTGCTGGATGGGCTTTCCGTTTGAGCGCCTCGGGGCGAAACCTCGCGATCGTCGCCGGCGCGCTCGCCGCCAAAATGGGCAATGGCGGCCACGCGTGGACGCGGATCTCCCTCGTCCTCGGCCTGCGCAGGCTGGGGTTCAGTGTGGTGTTCGTGGAAGAGCTCGCCGGGGCCCCAACCGCGGAGCGTGATCACTTCCAGCGTCTGTGCGCACGGTTCAACATCGAAGGCTACCTGCTGAGCGGACAACCTCCCTACGAGCTGGTCGCCCGCGCCGACGCGGCGAGCTTGCTCCTCAACGTCGGTGGCCATCTGACGTTCGCCGAGATGAAGCGGGGGCCGCGGGTGAGGGTCTACCTCGACGACGACCCTGGATATACGCAGCTCTGGCATCAGGCGGGGCTCCTCAAAGATCGCCTCGCCGGGCACGACCATCACTTCACCTACGGCGCCAACATCGGCCGGTCGGGCTGCCCGCTGCCAGTCGATGGGATCCGTTGGCGGCCCATCCGGCCGCCGGTGGTGCTCGACGAATGGCCGGTCGCGAACGGGGGTGGCGATGAATTCAGGACCGTCGCCAGCTGGCGCGGGGGCTACGGCCGGGTCAAATCAAACGGGCATCTTTACGGGCAGAAGGCGCACGAGTTTCGCCGTTTCGCGCAGATTCCGGAGCTGACCGCGCGCCCGTTCGAGATCGCCCTGGACATCGGGGAGGCCGACGCGGCGGACGCGGAGATGCTGCGCGGCCACGGCTGGCGCCTGGTCGACCCGGCTCTGGTCGCTTCCACACCTGACGACTTTCGCCGCTACGTCCAGGGCGCCGGCGCCGAGTTTTCCGTCGCCCAGGGGATCTACGCCGAGACTCGATGCGGCTGGTTCAGTGACCGGACGACGCGTTTTCTCGCTTCCGGCAAACCGGTCCTCGTCCAGGACACCGGCTTCTCCGACGCGCTGCCGACCGGCGAAGGCCTGCTCGCGTTCACGACGCTGGAAGGTGCGAGAGCGGGGGTCGACTCGATCCAGCGCGACTATCGGGCGCATGCCGAGTGTGCGCGCGCGATGGCGGCAGAGTATTTCGACTCCGACAAGGTGCTGGCGCGAATGCTCGAGGAAGTTGGGCTGTGAGAATACTTGTGGCCGGCAAGGCGGCCCATGTGCCAGGCCATGGCGGCGCAGCCTGGGCGACCCAACAGTACGTCCACGGCCTGCGGCGGCTGGGCCACGAAGTTGTCCTCTCGCTCGAAGTCGATGGAAAGTTCGACGCCGTCATCAACACGTCCGGAATGATTGCGCCCGAGTCGATCGCCGCCATTCCGATCCGGATCTACCTCGACCTCGACCCGGCGTTCAACCAGCTATGGCACGAGGACGGGATCGACAGGCGGTTCGAGGGGCACACGCATTTCGTGACCGTCGGTCAGGCGATCGGACGCGACGGATGCGATGTGCCCACAGATCGCCGGGATTGGATCGGAACGCTCCCACCCGTGGTGCTGGTGCAGTGGCCTCGCGCGCACGGCATCGAGCTGGATGCGCTGACCACGGTGGCGAACTTTCGCGCTTACGGCTCCATCGGTCGCGATGGCGCGCACTACGGACAGAAGGTCCACTCGCTGCGGAGGCTGATGAACCTTCCGCGGCGCGTGCCCGAGCGCTTTGTGCTTGCGATGCGGGTCCACCCCGATGAGCGCGACGATATCGCGGCCCTCGCCGAACATGGTTGGGAGCTCGTCGATCCGTATGTGGTTGCTTCGACACCTGACGCCTACCGCAGATTCGTCCAGGGGTCCCGGGCGGAGATCGCGATCACCAAGAGCGGTTACGTGGCGTCACGTTGCGCGTGGTTCAGCGATCGCAGCGCCTGCTACCTGGCCTCGGGCCGGCCGGTCGTCGCGCAGGAAACCGGTTTCTCCAGGTACGTGCCCACCGGTGAAGGGTTGTTCGCCTTCGGCGATGAAGACGGTGCGGTGGCCGCGATCGAAAAGATTCGCGGTGACTACGCGCGCCACTCCCGCGCGGCCCGGTCGATCGCCGAGGAGTATCTCGACTCCGACCGCGTGCTGATGCGGTTGCTGGAGCGCGTCGGCGCATGATCGAGACGGGGCGCTGGCCGTATGCATTCGGGACGAGCCACCGCCTCGACCTCCTGCACCTGGTGCTGGCCGACGGGAGGTCGGTCGAGGTCCTTCACAAGGACCTGACGCCTGGCGGGGGCGTCGTCAGGCCTGATTTCATGCACGACCCGCGGCGTGAGATCCAGGCTTATCGGGTCCTTGCGGAGGCGAGGCTGGGCACTCCCGTCTGCTATGACGCCGGCGAGCACTGGCTGCTGCTGGAGAAGGTTCCCGGAATCGAGCTCTGGCAGGTGGGCGAGCTCGAGACCTGGGTCGCGGCAGCGCGATGGCTGGGCCGGCTGCACAGGCATTTCGCGGCGGCTCCGCCGGATGGCGATCGGCTGCTTCGCTACGACGCACGTTACTTTCGGATGTGGCCGGATCGCCTCCGGGGCCGGCATCCCGCCCTTGCTCCCGCGCTCGAGCACTACCAGCGCGTGATCGACATCCTCGCGGGGCTTCCGCGCACCTTCATCCACGGCGAGTTCTACGCCTCGAACATCCTGGTGGCCAGAGACAGGATCGCGGCCGTCGATTGGGAGATGGCCGGCATCGGTCCAGCCGTGCTCGACCTTGCCGCGCTCGTCACCGGCTGGGAGGGTCAGGATCGCGCGGCCATCATCGCCGGCTACCCGAAGGTGTCGCCTGAAGCGCTCGACGCGGCGCAGCTCCACCTCGCGGTGCAGTGGCTGGGATGGTCGGCGGATTGGACGCCGCCGCCCGAGCACGCTCGCGACTGGCTGGCGGAGGCGCTGGAAGCAGCGGAACGGCTTGGCCTGTAAGGCGCTCGTGGCGGCGGCCTTGGTCGGCATCGTCGCGTGCGGCGGTTCGAAGGTCGCTGCACCGGCACCTATCCGCAGCTCGATTCAACACGTGGTGATCGTGGTCAAGGAGAACCACAGCTTTGACAACTACTTCGGGTCTCTCGAGAGCCCGCCTGTGTCACTGCCGTATTGCACCAGTCTCGTCGCACAGGTGGGCTGCCAGTACGGCAGCTCAGACATCCCTTCCTACTATCGATACGCGCGCGATTTCGCATATGCGGACAGGTACTTCACCGACGTGCGAGGAGCGTCCTGGCCAAACGACATGATGATGACCGCAGGCCAGTCGCCACTCCTTGATGATCCGTCTCCACCGCTCAGCACATGGGTGTGTCCGGTGACGTGCTACGACTTTCTGACGATCGGCGACCGGCTGAGTGATGCTGGCATCAGCTGGCGGAACTACGGCGAGCAGCTCTATGACCCGTTCCGATCAATCAACCGTTACGCCAACGATCACATCCACAACGTGGATGTGACACAGCTGTTCGACGATCTCGCCTCCGGCAACCTCCCGGCTGTCGCATGGGTCCGACCGTCCGGCCCTGACAGTGAGCACCCGGGATACAACATCCAGCGCGGGGAGAAATGGAGCGTCAACGTCATCAACGCGATCATGCGAAGCAAGTTCTGGTTTTCGACGGCGATACTCGTCACCTGGGACGACGCCGGAGACGTCGCAGATCATGTATCGCCACCCGTGGTCGAGCGCTCCGCGACCGGCAAGGCCATTCGTTATGGGTTGAGAGTCCCCCTGCTCGTGTTGAGTCCATTCACTGCGGCAGGGACGGTTTCGCATCAACTCATGTCGCATGTGAGCACGCTTCGGTTCATCGAGGATCTCTTTCATCTGGAACCGTTGACGGCCCGCGATCGGGTCGCCAACGGGCTGTCCGCATTCTTCGATTTCTCGCAGCCGGCGCGGAGTCCGCTGGTCGTCGAGTCGAGCCCATGACCCGGGCGAAAAAGATCCTGATCGTGAACGCTGATGATTTCGGACGCAGTCCGGGCGTGAACGACGGAGTCGCGGCTACGCACGAACAGGGGATCGTGACGAGCGCGAGCCTGATGGTGCGGCGACCGGCCGCGGAGCAGGCCGCGGCGTACGCGCTGCGGCACCCACGGCTGAGTCTGGGCCTTCACGTCGATCTCGGCGAGTGGGTTCACCGCGACGGCCGGTGGCAGGCGGTCGAAGAGGTGGCGGACCCCCCGGGGGCGGAGATCGCAGAGCAGCTGGCCAGATTTCGCGCCCTCGTCGGGCGAGACCCGACCCACCTCGACTCGCACCAGCACGTCCATCGCGAGCAGCCCGTCGCCTCGCTGATGGAGGCGTTGGCTCTGGAGCTGGGAATTCCGCTGCGCGGCCGTGACGCCGAAGTTCGCTTCTGCGGTGACTTCTACGGTCAGACCGCGACCGGAGAACCCCTGCTCGAGGCGATCAGCGTGCGGGCGTTGCTCCGACTGCTCGGTGACCTGGCCTGGGGCATCACCGAGCTGGGGTGCCATCCGGGCATCGACACAGAGCTCGATTTCCCGTACGGGAGAGAGCGCTCGGTCGAGGCGCAGACGCTGTGCGATACGCAGGTTCGCGCCGCCCTCGCCGCCAATGGGATCGACACCTGTTCCTTCGCCGACATCTCACGAAATCAACCAGCCGGGCCGGCTGGCAGGAGGGGCTGATGCCAACGATCGACCAGAACATCAAAGCATGGGAAGAGTCCTATAAGTGGCTGGAGCAAGGCGACGAGTGGTCGCGCGCCTGGGGCGGGCCATCGTCACAGTGGTACGGAACGATCCTTCCGCGGCTGAAGTCCTTCGTCCCGGCGCACACGATCCTCGAAATAGCTCCAGGCTTTGGCCGCTGGACGCAATTCCTGAGATTGCTTTGCGACGACCTGATCCTGGTCGACATCAGCGCCAAGTGCATCGAGGCGTGCCGGAGTCGATTTGCCGCGGATCCGCGGATCCAGTACCACGTCAACGACGGCCGCTCGCTCAGCATGGTCGCGGACGGCTCCATCGACCTCGCGTTTACCTTCGACTCGCTGGTGCATGTCGAGTCCGATGTGCTCGGCGCATACGTCGAGCAGCTGGCACACAAGCTGACCGCTGACGGGGTCGCGTTCATCCACCACTCGAACATGGCGGAGCACGTCGACCGCTCGTCAGGCCAGCTGCCTCCAGAGATCAAGAATCCCCACTGGCGAGCGCTGTCGGTGTCGGCCGAGACCGCCCGCAATGCATGTGAGTCGGCAGGCCTGTGGTGCGTCAGCCAGGAGGTCATGAACTGGGGCGGCGACGAACTGATCGACGCGATCACCGTTGTGGCGCAACCGGATTCGCGTTGGGCGGGGCGCACCATCACGATGAGGAACTCGGACTTCAATGCCGAAGTCAGGTACGCGAGACGCCTCGCGCAGCTCTACGACTGGGGTCCTCTGGCGCGTGGCGAGGGGGATCACGGCGCCGCCAGGTAGATGGCCTACAGGTCTTCAGCCACCGGCCCGCCCGCATGGCGTCGAAGGCGGCAAGCACACCCAGGTCCGCCAGCACCGCAGCTGCGGGCGCGCGCGCCAGGCTCCGGAGCCTGATCCCACGACTCATGCGGGGTGGCGGCGATGAGCGACATGTCGCGACACGCCCAGCCTGAACCGCAGCCATGATGCCAAATCTTGCACAGCGGTTTTACAGAAGCGGACCGCCCTTTATGAAGGATCGGATTGTATTCAACCCGCCAAAGTCCGGAGGCAAGTATTCCATCCACCAGGTGGCACCTGCCTTTGCCGCTGAGCGAATGTAGTCCCGATCGGCCGCCGGATCGGCTCCCCGGGGAGCGCCGCCCAGAGCGATGTCGAACGATCGAGGGTCCGTGCGCGAACCGTCGATCTGCGCCTTGAGCTCCGCGATTTCGTCCACAGTCAGCCGCCAATCCTCATTCTCGCCGTGCTCCTTTCCCCCGACGAACCCATCAAATCGGGCCGCACGCTTGATTACGCCGCGATGCGGCCAATTTCCACCAACCCAAATGGGGATCCTCGGGGATTGGACCGGAGGCGGGACCAAAGTGAGGCCATGGACTTGGAAGTAGTGGCCCTCAAATGTCAGCGCCCTGCCGGACCACAGTCCGGTGATGACGTCTACGCATTCATCAAACATCCGGGCCCGGGCGAGGGTATCTGTTACTTCGCCGACAGCAGTAAAGCTCTGATCCGCGACGTCTCCCAGTCCCACCCCGAGGGTCAGGCGGCCGTTCGAGAGGTGGTCGATGCTCACCGCTTCACCTGCAAGCTTCCAGGGTCGCCTGCGGGTCACCGGAGTCACGGTCGTCCCAAGACGAATGCGCTCGGTTGTCATTGCCATCGCGGCTAGCAACACCCATGGATCGTATGCGGGCACTTCTGGGTGGCCCTGCCACACGATGTAGTCCTCAATGAAGATGCCGTCCCAACCCGACGTTTCGGCGAGACTGGCCAGCTCAGTCAGGACGCGCGGATGACCGATCTGACCACCATTCGGCAGCTCAAGTCCGTACTTCAAAGTCGGTTTTCGCTCTGTCGCACTGGGTTGATACGCAAGTGTCGAATGAAGGACGGCGGGCCGCGCCTTGCATAACGCGCGAGACCCCACCAGTCACATTGCATCTCCAACCCGTTGCGCCGCCTTCGCGAGTTCGTCGTCGGGCACGTTCGGGAGAGCGTCCTCCCAGATCGGCAGGTACATGCCGGCGGCCTCGACCATTCCTAGCGGCCGCGGCAGAAACCAGACGTGGAAATGAGCACCACCGTCGCCCCAGCGGTAGAGGTGGACGCGAGCGACCTTGCCAAGGGACAGAATCGCCCGCTCGACACGTCCCGCGATGTGGCCGAAGTCGGCCGCCAATTGCTCGGGCAAGTCGGAGAACGAGTCGACGTGGACTCGGCTGGCGAGCCATACCGCGCCGGGCAGGCTGCCACCGACGGGTGGGTGCAGCGTCCAGTTCTCGTCGGACCATACGGCTGGGGTGGTCTCGCCAAGGCAGATGCGGCAGGGCAGCCCGCCTGGCTCCCCGCGGCGAGGCGGTTCGGGAATCTGGCGGGTGGCTGCTGGGCGCAGGACCAGCGGCTCGCGGTACGGGAAGCTCATGTTCGCTCCTTGTGAGGTATATGAGTAGTAGGTGCCACCTTGCCGGCGATGCCGTGCAGCACCAGATCGACGACGCGGCCGCGGGCCGTCTCCCGGGCCCAGTTGTGCCGACCGCGCAGGTGAACGTAGGGCCAGGCGACGGCGTTAAATGCAATGTCGGCCGTTGCGACAATATCCTCGCCGGGCGCCAGCGAGCCGTCGCGAGCGCCCTCACGTAAGAAGACGATGAACGGGTGCAAGTAGTCGGGCGGCTCGCCCGGCGCCGGTTCCTGGTGGAAGGCCTCGTCGGTCGCGAGCATCAGCGTTAGGTGGCGCTCGAGCAGGTCGCACAATGCCTCCAGGCCCTGCACTAGTCGCTCCCGGCCCGTGCCACGCGCGTTCAGCACGGGATACATCGTCGACCTGAAGTCCTCAACGAGCTCGCCCAGGAGCGCGCCCAGCAGAACATTGCGGCTAAGGCCTTGTCGCCACAGAGTGGACCGCGCACGACCGGCCACCTCGGCAACCCGCTCGAGCGTGAGCCCCGTCCAGCCGCGCTCGCGCAGGACCTCGATCGTCGCGCGGCGTATCTCCTCATCGATGGTGGGCAGCGTCCCTGAAGCATCCATGCAGCATTAGTGTTGCATATATGCACCGAGGTTGTTGCGGCGAAAAATCAACGCAGGAATCCGCGGCACCGCCCACCCCGGTCAGTCGCTGAGGTTGGGCTGATCTTTTTTTGGTTCTCGGCCTTGTCGATTTCGGAGGCCCTGCGGCGCCACTACTTCCTGGTCGTTGAGGCGCCGGATCGCCTAGAGCTGGCTTACATGCGTTCAAAGAAGAAGCGCTCTCGAGGCTTGGTCTCGCCCGCCACAATCTCATCAGGCTTGGCGAACGTCATCCCAGCGTCGAAGAACGCCTGCTTCGAATTCCAAAACGAGACTCCAACAAGGCACTCGGGGTTGTTCTCATCCACCCAAGCTCCAGCATCGATGAAGCCTGGCTTGCCTTTAAAGAAAGATGCCGTTTCGGACATGCCCTTGAGCAAGCTTTCTCTGTGGTCTGGTTTCGGATAGTGGAACACCATGAAAATGAACTTCATGCGGATGATCGGCTCCTCCAAGAGTTGCATTATGCGGGCGGCCATGCGCAGAGCCCGAAGACGCGCCCACTTGCGTTGCACGAAGCAACCTGGGCTCTGGCACGGGGACTGAGCGCGGGGAAGCTCTGAGCAACGTCCGATCACTCGCCGCGGAATAGCTCAGCTGGGGCCGGCGCTCCAGATAGGCAAGTGTGACGATCTGCGCGACCGATGGCGCCGATCACCGAGACGATCAGGCCGAGAGCAATGTGGAATGGGTGGACTTGTCCTGAGACGGAGTCCACGATGTCGTGAGATGAGAATGGCTCCGGGACAGGGATTCGAACCTGAACCTTGCGGTTAAGCCGTGTGGCGTTCTACCGCGTTACGTCGATCCAGACCAGGCCCGGCGGCAGCGTGACCGGCTGGCCGTTGTCGAGCGTGAACGTCAACGGGCCGTGGCTGTCGGTAGAGGCCCAGTTGCCCGTGTAGTGCTGTCCTTTGTAGAAGACGTCGATCCGGCCGTTCGTATCCATGTCGAAGTCGTGAATGTGCGCGCCGTGTCCGTCGCCGACGTCGAGCAGCTGCTCGCGCGTGTGCAGCTGGATCAACATCTCGATGCGGAGCGGCTGGTGCAGGCCGGCGTCCTGGTACAGGTGGCCTTCCTCGGTCTTGCTGTAGGTACCGGTTGCCGCGTCATATGCGTACGTCGAGTAGTGCTCATCCACGGTGGTGCTGTTGACGGCGGTTCCACCCGTCAGCGTCGGCCGCGCTTTGGGGATCGTGTAGGTCGCGATCCCATAGAGCTGCTCAGCGGCCAACACTCTGTCGCCGTTGATCATCAAGTTGTCCGGCGCGTCGCGCGCGCCGGTCCGATACTGGTACCCGACCTGGTCGAAGAACTGCGGCGTTGGGTCCTGAGCGGCGCGAGACAGCGTGGCCTGTGACTCGCCGGACTGGAACAGCAGGCCGCGGTAATGGCGTCCGAGCTTGAGTGATATGAAACGTGCAGACCGCATCGGACCGATGACGTCCGGTGCCCTCTCGAAGATTGCGGTCAGGCGCGTGATGCCGCCTTCGGCGAGGTACTCGTAAACGATGTCGGCTGCCTGCAGTCCGTTTTGGTCGCGCGCGAACTCATCGTTGGGGATCTGGATCAACGCCGGATAGTTCAGCCCGATCGTGTGCTCGACGTCGTGCCAGTAGATGCCGGTCTTCAATGTGAACGCGGCGGCTACCAGATGGCCAGTCTGGTCGCGACCCCCGGGCACGATCTGGACCGTCAGCGGGCCGGAAGGCAACCCCGTCGTGACGAATGTCGCGCTCTTGTAGTCCGCGGCCCATTTCAAGGTCGCGATCTGGCTGTCCACCGACACCTTGATCGTCACCGGCTCCATCGTGTCGTTGAAGGTCAGCTTCATCGTCGAGCCGGGGTCGATCTCCATTCCGTCCTTCAGCGGGCTGCCGTTGCCGGAGGTGATCGCGAGGACGCGCGGAATGATGATCGTCGTGAAGGTCCACTGCCCGCCATTGACGTGGTGGCGATTCGCGTCAGAGGTGGATTTCAGGTTGACGGTGTAGGTGGTCAGCTCCTGGAGCGGCTTGCTCGGAGTCCATGCGTATGTCGACTGACCGGAGACCGCACTGAGCGATCCGTCGGTCGCCGGCACGATCGAGAACGCGGAGCGGACCGCTTCGATCGAGATCGAGCGCGAGAAATTGAAGACGAAGTTGCCGTCGGTCGGAATGTCCTTCTGGCCGCTCTTGACGTTTGTCGCCACGGTGGTGGGCAGGGTGTTCTCGTATGCGAGGAACGCGCCCATGCCGAGGACCACGACCAGGACCACCATGCCCGCCGCGGCCCAGCCACGGCGGCCGAACCGCTTGCGGCGGCGGACTGGTCGCCTTAGAGGCGGGGCCGCGGGAGATGCAGGCTCGAGCTCGGGGAGTGACGTAGATATGGACAACGGGCCGCGGGCATTATGCCATGAGGTGCCGGAGGAGGGAGAACGTATAGATCCCTGTGGCGTGACCGCTTTCGAACGCGATCTGCAGCGCGTACTGACCGACCAGCGTCACGTCGCGGATGCGCAGCTCCGCATCGCTGAGGGTCTTCAGGCGTGACAACCGGCCCGGCAGGCCGGCCTCGCCTCGACATTCGGCGCATGGGCAAGCCCATCGCAGCTGCTCACCTGAATAGGTCGATCGCGTTCCGTCTTCCCACGTGATCTCCATCACCTGGCGCGCGCGGTCGACGTCGACGTTGGTCGGAAACGGATCCGGATCTTGCAGCGGCTTTGCCTAGTGCACGTTGATGACGGGAAGCTGGCGAAACGATTGGATGGACGTGCGGGCCGCGACCTGCGACGCGATCTCGACGAACGCCTTCGCGCCCGCGGATTCCGGCCGTGAGATGACGACCGGAGTGCCGGAGTCAGCGTCCTGGCGGATCCCCTCTTCCAAAGGTATCGCACCGAGAAAGGGAACCCCCAGGCGCTTGGCCGCGGCCTCGGCCCCGCCGTGGCTGAAGATCTCGTGGCGATGGCCGCAATCGGGGCACACGTACCAGCTCATGTTCTCGATCAGGCCGAGCGGTGTCACGTTGAGCTTGCGAAACATCTGCAGTGCCTTGATCGCGATATCGGTGGCGACGTCCTGCGGAGTGCACACGATGGCGACTCCGGTCAGCGGGACAGCCTGCGCCAAAGTGAGTGATGCGTCGCCCGTGCCGGGCGGCAGGTCGATGACCAGGTAGTCGAGCTGTCCCCAGTCGACCTGCACCATCATCGCCTCGATCGCCTTGCCCACCATCGGGCCGCGGTAGATCGTCGGCTGGTCGCCGGGATTGATGTGGCCGAAGGACATGAGCTTCATACCGTGCGCGTCGATGGGCAGGAGGTGGCCGTTGGCCTGCTGCGGGACGACGCGCGAGCCGGTCATGGCGGGAATCGACGGCCCGTAGATGTCGGCGTCGAGCAGTCCAACCGATGCTCCGCTCTTACTCAGCGCCGCGGCGAGGTTGACCGCGACCGTCGATTTGCCGACTCCGCCCTTGCCCGAGGCAACCGCGATCGTCTGCTTCACGCCCGGCAGGATCTCGGAGGGCTTCGGGCGGAGGAACGCCGGCCGCACGTTGGCTGTCATGCGCACCTCGACCGCCGTCACGCCGGGAAGCTCATTGACCGCGTCCTCGGCCTGCGACTTGAACCGGTCGCGCACCGGGCACGCGGGAGTCGTGAGCTCAAACGTGAAGCTGACCTTGCCCTGCGGGCTCACGTCGAGCTCCTTGATCATCCCGAGGCTCACCACGTCGCGACCCAGGTCCGGGTCCTTGATCCGGCCGAGTACCTCGAGCACCTGGCGCGCAAGCGCGTCCAGGTTGGGACTCATTGAATTCTGCGACGAAGGCGTGGCCATTGGCACGGGATGTTACCGGGGCTGCTAAGTTCAATGCGGCATGAAGCAGGTGACGGCGCTCGCTCCGAGTAGCGAACTGCTCACCTATTACTCGACCGCCGCCTCCGACGTCTATTTCCAGCGCGCGCAAAGAACCCTCGCCGGAGCGCAGGTTGATGCGGTCGTCGCGATGGACTTCTTCGCCAGCCGGGCCGGTGTGCTGTGCGGAGTGGCCGAGGCTGTGCGGCTGCTTGCCGAAGTGCTCCAGGAAGGCGATGAGGCCTACGCGATCGCCGAGGGCGCGGCCATCGGCGCGAAGGAGACGGCGCTGCGTGTGCGCGCGCCTTACTCGAGATTCGGGGTCTACGAAACAGCGCTGCTTGGCATGCTTTCGAGCGGCACCGGCTGGGCGACCGCCGCGCGTGAGGTCGTCGACGCCGCGGGCGGCAAGCGTGTGATCAGCTTCGGCGCCCGGCACGTCCACCCGTTGGTCGGGCCGACGATGGAGTATTCAGCCGTCGTCGGCGGATGCGCCGGTTGCGCCACGCCGCTCGGGGCTCAGCTCGCCGGGCTGGAAGGCGCGTCGGGGACCATGCCCCACGCGATGATCCTTCTGTTCGGCGACACCGTGAAAGCAGCGCAGGCATTCGACAGGCACATGGGAGACGACGTGCTGCGCATCGTGCTGGTCGACACATTCAAGGACGAGGCGGAGGAATCGCTTCGCGTCGCCGAGGCACTCGGCAAGCGCCTGCGGGGCGTCCGGCTCGACACACCGGGTGAGCGAGGGGGAGTCACCGTCGACCTGGTGAAAGAGGTCCGCGCCCGCCTCGATCTGGCCGGCTACTCGCACGTGGGCATCTTCGTCTCGGGAGGCCTGGACGCGGCAAGGATTCGCGAGTTCGAGGCCGCGAAGTGTCCGATTCATTCCTACGGCGTCGGGATGGCGATCAGCTCCGCGCCGCCGATCGCCTTCACCGCCGACATCAAAGAGATCGGGGGTAAACCCACGACAAAGCGGGGCCGCATTCCGGGCATTGCTCCGAATCCACGCCTTGCTCGCGTGATCTGATTCAATCTCGCGCCGCTCTACTCGCCCATCAGGCCGCCTGCCGGGCGTGCCACGTGTGCGTCGACCAGGGAATCATCCCCGAGGCCAATCCGACTTTCGAGGGTGAGTGGGGGGCGCCGTTCTTTCTCGTCGGACAGGCGCCCGGTCCTATGGAACGGGAATCGCGACGGCCGTTCTCAGGACGCGCGGGCAAAGAGCTCGACCGCTGGATGCTGCGCGCCGGGTTTC
>WNGG01004248.1_pt1 | contig 31130 bp, 37 predicted proteins | sample 5400661 | NCBI WGS metagenome assembly WNGG01 (sample SAMN13153372, study PRJNA577476) | soil metagenome | isolation source: 100 cm soil or saprolite under Garry oak tree replicate 1 | place: USA:California | collected 2016-06-15
TAGGTAATTCTGTCTAGATGGTCACAGGGCACTGACGGTGAGGAATTACACGATTCTGTCGATGTGTTCCTGCTCCTGTCGAGGTTATATTTCTTGTTGGGGGCGAGTAGCAGAGATATTGCTCTAGCTCCGTCATGGATGGACTGCCATTGTAAGAAAAAATGCACTGGACCAGTTGTGGAAAGAAAGAACGAAAATACCTATGCAACAGCCATTTTCTTTGTCTGCTAACAGTCGCGCCACTAATCGCCGACAGGCCTATGTGTTGCTCTTACTTGGGGTTGTCTTCCTCATAGTTGCCGGGCTAGGTTTACTCAATTCCTATCCCGTAGGTGAATTGTTCTTTGGTCTTGGCATGCTGGCAGCAGCACCTCTCAACACCCATCGTTTCCTGGCTGCAGGATGGTTGACGACATTGATTGGGCTGGCTGGCTTTCTCATCTTTGGGCATGCTCTACCTGACAGCCAGATCCTTGCTGCTCATGTGCTGGCTATTGGCGTGGGTCTTCTAGGTATTGGATGGATGGCTCGTCGCAGCTATATCAGCGCAGAAACTCTGACGCCGAGTCTGCTAGTCGTAGGAGTGGGTGTTGTCGAATATCTGCAGGCAGCACACCTCACTCCGGCTCACTTTCTCTCGTTCGCGTTTTCGCTCTGGCTCCCTGGATTGGGCCTCTTTGCGCTTGGACTGGTTTCTCTGGCGACGAGCGGAAGAACAGAGAAGCAAAGCATCAACTAGCAGGCCGCACGGAAACTAATTGCAAGTTCACTATCAGGAGCACAAAGGAAAAAACCCAATGATGGCAATTCTCAGTCCTATACGAGATGTAGGTGAGACGTTATTGACTACACTTGCTACTATAGTGGTGTCTCCCACTACTGAACCAAGTGTCGAAGTAGATGTGGCTACACTACTGACCAAAACTACTTCTATGCGCACCACTCAACCGTTGGTTGAGATAGAGCCTCCATTAGACGAGGTATGTGATTCATTACCTGGCGAAACGGGTGACATGAAAGGCAGGAGCGAAACCGGTGCATTGGAGGAATTGTACGCTCATGTAACCACCACGTACCATGCTACAGGCACTGAAGATGCTTTTCAAAGCTACCTGCGCGACATCCGTAGATTTGGTCTCCTAACATATGCAGAGGAAATTGACCTGGCGCGGCGAGCCGCTGCTGGGGATGAACAGGCACGTCGCGAGCTGATCGAGTCAAATTTACGCCTGGTCATTGCTCTTGCGCGTCGATACATGAGTTCCGGGGTGCCTCTCATAGACCTCATCCAGGAGGGAAACCTGGGGCTCATGCATGCCGCCGAGAAATTTGACTATCGGCGCGACTGCCATTTTGGCACCTATGCCACCTGGTGGATTCGCCAGGCGGTGAGCCGTGCCGCTGGCGATCAGTCACATTTGATCCACCTGCCAGAGCGGGTAGTGATGCGTTTACGCAAGGTGCGCCGTGTTGCAGCATGGCTTTCACAAGAGAACGGCCTTGATCCGCTGCCCGAACAAATAGCCGAGGCATGTAATATGAACCTGGACGAGGTTACCAATCTACTCAGCATAATCGAGCAGCCAGTTTCTCTTGATGCACCTGTAGACGATGAGGCTCGGTACTCACTAGCCGACACACTTGAAGATACAACGACTTCCGTTCTCACCGAAGCTGTCTCACAACATCTCCTCGGTGAAGAACTGCATCGAGCGCTTGCCTCGCTGGATCCCCGTGAACGTTCAGTTATCACCCTGCGCTTTGGCATTGGGGATGGACGAAACCGCACATTGATCGAAGTCGCAAAAGAACTCGGTATTTCGCGCGAGCGGGTGCGTCAACTCGAAACGCGAGCGCTGAAGAAAATGCGCTCGCACTTTGATAGGATGCGTGTGGTCCCACTCAACTAGAGAATAGACCCGTTTGCTGATTCCTGTTGTTGGATGCGCCTCACTACCTGCAGCCACATCCTCTGCCATTGTTGCCGGATGTAGGCAGTTTTAGTTTCTTTACACACACTGCAGAGTACTTTGTCCGCATCTGTATAGCCTTCCAGGAAATCGCCCACGATTCTTCTGATATCCTTCTGCGGGGTACAGCTCCTGATCGCGGCCTCATAAAGGAGGTCGGCTAATTCATCGATCAAGGCATCGCTGATCGGTTGTCTTGCAGGCTTGTCTGCCCTGCTCATGATGATGTAAGCTTTCTTCTACCATTCTCTTCTTTGTTCATACTACTGGAACCCTATCTTTGCATTTTTTGGGAATGCCAGGCTAGAAGGCCAGTTGTGCTCAAATGGCTTCGAGATCACCTGCTTGATACCATTTGGCATCCTTTCTTTCAAGCTCACTTTAGAAAAGCCCAAAGATAGAACTGGAAAAGGAGACGCTTGGTATTCGGTGGTAGATCGTATGCTTCCAGCTTGCCCAGCAGGTCTTCTACTTCCGCAGAACAGCGTAAGTCGTGCAGATGGTCATCGCGCAGTAAGATCTCGAGAAACAGGTTGAGGGATTTGAGGTAGCTCTCATAGGCGGCATCGGGATTGCCTTGATCTTCATAGATGTCACCTTCTGCTTTGAGCAGCGTTGCAATCAGGAGAGCTTTCTCTACGTTCAGTACACCATATAATGTGAGCATTGCTAACAACGTCTCATCTGAGATGGCATGAATAAGGCCAGAATCCATTCCCACCGTCTGCTTGCATAACTCGTCTATCAGGGAGAAGGCTCCTTGATAATCCTGAATTTCTTTGTGATAGAGCATTTGGGCTAAAGCCCGGCCTACATCTTCGGCAACTCTCAGGATATAATCTTTCTGCGTCATATCTGCTCTTCTCTTTCATCAAGCGCTTACGGGGGAGACCCCCAACTGATTACACTGATCCAGTGCATATAGCGCTTGTGTCCTCTATAATCGCATGCAACTGCCTGGCATCAAGCGTTTCATGCAAGCGCAGTGAACGAGCGATGCATTTCAGTATTTCGCGGTGCGAAGTCAACAGACTGACAGCACGCTCATAGGCCGATTTCACCATGCGATTCACTTCTTCATCGATGATGTTGGCCGTGTTTTCACTGTACTCGCGCGAGCCCGTTGCCAGCGCTGTGCCGGCGAATGGATCTTCGCGTTCGCTGAAGGAGATCGTGCCGAGTCGCTCGCTCATACCCCAGCGGGTGACCATCTGGCGAGCGATGGCGGTGACACGCTGCAGGTCGTTTTCCGCGCCTGTCGTGACGTGTCCGATTGCCACCTGCTCAGCGGCGCGACCTCCCAGGGCCGTGACCAGTTGGGCTTCCAGGTACTCCTTCGAGTAGTTGTAATGATCATCCAGTGGCGTATACTGTGTGACACCGAGCGCCTGCCCACGAGGCACAATTGTTACTTTACTCACCGGATCAACATACTCTTGTAGTAGCATACCTGTCAGCGCATGACCGCTTTCGTGGTACGCAACGACATTCAGATCGGCTTCACTCAATACTAAAGGACGCTCGGCACCGAGGATAATCTTGTCCAGCGCCTCATCAAAGCAGTTCTGCGTCACCGCATTGAGATTGCGACGTGCTGCCAGCAGAGCCGCTTCGTTGACGAGATTGGCGAGGTCCGCGCCCACCATACCAGGAGTGGCGCGAGCAATCGTAATCAAATCCACGTCGTTTGCCAGTGGGACACCGCGAGAGTGAATCTTGAGAATGGCCAGGCGACCATTCCAGTCGGGACGCTCGACCACCACGCGGCGGTCGAAGCGACCTGGGCGCAAGAGCGCCTTATCCAGCCCATCGGGCCGGTTGGTGGCAGCGATGACGACCACAGCCTGGCGCGTATCAAAGCCATCCATCTCAACGAGCAACTGGTTCAAAGTTTGCTCACGCTCGTCGTTGCTGTTGATGCTGGTCCCACGCTGGCGACCGACGGCATCGATTTCATCAATAAAGATGATGCTCGGGGCCGCTTTCTTGGCCTGATCGAACAGGTCACGCACGCGACTGGCACCGACCCCGACCAGCACTTCGACGAACTCCGAACCACTTATTGAGAAGAATGGCACGCTCGCCTCGCCTGCAACGGCACGTGCCAGGAGCGTCTTGCCGGTTCCCGGAGGGCCCACCAGCAGCACTCCACGAGGAATCTTGCCACCCAGGCGCTGGAACTTCTGCGGCGTCTTGAGAAATTCAACCACCTCGACAAGATCATCTTTCGCCTCATTGACGCCTGCCACATCGGCGAATGTCGTGCTCGGCCTATCTCCCGGCACTACCTTTGCGCGGGTCTTCCCGAAGCTGAAAATGTTCTGCTGGCCCTGTGTTGCCCGGCGACTAATAAAGAAGATGGCGCCAAACACGACAATCAAGGGGAGGAAGCCGAATACAATGTTCAGCAAGCCATTATTACTGGGTATGGGCTTCGCCTGGAACTGCACGTGATGCGTGTTCAGCAGCGGGATCAGGTTAGGATCGCCGTTGGGTAGCTGTGTCAGGTGATAGTGGTCCGTAAGCACGAGGTTACCATTGGCGTCCATCAGCTGGATAGCGCTTCTCAAGTCACCCGTGATATCCTGTCCGTGGAACGTGGCATTCTTGACATTGCCCGCCTGAACTTGCTGGTAGAAGGTACTATAAGGCACCTCTCCGACATTTTGACCACTCATATTTGAACCCTGAAAAAAGAGGGATTGGAAGAGGTACCAGGCTACCAACACGACGCCAAAGATGATAAGGGAACGCACCAATAGGGGCATTCTATTATTTGGTGGTCTCCCTCCATTGCTGCCCTTGCCGGGACGTTGCTGTCCAGTCGGGCCTTGCTCATTGGAGTTGCGTTGGTACATATATCTAACCTGAGCATTCATAAGGTTAATCTGCTTTCTGCATGATCGAGGAAGCTTCTGGTGTCAGGGACAGAAACACTGATCTGATGGCATTGTCAACGTGGTCACCAGTCGCATCATGGCCGGTTTGAGCGATGTTGCAGTTCTGATACCAGGAGCTTCTATTGAAGAACAGTATGTAATATCATTCTTTCATAAGCACAAGCCTTACCGACCTGGGTGCCGCGGCACGAACTGGCTCACGATGAGTATCATACTAGCGACAGCCAGGAAGAGCCCATTGTCAATCGAACCGCCGAAGGCAATGCTGGGGACGAACCACGGCTTCGGGAGACTATCCAGGAAGAAGTAGCTGAGCCCGAGCAGCCCCGCGCCAGTAGCGGCAAGTGGCGCTAGTCTCTCGAGGAGCCGGTCGCCGTACACGAACAGCGTCGCGCTTGTGCCACTGAGGGAGCGTCTTGCGAGCGGGCGAAACAGCGCCACCAGGCCGGCAGACACGAGTCCCAGACCGGCGAGCGTCTCGCCAGACTCAATAAGGTAGCCGAAGAGCGCGGCATTGGGCACCACCAGTCCCCGCAAGATGGCAGCGAAGAAGCCGACCAGGTGGCCACCATTGATTAATGTGTTCAGCAGCCCACCGAGCTGGGCAGGGAACCCTCCGAGCAGGAACTTATCTCCACCAGCGAGCAGCCACTCGTAGCCGACGAGGAGTTGGAAGCCAGCGAGCGCAATGTTCGGGGCTCGAGTGCCAGTGGCCCTGGTGTCCTGTCGCACGGGGCGCAGGCGGGGTCGTTCTGGAAGATGGACATGAGGTCTGTGCTGAACTTCTGGTGCAGCCGGTTGAGCCTCAAGGCGAGGGGTAGGTAGAGTGATCATAGGTATCGTTTGTCTCCTGTAGGGAGCCTGCCACAGGTCTGACCGTGACTGTGGCAGGCTCTCCATTCTGTATAATGCTGCGTCTGTGTTGTTTGGTATGTCAGGGAGATGACGCAGTGTGTCGCCCTGGCATGAGGTACCATTCTGCTTTCCTTTCTAAGAAAGGATGTAAGCGAATGAGCGAGATTCATCAATACTCTAGCTAGAGAAGACTACTCGTCACTTGCCTCAACAGAAGATATATCTCATCACCAGCAGGAGCGCATCGACAGAATCATGTATTTCCTTGTCGGCATTGCCCTCTTCACCCTCTAGACAGAAGTATCTAGCTGGTGCAAGTGTAGCCTTTCGCTTTCGGGAATCGTGAGCAGGTAGTGAGTTGCACCGGTGTGAAATGCTGTAACCTACGGCGAATCTACGTGTGAATGAACGATACGAACAGCGTTCTTCAGTAGAAGCCCCTGGTATCAGATCGCAACATCGCTCAAACTAGCCATGATGCGAGTGGCTACGACGTTGACAATGCCGTCAGGTAGGGGATGTTCTCCCTGACTCCAGGAGCTTCCTCACCAGCTCGCGTAGAAAAGAGATCAACATAGCCAACCAGTATAAAGGGAACAGGAGCAACCACCACCATGAAAAAGTCACTAGCCATCCTTGTAGCGCTGAGCCTGCTCACCATCCTGACCGCAGCGTCGTGCGGTGGAGCTGGCGGTAGCAGTAACAGTCCTGCTGTCCACATGGGTAACACCACCTTCCTCCAACCATCTGTCACTATCAGCAAGGGCAGCAGCCTCAACCTCATCGATGATGTTGCCGTCTTACACCTTATTAGCAATGGCTCCTGGGTGAATGGCGTCGCTCAACCAGCTACAGAACCTGGCGCACCGACTGTTAGCAATATGCAGTTCAACGCTGCTGGTCAAAGTATGACTGTTGGGCCATTCAACACCGCTGGCACCTACCATCTCTACTGTAGTGTCCACCAGAATATGAACCTGACCGTCATCGTGAAGTAGGAGCGGGATTGCTCATGCCCAGGCCCGATTAATCGCACCCTGTCAGGACAATGATAAAGGGCTCCTCGTCTAGGTGACGAAGCGAGCCCCTTCACTTTCTCGCATACCTACATGATAGGGAGTCTACATGCTTCCAGGGAGAGTTACTGCATCTAACAGGGGTAAGGTGATTGGGGCTGTCACAAGTTCCTTCCTTCTCATCACTCTTCCACACATTTTTCCTCATTTTATCATTACTCCGCAAGCCTTGCCTGGCAGCATTTAGCTGCGCTCGGGCAAGACGAAAGGAGTAGGTAATTCTGTCTAGAAGCTTCCCGATGCAATGCAGGGGAAGAATTACATGATTCTGTCGATGTGTCCCCGCTCCCATTGCGGTATATCTCTTGTTGAGGCGAATAGCACCGGCGTCTACTCTGGCTATATCGTGGGCGAATCGCTACTTGCTTCTTAGGGAAGGTAATAGCGCATGGAAGTAATCATCTTGCTCGCTGTGCTAGATGCACTCAATGTAGCATCCTTGCGCTGGGGATGCAAAAGTAAGGACGGCCTTGACAGTCCTGAGTGGCAGCGGCAACAGCGCTGGTATGGATTTCACTAGTGCATATACAAGGTGCCTTGTAAGAAATGGATCATCATGAGTATTGATACACCACCGATCACACCACAGCAATATGAAGTGTTACATGGCGGAGGGGCAGAAGCCGCTGAAATCGCAAAAGGGCGTTTGTCGCGCAGGCGTTTTCTGCGTCGCTCCATCTTCGCAGTCTGGGGACTATCCGCAACCGCAAGTGTGGCTGGCGCACTCAATATGCTCTACCCGAACCTGGCCGGACAATTTGGCTCTCTCTTGACCGTTGGCGCAAAAACGGATTTTCTGGCGGCTTCGCCGGGGGATTTCAAAATTGATCAGGCAGGCATGTTCTATCGTCAGACGGCGAAAGCCTATATCGTGCATCTGGATAAGGATACCGAGTTCTCCCTGCAGGGAACGACGCTTGAGGACCAGTTAGCCGCGGAGACAATTCTGAAAGATAGTGATGGCTCGTACTGGATTGCATTGTATCAACGCTGTGTGCACCTGGGTTGTACAGTCCCGTTCCGCGATGATTGCGTGAGCTTCAAATGTCCCTGTCACGGTTCGCACTATCATGTGACCGGTGAGTACCTGGACGGCCCGGCTCCCAGGAGCCTGGATCGCTTCGCTCTCTCCTTTCATGGAGCAGATGTGGTGATTGACACGGGAGCACTCAACAATAGAGTGCCACACCCTGACGATACAACACGGTTGATCCGAGTTCCAGCCGTACAGTGCAGTGCGTAATCTCCGCACTCAATGATGACTATGAAGAGGAACACAAAGGAGGATACGCTATGAGCAAGCATGACGACGAGGCTCAACTGGCGAAAAGCAAGGTGCAGGTGGGCGGCCTGGCCCCGGACTTCACACTGCCTGACCAGTCAGGTACATTAGTAGGCCTGGAGGACTTTCTTGGTAAGACACATATCGTGCTGTACTTCTATCCGAGGGATAACACTTCCATCTGTACTGACGAGGCCTGGGCCTTTCGGGACAACTACCAGGTCTTCAAGGACGCTGGAGCGGAAGTGATCGGGATCAGCTCCGATGCGGTGGAGTCCCACCAGCGATTCGCCAAAGAGCACCGGCTCCCTTTCATCCTGTTGAGCGACATGGGTAGTGTCATCAGAAAGCGCTATGGGGTGCCCACAGCTCTCGGACTGCCGGGGCGCGTGACCTATGTCATCGACAGACAGGGTATTGTTCGTCACGTCTTCTTCTCGCAATACACCTCTCAGAGACATATCGATGAAGCGCTGAGGACGCTGCAATCGATACATGAGGAACACTTGTAGTTTGTTTCAAAGAAAGGCAATTTGCGTTCTGGATCTTCAGTACGTTCGGCATTGGCTTGTAGCCTGTGATGTGCTTGAGAGATATCTGCGCTAATGACTCAAACATCTGGAGAAAACATACTACACCCTTATAGAATTGCGCCGGGTCCACGTGGAAATTTCCTGTTTGGGAGTGCACGCAAGATACAGCGCGATCCTCTACAGTTTGGCTTGACCATGACACACCAGTACGGAGACATTGTTCGACTGCGCTTCCTCCTCTGGCCTGCTTACCTGGTCAACCACCCGGATAGCGTCAAGTATGTCCTCCAGGAGAATCAGCGAAACTACAACAAGGACATCTACCCCTACAGGGTCTTTCAACCGTTACTCGGTCGCGGGCTCGTCACTAACGACGGGAAATCCTGGTTTCATCAACGGCATCTCATCCAGCCAGCCTTCCATCGCAAGCGCCTGGCTGCCTTTGGCACGTTGATGACCGGCGCTACAGCCATGATGCTCGATAAGTGGCAGGGCTTTGCCGAGCGCGATCAATCGCTGGATGTCGCTGCAGAGATGCTGCGCCTGACACTGCATATCGTCAGCAAGGCTCTCTTCGACATTGACCTCAGCAAGGAGACGCATATCGTCGGCCAGGCGGTAACGACGGTGAACAAGCTGCTCTCGGATTACATCTATGCTCCCTTCCCGTCGTTCAGCATTCCTACTCCGCGCAACCGCCGCTACCTGGTCGCATGTGGCACCCTTGACCAGGTAGTGCATGGCATCATCACACAGCGGCGTCAGCAGAACACAGACGCAGATGATTTGCTCTCGATGCTTTTGTTGGCACGTGATGAAGAGACGGGGCAGGGGATGAATGACCAGCAAGTGCGTGACGAAGTGATAACGCTACTTATTGCAGGTCACGAAACTGTATCAACTGCACTTACGTGGACCTGGTACTTGCTTTCCCAGCACCCAGAGGTCGAACGTCGCCTGCTTACTAAGTTGGACGAGGTGCTTGGCGGGCACGTGCCGACGGTGGGTCACCTCGCCAAACTGCCCTACACCCACATGGTACTTGAGGAAGCACTGCGACTCTATCCACCGGCGTGGATCTTCGGACGGAAAGCTATCGCAGATGACGAAATAGGAGGCTATTTCATTCCTGCGAACAGCATGATCGTGTTGAGCCCCTACATGACGCACCGCCATCCCGCATTTTGGGAGAACCCGGAGGTGTTCGCACCCGAGCGCTTCACACCGGAACGCGCTGCCAGTCGCCCACTCTACGCCTACTTTCCATTCGGAGGTGGGCCACGCACGTGCATCGGCAGCAACTTTGCGTTGATGGAGATGCAGTTGATCCTGGCCACCGTCGCACAACGCTACCGTTTGCGTTTGGTTCCTGGGCACCAGGTCGAGCCTGAGGCGTTACTTTCGCTGCGCCCTCGGTACGGCTTGCCGATGACGCTCCACCACACTTGTTTTCCCATTTGAAGTTGGTTTTAATGCTGCCTGTATCCCTGCTCCGGGAGCGGTGAACAACTGAATCTGCTTGCGGGGGATCAAGTTGGCCTCTCGTTGCCAATCCGCAATCTCTTGCATGGACCAGGTTCCAGCCTCACTCGTGACTGCGAAGTAGAGATTGGAAAGCGCGCCCAATTCCCCAACTTCTTTGGGCGATTGAACGCGCTGTAACTCCTCGATCACCAGGTAACCGCCCGGGCGCAGGGCTCGCGCGCTACGCTTCACGAGATCTCGATTCACCTGCTCATTGAAGTGATGAAGGAGATTACCGATGAAGATCAGATCGTACTCCTCGTTGCCCAGGTCGTCTGTCAGCGCATTCCCGGCACGATGCACGATGCGCTCACCCATTCCTTCTTGCGCGAGAATTTGTGACGCGTGTACAACAGCTTCCGGCAGATCGAAGACGACTGAACGCAGCCCCAGGTGAAGGCGGCAGAGCATGACCGAGTAGAACTACTGAAGGCGTACTCTGAAGCCATCAGCGCTTCATCAACCACCCCAACATAGCCAATCCCGTCAACCCGAAGCAGAACCAGGCGGCGATGAACTGGTGCGCATCGGTCAGCAGGAAGATACCCCCGGCCAGCGATGCGACGAACGTGAAGAGCCAGGTGCAGCTATATGATCTGGCCGCTTTCGAGCCTGGCAATGACTTGCTCCAGAGAACGCGGCAGCGCCAGCAGCACTCTGCCTGTATCGAGCAACTGGCCGAAAAGTTGCTGCACTGTTCGTTCCGCACCCTCCGCATCAAGACCCAGAAACCTGCGTGCATAGGGAGTAGCAACCTCGACAAAGTTTAACTCTGGGGCTAGTCCAGTCGAGACGCCGACCAGGGTGCCGACAGCGCGCCCGGTGAAGGCAAACTGCGCCGGGATATGACATGGCTGCTCATACAGCAGATACGCAATATCCTGCACCATCTCGGGAATATCCAGTTCACTCACCTCACCCAGCGTCATGCCGTAATACCGCTCGATCATCAGCGACATGGCTCGCTCGATAGAGGCAAGATTTGCACCTTCATCAATGAAGCCAAGCTGAGATAGAGCATGAACGAGCGATCGCGAGTCGCGTGCGATAAATGCCAGGAACGCGTCTTTCATGAACCTCTTCATATTTTTTGTGAGAGACCCCACCATGCCGAAGTCGACAAAGGTGACGATGGGTCCATCGCCTTTCGGCCCTTTTTTGACAAAAATGTTGCCTGGATGCGGGTCTGCGTGGAAGAAGCCTGCTTCAAAAAACTGGTAGAAGTAGGCGCACACGGTGCGTTTGGCCACCTCCAGGCGGTTGATTCCCGCCACGTCGAGAGCAGTATAATCATTGATCTTGATGCCATCGATCCACTCGAGAACCAGCACACGCCGTGATACATACTGGTCATAGACACGCGGGATGTAGACTTTGGGGTCATCTTTGAACATCTCTTTGAAGCGTTTGGCATTAGCGGCCTCTCGCACGTAGTCTATTTCTTCATAGATCGTGCGTTCAAACTCTCTATAGACACCAATAAGATCGATAACGTCGCTCGTGTCTACGAGTCGTGTGATGACCCAGACAACGAACTTGAGGGTTCTCAAGTCCATACGAACGAAATGGTCGCTATTGGGGCGCTGAATTTTGACGGCAACCGTCTCACCGGTGGAGGCGAGGATTGCTTTGTGGACCTGACCAAGCGAGGCGGCAGCGGTACATTTGCGCTCCAGCATGCTGAACACCTCCTCAACGGGCCTGCCCAACTCAGCCTCAATGACAGACACAACATGGTCAAAGGGCGCGGGTGGCATCCCGTCCTGCAATGAACTCAGTACAGCAATAGCCTTCTCCGGCAACAGGTCAGGGCGAGAACTGAGAAACTGTCCTAGTTTAATCATCAGGACGCCGAGTTCCACGGCAGTTTCGCGGAAGGTGACCAATACCTCGACCAACGCATCATTCTCGGGTCGTATCGCAGAGTTGCCACACGCTTGCATAGGTACCACCCGGCGACGCTCGCGATACACAATCCACATTGTCCATAGGAGGAGGTGCGAGACCCGCAGAAAGCGTATAAGCTGAGCGAGCCGACTGACCTGAGGAGTTTTTGTTCGCATGGAATGTCTTTTCACTCCACTTTCCCATGATCATCAGGGCTTTCTCCCGAGTCAGCTAATGTGTTGCTATCATTCGCCATCTTTTCGAGACCATGAGCGAGTTCGTGCACGAGTGCAGCCAATCCGTGTGTGAATTCACGACCGGCGATCTGGAAATGCCGCTGCGGCCTTTGTGGCAACCTGCTGACTGGTAAAAGCGCTAAACTTACACCAGTGCGAAACATGCTCCGAATGAAGCGCTTAGTGGCTTGCTGGAGTTCTTCGCGTTCAGCATCTACATTTTGTCTATGCTCTTCTTGATTATTCTTACCATTTATCATGCGTTCACCTACCTGTTCTTTCCTAGAATGGATACTTGTAATCATGCTGAGTGCATAATTCTAGGCTCTCACCTAATGGCTGCAGCGTGCCCGAGACCACAAGAACTCATCGAATCGCAGGGCTTCGTTGAAAAAATCTCGTCGTCCAACAAGAGATATATATCAAAGGGGATCAGGAATGCATCGACAGAATCGTGTAATTTCTCCTCAGCTTTACTTGGGAAACCGTCTAGATAGAATTACCTAGTACTCAACCACTATGAATTTGACGAACGAAGATCCGTATGGATAGAGCTGAAGTACGTATATGGCTATATGAATAGGCACACCAGGTGAACACGTGGTGTGCGGAGTGAAACCGCGACATCATCCATCTCGCTCAAGCGTTCCCACAGGCAGGCAAGGGTAATGAAAAGTCTGTGCTGCTACTCAACTTTCAACATTCATTCCTGAACCATGAAGAAAACACGACGCACGTCCTTATCACGATCGACGGTACAGTTGAGTGCGCCCTCCTGTGGTACAATACTGGTGTGCCACTGGAACCGGGGGCACACAATGGACTCGCACCATGCTTTGCCTGCCCATGCAGACGATGGGTGCGGTCTACTGGCCAGGTGGGTGATCCGTGCTCACACGTCCCACTTAGCGGCGACGCGCGGCACGCAGCACACGCCGGACCGCCTCATAGGACACGCCGTAATCACGCGCGATGTGACGGAGCGTTTCCCCCTGCTCGACCCGCTGGAGCACGGTTGCCCATGCCGAGGGCGGGATTTTCCAGCGAGGATCAGCTAGGGCTTGAGGGTGGCAAGGCAGAGACACAAGTAGCGGATCGTGAAGGGCAGAGGTGAACGGATCATCTCGAGGTGAGGAAGTGGCAGCGTGTTCCTGGTAGACAAGCAGATCGCCTCTGCCAGAGAAGAGTTGTTCGAGTGGGATGCGTGCCAGGTGCGACCGATGGTTCGATGCCCGTCGGTTCCGCTGAGATTATTTATGCATTTTTTCTAGTTTTAATAGAACATCTGTTCTTGTATATCGACATCTTCCACTTGTACTACCCACTTGTCTCTGCGTTCTCACACACCTTTCAGTGCTGCCGTGCCGATTGCTCTTCTGCTTATGAACGTAACAATCATAGGCATTCAGTCCGTATTTTTCTCTCGTTTTCCAGAACAGATATTCTAAGTAGCCAGCACAGCGGTGAAAAGGGGGCTTCTACAATACCAGGGAGAACCTCTTTAGAGGAGGTTGGCTCTACTCACTCACGATCCTGCTCATAGGATTGAGCTTTCAAGCCATCTGAATAGCTTGTCGCTAATTTGAGCTAAATTTGGGTAGTCTAAACATGAAACAGTATGACACCTGTCACATCTGACTCATTACACCAATAGTGACGCTACTCCCATCTCAATGTGACACTTCCTCAGGTATTCTTTGAGCAGACCTTGAAGATGAGAGAACAGATCCTTCACTTCGCTCAGGATGACATCACGCTTCTGTGGCAGAAATGTATACAACGTGGTACAGTTTAAAGAAGACAGGAGCGTAGAGGTGAAACCAGCAGTGCTTCCCCTGAGAGACCATCAGATGCCTGTACGAGGCTGTGTTGCAGGTCTGAATTAAGAGGAGTGCCCGCGTGAGCCACCTGTTTCTATCAAAACCACCTGTCATGCTATCTGAAAAACCAAAAGTCCAGGAGGCTGCCGATGCGCTTCTCCATGGCAGATGGCTTATCCTTGCACGAACAGCATGGATAATCCTTGCTGTGCTAACGGGAGTCTACTACTTTGCCACTCTCCCGCTTGAATTTGCACGACTCCAGGCCGTTTGTACGCATGCTGGCTGTGCACTCACACCGGCCAATGCGCGAGAGCTTGGGGAGGTAGGCCTCTCGGTCAGTTTCTTTGCCGCATACTTCATCGCGGTCGATATTGTCTTCACGGTAGCCTGGTTCGCGGTCGGTGCAGTCATTTTCTGGCGCAGGTCCAACGATCGCATGGCCTTATTCGTTGCACTCTTCCTCCTGACATATGGGGGGATAGGCTTTTCAGGAGGCATCGCGACCACTTTCCCTGTGTGGCAAGTCTTGTCTGCCTTCTTGCTGTTCTTTGGGAATATCTCCTCGTTCCTCTTCTTCTATATCTTTCCTAATGGGCGGTTTGTGCCTCGCTGGACGCGCTGGCTTTCGATTGTGATCGCGGCTATAGGAATATGCATCTTTTTCTTTCCCGATACACCCCTCTCCAGATGGCTCAACTCGTTACGTTTTGTCACGCTTATAGGTATCCTCGCTACCGGCATCCTGGCACAGTTCTATCGCTACTGGCGCGTCTCCGGCCCCGTGCAGCGCCAGCAGACGAAATGGGTCGTGTTCGGGCTGACGGCGGCCGTGGCAGGAACACTCGGGGTGGAAATCGCGTCCCAGGTGCTGAGTCACTCTTATGTGATCTTTTTCCTGGTTGGGAACACGATCGTTCTCCTCTGCCAGATCCTTATCCCGCTCACCATCGGGATCGCTATCCTACGCTATCGTCTGTGGGAGATCAACCTGCTCATCAACCGCACACTTGTCTACGGTATGCTGACCGTGTGCGTCGTTGGTCTCTACGTGCTGGTCGTCGGTTCACTTGGAGCTCTGTTCCAGACAAGAGGTAACTTGCTCATCTCCCTTATCGCGACCGGCTTAGTAGCTGTGCTCTTTCAACCCCTGCGAAATCGCTTACAGCAGGGTGTCAACCGCTTGATGTATGGTGAACGTGATGATCCCTATGCCGTGCTCACACGCCTGGGACAGCGTCTAGAGGTGACTCTGGCATCCGAAGCCGTACTTCCCACGATTGTCGAGACAATTGCCCAGGCGCTCAAGCTGCCCTATGCTGCTATCACCATGAAACAGGATGAAGTGTTCATCATCGCAGCGTCCTACGGCGAGCATAGAGACGATCTCATGCGTCTGCCGCTCATCTACCAGGCAGAACCCGTTGGTGAGCTCGTGCTTGCCCCTCGTGTCTCCGGTGAAACATTCTCTACTTCCGATAAGCGGCTGCTGAATGACCTCACGCACGAGGTTGGTGTCGCTGTTCATGCCGTGCGCCTCACCGCTGATCTGCAACGTCTGACAAATGACTTACAGCGCTCGCGTGAGCGCCTCGTGCTTACCCGCGAGGAGGAGCGGCGTCGCCTGCGTCGCGATCTGCATGATGGTCTCGGCCCGACGCTCGCAGCACTAGCTCTGACAGCCAGTACCGTCGGCGATTTAATCCCAATCGACCCTGCGGCTGCTACAAAGTTAGTGACCGAACTTCAAAACGAAATCCGTGCAACAGTGGGGGACATTCGTCGCCTGGTCTATGAACTTCGTCCACCCACCCTGGATGAACTCGGCCTGGTTGCCGCTATCCGTGAACGAGCTGCTCTGTTCAGCAGCTCTCATCAGACAGGCACTGGACATGGCACGCCTTCAGGCCTTCAGGTGAGAGTTGAGGCGCCGGATAGCCTGCCACTACTGCAGGCGGCCGTGGAGGTTGCCGCTTACCGCATCGTCCAGGAAGCGATCACTAATGTAACACGCCATGCTCAGGCGCATACGTGCATTGTGCGCCTGTCACTCGCTGATAATGTCTTGCAGGTTGAGATTCTTGATGACGGTATCGGGTTACCCGTAGAGCGTGAGACTGGCGTGGGTTTGCTCTCAATGCGAGAACGCGCAGCAGAATTGGGTGGTTCATGTGTCATTGAAAAGAGAAATGAGAAGGGCACCCGCGTCTGTGCCCGGTTGCCGGTTCCCAATGACTAAAAATGTGGTGACACTCCTTGCACCTCTCCGGCGGAACAGCGTCATCCTGGGTGAGCCGAAGCCCTGAGCGAAACTCAGCCTTTAGCCCTGAACGAAGTGAAGGGGAAGGGGAAGCGAGTGTCATCCTGAGCGAAACGAAGGATCTTTATAAGGAGTAACGAGATGGAGCCTTTACGCGTACTTATTGCCGATGATCATCCGCTTTTCCGGCATGGGCTATTTGCCTTGCTCAATGTCTCACCCAACTTTGAGGTGGTAGGCGAGGCCACATCCGGGGAAGAAGTGGTTACAATGGCTGCAAAGCTGCAGCCCGACGTGATCCTTATGGACATTCACATGCCCGGTGTAAACGGCATTGAAGCAACGCGTCGCATTCTGCATACCAGCCCAAACATTCGCATCCTGATCATTACCATGTTTGAAGATGACGCATCCGTCTTCACAGCTATGCGGGCTGGTGCTCGTGGCTACGTGCTCAAAGATGCGCAAAAGGCCGATATGCTGGCCGCTATCCAGGCAGTGGGTCGAGGTGAAGCCATCTTCAGTCCAACTATTGCTACCCGCCTGATCGACTTTTTCGCGGCTCCTCGACCTGCTGTACCTCCGCAAGCCTTCCCTGAGCTGACGGAACGTGAGCGTGAGATTCTTGACTTGATTGCAAAGGGCCACAGCAATACGGAGATTGCTACTCGCCTGGTATTGAGCCCAAACACAGTACGCAACTATGTTTCTAACGTTTTTAGCAAGCTCCAGGTAGCCGATCGTGCTCAGGCTATCATCCGCGCCAGAGAGAGCGGATTGGGATACGACAGCAGGTCTTCTGAGCAGACTGGATGACGGCGTGAATCTTATTCCGGTCGGCAACGCACTTCGTACTACGCTTCGCATCAGCCGGTCGGAAAAGCTTGCGCGTAGCCGCGAGTAGAGTGCGGATTTATCGAGCACGTCACGTCAGCGTTTCCGGTCTGAATATCAGGTAGTACCAGGAGAAATTCGAAGGCGCTCGGCATCTAAAAGAGAAAAGAAAGAAAGGAAACCTATCATGTCTACTGTCACCACCACGTGGCAGCCTGCGACGACTTCACCGCTCAAGCGTCTCATTACCCGGCATCCGTTGATTGCCTTCTTTGTCATCGCGTTTGCCGGGTCATGGCTTGCCCTGCTGCCATTACTTCTCGACACGCATGGCTTTGGCCTTGTTCCAATCACCTTACCAGATGTCGTGTTTTTTCTTCTTGCGGGTTTAGCCGGGCCAACACTGGCGTCCTTCGTCATGACTGCTGTCACCAGTGGGAAAGCAGGTGTGCGCCACCTGCTCCGGCGCTATGTGCTCTGGCGGGTAGGCATTCAATGGTATCTTCTGGTCCTCTTCGGCCCTCCCATCGTGCTCTTGCTGGGCGAGAGTGCCTTGCTCGGTGCGACTCCCTTGAGTGCTCTGATGCAGAGGTGGCCACTGGTTTTCAGCTCGTATCTGCCACTTGTAGCGATTATTGTCGTCTTCGCTCAATTGCTGGAAGAACCTGGCTGGTCGGGATTTGCGCTGCCACACCTGCAACAGAAGTATGGGGTGGGGCTTTCCGCCTGCATTCTCGGCGCGTTCTGGGGCTTGTTTCACCTGCCCACCTTGTTCATTGCCAGTGATATTGGTTCGGGAAATGTCCCACTCCCCATGGTGCTTCCCACAGTAGGATTCCTGATTCTCCTTGCAGTCCCAGCCAGGATTCTCATGACGTGGGTCTTCAACAACACACAGGGAAGTATTCTCCTCGCCATCCTCTTGCACTCGGCGATGGATGCAGCCATTAATTACGCTGGTGTTTTATCAGCTCCTTGGATATCCAATCCTCTTCGGGGGGATTCACCTCAGCGGCTGGGTGGCTGGCCTCTATGGTGGGTGGGATTTCCGTATCACCTACGCGGTCTGTGCACTGCTCGTCATCGGCCTCACCAGGGTCGCCTCGGATACCGGCCAGGTCGGAACGCGCAACTCGTCGAGGTCCCTCGACCAACAGAGATGCCTTTGACGAACGCCTAACGTGAAGGCCATTCTGTCTTCACCTCATGCTGAGGAGGAAACACCGATGCACGTACAAGCACCCGTCATTGAAACGGTCAGTTTCAGTAAACCGCTCGGTCAGCACCGCGCTGTCGGCACCCTGCACCTTGCCATCATCAGGGACCCGTCTGTGGGTCTGTTGGGTCCAACTATGCAGCGTGCCAGACACTGGTAGAAAGAGATGGTTCAGAAACATGAGTCTCTATCGAACAGCTTCACGTTATGTCCTCCTCTGTATGCTTCTGCTCGTAGTAGTATCAGTCACGGCACTTCCCGTCGCCGCTGCGCCGCGTGCTGGCGCTCCTGATCTGGCCAGGATCGATGCGTATATCAGTGAACAGATGCAGGCCGATCACATTCCCGGTCTGGCCTTGGGCCTGGTCCACAACGACCAGATCGTGCATATGCGTGGTTTCGGCGAGGCGGACCAGAGCGGGCGAGCCGTCACTCCACAAACCCCGTTCATTCTCGCCTCGGTGAGCAAATCCTTCACCGCGCTGGCCATCATGCAACTGGTTGAGGCAGGCAAGGTGGAGCTGGATGCGCCGGTGCAACGCTACCTGCCCTGGTTCCGCGTCGCCGATCCCGTCGCCTCGGCCCGCATCACGTTGCGCCACCTCTTGTACCATATGAGCGGGATACCGTCGTCGGGGTATCCCTGCAGGGCGGACCAGGTCACGACGAGCTTAGAGCAGTATGTGCGCAGTCTCGCCACGCTCACCCTCGACCGACCGGTCGGCAGTCGCCCTGACTATTGCAGCACTAATTACGACGTGCTTGGACTGATCGTGCAAACGGTCTCAGGACAGCCCTACGGCACCTATGTGCAGCAACACGTCTTTGCTCCGCTCCAGATGCACGACAGTTTCGCCTCCGAGCAAGAGGCCAGGCGCGACGGGCTGACACAGGGCCATCGCTGGATCTTTGGGGTGCCCGCCCCCTTTGATTACTATCCTCTGTCTCAGGTTCCTGCAGGCGGCCTGATCTCCAGTGTCCAGGATATAACCCACTATCTCGTTGCCCAGATGAACGGAGGCCGCTTTGGGTCAACTTCCGTCCTCTCGTCAGCAGGGATAGCGACCATGCATGCACCTGCGGTTCCACAAGAAGGGGGAAGCGGCTCGTATGGCATGGGCTGGGTCAATGGACCACTCGCTGGGGTGCCTGCCATCTGGCACGGTGGGAACATCGCCCATTTCCATGCGCTGCTGCTCATCGAGCCGCAGACCCACTGGGGCGCGATCCTGCTGGTGAATGCCAACAGCGTGATTCCCCCAGGCCTCGATCCTCTGGATGCCGGAGTCACACGCCTGCTTGCGGGGCAGACCCCCCCGGATTCCATGGGCTTGATCACGTTCTACCTCATCCTCGATGGCGTGCTCGCCGTGCTCTTGGCCCTGGCCGTCTTCCCGCTCCTGCGCCTGCGACGCTGGTCCAGGAGATTCGAGCAGCGCCAGCAACGTCGGCCTCAATTCATCCGTCTTGGCCTCCGACTCACCTGGGATGTCGCCTTGCCTGTGGCCATCTTGCTGGGCGCCTCACTGTTCGCCAGTTTGTTGGGCGCGACGTCGTGGTATTGGATCTTGCTCGTGTGGCCTGATCTGGGCTTGTGGATCCTCGCCATCTGCACCCTCTTGCTGCTCACTGGCGTCCTCAGAGCCGTGCTGGCGATCCGTGTGCTCCGACGCACAGCCGCGCAGACGCCTGCGGTGACCCCGTCGCCAAGCCTCACGTAAAACGTCTCATCAGTGTGGCAGTAGTGCCGTGCCGATCGCCCTTCGGCACCTACTGCTGCCACCATATGAACCCGGAAAGGAAGCTCATCCTATGCAGATTGCAGCGCGTCGCGCCTTTCTGACGCAGGACCATCGCCTCGCGTTACTCTGGCGGCTCCTCAGCTACCTGTTCTTGTTTCTTGTGGTCAATTTGCTTGCCAATGTAGCCAGAGTCGTATTACAGAGTGTTGGTGTGCCATCTGTGATCGGTCGGCTCATCTTTACGCTCCTCTACATTAGCGGCACCCTTGGCCTGACCTATGGGTATCGTCGCTTCATTGATCGACGATCCTGGAGTGGGATTGCCCTCCCGCCACTTCACAATGGTCTGCGTGAAATCACGGTTGGTGTGGTCTTCGCCATCCTGATGGCAGCGCTCGTCTTTGGGCTCGAGTCAGCCGCTGGCTGGATCCAAGTCGTTGGATCCGAGGGAGGAATAGGCGCTCTGACCCTCCTCGTCGATAGCTTGCTCGTCAGCCTCGCGTTCGGCGTGTGCGAAGAACTCTCCATGCGAGGCTACCTCTTCCAAAACCTGGGCGAAGGCCGACCCATTTGGATGGCAACCTTGATGACGGGAGTGATATTCAGTGTATTCCACTTGCTCGGTGGTGTCGGATTCGATGTGCCAGGACTCTTGTTCCTCCTCTTTATCCTGCTGTTGAATGTCTTCCTGGTGCTCACACGTCTGCTGACGCGATCGCTCTGGCTGGCGATCGGCTTTCATACGGTCTTTGACTGGATGGCGATCCTCGTTGGCCTGGGAGTGGTCGTCCAGTATGATCGTCACCTGCTCCATCTCACACGGACGGCCTCAGTAAGTGCAGAATATCTGTTGAGTATGGTCGTTGTCATCCTGGGCATTCTGCTGTTCCTGATCTGGGCGAGGCTTCGCCATAGTCATTTCAGTTGGCGTGCCACGCTTACTGAGGATGGCCAACTACAAGCTCCCGAGGCGCGACCCAGCACTCTTGAGCAGGCAGGGTGAGTAGTCAAAGAAGGGATCGAGCATGCATATGAGCACGCTAAAACCGAAACGGAATGCCAGGATAGGTTTGGTGATCACCTCCATCTTGTCCTTGGTCAATGCAGGCGTCGGCACGGTGATCGCGGTCAAGGAAAACCTGCCCAGCGTCACGCTGGTCTTCACCACCGGTAAGCCAGCCCTGGAGGACTTTCTCACTGACAATGACACCGCGCTTTCTCCCCCATTGTACCTGTGTATTGTAGTGCTCTTGCTCATTCTCCTGGCATTCCAGTCGAAACGACCAGGGATGGTTGGGGTCGTTGGGCTCACCATCCTTGGGGTGATCTTCCTGCTGGGGGAATTCGCAGAAACCAGCACCTATCGGGCCCTCAATCCGGTGACCTTTGACATACCAGTGGCCCTGGTGACGCTCACAGCGATCGTCCTGGCCCTGCTGATGATAGCTTTCGGAGGAGTGGAGATCGTCCACCGGAGGCAGGCACATCGTCAAGGATCTAGCATGTGAGACATTTCATCCTGAAGTTATGAACAACAAGGCGCTTTTGTCGATGTAACTTTTCGCCTAAACCAGGCGACTCTGTCAGGAGGAATAACCATGTCAGTTATCTCTCACTCAAACAGTACAACTTTCGTCAGCTCAGAGGAATCACGGGCTGTACGTATCGCCGCCTACTTTACTATGGCTGTAACCGCTTTTTATCCGCTGCTCTTTATTGGAGCTGGCTTCCTCACAATTCTGCTCACTGGCGACATCGGCATACCGGATCTCTCAACGAGAGCTGGACTAGCATATGCCGGCCGGTTTCCGACAGCCGTCACGATTGGCTCTCTGGCTGATGGGTTCTCACATGTGGTTTTTTTCGTCACCTTTGTAGCCGTCTTTGCAGTGCTGCGGCGAAGCTTCCCTGTTCGAGCTACACTCATTCTGGTGTGTGCCGCCTGGCAACTGGTTGTGGGTGTAAGCAAGGCGCTGACCTCGGTCTACATCATCACAAGCCTGGGGACTTTGTACCTGGCAACGCCACTCTCTGGCAGAGGAGCATTCCTGCCCGTGGGTACCCTGGCGCAGGGACTTCGACAAGGGCTGCAGGATATGGACACCTATGGGGTGATCGCGATCTGGTTACTGGTAGCGCTCTTACCAGCAGCAACAGGCATGCCCGGCCTGGTGCGCTGGCTCGGCGTCGCCATGACAGTAGCCATTCTCCAGCCATGGTGGGATCTCGGTTTCCCTCTCGCCCTACTCCTGGCGGCCGTTTGGGCCATCTTACTGGGTCTGTGGCTCAAACGGCAAGCGGTAACATCTTCGGCAACCCCGGTCAGTACTGCAGTGGCAACTCCTTCCTGAAAACCAGAAATAAATTATGTAGAGACACACCTGACACGACGAAAGGAGTCAATCGCATGTCTTCAGTAGCGTGGCCTCAGCCTGAGGTCAAGAAATGGCGCGTCATTGTCTTTGTCATTGTCGCCGGGCTTCTTGCGCTTCTGGCATTGTATGCAGGAGTTTTCAATCTTCTGTTGTTGCCCGGCCAGTCTGGTTTTCCCTCGGAGATTCATTTGTGGCACCAGGCCCAATCTGGAGCCTTTACCGCTCTGCTCCTGGGTGGAAGCTTGCTGGCCTTGCTGTGGCGACCCCAGCGTAAGCCCTTGCTGGCCCAGTTCGTTCTCCTGAGTCTGGCTGTCATCAGCCTCGGCTTCGCCACGGTTTCTGGTTTTGGGTTCCTCCCCATCTGGTTGGCAGTCGGCATCGTGTTGATGGGCCTGTTCGCTGCTGCCTATCCCTCGTTTCGTGGCCTGGTCAGCTTCTCGCGAGAAGGTGCTTTCAGCCTGTCGCTCCTTGCGCTCAGTCTCGTTGCAGCAGTGTTCCTCGCACCTATAGCGTGGCGGGAGCTACATTATCAATGGGTCGGAGCCCTCACACATGATGTGCATGCGCTGAACTACCATTGGCTCACCTCGGTCTTGCTTGCTGTACTGCTGGTCCTGGCTGGCATCCTGTCATCGACAAAGCGTCCTGGCTGGCAGGTCCTGGGCCTCATGACGGGAGTCACCTACCTCTATCTGGGGAGTATGGCGCTGCTGCTGCCGTACTACGCTGGCAGCTGGGGGGTCATCGGTGGACTACTCGGACTGTTCGCTGGACTCGGCTACATGTCGGCAACGCTGGTGGAGCTACGCAAGAGCAGGCAGGCGGCTCCATCCACGACATCCGAAATGGGGAGCACCTCGTCGTAGCGAACAGCACCTGTTGCTATACAAACACTGCCTTATCGAGTAGAATAGAAATGCGCTTTCATCGATTCTGAGCGAAGTGCGTGTGATGAGCATGCAGCCAGGCACCAGGAATGTCTGGTATACTGGCATGTCCAGGGTGGGTACCCAGACCTCCGTGGGGAAGACCTATGAACCGTACCTCTGCACCACTACAGGCAGTTGCCAATGTTGACCTGAGAAGCGAGGCGAACACACGCTTGCGGGGCTCCTGGCTCATCGTGGCTCGCACTGGGTGGCTAGCCTGTGTCGGCTTGACGCTGATGGTCTTCTTCGCCAGCCTCCCGGTCTACTCGGCGCAACTTCAGACCATCTGTTCCGGTACGACGTGCGCTTACAGGCAACTCTCCCCTGAACAGGCGACAGCGCTGCGAGCACTCGGCTTTTCTCTCGAAGGGTATGCTGCCTACACTGTGGCTCTCTCCATCATTGCGGAGGTGGTATGCGTTGCGGTCAGTAGTCTCATCTTCTGGCGCAAATCCTCCGATTGGATGGCATTACTGTTCGGGCTTTGCCTGGTGCTGGGCGGCACTGCTTTTGTTTCGGAAACGGTGGAGGCGAGTCACTCCCTCTGGAGCGTGCCGGCCTTGCTCTTGAACGAATGCACCTTTGTTTTGCTCTATTTCATCGCCTCCCTGTTTCCCGACGGGCGATTCGTGCCGAGCTTCACGCGCTGGCTCATCGTTGGCTATATTGGAGTGGAGATCTGGCGCGTCTCGACACTCCTTTTCGGCTCGTCACCTGATCAAAGTCGCTATCCTCTCCTCTTATTGCTCTTCTGGCTTGTTGTTACCTTGACTCTGGGGATCGTGCAGGTCCACCGCTACCAGCGCGTTTCCAGTCCCGTCCAACGCCAGCAAACCAAGTGGATCGTTTTCTGCCTCCTGGTCTGTATCCTGGTCGGCTCCGGGCTAGAAGTTCCCAGGCTGGTCTTCCGGTCACTCGATATCCTCTATGACCTCTTTGCCACCACGCTCACCACGCTGGTCTTTCTCCTCGTCCCGCTCTCGGTCGGGGTCGCTATTTTGCGCTACCGTTTGTGGGATATCGACATTCTCATCAATCGCACCCTGGTCTATGGTTCACTGAGCACACTCCTGGCCTTGCTCTACTTTGGCAGCGTGTTTGGACTGCAAGCGCTCTTTCACGCACTGACCGGGCATGTAGCAGCCTCTCCACTGATTATGGTCGTCTCGACGCTGGCGATCGCTGCCCCTTTCCACCCATTGCGTCAGCGCATCCAACAAGCCATCGACCGTCGTTTCTATCGTCGGAAGTATGATGCTGCTAAGACGCTGGCCGCCTTCAGCACGACCTTGCGAGGCGAACTCGATCTGACCGAGTTAGGTGAGCAGTTGGTAGCGGCGGTGCATGAGACCATGCAGCCCTCCCATGTCTCGCTGTGGCTGCGGCAGCCCGAACACCAAACGCATGAGCACCTCAAACACAGGGAGCCAGGATGAACAAAGAGGCATCATTTCGACATTCCCATGTGGAGCTCGTGGTTCGGAATCAATCTGCTTGGGAGCAGGAAGATGCGCATCACGAAAACAGTGTCATCCGTGTGAGACGAGTGTACACTCCACTCAACTTTCAAGCTGTTCCTCGATCCAGCGCGGGCTGGGATGGACACTCGTTTGCCGCAGTGGTCCTTCGCCCGAATTGATGAACTTGTGGGGCATGCCGGCAGGCACCAGGACCATCTGCCCGGCTTTCACCTCCAACGTGGTGTCGCCTACGGTATAGGTAGCCTGGCCTTCATGGACCACAAATACCTCCTCATAGGGATGGCGGTGTAGCGGCGGAGCCGTTTGCTCACCAGGCTGGGATGCGGCACCGTCGCCAGATCAAGAGCCAGGTCCCCCAAAGTCGTAAAGAGGACCGAATAGCCTGCCTCCAAGGCTTTGACCGATAAGCTCAGGGCTAAATGGGTTTTCCCAACGCCTGGCGGGCCCAAAAAGACCACATTGGTGGAGGTTTTGAGGAACGACAACTCTGCCAATTCCCACAGCTGCCGCTCGGAGATCGCCGGCTGAAAGGAGAAATCGAACTCCTCTAGCGTTTTGCGCACGGGAAGCTCGGCCGCCTTCTCGCGATTGTGGGAGGCCGTAGCTTTGCGCCCTTCGATTTCCAGTGTGAGCACGCGGCGCAAAAAGGCTTCATAGGTCAAAGAGTGGAGCCGAGCCTGCTCAAGCAGGTCAGGGAGCTTTTTCTCCACATACTTGAGATGTAAGAGTTTGAACAAGTCATTCATTGAGCCACCTCTAATCCAAACAGATGATCATATTCAGCAAGGGGTCGAATCTCCACTTGTGGAGCAGGGATCTGGTGACCCACTGGACGCAACATCTGCCGCAGCGATGGGGTAGGAGGCACTCCAGCAAACTGCTGTGGATGCAGGACGATCTCAGCCGAGCGTGGCCGCACCTGGTGGGTGGCGACCAGGCGCCCCTGGTAAAAGATGCGTAGCTCGCGGTGCCGTCTGCGGACCTGGACCATGGTCCCCGCCATGGGAGGGGAGCTTGGTAACCCATAAAGCACGCCATCGAAGGAGAGAAAGCCATCAGAACTGACCCGGCGTTCCTCAGCCCCAAAGCGCTCCCAGTTCATATCCTTGGGTAAAGGAGACAGTTTCTCCTCCATCCAGAGATCCAGCGGCACGCGCCTGGTGGTGCGATGCACTTTTTGATTGAGCCGATTACACCAGGTGAGAGCCTGCTCGTTGAGATCATCGAGATCTTTAAAGTGCACGCCCGGCCAAAAGCCATACTTGATGACCTCGACGCTGCGCTCGACCTTTCCCTTCGTCTGAGGTTTTCTCGGCGAGGCCTCCGCGTGGCGCGACTCCAAGGGTTGCCATGAAATCGGCAAAGACGGGATTCCATCGGGGCGTCTGGTCATCCAACTCATCGAGAAAGACGCTTTTCATGCGATCGGTCAGCGCCGCTTTGGGCAGACCTCCGAAGTAGTCAAAGGCCTCGATCATGCATCGCAACATTGTCGCTGTATCGCAGCGTTTGACGAAGGTGACAAAACGCATCCGCGAATAGCCGAGCACCGCAGTAAAGCCGTAGAACTTGCGCTCTTTGCCCTGCTGCTCGTAGTGGAATTCAGCCCAGTCGTATTGCATCTGTTCCCCCGGTTTCGTTTCGTAACGGATGACTGGCGCACGTCCCCACATTGCGTGGACGTAACGTATGGACGTAGGTAGGCATCGAGCTTGGACCCTCGCTTGGGGCGAGGAACGGCCTCGGGTTTGCCCCGTAAGTAGCGACGCACGGTATTGCGAGCGATGCCTAGTTCTCGGGCTATGGCATGGATAGACTTTCCTTGTGTTGCTAATTCGTGTATGGTATGAATGGTGCCACTCCTTATCAATAGCCGCCTCCTGTGGGGTGTGATACTCACAAGAGTACGACCTGTTAAGGGGTGGGTCAACTTTGACTCAGCAATCTTAGGTCAAGTATAGCTTGGCATTAACACATATGTCTGCCTGTCACATAGTGCGTCTTTTAGAATCTTGTGTTTCGTTATTTCTATATAATTAAAATATATGATAGAATGAAGTGACCGCTCCCTCCCTTTGACGCACACCATCGCCTCACACGCGAGCTCAAGCGCTTCATTTGCTCCTCTGGTTCGGTCTCACGGCTTCTACTTCTCGTTTCCTGGTCACCGCACACCACGCGAGTCGAGAGAGACCAGACATTCCCCTCTCATGAGCTTCTTTTTCGAACGGATGACCTGAGTAGCCAGCACAGGGAGGATTCCACCGATCCTGATCTCTTGAATCAGGAAGCGGCTGCGCTCGGCTCGAGCTTCAACCCGGTCCCCCTGGCGTTCCTCGCTTTCGAGCCAAGCGCCTTCCTGCGGCCTTTTGATGCTCGTGATACTGAGAACGGAAGCACAGTTTTTCCTGCGGTCAAGCGACATCGTCAGAAATGCGAGTATCTCTGCCGATGTGAAGATTGAACCGATAGTACCTCTCATTGACGAGGAATAGCGTATCTGCTTATAGTGAGCGGGAAGCTGATGAACAACGTTTACCACTTTTTGCTGCTCTGGGGAAGCTGAGTATGATAGGTGCAAGTGCCTTTATCGGCAAGCTCATTGGGAGCTACCGTCTCGTTGCTGTCATGAGCAGCAGTCCTTTCCATCACGTGTACCGGGGTGAGCAGCCATTTCATACAGGGTATCCTGTAGTTATTAAACTCTGGCATACTCTACACCTCTCCCCTCAAAAACAACTTCACTTTCTCCAGGAAGCCCGCCTGCTCAACATGCTCAAGCACCCTCATCTTCTGCCTCTCCTGGAGATGGGCATAGACGAGGATATGCCCTATCTGATCACCGCATATGCTCCCAAAGGCTCCTTGCGAGACCGCATACAGCGCCAGTCTTCTTCCCACCCGGTGCCCTTGCAGGAAATAGTCACGCTCCTTTCACAGGTGGGACAGGTACTCCAGTATATCCATCACTACCATATCACTCATGGGAACCTCAAACCCGAAAATATTCTCTTGACTGCTCGCGGAGAGGCGCTGCTGACAGACGTTACGCTCAGCACGCTGCTGGAAGCTGCAAGCAGTGCATATACCCCTGGCATCACCTCGGCCCATTACATGGCGCCTGAACAGTTTCAGGGGACGACAAGTACAGCGAGCGACCAGTACGCATTAGGCTGCATAGCCTATGAGCTGCTTACTGGCCGTGTCCCTTTCTCTGCAGTCGATCTCCCCGGGTTAGGGCGCAAGCACGCAACGGAAAGCCCGCTCGCTCTTACTCAACTCAATATGCTGCTGCCCATCCACATCGAGGAGGCGATCCTCCAAGCACTGGCCAAACAGCAGAGCGCTCGCCATGCCAGTATGAAAGACTTTATGAGAGCACTCGGTACAGCCCCCTTTCAGCCACGCCTCCTGATTGCTCCTGCTGCTCTACCCGCTCTCTCTTCTTCACAGTCCCCTGCTCGACTTACCAGCATTGTTGACCTGTCTCAGGGAATCAAGCAGCAGGTGGAGGAGAGCGCACCCAGGAATGCTGAGCACGCTCACATCTCCTCCGATATCCGACGGCACATGGAGACGCTTTTCCCTGTAAGGCCAGAGGCGTTTGAAGAAGAGGAAGGGCATCTCCAGGATGTGAAGCCGCTCGCTGCTTCTCTAGCAGAAGTGTTGGAAGAAGGAGCGGAAGGCAGACACGTACACCCACACAGAGTGACTGATGGGGTCGAGGTATCTGAAGAGGAAAATGCTCTCTTCCCCCTCATTGAGGGACCTCCCATCCAACAGGCGAGCCAAGAACAGGCGACTCTCCCCATGGTGGTAGCTGTGAACTCGCGGACAGAACTGGTACCTTATGCCAGCGCCATGCAGACAGTACCCCCTGTCACCATAGGCAGGATGAGCAGGGGCCGCCGAAGTGGCAAGCAGGGTTCCAGGTACCTGTGGTTGGCTATCACGATCTCGTCGATAGTGAGTGTTGCCATGCTTATCGGTCTATCTTCCTTTGCTGTACCCTCGATTCTTGCGCCAAGGACGACTGCTCATGTGACTCCACAGGCACCTGTGGGAGGGCCTGCAGCAGCGCCATCTCCTCAATCTTCACCAAAGGCGACCCCGACAGCCAAACCTACCCCAACGCCTAAACCCACGCCCGTGCCAGGGCTGATTGTTACTCCAAGCCAGTTCTCTGCGGAGACTGACTGTACACGGCACGGACCTTGGTACACCTGCAGCGCCACGCTGTCTGCGCCCCAAAGCAATCAAGGCCATCTGGCATGGTCTGCATCCAGCAGTGGATTAGATCAGGTCTCCATTAACCCAGCAGCGGGTGGGCTGTCCCCGGGCCAGCAGCAGCAGGTAAGCATCCGTGTACGCGGTAACTGCCCCAATGCAGGGTCTCTCATTTTTTCAGGGGGAGGAAGGACAGTCACTGTTCCGTGGAGTTGCTGAAAAGCTGCCACATGATGAGGTCGGTCATCTCATCACATGCGAGTCTTCTTCATCGTCACCGTGTTCTACTCTTGTGGTGGAAGGAGACCACGCTGCATCGCTAGGGCAACAGCAGGGTATTGTCAACTTAATTTTTTCTCTTCATGAGTTTTCCCCACTACAGCCTATTTCACGGAGTCAAAGTGATATGGTACTGCCTCTCATGTTACGTACCTGTAAAATAGACAGTGAGTGAAGAGAGAAGGTACGAAACCATGACAAGCAAACGGAAACAGTACACATCGGAGTTTAAGTTCAAAGCCGTGATGGAGAGCTTCCAGCGGGACACCACCATTGAGGCGGTCTGTCGGAAGTTCGATGTGCCCAGTTCAGTGATGAGCCGGTGGCGGCAGGAATTTCAGCAGAATGGTCCTCTTGCCTTTGAGGGCAAGAGCAAGCAGCAGGGTCCCCCGGCTCCTGGAGAGTCACCAGAAGAACTCAAAAAGATCATCGGCGAGCTCACGGTGCAGAACGAACTGCTAAAAAAATCCCGCGGGCTGTCGGGTTATTAAGCACGCATCAGAAGGTGGAACTGGCTCGCCAGATCTGTGCTTCCGGCAGTCCGATCAATAAAAGCCAGCTCGCCCGTACGTTGGGCATTGCCCGCAGTAGCCTTTACGTGGAGCCCAAGCGTCCCAAGATGGATAAGGCCCTGGCTGTCCGCATTGAGCAACTCATCAACAGGATGACACCATGGGGCATCGCAAGCTCGCCGTGATGTTGGCGACCGGGAAAAACCGGGTCAACCGAGTCATGCACAAATATGGCATCGCAGCTCGGCGCAAACGCAAAAAGTATGTCTATCAAGGCCTCGCGAACCAGGTGGCTCCAAACCTGCTGCGCGTGCCAGAGCAGGTCAAGGGCAAAGAGGTTGTCTTCTCTGACATCTTGGAAGTCCGCCTGGCTGATGGTTCGCGGGTGCGAGGCTGCTTCGCCTTGCGCAAACGCACCCGCGCGATCTTGGGCATGGCCTTTGACTATCATATGCATGCGGATCTGGTCACTGACACGATTCAGACCATGACTTTTGAGGCACCTGGCAGTATCTGGCACAGCGATCAAGGCAAACAGTACGGAGCTGAGCAGACGCGTCATCTGCTCTTGCAGAAAGGCTTTGTGCTCTCGATGAGCCGGGCAGGCACGCCAACGGACAATGGCTACGCCGAGCGGTTTGTTGGCATGTTCAAGCTTGCTGTCGCTGAACGCTATCGGTATCAGAGTCTGGGAGCATTCCTACAAGCGGCGGAAACCTGGATTAATTTTTACAATCAACAACGTCCTCATGAGGGTTTAGGCAATCTTTCTCCTCAGCAATTTGCTGAACAATTGGCGTTGGAGAGGATCCCTTCGATTACCCTCGTGTAGTGTCTATACAAACAGGTACTTGACACACCCAAGAAGGGGCTCACCATGGAGGAGATGAATACACCCGGTGAGGAAGATGCTCGGATCACCGTTCCCTGGTTTGCTCTCTCTGTGATGCTCTCAGGCTTCTTCTCCCCTCTCCCCACAGAGGTTGCCCAGCACTCATTCACAAGCCCTGTTTCCACAACTTTCGGGGGAGAATCCCCCTTTACACAACTTTCGATACCGTTGGTGAATTGGTGGAAAAACTAGACGAAAAGGATGACATGGGCTAAACTGGAAAATAAGCTTCATGTAGGAAGTCGAGAAAAAGCATATATATCGAGCAAAAAGTGAGAATAAACGATGACATTACAGAGA